>BNJU01004112.1_pt1 | contig 368061 bp, 521 predicted proteins | sample 8539281 | NCBI WGS metagenome assembly BNJU01 (sample SAMD00202456, study PRJDB9452) | human saliva metagenome | isolation source: human saliva | place: Japan | reverse complement strand
GTGTTAGCATTGTAGTTGTTTCTCCGATAGTTGTTTTCTCTTTTATCCAAGCATTCTCCTTGATGTCCTATTAAAAGTATAACAAAATCTACTTGATAGTCAATTTGTCAAGATAAAGCAGTAAGTTAATATCTCTATGATGCAGAGAGACTTCTGTCATAGTCTTTCAAGCTCTTGCTGTGATAGCTTTCTTTCCGTTTTCATGATGTCACCCTTATTTATTTGTTCGTAAATAAAGGCAAAAAGAAAAGCCTGATCATCAGACGTTTCTATCAATCTTCATCTACTTATTAAAGAGACTTCTGCTACGATCATAATCCATTCAGCATCAACATCTTCTGGAATGGGTTGAAAGAGCTATTCCTCTTCCATCTTGTTTCAGTAAATGAGTAGGCCTGAATTTCAATTTGACCATCAGCATCTTCTTCGCACTTCGCATGAGAACCAAGAGAGAACATAATTTTTCAAATTCCTGCATCACCATCAATAGTCAAAAGAACTGCAGACAAAGTTTCATTTCCTTGTTCATCCAACAAGCGTGATAAAGATCATGCTCTTGTTGCCGTTAATGTGACTGGTGCCTCCTGTTTGCACATTCTAACCGAGTTTATTCAAAGTAGTGAGCAATAAGCTACCAGCCATGTATAGCGCCTGCCAAAACCTACGATCCACGGTAATTTTGCAAATCGGCTGAGCGCCAACTTATCAGCCAACGCGTTTTCAGCACCGCTTACGCACTAACGTCAGCCTGCTCAACCAGCATTCGATTCAGCGAGACGGTCGTCGAAACGTTGCATCCTGATATTCAACGCGAAGTGCAAATCCGAAAAGTTCTCGCGATTTTCTTGCATAGGCCTGACTAGCCTCAACACGCGGACCACTTGACAGCCATATGTGGCGCGGTGAAACCAGCACCACAGGCACCAACGCGCTGATCGCCAACCACGTCAGCTGAGACGATCAAAGCCAAACTCTCGCTGCTAGCGTGATACGAGATAATTTCAGAGACCCTGACGCAGCACCCCAGTGGATCACTAACAGCAACACCAACTGTTTTGGAACCAACGTCAGTCCTATTGTCTCGTGTAAATCACATTCCTTGCAAATAGTAGCACTTTCAATTCTTCAACTGAATTTCGTCCGTTCGCCAGCAATTTTCGAATTTGATAGCGAGCGTCATTATGGCGAGGGCACATACGCGGATCCCGCAAGACGCAACCCGCAATTTTGATTCAGTTGGATTGTAACACTCTTCCAAGAAACTGATAGACATGAGATCGAGGTTTGCTTCAATTTCCCTTCTTACATTACCGTCGTCAGGGTTAAAACGGACCGTTTCATCTGTAAATCCACATAATAACACCTTCTTTCTCATAGAATATCATGTTGACATATATCACCTGGCCTTTAAGCATTTTCTGCACAAGAGAAGAACCACTTATCTTCAGTGACAGTGCGCTTGTCCAAAAGATCTGATCACTCCCACAAAATTCTATATACTAAAATCAAGAAAGGATGATAACTGATGAAATTAAAAATTATCAAGGATTCAAACTTTAAAGGAACCCGCTCCAAATCTATACACGTCATATTGATAAACAAACGCAGGGGTGATTGATTTTATTCAACAAAGACCTAATAGTCGTTTATGGTTACAAAATAAACGCTTGAGGTTTATCCCACTAGAAAAAGTGATTCGTATTTTCACGGAAAAACAAACAGGTCTTAATTCAAACGCCAACCGATACCTATTTAGCTAAACAAAAGACTCTACTGAGCAGAATTGGGGAACACCTTTTATTCACGTATCTCCCAAGGGTGATCATCAATATCAAATATATTAAACAATTGATTTAACCATCGAGGGGCAGCATTGAAGTGACTTTCAAAAATGGAACAGTCAGTTTTGTGGCTAAACGAGTTTGAAACGCTAAAGAACAATTAAATCTTTAATGGAGGCACATCATGAAAATATCAAACAGATTATTACTTACAGTTTTATTGGTATAGGAATCGGTTCTTACAATGGGTGTTCATAGCCATCTTCTTTTCCCAAATAGTAATCACTTGGTGTCCCAAGTTTTGTTCAACTCATCAGTTTCACAGGCAGCAACGGTCAACTTTTCATTTTTGCTCTACTAGGCGTTTTTACAAGGTTGCTAGCAGCCTCTTTAAAATGACTCAGTCTACTAACCCACAAAACTGATTCACTATTTATTCATTGTCCTACACTTCTCTTAGCCGGATCTTGTTACACTGGTTTCGCGACTCGGAAATATTTCGTTTTCCTCCTTTTGGTTTCTATTATTTATATCCTCATTTACTTATTCTGCTATTTTGAAAAGTACGTTCATCAATAAGCAGCATCAAATATAATCTTTGAATTGTTTCGTTTTTAATATTAGGCAGATGCAAGTTTGATGGCAAACAGTTACCTCATTAAAGTGAAAAAGTCCCTGAAAATTTTCTCTAGCATTTGTATTATTAGTTTGTGAATATCAGAGATAGTATCTGTTGGTGATTAAAGCTTTTGACTTCCGTAAACTAATCTCTCTCTCTTCTGCTACGTAACATAAGATTACGTGATTCTCGTGTTAATCGTAAAAATTACTCACCTGTAACTAATAAGCTAAGGAGTCTGCGTAATCAGACTGACAAGCCCCTTTCAACATCATACATGGTTATAGTACAGAAAGCTTAAAGTTACTTTCTTTTTCTATAAGCAAAAGAACATAGTATAACTATTCAACTAAAATACCTGACAAAAGGCATCGTAGGTTTCAAAAACGAGAGAGAGACAGACGATAAAGGGCGTGTAATGCTTCCCTTTGATACCAACGCCTTGTTTAACATCTAGAACCTAGCAAAAGCGCCATAAGTAAAGTATAATAACATATCCTAGCAAAGCTGAGTAAGACCAGAGACCAGCCCTCTAGTACGTTCGTGAAAGCAACAGTAAAAGACCAAACAAATAAGCAATAGGAACAATGAACAACCATTGAGACGAATGCACATAGCGGCACAATCAAAGACTATCGTCCTAATGCTGTTATAAGTTTAAAATATGTAGCCAAAAGGGAGCCAACCTCTGTCTTTGTCTTATCCTAACTTTCATATTCTTATTCTCCCTTATTATTCGGTATAGCATATTAAAGGAAAGAATTAAGCAGAAGTAGAAAAACTTAATCACGGATAAACTTCTAGTCATCACATAACATCACAAACGCGACAACAAAGTACCATATTCCTAATTTGCCGGTTGAGTTATCTAACAACGATTGGGAACATGGCAATATCATAGAGTCGAACGAAAATATTTGATGTTAATAAAATGACTTTTCATTACTTTGTTTCATTCTTATAAGCTGCCCGTAAACGAGCTGCGCTTTTCCAACATTACGAATAGAACGCGTGTTAGCTCGAATATCATCTTCCTTATAACCTATCTGCGAGACGCTTGTCATCAATTAAATCGGACTTTTACCCAAATTCGCGGATTTTTCTTGAATGAGGATCAATGGCTGCAGTGACACTCAAGTCATCAATATTGCAATGGAGAGCCTTAGCATAGCAGTTTCTTAGAGGATACAATGCTTTCAATTCCATTTTCTGTTTTGAAAGGATATTTAAAATTTCTTCTTTAGCAAAAGGATCTTTTGCTATAAGTTTTGTTCTTTATAAGAGAGTTGATGAGCATTAAGCCATGTTTTCGCTGCCCACAGCTTGTACAGCTGGCAGGTGTATAAATTTTTAATCATGCTTTAAATCTCTCTTTCACTACAGTAATATTATCTTAGCGTAGCGATTAAATAAAGAGTCGGTCTTGGGACCTATAGTTGATCTTCAAAGCTCAATGTATCATCCAGCTCTAAAACAAGGTTTTTGTCCGGCTTTCTCATCAGTTTCTTTTCTTTAGAAGTCTGCTGCACTAGTATTATCTTCCTCAATTAAACCATAACGAGACACGCTATGATCGATGTCATCAAGAATTTCCTGGATTATCAGCCTAGGAATTTTAGCATTTCTCAGAACCTTGCCCAATTTTTCCACCATTATAAGGTACCAAGCTCCAGCTTTTTGGATAATTCCCAAATCACTGGCAATCTTAACTAATTCACCTGTACGAGAAAATACCTTCACCATATATAATTCTACAGCTTCGTAAATGGTGGAGCAACTTTATTTTGCTAGCAACTTTTAATTTTGGTCTCTTTACCAATGTGCTGTCTGTTCGTTCCTTTAATTTGAGTATTGCCACGGACGTCAAGACGCTGACAGAATAAAACTTCCAAGGCACGCCCGCCAGGGGTGTTTCTGGATTACCAGACATAGACCAACTTTTTCCCGCAATTGATTAATATAGCAATGGTTTTGTTTTATTGATTGAAGCTGATAATTTACGCATCGCTTGACTCATCGTGCGTAGCGTAAGCCAACCTGACTATCACCAATATCTCCGTCAATCTCCGCACGTGGTACTAAAGCTGCCCACTGAGTCAGCAACGACTACGTCAACAGCGCCAGAATCAATCAATTTCCCTGCAATTTTCAAGACCCTGTTCTCCTGGATCTGGTTGTGCAACAAAAAGCTCATCAATATTAACGCCACACAGCAGCATAGGCTGATCAAGGGCATGTTCTGCATCAATGAAAGCGGCAATACCGCCATCTTTTGCGCCTGAGCAACAGCATGAGCGACAGTTGTCTTACCAGAAGATTCTGGCCCGTAAATCTCAACGATACGCCCTCTGGATAACCGCTCTGCCCAAGAGCAATATCAAAGAGCCAGACTTCCTGAACTCATCACCTGAACTTCTTTTTGTTCAGCGCTCACCAGACGCATAACTGCACCTTTACCAAAAATCTTTTTCGATGAGCTCAAAGCATCATCAAGAGCTTTTCTTACGCTCATCACCAAATTTTTCGTTATTTCTTCTGTCTTTTATTCTTTTGGTAATCTTTTTCTCTATTCTATGTTTTAAAGCCGTCTTTTCATTATACTAAATTTTATGAGATAATAAAGTTTGACGTACTAAATTAAAAAGCATGTAAAACAGCGATATAACGCACATCAGACCGACTGCGTCCGCCAATTAACACTTTGATTGCCATTGTTCTTTTTGGAACTTGACAAAACTGATAAAAACTGTCCCTGCTGGCTGACCTTCTAAGCTATCCGGACCTGCAACTCCTGTTAAAGAAACAGCCAAAGTCTGCTTGAGTCAGCTGGCGGGAGCGCTCTGCCATCTTTTCAGCAGTAAAAGCACTAACAACCCCATGAAGTTGGAGATCTTCAAAGGGAATACCTAGCATTCTAGCCTTCTCTTCTATACTGTAAGTTATAAAACCTCCTTAGATATCAGATGCTCCTGCAAAATCTGCTAATCTTGCCTGAAAAAGGCCTGCTGTTAAACTTTCAGCTGCTGTAATCGTTTTACCCTTTTCCTTAGCAGATCAAATACAACCTGTGGTAATGAATTTTCTTCACCATAACCATAAAAATAATCAGCCAAGTTATCAATAGTTATAATTTTCTTTCCAACTTATCTAACTACTATCTGCTTCTTTCTGCCTATGGGCTTTTGTTGATAAACGTATTGTTACCTCGCCTGTCTTAGCATAAGGAGCAGTGTGGGATCTGTTTGCTCCGCTATTAAGTCATGCAACAAGGTCACTAGATGACTCTCACCAATACCAAAAAGCGTAACACACGAGAATAAAAGCTTCTCAGAAGTTTTTGATAACAAGGGAGTAACTCTTTGTTAACCATAGGCTTCAATTCGCCAGGGCGGACCAGGTAGTACAACATAAGTCACTCCATCTGCTTCCAAAAGCCCCCAACTGCTAAGCCTGTTTTATTAGATAAAGGCTGACTTCCTGCTATAATCTGCGCTCGACATTCATTATTTGGCGTGCGCATAGATGTTGACGATGCAAAAATTCATCTAGACGTTCTTGAGCTGTTTTATCAAAATACCAATTCTCTTTTCAAAAATTTTTGCTAAGGTTTGTTTTGTTAAATCATCTTCTGTTGGTCCCAAACCACCGCAAGTACGATTAAATCACTCACGTTCCTTTTGCAATTTTCAAAACAGATAAAGGCGTTCTTCATTATCACCAACTGCTGTTTGAAAATAAACATCAATTCCTAATTCTGCGAATTTTTCTGATAAAAATTGACTATTAGTATACAATTTGTCCTGTTAAAATTTCTGTTCCAACATGCAATGATCTCAATTTCATTCTAACCTCCTCAATATTATATTCGTAAAAAGATTGACCATATTATAGCTACAAATCCTCTAAATTTTTAGAGGGTTTTCAAACAATGGACAGCAGAACTGGTTTGTCAACAAATTGAGCTAGTTAAGCCTCTTTTAGTGAAATGTCTTATTTTTAGGGTTAAAATCACAATCAACTTCGTGATCATTAATTAAACCTGCTGCCTGTAAATAAGAATAAATGCAAACAGGACCAACAAATTTAAAGCCCTCTCTTTAAATCTTAGCAAGCCTTTTCTGATAAATTCGTTTGAGCAGGTATACTTTGACAGTTCTTGACAAAATTGTCAATTGGTGTAAGTTCACCCAAGACCAAAGATAATGATCAAAACTTCCAAATGTTTTTCTGTATAGCTAAAAACGCCTGTGCGTTATGACGTGTTGCATAAACTTTTCTGCGATTGCTGAACAACCTTCAGATTTTTAAAATCTCTTCCAATGCTTCATCAGACATAGCAGCTACTTTATCCAATTTCATATGATGAAAAACAGATTTAAAAGGCCCTCACGTTTGTTGAGAATAGTTTCCCAAGAAAGTCCAGCTGATAAGTTTCTAAACACAGTAATTCGAATAACCTTTGCTCATCATAGCAATGGCTCCATTCCTCATCATGATAAACAACATACAAAGGATTGCTTTCTTTTTGACCCAACTGCAACGCTTCATATTATTTCCTTCATACATAGAGTTTTTATAAATTATCTATTCTCAAACGAGCAGATTGATACAGATGCTCGAAAAACCACTATTTCATCAACATTTTTAGAGCAGATTTAATATAATTTTTCTGCCGTATCAGTCGTTCCTTCAAAAATTTTTCTCATCTTCTTAAGTTCATTTGTTGTAACCAAGAGCCAAAAGTGCTTCAACCGCCTCTTCAAGTTCTTTGATTATTATTAATAGTGCTCACTTTGCTTTTTATCAGTTGAGACTTCATTAATATCTACAAATTTACTCAGCTAAATCAAGCACCATTTGTTGAGCTGTTTCTTCCAATTTTAGGAATTTCATCAAATAGTTTACATCACTGTGGTCAATAGCTTAACCAAACCTTCATTATCATCAGCCGCAATAATAGCTACGCTGAAGTTGGACCGATTCTGAAACAGAGATAAGATTAAGAAAAACCGCCTTTTCATCCTCAGTATGAAAACCATAAAGAAGATGGGCATCTTCACGGACAACATGGTGAATATAAATTTGAATAGCTTGATTTATCTGATTAGAAAAACTATAAGGATTGGCAACATTAATTACATAACCCAAACCGCCAGTTTCCTAAGACAATATATTTAGCTGTAATTTTGGTTAAATTCCCTTTTAATATAATCGTACATCATTTCTCCTTTATTGCATAATAGTATAGCACAAATTAATACGAAAGGAAAAATCGAGTTACAAATATTGACTTGCTGATCTCACTAATAAGTAAAAAGAACTTGCCATTTACTTACCCCCAGTTTACAATATATTGACATATTCTTTACAGCATAAATAAGTAATCTAGCTTTATCTCAGTATTTCCTAATTCTCTCAAACTAGTATGGTTTTCCTGAATGCGACGAAACATCTTTTCCATATCAGCTTTGTGAAATTCACAAGCACAGGACGTCCATGAGGACAGTTGTGAGTGATTTTTACCTGTGATAATTGAATTAAGAGATTTCTGGCAGAATAATCATCCAAAGTATGATTAGCCTTGATAGAACGACTGCAAGACATCATAATAGCTAATTCCGCTCGATATTTCTTAATGGAGACTTCATTTGTCAACAGCAACATGTCACACATCTCTTAAACGGCTGATTCAATTTCTTTTCCTGTAACCAAATAGGATGTTCTCTCAAAATGAAAGTATTCTCTCCATAGTTTTCTAAGTGAACTCCAACCTCATTTAAAATGCTCATTTTTCTTGTAAGGTCATAAAATCATTAGCAGGAAATTCAAAAAGATAAGGTACTAAAAGCTGCTGTAAACTATTGTCTCACTTCTCCAATTTTATCACGATAATATTCTATATTTAACACGTTCTTGAGCAGCATGTTGATCTATGATATAAGCCCCCTTCACCTTGAGCAAAGAGGTAAGATTCCATGCATTTGACCAAAATATTCTAACTCAGGAAAAAGTTGACTTTTCTTCATTTTCTAGACTTTCAACACCTCTACTAAGCTGTCGCTTTTTGTTGCTTATTTGTCATAGTAAGACTTGGATGCTCTTTGTTTTCACAAGTTCTCATTTGACGTTGAGCATATTTTACACTGCTATGTCCTGATACGATTATCAGTAATATTTACAGCTTTATCAACTACTGTAAACTCGCTTGATGCTTCTGAAACTGTCGTTTCTTTGAGAAAGAAGTCATTTTGAGTCTTATCATAGCAAAGATTTGATTGTTTAAGAGGAAGTTGTGTTTGTTCAAACTTTTGTTTCTTGTTTGTGCTAGTTTTAGCAAGATTTTTCCAAAGCATCAGGAATTAACTCTTGTTCTCTTAAACTATCTGCAATTGCCGAACTAATGAGATTCATTAACTCTTTTTCTTTAGAAATGCGAACTTCCTGCTTAGTTGGATGAACATTAACATCTCTAAATAAGGGTCAATCTGAATATCAATAACAGCAATTGGAAAAACGTCCCACCATTAATTTTTGAACCATAACCATCAAGAATAGCGCGATTGAGCAAAAATTTTTTGATATAACGCCCATTAATAAGAATGGTAATATAATTGCGATTAGCTCGTGTTAATTCAGGCAAACTAATATAACCAGATACCTCAAAATCAAGATCTGCATTTGAAATTTCGACCATTTTTAGCAGTGGTTACCCCATAAATACCCGCTAAAAGACTTGACGCAGATCGCCTTTACCGACGTCTTTTGTTAATTCACGGCCATCATTAATAAGCGTGAAAGCAATTTCAGGATGCGCCAAGCTAAGACGGTTAATGACATCAATAATATGAGCAAGCTCTGCCTGCAAACTTTTCATATATTTAGGCGAGCAGGGGTATTGAAGAAAGATTTTCAACACTCACTTTGGTTCCAATAGGGTACTAATAGCTTCTTTTTTTCAATTTTACCTCCATTTGCGATTAATAAAGTGCCATATATTTCCCCTTTTTGTTGCTGTTTTTAATGTTAGTCTGCTAATAGAAGCAATTGATGGAAGGGCCTCACCTCTAAAAACCTAAGGTCCTAATTCTAAAAAGATCGGTTTGTTTTTAATCTTACTAGTTGCATGACGACGAGCTCATAATTACATCCGCTTGTTCTATTCCTTGACCATTATCAGTCACTTGAATTTTTCAGTCCTGATTCTTCAATTTCTATTGTAATTTGGCTGCTATCAGCGTCAATAGCATTCTCAACTAGTTCTTTTACGACACTAGCTGGTCTTTCAATAACCTCTCCAACAGCAATTTGATTGGCTAAAAACTTCTGGCAGTTCAATAATTTTTGACATAAGTCACCTCACTAAAATTGTGTTTATTATACCATAAATTAAAAGAGCAATCTTAATTGAGATTACTCTGTTTGTGTCAAGTTTTTCCTCAGAAAGGTTTCAAAAGTCCTAAATCTATTATCTAAGTTGGCGATGGAGTGCTCGTTGTACCATTCAAATCGATGCTTGTCTGCAGGAATTCTATGAGGCTTGTGCGACAGCTTTTTAAAACTTGTCGATATAGCCACATCTCAATCAGACCTTCAGAACGACTCTGAACACCTTTCTTCGTTACGAAACACCTCATCAACACCATCCAGCTTTCCTATTCAAATGCCAGACTTGAAGCAACCAACAAGCTCATCAAAGATATCAAAGCCAATGCCTTTGGATTTAAGAACTGGACAATTTTAAAAACGAATTTTTCCTCATTTTGAACATCACAAAAGAAGACTAAGAGGTCCTCTTTGACTGTCACTATAAGTCACCCACTACAGTTGACACGAGCCCTTTTATAATAGTTCCTTCAAAATCAAATAAGGCATTCATGGATTCTCTTGGTGTTAAATTGGTAAGGTCAACTGTTTCAATTTTTGATTAATTCTTCATAATTATTATCAATAGCAAAAGTGACAACTGCTCTTCCACAGGTTGGCTTTCTTTGGTCTCGTTTTTAAGATTGACTGAGACAGCTGCACTCATTTTTCCTAAATCAACTAATATGTGATCAGCTCGATTAAGTAAATCTTTAGGCAAGCCGGCAATTTTAGCAACATGGATTCCATAAGATTTATCAGCTGGTCCATCAGCAATTTTTATGAAGAAAAGTGACCTTCCATCTTTTTCAAGAGTAGCAACATGTACATTGACAAGACTTGTCAATGTGGTTGACAAGTCTGTCAACTCATGATAATGGGTAGCAAATAGCGTTTTAGCCCTAACTTTATTATGAATATACTCAATAATAGCCTGTGCTAAAGCCATACCATCATAAGTTGCTGTACCACGTCCTAATTCATCAAATAAAATGAGTGAATTAGGTGTCGCTGCCTTGATAGCATGATTGGCTTCCATCATCTCTACCATAAAGGTAGACTGCCCTGAAATTAAATCATCTGCAGCACCCAATGCACGTGTGAAAAATAGCATCAAAATCGGCAAATCAGCTGAATCAGCTGCTACAAAAGAACCTAATTGAGCCATAATAACTGTCAGAGCTAATTGCCGCATGTGAGTTGACTTACCGCTCATATTAGGTCCAGTAATCAGTTGAATACTAGTCTTTTTGGTCAAAATTGATAGTATTGGGAATATATTCTTGGCTCCCCATAACCTTCTCAACAACAGCATGGCGACCATTTTCAATACTGATTTCCTGCTGATGATTAAAAGAAGGTCTGACATAATGATTATTCTCAGCTACTACTGCTAAACTTTGCAAAAGGCATCAACAGTCGCTAAACTCTTGACTGAGATTTTGAAGACGCTCAATATAAAGATTCAACCTGTGATCTGATACGCATGAAAAATATCATATTCTAAATTGGCTGATTCTTCACGCGCTTCTAACATTTCACCTTCAATTTTTACAAAGCTCTGCTGTCCCAAAGCGCTCAGAATTTTTAAGCGTTGCCTTTCTAAAGAAGTAATCTGGTACTAAAGACAAATTAGAGTTGGTGACATGGAAATAATAACCGTCTTTTTGTTATAATCAATCTTCAAGGTTGAGATGCCGCTTTTCTGACGTTCCTTGGTCTCAATGTCCAGCAATCCAACTCGTCCCTTTCGCGCATTACCGTTCGATACTTATCTAAGTTTCATCAAACCCTCCTCGAATCATACCGCCTTCTGTAATAGTTATAGGGTGCATTAGAGTCAACAGCTGAACGAATCAATGCTTCCAATTCTGGAAGAGTATCAATCTGATTAATTAGGGCTTTCAAACTAGAACTGGCAAAACTTTCAAGAATGGTCTTAATGACAGGAACTTGACTTAAGGTCTGACCCAGTTGCAATAAATCCTTAGGATTGGCCTTCCCCAAATGAAAACACGGCTGGCTGAAACGTTCAATATCATAAACACCTTTTAAGCTGTCACTAAGATCACTGCGCTCAAAAGTGATCTAGAAAAGTCTGAATAATATCTTGACGTTTACTGATAAGGCTTGAACTGACCAAGGACGATCAATCCAAGTTCATCAAAAGCGTGTCCCCATAGCTGTTTTGTCTCATCTAAAAGCCAGTAGAGACTGCCGTGTTTTCCCTTCTGGCATTTTCTAACAGATCCAAGCTAGATTTTTGTAGCATAAGCCATCTGCAAGTAATCTTTGATTTCATAATGCACCAACTTTTGCAAATGACTCAACTCACGTTTTTGTGTGTTATGAACATATTGCAAGAGTTGCCAACTACAACAAGTTCTATTGCTTTTAATTGATCATCAATAAATGTGCATCGTCATAGACAGTTTTTCAAAAAGATAAGAGAACAGTTCATCTGCTTACGATCTGTTCTTCATTCTCACTCAGTTCAAAACCAATAACTAATTCACGCGCCTTGAGATTGAGGGACTTCGCTTCTCACTGCTGGCAAATCTGCTAATGTTGTCGCATAAAAGTTCCCCAGTAGATAAATCCATGTAAGAAAGGCCAAACTGACTGCCATCAGTATCCAGAGAGACTAAAAATTATTAGCACTGTCTGACTTAGTTGAATCAGACAATCATATCCAGGGTAATCACTTGAACCACTTCACGTTTGACAACGCCAACAGCTTTTTAGGGTCTTCCATCTGCTCAGCATACTGGCAACCTTATAACCCAAATCAATCAAAAACATCAATATACTGTTGAGCTGAATGATAAGGGACACCAGCCATCGGAATAGGGATTGTCAACATTTTTATTACGACTTGTTAAGCTAATTTCTAAAAATTTGAGCAGCCTTGATAGCATCATCATAAAAATAGTTCGTAAAAATCTCCCATGCGGAAAAAGCAAAAAGCATCTGGATAGTCTTTTTGATATCCAAATACTGTTGCATTCCTGGAGAGTTTTTCCTAGTCATTTCTAACTCCTCATTTATCTTCTCTTCTAGAGTCTTGGATTTACATATTGTAAAAGATCGCTGGCATCCTGCATTTTTGGCTCGATAATCTTGGACAATGGGAAGCTGATCCAAACTCTCTCCCATTTTTGCGCCTTTGATCAGCTTCTTTTGAGCTTTACTTTTTCAATCCTTTTGAAAAGAACAGCGTCTTGTTGATAGCCTTTCATATCATGTGCTACTTTGTTTAACTCCGGTAAGGCTTTAATCTTTTTCAACAGCGAAAAGCTTGCACTATCATGTTCCTGCAAAAGCTCTATTAACTGATTTAAAGGCTTCTTCAAAATGGGCTCATAAGTTTGAAAAGAACATCGCTTTCTAACTGGCTAGCAATTTCTTCATTTTACAAATAACCAAAAGGGGTATCTGCACCAGCAACAGTTCCAAGAATTTCAGAATGAGACTCGAATCAATCAAATTTGCCAAAACATCTGCCTCTCCCAAGTTGGTATGAAAAAACTAAAAGCGCATCTGTTCGGAAAAACCTTCTTAATATAATAAAAGCGCAGCAGGCGTAAAAATAGTCGAACCATTTTTCTGGTATTTCATAATATAGGTATCCTTCTTTATCACGTGATTTAAAAAGACCCTAATTCTCGCATATCTCGTGATAATGTCGCCTGAGTAACAAAACTTTTTCTAATTCAGTTGATGCTTCAATTCTTCTTGAGTGCCTATATGTTTTTGAGCGTATGATTTGTTTTTATTTTATTTTTGACGTGATAATTTATTCATAACAATTCCTACATATATTTTTATACCATACTTCAATAATATGATGATTTCTTTTAACAAAAAGTTCATTTAGCTTATACTGCAAGTAAAGAAAAATACAGCAATTATCCAAATGAACCACCTACATTATCAAGCACTCTTAAATAAGAGTCCAATTGATTTTTATACTTTAAAAATATGTGATATGTTGCTTTTAAAATGTATCTGGCACTATCCTATTGATGATATCTCAATGAGATGCCCTAGCTTGATCACAATAATCAAATGATACAAGAATTACTTGGACAAACCATTTACTTTTTTTATGATTTAACTGACTTCACCAGACAATACGAAGCTGTATGAGTGATTTAACTATTAGATAATTGAAAAACGTAAAGGGTATATTACTTTCAGAACAGCTTTTTACTCTGACAATCTAAATATTCTCAACTCTATAAGTATGATTTAGTCCATTATAACATAATTCTTTAACATAGTTCTACTGATAAGACAAACTAAACACGGCAAACGCATGAAAGGTTTCTCTGAATGTTTTGGTGCCTTGAAGTGACGACATTTCTTAAACAGATTTCGTGAAGCCTCAATAAGCGCGACAGCTTTTGACATAAAATTTTTATTTGTGCGCTGTTAGTAGCCACAAAGGACTCATATAAATCAACAGGAATATAAAAGTATTCAATATCAGTAATAGCTCTTGCTGAAAAATCATAAATTTTTAAAAAACATACCGCCATATGGAAACATTGTATTATGCTTCATATGATCAGTATATAAAAAGAACCGGAGCTATCCGTATCTTCTAACTCACATAACCAGATAATCTATATCGATTATCTCCTTTTAAAAAAATAAAATATGATTTTTAGGTGCTTTTTCTTTAAACGTGTCGCTGCCATTAATTGGTCAAAAGCGATCTATGAGACAAATACTGAAAAATCCTCTAAATTTCGCAAACATTTGGTAATCATTTTTAGATATTAACATCTTATCACTCTCCTTATCATTAATTAATCAATGGATGCACTTTATCCAGTATCGTTTGGTTGCTGCTACCCTTTGAATATTTCTGAGCGGTTATTCTCAATAAAATCTAATACAGACTGCAAAACCTGTTATTTTCTCACTATCCAATAATTCAATAACAATAAACGCATTTTTAGTTTTATTATAATCATGATGCGTTCGCCATCTCTCCAATTAAGATATCTACAAACTGCACCTTTATCATCTCTATAGCATAATTCACCAGCTAGAGTAGAAGAATTTTTCGAGTTCTCAATTAAATAAAATTATCCCCACCTTCTGTCATTTCTAATCTCAAATCAACTTCAAAAGGTTCACTGTCCCTCCGCTCCAACTAGTAAGTAAACTTGCAGCATTATAAATATCTACTAAAGGATTTATACTGCCTATCAGTTGTTGTTGCTGACCCGTTTTAGTAATGCTTCAATACTCGAATATGCTCTTTTTTAGTTTTAAATCTTTGATAAGCTTTTCTATAAACCTGTATTTCCACATTATCACTAAAGTTACCTTCAACGAGGTAAGTCTTAGCCAGCTCATTACTTTCCTTAAGTAATTCGATAATAGGTTTTGGTGATAGTTCCTAAGATTGAAAAATTTTTTTAATAAGACAATACCAATTTTAGCTTGTGGAAACAATTCTCAAAATGAATCTGAAACAATAAATTTTGGCATATAAAAACAATCTCCTTTTTCCTTTATTATAACTTGTTTTTAAGCGTGAACAAATTAAAAACCTATCCTTTTTCTAGTGGGTTAACAGATTGCCAATATTTGTCTTAACAATTTAATATTGTATGATATAATAAAATGGAGTGGCTGTTTTATGACATAAGGAGGCAGGAAATTAATTGAATAAAAAGGCAGTCTGACATAAATTAATTCTCTCTTTAATCTCTGAAAAAGATTAATACTTAACAAAAATGACAATCTGAACTCTTAAAAATGGAGTCGTAGTCACACAGGCTACACTTTCAAGAGATATTAAAGAGTTACATTTAATTAAAACATCCAGCAAGCACTCCCAATATAAGGTTCATAAAAATTTCTCCAACCCATTGGGAAGAAAGGCTGCGATTTTTATATGGAAGATGCTTTTAGTTATGTTAAAAGCCTGTCCAAAACCAAGTGATATTGAAAAACACTGCCGGGTCTAACCCAATCATTTGGCTCAATACTAGATTCCATGCAGTTAGTTGAAATTCAGCAACAGTTGTGGTGATGATACTTGTCTTATTATTTGTAAGGATAATGAAACAGCAGTCAAAATGTTTTTGAGCATCTATGCTATTATACTCCTCCGTTCTTTTTCTGCAATGAATAAAATTCATTAGCTATTTTTATAATAAACTGTTTACTCATTATCTAAAAATTTTTCAACTCATACCATAAACACTTTATTAATTATATTTAGGAGAAACAAAAATGAATCATAACAGATTAATTGCAAAAGAAATTGCAGCAATCGTTCCTGCTTTAGAGCAGGAAACTATTTTAAATTTACTGGAAAAAAACCCAAGAAATCTAGTATGGGAGATTTAGCTTTTCCAACATTTAGTTTAGCTAAAACGATGCAAAGCTCCGCAAATCATTGCCAGTGAACTTGTCGGTCAAATTAATAATAGCTATTTTGAGAAGGTCGAAGCTGTCGGCCCTATATTAATTTTTCTTAATAAGTCAGAAATCTCAGCTCAAGTATTAAAAAGAAGTCATTAAAAAGGGAAGATTACGCTCAGCAGCCATTGGTCAAGGCCGCAATATTGTTATTGATCTTTCTAGTCCCTAATATTGCTAAACCTTTTTCTATTGGACATCTACGCTCCACTGTTATCGGCGATGCTTTATCTAATATTTTCCAAAAATTAGGCTATGAGACCGTTAAAATCAATCATTTTAGGTGACTGGGGCAAACAGTTTGGCATGCTTATTGTTGCCTATAAAAAATGGGGCAGTGAAGAAGCAGTTAGAGCCCATCCTATTGATGAACTTTTAAAAACTCTATGTTCGGATTAATGCTGAAACTAAAAACCATCCAGAACTTGATGAAGAAGCTCGCGAATGGTTCCGTAAACTCGAAAAACAATGATGAGGAAGCCCTTGCACTTTTGGCAATGGTTCCGCGATGAAAGCTTAATGGAATTCAATCGTCTTTATGCTGAGCTTGGTATAGATTTTGATAGCTACAATGGTGAAGCTTTTTACAATGATAAAAATGGAAGAGGTTGTCCAATTACTAGCCGAGAAGGGACTTTTAGAAGAATCTAAAGGAGCTCAAGTTGTTAACCTTGAAAAAAATACGGCATTGAACACCCTGCTCTTATTAAGAAATCTGATGGTGCTACTCTCTATATTACCCGCGATTTGGCAGCAGCCATTTATCGCAAACGTACCTATGACTTTGCTAAAGCTATCTATGTTGTCGGTCAGGAACAAACTGCTCATTTCAAGCAATTAAAAGCTGTATTAGCTGAAATGGGCTATGCTTGGAGTAAAGATATCCAGCATGTCTCTTTTGGCCTTGTTACTAAAAAAATGGTCAAAAATTATCCACCCGCAAAGGAAATGTTATCTTACTTGAGCCAACAATTGCCGAAGCTGTCAAACGCTCTTTAGCGCAAATTGATACTAAAAACCCTGATTTAGTTAATAAAGAAGCCGTTGCCCATGCTGTTGGTGTAGGAGCGATAAAATTCTATGACCTTAAAACAGACCGAACAAATGGCTATGATTTTTGATCTGAAGCTATGGTCTCTTTTGAAAGGCGAAACAGGTCCTTATGTTCAATATGCTCATGCCCGTATTCAATCTATCCTTAGAAAAAGCTGATTTTTCAGCCTCAGGCAGCAGAAAACTATCAGTTAAATGACACTGAAAGTTGGGAGATTATTAAACTCATTCAGGATTTTTCCAAATACCATCGTTAAAGCAGCTGATAATTTTGAGCCCTCCTTATCGCTAGATTTGCTATTCACTTAGCACAAAGCTTTTAACAAATATTATGCACACACACGTATTCTTGATGATAGCCCTGAACGTGACAGCCGTCTTGCACTTAGTTATGCCACCGCAACTGTTCTCAAAGAAGCCTTAGCCCTTCTGGGTGTTGAGGCACCTAATGAAATGTAAGCATTATAATAAGCTGTTGGAATATATATTCCAACAGCTTATTCTATTTATAGGCTAGTTTGCGTTCACGCTTACTAACAATAAAGTCAGGACTAATAATTTCTTCAACATTTAAAATCGAAATGAAGGCATCTGGATCAAGTTTTTCCATCATTTCCTTTAATAACCTAACATCTGTAGGATTTAAAGCAACATATAGAACATTTTTCTTTACCTGAATAAGCACCTTGACCTTTTAAATAAGTAGCGCCTCGATTGAGTTCTTCAAGAATGGCTTCAGCCACTTCTTCATGCTTATCACTAATGATCAAGACTCCTCGAACAGAATAGCCACCATTTTGGACTAAAATAACCACTTGACTGAACATAAAGCTAGCAATCAGAGCATACATCATTTGAGGAATGGAGACATAAGTCAAAGATAAGAGCATAACAAAAAAATATCAAAAATTAATAAAGCCTGACCCAATTGAATACCATACTTATCCTCCATAACACGAGCAATAATATCTGAACCGCCGGTAGTCCCCCATAACGAAAAACAATTCCATTACCAATACCTGCACAGATACCAGCCACTAAAGCGACGACTAGATAATCATGCTGTAAATCAATATAAAGAGGGATTTTTTTGAAAGATATAGACAAAAAAGTACATCAACGTTGTTCCATAAATGGTGTAAACCATCATTTTGCGACCAAAAATAAATTCCAAACAACAGTAAAGGCAAGTTAAATAGATAGCCAGTATAAGTTGGATTGATACCAAAGAGGGCATGAAAAACTAAAAGTTAAACCGACTATACCTCCCTCAGCAATATGATTTGTCATATTAAAATTGACAAAACCAAAAGCATAAATGGCTACACCTAAGGCAATAAAAATAAAAATTTTTAGACGAAGAGTATAATCTATTTTCATTGTATCTCCTTAAAATTATCAACATTAATATTTAATCTTCTTCAACAAAAACGGCCAATAATATTAACATTATCTGCTACAGAAACAAAAAGCATTTTTATCAGTCTTCTTCATAATATATTTGAAGTCATTAAATTCAGCACGTGTGATAATAGTAACAAGAATAGCTTTTATGTTCATGGTTGTACGTTCCTTCAGCATCATTGATAATGGTAACACCACGGTGTAATTTATGATGAATCATCCGAATAACTCGATCAGGCCTGCTAGTGACAATCATTGCCTGCATTTTTCTTTTTTGTTTAACAAAAACAGCATCAGTCATCTGACTGGATACAAAAATGGTCACCATAGAATAAAGAGCATACTGCCAACCAAAAAGTCATTCCTGCAATTATCATAATCAAAAATATTGACAATCAGAGAAACTGTACCAACTTTTACGGCTGTTTTTCTTACGAACCAAAAAGACTGATAATATCAGTACCACCACTAGACACATTATTGCGAAGGGGCAAAACCTATTCCCTGTCTCCCATAACCAAACCACCAAAAATGGCATTCATCATCGGATCGGGTGTTAAGGTCATTTGAGGAATGAACTGAATAAAGAGAGGCTCAAAGTTACTGTAATAAAAGTAAAAACAGTAAATTTATGACCAATCATATACCAAGCTATAATCAAAAGCGGTATATTGATAGCATAAAAAGTTACTGAAACAGGAATAGTCAATCCAAAATACTTAACAGACAGAGTCGAGACAATCTGAGCTAAACCTGTGGCACCACTGGCATAGACATTCCCAGGCTGAAAGAAAAAATTAACAGCAATAGATGACAACAAAGCATAAATATAGAGCCAGAAATACGCTCGCCATATTTCTCTCTTGAAATAGAGGACAGGACATTAATGATCTGATAGCGCTTCGCTAAATTCTTTTATACGATGCTTAAAAAATGAGGGTAAATTTATTCTTGTTCATTGTTCTTTACTGCATTCTTGTTTACTTGCAAATAAAAGCTCATCAAGTTGTTTATCAGAAACTAAACTTGGGGCTTGTCATTGATCTGAGCTTTATTATTCTTAGGAAAGGCAATCACTTCACGAATATTCTCTTTTCCTGCTAAAAAGCATAACAAATCGATCCAATCCAAGCGCTAGTCCTCCATGAGGCGGAAAAACCATAATCCATAGCTTTCCAGTAAGAAGCCAAATTGTTTTTGAGCTTTCTTTTTGTAAATCAAGTGCCTTGAACATACGTTCTTGTGTCTCTCTGATTGATACGAAGACTGCCCCCGCCAAGCTCATAACCATTAAGAACAATGTCATATGCAACAGCACGAACCTTGCTGAGATCACCTTCAAGTTCAGCAACCGTATCTTCTTGCGGTAAAGTGAAAGGATGGTGAGCACTTGTATAGCGATTTTCTTCCTCAGACCATTCAAACATCAATAATCCACAACCCATAAGAAAATTAAATTTCGAATGGTCTATAAGGTTTAGTTCTTTTGCCAAGTGGTTACGCAGAGCACCAAGACTACCATTTGCTATTTCAAGATCATCTGCTACAAAAACACTAAATCATTTGCTTCAAGTTGTAAACGTTCTATCAACTCATCTTCAATAGTTGTCAAAAAACTTAGCAATAGGACCACCTATTTTGCCATCATTATATTTAACCTAAGCAAGACCCTTTGCACCAAATGGCTTTTACAATATCTGTCAACTTATCAATTGCTTTTATGAGAATAGCTATTTGCAGCATTTTTAGCAACAATAGCTTTTACAGCAGGAGCCTCGTGAGAATACTTTGAAATCAATATTCTTTACAAGATCTGTCAAGTCCTGTAAAGTCATTTCAAAGCGAGTATCCGGTTTTATCAGAACCATAATTGTTCATTGCTGTATCATAAGATATTTGGGGAAGTGGTATTGCAACTCTATGCCCTTGACTTCCTTCATGACACATGCAATCAATCTTTCTGTGATTTCTTGAATTTCTTGTTCAGATAAAAAGGAAGTTTCCAAATCAACTTGTGTAAATTCAGGTTGACGGTCTCCACGTAAGTCTTCATCACGAAAAACATTTGACAATTTGGTAATAACGATCAAAACCTGCATTCATTAAAAAGCTGTTTGGTAATCTGCGGACTTTGAGGAAGAGCATAAAAATGCCCTCGACTCATACGGCTTGGTACTAAATAATCACGTGCTCCTTCTGGTGTTGACTTGGCAAGCATAGGGTGTCTCAACATCTATGAAATCCAAATCATCCAGATAATTGCGGATAACATGTGTGACCTTAGCACGTAACTTAAAAATTTTTCAGCATTTCTGGACGACGAAGATCGAGGTAACGATAACGCAAACGTGTGTCATCATTGACTTCAATTTTATCCTTAATTTCAAAGGGCGGTGTTTGTGAAGCATTTAAAATCGTTAACTGCGTCACCTGCATTTCGACGCAACCCGTTGGTAAATTATCATTAGCTGATCACGCCCACAATCATCCCTGTCACTTCGATAACATACTCACTCCGCAAGCTTTCAGCACTTTTTAACAACAGTATTACTGGCGGTTTTAGGATTAATGACTAGTTGCACAATGCCTTCGCGATCGCGCAAATCAATAAAAATAAGACCTCCTAAATCACGCCGGCGAGCCACCCAGCCTTTAAGGGTTAACTCTTGTCCGATGTGTTCTGAACGCACAGCACCAGCATACATAGAACGTTTCATAATAACTCCCTTTCTAACTTTATTTCCTATCTATTTTAGCACAAAAACCGTTAAATAAAAAGTGGCTTCACTGAAAAATAGTAAGCATAATTAAAGGATTTCAAGCTTTTAACCAGTTAAAATAAAAACTCTTAAAAATACTGACACAACAGCAAGTTTAAGAGTTTATCAACATTATATTTTCAGCCTTAGCTGCCTTTTTAAGGTTAAGCAGGATTGCTCTATGGTCTGTCTGAACCTAATTGTTTAAAAACACTAGCAAAAATCTGTTTTAATTTCCTCAAAACTAACAGCAATTTCTTGTCGTGTGAAGTTATTTTTAACTGCAACTTGTCCAGTTTCAACTTCACTCTCACCCTAAAGTCATGATCAATTTCGTTTTAAAAACATCTGCCGATTTAAATTGTGCTTTAATTTTACGACCAAGATAATCACTGTTCTGCCGAAAAAACCTTGTTTACGAATAGCTTGAATAAGTTCTAAAGCCGTACTATTAGCAGCTGCACCAAGTACAGCTATATAAACATCTAAACTGTTATCTACTGGCAGATTAATCTTTTGCTTGTCAATAACCAATAAAAGTCGCTCCAAACCAAGACCAAATCTGAATCCAGCTGTCGCAGGACCACCAAAGTATTCGACAAGACTGTCATACCGACCGCCAGCGCAAAGCGTTAATTCACTTTTATCAACTTGAGTAATAAATTCAAAAATCGTGTGGTTATAATAGTCAAGACCACGAACCATATTGGTATCAATAACATAAGGAATGTCAAGTACCTCTAACATATCACGTACACCCTGAAAATGCGCTTTAGAGTCATCATCCAAAATAATCTAAGATAGACGGTGCATTTTCAACAGCTTTTTATCTTCTTTTTCTTTTAGAATCTAGTACCCGCAAAGGATTTTCTTCTAAGCGGCGCTGTGAATCTTTGGACAGTTTGTCTTTCATAGGGATCAGATAATCAATCAAAGCCTGACGATAAGCCTTGCGACTCTCTTTATTTCCTAAACTATTAAGGTGCAAAGTGACATCTTTGATACCTAGCTCGTTGAAAAGCTGATAAGCCATGGCAATGGTTTCTGCATCAATGGCAGGATTGTTAGAGCCAAAACATTCAACTCCTAACTGATGAAATTCACGTAAGCGTCCTGCCTGAGGCCGCTCACTAGCGAAACATGGAACCAATATAAAAACTTTAACAGGTTTTTGTACCTCGGGCGCAAAAGTTTGTTTTCCACATAAGAACGAACAACAGGAGCTGTTCCTTCTAGGGCGCAGTGTGATGTGACGATCTCCTTATCATGGAAATCATACATTTCCTTTGTTACAATATCTGTCGTATCACCAACAGAACGACTAATGACCTCATAGTGTTCAAACATGGGCGTTCTAATTTCACCGTAATGATATTTTTAAAAGTTTTACGCAATGTTTTTCGACATACTGCCATTTAACTGTCTCTTTGAGGCAGAATATCTTTGTGTTCCTTTTGGTTTTTGTAATGTCATATTATGATATAAAAGGCATTTTAACAGTCAAAGCAAAGGTGTCATTACAATAATATATCTTTAATATACAAAATAATGAATCCTTTTTGCACAGACTTCAAGCCAAATTTGAATCCTTTCTTATATTCCTTACTTCTATTTCTGTTCTATTTTACCACAAAAACAACAGAGCAGACAGCAAAATGCTTTTACTTTCTTTTTATAAAAATGTCTATTAAAAATAAATTAATGTATTGATTTTCCTTAGAAATAGAGCTATAATGCCTTATTGATAAAATTTCAGGAGGAAAAAGTGTTTAAAACTTTAAAAACTTTACTATTAGGGGAACCCTTAAAATCTGAATTAGAAGGAGATAGCTATCATTAACAAAATTGCAAGCATTGGCTATGTTGTCAAGCTGATGCTTTATCATCTATCGCTTACGGACCCGAGCAAGTTATTTTAGTTTTGATAGCTTTATCAGAAGGAGCTATTTGGTGGTCTTTTGCCAATTGGCATTGGAGTACTCGTTTTATTGATTAGTTTAACAATTTCTTACAGTCAGATTATTCACGCCTACCCTAATGGCGGTGGTGCTTACATGGTATCATCAGACAATCTGTCTCCTTCTATGGGGCTCTTAGCAGGCGGGAGTCTGCTGATTGATTATATGCTGACAGTTGCCGTGTCAGTCTCATCTGGAGCAGATGCTATCACGTCAGCCTTCCCAGCATTTAAAGATAGCAATCTTGAAATTTCAATTGTTTTGGTTCTTATTTTAATGCTTATGAATCTACGCGGTCTGCGTGAATCAGCTACGGCACTTTTTGTCCCTGTTTATCATTATATCCATTCTCTTTTTACTAATCTGTGGACTTTTCCAAATCGTTACTGAAATCTCACTTACACCGCAACAGCTCATATTGACAGCCCATATCAGGCCTGACTTTAGTCTTGCTGCTGCGTGCTTTTACTAGCGGTTCTGCTTCTTTGACCGGAGTTGAGCCATTTCAAACGCCGTCCCTTTTTAAAAAACCAAAAGCAAAAAATGCGGTTAAAACGTTAACCATGATGTCTGCTATTCTCGGAGCTATGTTTATCGGAATCACTTTTTCTCAACTATTGGTTCGGTATTATCCCCAATCATAACGTAACTATCTTAGCACAAATAGCTCAGAAAGTTTTTCACTATGCTTCATCGGACAAGTATTCTTTTATCTTTTCCAAATTGCAACAGCCCTTATCTTAGCAGTCGCTGCTAATACTGGATTTTCAGCTTTTCCGATTCTTTTCTTATAATATGGCAAAGAACAAATACATGCCTCATCTTTATTTGGAAAAAGGGAGCTCGTCTAGGGTATTCTAATGGTATTTTAACATTAGCTATTGGTGCTATTTGCTTACTCTTTATTTTTTTAACGGTTCCACTGAACGTCTGATACCGCTTTATACTATCGGTGTTTTTTTATCCCCTTTGCATTAGCACAGACAGGAATGATCATTTATTGGAAAAACCTTAAAGAAAAACTTTTTCAAACAGGCTTTGGCAAATGTCGTTGGTGCCATCATTTGCTATGCTATTATTTTGATTCTCTTGATTTTCCGTCTGCATGATATTTGGCCTTTCTTCCCGATTATTGCTATTTTAATTGCCATGTTCCACAAAAATAAAAAAGTCACTACAATAGTGTCGCAGAGCAGCTGCGTATTACTGATAAAAATAAAGCCGTCTGCTATTCTGACAATAAAGTCCTTGTACTCGTCGGCAATATGACACAGGCTACTATTGGAGCTATTAATTATGCACATTCTCTCAGTAAAGATGTTATCGCTTTTGCATGTCTCAACAACAGAAACACTTTAGTAAAGATCATGAAGTTGAAGAAGAGTTTAAACAGTTTTTCCCAAATATCACCTTTGTCAATGTTTACTCTGATTACCGTGATATCATTAAGCCAACAGTTAATTATGTTAATGCAGCCAGTCAGAAAGCAAAAGCTCATAACAGCACTCTAACCGTACTAATACCACAATTCGTTCCGCGTAAGCCTTGGCAAACTCTGCTGCATAATCAAATGAATCTCCGTCTCAAATATTATCTCAGATGGAACCAAGATATCATCATTTCCAGCTATTCCTTCCATCTTAAGAAATAAAAATCTGTCAAGTAACTTTACTTTACAAGAATCTTTTGATATACTATTAAAGTTGACGCAAGTCATATTAACCCAAAAATGAATACGGGCTAAAAAGCCCTTTATATCTTACGGAGGAAAGAAAAATGGCAGTACCTGCACGTCGCACTTCAAAAAGCGAAAACAAACGTCGCACACACTATAATTTGACAGCTCCAACTGTGAAAATTTGACGAAACTACCGGGGATTACTCACGTTCTCACCGCGTATCCCTCAAAGGATACTATAAAGGACGTAAAATCGCCAAAGCTAACGCTGCGAAATAACAGAAGGGAGATACCATGCGCGTAAATATTACACTTGAACATAAAGAATCTGGTGAACGCTTGTACCTTACTTCAAAAAACAAACGCAACACTCCAGACCGTCTTCAATTAAAAAAATACTCACCAAAATTGCGTAAACACGTGATTTTTACTGAAGTTAAATAGGTTTCATTACATTTCAGCACATGCTGAAGTCTTTGGTTTTATGCGATTTTTGAAAGATGAGCTTTCAGTATCAGTAAGATTGCAGGAAAAGTCGATTGAAGCTCTACCTTTTAGAACAAAAATTGAAATAGAATTGAATCGGATAATCAAATAAAAACGCTCTAGTCAAACCATAAAAAACTAGAGCATTTTTATTGATTAAAAATCAAAAATTGGCACAACACAATACTTCCACAATAAATCATAAATTTAAATAAAAATTGATAGAGATTTACTTATAAAAATCCTTCATTAAATTATTTAAGTCAGTTTTTAAAACAATCTGCCTATTTTGAGTTAATTGACATTTTCTCTCATGGATTAGTTTTTCTAATATCTTTTCTCCTGATGCTCCGCCAACATGAAACTTTCTTTCGGAAAAATCTAAACATAATTTTTATATTGGGACTCAGTTGATACCCCAGCCATTGCTGATAGCATTAATCTCTGCTTGCGTCAAAGAGCAGTTGATAGAAGATTCTTGTTTCATTAATTTATTTGAATAAACTACTCAAATATTGTAACCCCTACTTTTCCTGCTAAATGGCAAACATGTCCGTGATTTGCCAAGCTTTAATTGCTTGAGGATACCTAGACAGTTTTTCAATGACTAGTCTTCCTTGCTCTTTGATGGGGGCATATTATTTAATTCATAATAAATTCGTCCGTAAAAGTTAAATAAGACTATTTCAGGACTAGCTTTTAAAAAGCAATCTCACTTTGAGTGAGAAAACGATTAGCTGATAAAACTGAGATAATTTGTGACGTTGATATAGTCGTCATTCACCACCTTTTTAACGACTAAAACCTCAATTTTTAAAGAAATGGTAGAAATTTGGCATAAGTTGTGTAATGAGCTGTGTTGGCTCATAAAGAACGAATTTTTAGCTTTTGTTGTTGTTAATAAGTTAGCCTCCTTTAAAATTTGCAGATGTCTGGATACACTGGAATTACTCATCACTAAAAATTTGAGCCAAAGATTGTGTTGTACTTGGTTTATCAATAACATAATTCATAATTTGTAAACGAACAGGGTCACTTAAAGCTTTAAAAATGGTAATCAAATTTTCCGGTGTAGCGTTATAGTAACTTGGCTGCTCTGTAATATCATAGGTAACAGCAATTCCTTGGTTGAAAGATTCAACAAAACAGATGAGGCCAAATAAAAATAACTTGGTAATAACATAATAGAATCACTATCCTTTAACTGAATATCTTTGTCAAACGGCTTAATAATGACTAGTCTGTCCTTTCGCCAATGAATGCGGTCAATTTGCAGATGGTTAAACATCGCTTTAAAACCACTTTCCTTAAAAAGGAAGCTTGATGCTGGATTTCTGTTAAAAGTTTTCGTTGAATATCTTTGCTTTTCCAAGTTTCACTCAAATATTTCTTGTCGGTACCAATCAACAAAAGAAAAAAAGATGTTGATAAACACTAGAGGCATCCTTCCTCAAGTCACTAAGTAACTGATTATCCTTATTCAAAGAAAAATCCTTCCATTCTAATCCCCTTGTTAATGTCGGAATAAAGGAACTTTCTCGATCACTTATCACTTTTTCCAGATGCTCAATTAACTGAGCAGTAGATAACTCATCAAGAAATTTCTTTAGATTTTGTATCTCTTCTTCAATCGTTGTCGCATGATAACGAAAAATCGCAAAGTAAAATAGGAGAAACACCAAGTTCATAAAAGAGTTGAAAGTAATGAAGATTTTTCATAAAAATTCCTTTAGTAAGTTTATTTTGTATCCTAATCACCCAGTCAATATTAGTTCCATGATGACGTGGATTTAATAAGACATGTAAACTTCTAAACAGTTCATTTAAAGGAGAATATACAAATTGTATTCTTTGTGTCAACGTTTCATCTGTTTTCAGAGCATAATTGCTAAATTGAATGGTAATCGCCAAATGTTATCCCTCCAAACGATCTCGATATTTTTAGGATTGATTGATTATTGATTTCCTTCATTGTATCATAATCTGAGATGAAAGAAGGGATAAAAATGACGAAACGTTTACAAGATTTTTATAACAGTTATCGCAGGTATGGGGAATGTTATTATCCACCCCTTGATACAGGTATTATCAATGTTGCATTATCCTTTTGAGGGGACAATTTCAAACCACAACTAACATTGCCTCTTTTACAATAACTGATATACTTTAGCATTAGCTATCTCTATCTTACCTTTAGGAGTATTAAGCGATAATTTGGAAAGTTAAAGATTTCTACTTAGGATTTGTACTTTTTGGACTGAGCTCCTTATTTTGTGGATTTTGCTAATAGTATTGGCTGGCTCATTACTGGCCGGATTATTCAAGGAATGGGAGCGGCGGCTTTGCAAGCTACTTCAGCAGCTCTGATTACCACTTTAGTTTCCGAAGACCGCAAAAACAGTGCTATTAGTATTTTAGGAGTCATGATTGGTTTAGGGCCTGTTCTAGGACCATCCTTGGGAGGTGTCTTACTTTTTTAAATCTTTGGCGCTTTATTTTCTGGATTAATGTTCCCTTTGCTCTTATTGTCATCATTTGTAATCACTATCTCCTTACTAAAGTCTCCGAACAAACTAGTGAGTGGACATTAGATTCTCTTGGAACAGTTCTCAATGCTTCTATGTTGGTTTGTCTTCTCTTAGGACTATCCTTACTCAGTAAGCCTCACCTATTAGGTATCAGTCTTATTTTTGATCATCATTAGTTTCTTGATCGGGATTTGGTTTTACCGTCTTGAATGCAGCAAAGAGAGTGCTCTTGTCAATGTCAAGGGGCTGAGCGAGAACCTCGAGTACTTTCTTATCTTTTCAAACGGTCGCTTTTTGGTTTTGCCTCTGCAATGATATTCTTACTTCCACCCTTCATTTTTGAACAATTATATCATTTAGAGTGGGGCAGACAGGCTTTCTTGTACTAGGAGCACCTGCAGGTCTGGTTCTTTTTCAAGAATATCTGGTAAAATCAATGATGGCAGTAAAAATAAATCATTTAGCCATATTGGTTTGGGTATCATTATTTTATCCTTAATTTTCCTCCTACTTCTCACGCCCTAGCTGGCCCTATTTATTCTTAACTTTAGGATTATTTGTTATGGTATTGGCGGAGGATACTTTCAGCCTGCTAATATGGCTAGTATTATGCTAGCTAGTCCTATGAAAATGCAAGGTAGCACAGGAGCATTGCAACGAATGGTACAAAACATTGCTATTTCAGCTGGTTCAGCCATTGGATCAACTTGCTTAAACCTTTGGTCAAATAATCTATTATTAGCTACTCGAATTGGCTGGGGAATTACACTCGTTCTAGTTATTCTCAGTTTAAAAGAACTAACACCATTTAAAAATGACTAATAAAACAGAATAAAAAGGATTTCAGCTGAATTTATGCTGAAATCCTGTTTTAAAAATTATTCTTTTTCAATGATACTTTTTATACGATCTAAAAGATTATCTAAAAGTGTTTCTGAAATATCTTCCACATAGTGGTAATCTTCTAGCGTTCAAATCAATCGTATGCAAATCAAGTTGGCTAATAATACTTTCCTTGTGAGTTCTGTTCTTTTAAAGAGACATAGAAGGGATAATCATGCTCGGTATTACTGATTGGTGTAATGAATATTTAGTTACAACACTGTAACTTAGACAAATATACGGGAAATAGCTTTTCTGTTCATGTCCTTGTCTTGGATCAAAATTAATTTTAATAATTGAATCTCATTTAAAGGTTACTATTATTCATTCCCTATACCTTTTAAATACCTTAATTAACAGGTTCTCCTCATAATCCTTAAATAAATCTTCTACCGTTAATTCTGGGATACTGCTCACTTTTTCCAAAAATAATTGTATTTCCAGACATTTTATAATCTAGAACATCATTCGTTCGCAATTGTAACTATGGACAGGCTGCTTTTGGAAGACGAATAGCAGATTATTCCTCATTTCTTTAAAAATTGTTGGTTGCATAATAGCACTTTTCAATTTTTAAAGAAATGAGATCCAAATGTATCATTTCGTCGATACAAAAGATAGAATTGTTTCAGAAATAATTTATTGATAAATTAAACCAACTTTAAGGAAAGACTATCAATTTTGAATTAGAGTATTTCTCTTTTTAAGACGCCGCAGTATCTAAAGCAGTACCAATTATAACTAGCACGAGTTCATTTATTATACCTTAAACTCATTTTATCTTAATCTCTTTTTACATGTTAAACCTTAATCAACAGATTTTTAAAGCTTCCAACATATCAACCATCTTTAAGCGATGATTAACAATCCAGCCAAGAACTGCAAGAATTACTATAATCACCACCACAGGAAGGACAAAAACATACCAATCCACAGCTGTTGGATAAACCGTATCACGACTCATAACACTGATAATAACTTTGTGCAAACAGTCACCTCAATAAGACCAAGTAAAATACCAAAAATAGATAAACTAATCGTTTCTTTGTAGATATACATTGTTATTTCTTCATTATGGAATCCTAAAAACTTTAATTGTTGATAATTCCCGAATCCTTTTCAGCAACATTTATATTCGTTAAATTATAGAGAATAACAACAGCCAAAAAGTATAGAGACAATTACTAAAAATAGCCATAGAAGCATTTAAACCGTTAACAGCTGTATTTACCATTTTAATAAGAGACGAATTTTTGAGAAACAGCAGAAACTCCTTTCATTGCTAACAATTTTGTTGCTTGGTTTGAAATATTTTTTTCACTGATCCATCTTTTAATGAAACTAGCACAGCATTTTTAGAAGGATTTTCATTAAATACCTCACGATAATATTTATTTGTCATAAAAAGATAATGATTAACATTCATTTCAACAACATCAGAAACCTTAATTTTACGTTTTTACCGTTTTCATCTTTAAATGATAGCAAGTCTCCTTTTTGAACACTCATAATAGGCTGCTAATTTTTAGAAATGACTGCTCCTTCATTGGATAAAATTACTTTTTTGCCAGTTTTAGCTTCCTTTAAATGAATAAAAAGACTCAAAGTCATTTTTATTTGTTGCCAAAATAGAAATTGTTTTTTCTCTTTTTGACCCGAAATCATCACATCCATATTTTGTGATGAAATTTCCTGATAATTTGAAACAGTATTAGATTTTAGAAACTGACTTACTTCATTTATATTACTCTGGGTAGTATTATTTTTAATACAAGCATATCATAGGTGGTCAAATGGTTAAATTGATTATCAATAACTTTTTCCCAAAGAAGATTGTATGCCCAAGCCAGCAAATAAGAGAGCAACCGAACCTGCACACACCAAAAACAGTCATGAACATTCGTTGCTTATACCTAAAAATATTGCGTGCAGTAACTTTTTGTGTAAAACTAAGACGACGCCAAATAAATCCAACATGCTCTAATAAAATTTTAGAACCTCTCATAGGCGGTTTAGGTAACAGCAATTGCTCCGGCTTTTCACTTAGTTCACGTCTAGCCACCCAAAATGCTGGAAATACAGCACTAAGTAATCCTAATCCAACAGCAAGCAAAAGTATAAGACCAATAAAAATAAAGATGAGGACTACTGATTGTCATTGTTGTTGTAACATTACGGGTTATAATCTTAGGTAGAAGATAATGTCCTCCAATAACACCCAAAATAGTTCCTGTTAAACTGGCTATTAAACCATAAACAACAAATTTTTTCATAACATCACTGTCGGAGTAGCCTAAAGATTTTAAGATTCCTGAATTGTTTCGTTCTTCATTAACAAAACGAGTCATAGTCGTAAATGTAACTAAAGCTGCTACCAAGTAGAGTACAACAGGAAAAATATTCCCAATGTTACTAATGTTTTTACTAATTGATTCATAAGTACTATATCCTTGTCCTCCAGGGGAACTAGAACGCGTATAGGTACTATAAACAGGTTTTTCTAAACCATCAATTTTATCTTGAGCCTTCCTTATATTAATTTCATTTTCAGTAATTTTGGCCTCAGCTTTTAAAACTGTTTGCTGAGCTTGACTCAGTTGTTCTCCGCTAAGATACAAAAGGGCGGCTTTCTTCTGTTTCAATTGTTGTTTAGATACAGCAAGCAGTGACCGTGATGCATTTACCTTAGATTGTAGACCAGCTTTAATAACTTTTTTAAACGTTTTCCCCCATTATCTTCCAGCAACTCATCCAACTTTTCTTGATTATTATTTAAACGTTTTATATAGGTATCTGAAAATGGATTTAGATTTCTTAGATTATCATAGCGCAAACGCGCAATAGATAGAAATCACTGTCAAAAAGCAGAACCATTAACAACAGCATAAGCCGTTAAAGTACCATCTCCTGCAGCAGAACCAAGATTCTTGGTTGACCAAACCTCCGAAGAATTGACAAAACCAACGATCTTATAGTTAGTTTGCTTCAAATTAGCTTCTTTTTCCCTGAGTAAAAGTAATAGTGTCGCCAATTTGATAATTACCTTTTTGCGTGAAGCAAGAGCCAATTCATGACTTTTTCTTAGGAAGATGACCTGAAACAAGTTTTATAAGTTGAAAGTTTCTTACTGTTCGAAAAGATACGAACCGCTTTATCTGTACCCTTGATGGTTGCATCTGCAAAGTGATCAAACTCGACAGTTGCCCCTTTAATTTGCCTTAATTCTTTTTGATCATCTTTACTCAAGCCTGCAGTGGCAATAACTGACAAATCCATCGTCTTATGGGTACTTAAATAGTGACTCGCTGTTCTTTGTAAGTCAGGTGTTGTAACCTTTAAAACCAGTTAAAGCAAAAGCTCCTAACAGCAACAACAACATAATGGATAAAAAACGTCCAACAAAAGAACTAAATGATTTCTGTATATCTTTCCAGAATATCCTTTTTTTCATAGCAATTTCCTCTTAATACTCAAGTGTTTCAATGTCTTGGGGCTTTTCATTCAGTTTGATAGAGTTAACTTGAGCATCATGCATATGAATAACTCTGTCTGCTATCGGTGCTAAAGCAGAATTGTGGGTGACAATAATAACAGTTACTTCCTGATTTTGTGACATATCTTGCAAAATTTTTAGCACATGCTTTCCAGTTTTATAATCCAATGCACCTGTAGGTTCATCACAAAGAAGAAGTTTTGATTTTTGCAACAGCGCGTGCAATAGATACGCGTTGTTGTTCTCCACCTGATAACTGAGCAGGAAAATTATTAAGGCGATTCTTTAAGCCAACATCTTCAAGTGTTTTAACAGCATCTCTTCTCCTGATACAATTTCGGAAGCTAATTCTACATTTTCCCTTAGCTGGTTAAATTAGGAACTAAATTATAAAATTGAAAAACAAAACCGACATCTGTTCGTCTATAATCAGTTAGCTGTTTTTGGTTATAATTAGCAATATCAGTGCCATCTACAATAACTTGCCCCTCATCATTGCAATCCATACCACCTAAAATATTAAGAATTGTCGATTTACCTGCTCCAGAGGAACCTAAAATAATAACTAATTCTCCTTTTTCAATCTCAAAGTTAATATCATTATTAGCAACAATCTCAGTATCTCCAATTTGATACCGTTTAAATGAATGTTTCATTTCAATATAAGCCATATACCCTCCTCAAGTTAAATATCTGTCATTTTAGTACTTTTTATAAGCTTCATACTACTATGACAAGAAAAAATCAATACATCAGCAATATAATATGAAGCCCAGAGACCCGAAATATTAAATTTTAATGGTAATAAAATGGCTAAAAGGAATCTGTAAGACAATCTGCCGTAAAACAACCAAAAATTAGTGGAAACTCTTGCACGCGAAATATATTGAAAATAATTCGTTCCGATATTGATAATTCCTTGCAAAGGAAGAGAAATCATAACAAGTTTTAAAGCTTCACTCGCAAAAGCTACAAACTCCTCATTTTCAGAATTAAAAGAAACCTGCAATTTCTCTAGAGTATAACTGAATAACACCAAAAAGAACTGATGAAAATAGGGTTCCAATAATTAAAGAATCTCTAAGGCCTTCTTGTACTCTAATATTTTTTTCCGGCACCATAGTTAAAGCTAATAACTGGCTGTACTCCATTAGTAATGGCATTCATCAAAGAAACAATATAGCGGTAAATGGAGGAAACAATTGAAAGCGCTGCAATTCCAAACGAACCGCGTAAATTAATGCAATTCTATTATACAAAGTTAATAATAAAACTGAAATTATTGTTGTCAAGAAGAATGGAAGCTCCATACTAATTATCTTAGTTTTTACTACCAGAAAACATAAAACTGACTTTTTAATTTTAGACTTGAAGATACCCTCACATATTCATGACAAGACATTATTAAGGTTATCAACTTTGCCAAAAACAGTTGACAAGGCTGAACCAGTAAATCCCATATTAAATACTAAAAATAAAAACAGCACCTGCCCTAGTATTGACAACAAAAAGAGGCTAAATTAATGTACTAATACTTTTTACTGCTCCTTGAGCTCGTATACAATAAAGAAGGGTATGTGATACAAAATAAAATAGGAGATCCTATAAGAAATACTAAAGAAAACTCTTTGAATATAATGATATAAGTGACTTGGAGTTCCAAATAATGCCAATAAATAGTTCAATCCTACCCATATCAATATACTTTGAATAACTGATAAAACAACTGAGATTAAAACCGAAGTGTTTAAAATTTTTTTCTGCTCTTTTTGTTGTTATTTTCACCAAGTGCAATGGTCAATAACGAGGCCGTTCCCTCGCTTGCCAATGCAGAAAAGCTATAAACCAATGCATATATCATAAATGTATAGGCATTAGCTGAATTCCCAACAATCCCTAAAAGCTTGTCCAATAAAAATGCCATCTACAAGATTATATGAACCACTTACTACTGCTGTCACTAATGAGGGTATAATCAATTGTATTAAGAGCTTTCGTATAGGTGATCTTTCTAATTTATTCATTTGTTCGAGTTCTCATTTCTTTAAAACTTCCCCTATCTCTGAAAAACCCTGCCTAACATATATCCCTTCAAACAGCACTTCTCATTTTGGAATAGTGTAAACACACAATATCCCTGATGTTTTCCAGTTTGTCCAGAAATGACTTGTATTAACAGCGAAGCTCAGATGTTATAAATCTTTTATAAATTTTAGTATCTTCCGTAGGAATCAAATATTCTTTGCCACTCAATGTTTCTTCAGAAGCAGATAGACATGCCTGTCTACAAATTTCTGTCAAAATAACCGATTCGATATGGTCTCCAGCTTCATGATCTCAAAAATAATTTCCTTTGTACAAAAAAGCCTTTTAGATAGAAAAACAGTGGTGTTAGAGTAACCGCTCACTCTTTGAAATCATAACATTATCACTATTATGTTTATGAACTAATTGTTTTTCAGCTTTTTAAATCTTTTTTTGATAGACTATCGCTAAATTGTTTGGGACTTCCAATCTTATCACACAAGGACAAGATTTTTAGTATGTGATCCTATATCAGTACACGGTTGAATATCTTTGATAGTTTTACTTTCTAATAATTGGGTAAAAGTCATCATCTTTAAAAATCTGGAAGATACACTGATACAGACTCCTTTAAGACAGATAATACTAACAAAATATCTTCATAATTATCTAAAACAATAACCTGTGAGTTAGATACCTCTGCTCTTTTAGTTTTACAAATCGTAAAAACGTTATCAAAATTATTTTTGTAAAATATCTTTCATAAACTTCCTCTTTTCTTTTACCATTATTAATTTATTGACCTTCATTATATAAAAAAATTTATTTTTAACAGAAGGACATCCTGATTAAAAAAATATTGACATTACGTCAATAAACTTTGTTTTAATTTGTAGAAGGATTACCATAGTTTATGATGTAAACTAAAAATTTACTTTACAATCTGTCAAGTTTTTTAAAAATAATTATATATAAAGGGGATGTTATGGTTTTAGAAGTCGTGAAAACATTATAAATGCTCTATTTAGAATTGCTTCTAAAAATCCTGATAAAAAATATCACCTTATCCGAAATTGCTAAAGAAGCGGGTGTTTCAAGACAAACGATTTACCAAAAACATTATGCTAATGTTGATGATATTTTTAATGACATCCATGTAACAATTACTAGGGAAGTTTTGACAGCACTAGAACAAATCATCAACGAAAAGGAATCGGTATCCATTTATGATATTATAGCTGATGATATGATTCCACTTATCTATAAATACCGTCAGTGGGGAAAAATTCTTTATCATACTTCTATTGATTCAAACTGGCTAACCTTCCTTCATAAAAATACACTACATTATTGATGAAAAAGTAATACACAGTTTTTCAACCATGGACCCTATATCTAATAAAAGTACAGTCAATATTATAATGAACTACTGTTTTTTTCCATTATAGCTGAGTGGATTGCTGAAGAATTTCCTGAACCACCAGAAATCTTTTGCCAAAAAAATTTAAAATGATTATGTCAATTGCACCTATGGACATGATAGATATTACAGATTCATCTACTCATTAACACCTACTAAGATAATAAGATAACCGGCCTTTTTAATAAACTATTCTTTATCATAAACAAATGAGTCAAACTTAACAGCCTTTCTAAAAATATCTGAAATCATGCACTCTCAGTGATTACACAAATACTAATATAGTAAAAACACAAGTTTGGTCAATCTGAACTGCTTCTTGTCAAGCGAGCAGCGAAAGAATAAAAATTAAATAACGGCCTTGTTCCTCATGTCAAGAAGGGCAAGGTCCGTTGTTATGCTCTTGAAAATTTTCATTATTGTAAAAAGGTGATATAATCGTCAATATTAGCGACCAACTCTTCAAAAAGCCTCATATCTCTTCAAGTCAAGGACAGTTAATCAGTAAAAAGACAGGAAGTTGATGTATCATCCTAATGTCATCAAAACTTAGAGCAAAAAGACTGAAATTAAGAAAGAAATTTAACAGTAAAATACGCCTTAAAAATGGTATAATACTGGAGAATATTAAATTTTTCTGTCATATGAGAACAATAAAATGGATAACAAAGCTCTATATAACATATATTTACTTCTACATTTATTCATATTGATTACTATCATAGTTGGCTTATTCAAAAAGCTGGATTTGAGTTAGGATATAATTCCATGCTAGGAGTTATCCTTATTATTTTTAGCTGAGTTTCATCAGCAGTATGGAGATAGTTTATCAGAAGATACATAATAGAAAAAGACTCTTAAAATACGGCACTGCACCCAAAAATGGGACAGAAGAAAAACACTTTTCATGCAGGAGTTTCCTGTATTGAACAGGAGACTGGTTGTTTAGTTTCTGTTGCATTCTAGTTTCATTATAAAATGTGATATCATTTTGACAATATCTGTTATACTATCTTTAGTTAAGTTTCTCCAGTGATGGAGATAGAAGGTTTCAGACTTTAGGACGGAATGGAACCATTCGATACAGGCATTATCGGCTGGTGTTCCTTACGGAACATGGAGCGGATGATGCCTTTTTCTATGCAAGCCTGAAAATATGCTTTTGAGGTATAGACAGAGCTCTGGTCGCTATGCAAGAGGGCCCCTTGAGGCACATTCAGTTGATTGAGCGTGTCCAGAACAAAGTCCGTATCCTGACAATCTGAAATAGTATAAGCCACAATTTCACGATTATAGAGATCCATGATGGAGGATAGGTAAAAGCTTACAATTCCCAAAGTAGAAGTAGGTCATGTCTGTGATAAGCTTCTCTAGTGGCTTGTCTGCCTGAACATTGCGGTCTAGCTTGTTCTCTGTCACATAGTAAGGCCTACCTAGATTTGGCACCTTCTTGGGACGTGTCCGACAGAGCCAGCCCTTTTCCTTCATGATGCGGTAGCCCTTTTTAGGATTGACGACGAGACCATACATCTTCTTGAGTAATCGGGTGATGGTATGATAGCCATAGATAAACTGATTTTCCATACAGAGTTGCTCAATTTTCTCTTCAACCTCGTCTCTCTTCTCAGATTTCTTGCCTTCTGCTTTCCAACGGTAGAAGGTTGAGCGTTTGACACCGAAACAGTCTAGAATAACGGGTACTGGGTAGATTTTTCTTGTACTCTTCACAAAGCTTGATAAGGCTTACTTTGTCAATTGCCTTACCAAGCTCCGATACTTTTACAAGAGTTCTACCTGCAAGCGTAATTGTTCCACTTCAGATAGCTGTACCATCCTTCCTCTAGAATGAGTTTAACTGCAACTATTTTGAATGCTTTATCAAATACTTTTCTTGGCATCATATTTTTCCTCGTTTTCACTTAACTTCCTATCCACTTTATTATACCAAGTCCATGTTGAAATCTAGTAAACTAGAGACAGGAGTGTTTTATTATGGTCAAAAAGCCTATTCAGTGGAAACTAGTTAGGCTGTATCGAAATGAAGAAGGCAGGTAAACTCAATAAGGTCATCATGGAGACTTTGGGAATTAAGAATGATAGTCAGATTTATACATGGATGAGATGGCATAAGAACGAAGAACTGTACCGTTTCCATCAGCCTGTTGGTAAGCAATATTCCTACGGGACAGTCTGTAAAAATGGTTAGTTCAACTTTAGAGGTTCATCCAAATCGTTTATATCGCTGGATTCAAGAATACAAAAAATATGGAGAAAGAGCGTTCCAGAACAGGGGAGCGCTCTTCGTCATGCCCAAAGCGTAAGCCATCTTCAAGACAGATAGAGAATGAAGCGTTAAAGAAATCATTAAGACTAGACTATTTTTCTATGAACATAAAGAACGCTATCGACGAGGAATAAGGGGCAATCGCAAACGTATTGCTAGACTACTTCATGAACTTTGTCTCTATGCTAAAGGAAACGCTATAAATACAAGCACTATAACCGTCGGCGTTCCTCATTGAGACGTCCAAATTTGATTAATCCGTGTTTTCAAACAAAAGGTAAAAATGAAATCTGGCTAGGGGATTTCACTTATATTCCGACAAAAGCAGGAACACTTTATTTATCTGTCTTTATAAATGTCTATAGCAGAAAGATTGTAGGTTGGGCGATGGGAAATCATATGCAAAGGCCAGTTGGTAACAGATGCTTTTAATCAAGCTTATCATAGAAAGGCCTAAGAAAGGATTAATAGTCCATACAGATCAAGGTTCTCAGTAGACTGGAGCACGATTTCAAGATCTGCTGAGGCAGAAAAAATGTCAGTCTAGTATGAGTCGAAAAGGTAATCCATATGATAATGCTCCATGGAATCCTTTTACAAGACCTTAAAAAAGAGCTTGTCAACGATGCACATTTTGCATCCATTGAACAAGTCAACTGAAATCTTTAAATAGATTGAAACCTATTACAATCCGAAACGTATCCACTCGGCCTTGGATTATCAATCACCAATAGAGTTTGATAAAAATAATCACTAATTCACTTAACTTCCTGTCTACTTTTTCTTGACAAGTCCAATCCCAATAGTTAGATTTTCTGTCCAACTTTTGGGGTGCAGTTCAATTCATCCATGTCTTTTTGACTATGTGACTTTAACCTATTACTTATTTCCAAGTAAAAATTCTTTCATAGAAATTGTCAAAAAAACAAGGAAAAATCACTATTGTCACTAAATAATTTTTCTAAACATTTCTTTACTCTTTTGAGATTTCCATCCAGTAACAAATAAGTTGCTAAAACAGAATTCAAGTAATTAACAGAGAAAATGCTATTGTCAGTTTCAATTTCACAACAATCAATTAGCATTTCCTCTAAATCATTACTTATTCTTTTCTTGAATTCTTAATAGCTTGAGAGTAAATTTCAAAAGATATAATCAGTTTGATTATAAGCAACATCACTTATCAATTGTTGATATTTTTCAAAATCAGATATTTCTCCATTTTTGAAGCGCCTTATACATATGCAAAAGAATGACTCTTACATTATAATAATTCTCTTTAAAAGTTTTTCTTTATTTCTATTTGAAGAGTTACTAAAAAGATAATTGTGACTTAATTCTTTCATTTGTGTATACTTTATACTGTCAAAATTATCTCTCAAATAGAGATAGAGCCACCTCAAATTCAAAGGCTCATCTTTAATAGTCAACAAGTAATCTATTATAATATTCAACTTTCTCTGAAGTCGTCCTATTCTGACTAATAATATCTATATCGATATTAGCATAATGAACATCACCTACAGCTGAAAAAAATATGTTTTCATGGACTCTACCTTTATATGAAAAACAAGGTAAATTTTGAATAATTTTTCCAGTCTTATAAGTAATTTCATCTCGAACTATATTTAAATTAAATACGGTTTTAGGATAATCACCAAAAATTTTGCAAATAGGTTAGCAATAACTTTAAAGATTTAAAATCAGTAATTTTCTCATCAGCATCGAAAGAAATAATCCAATCACCATTAGCTTTACTATTTGCGAAATTTCTAGCTTTTGAAAAATCATCCACCACTCAAAAGAGTATAAACTAATTGAACCATCATTCTTTTGAAAGAGTAGCTAACATTTCAAGTGTTCCGTCAGTTGATCCCGTATCAACAATAATAATTTCATCAGCTAAACCATTTAAACTCTCTAAACTTTTTAAAAAAGCGTATCTCTTTCGTTTTTAACGATATAAACCGCTGAGATAGTAGACTGATTATTGAAGTTAACTTTTATTGATACACTCTATCGTTTGTTTACAATGCAACAAATTAGAACTTTCAGGATAAAACTTTTCCCAGTCGTTTGAACTAATAAGTTCTATAAGCTTTAAGATTAGTTTTAAAAATCTGCTGATTGTTGGATGTATTTTTGATTTTCTACAGCCATTCTTTTTTTAATATCGGATTAATTTTTCATGTCTATAATCCCAATATTTCACAAAAATGGTAAATAATCAATAGTGAATTCGATAGATTGTGCATCTTCTTTACTGAATCCTAATATTTTTAAAAATTTTCCTTGAAAATCCTCAAAAGATAATTCTGAGTGGCAAATCCAATGTTTACCATTTGTAATATACCATTTCCCTAATGGCTTTAAACCCTTAACAAAGGATAATTCTTTTGAAAGATTATCCAAATTAACGACATAGACCTGTTCATGAGTATTTTTCTGGAAAAATAATTTTTAGCAAAATTTTTAGCTCCAAACATAGACATATTCTCACCAACTTTCGCTTGTAAATCATTTTTACAAACTCTTCTCATATAAGCACAAGCACTACCAGGATCAGATGTTCCATAACCAGCTAGAGCAATATCATGCACTAGTTAAAGTAGCCCACTTACAAGCCGTACTAGCTCCACCTTCATACGTTTGCTAATAATTCTTTTGACAACTCCTTAAAAATCAGTTGCTTTTTTTGCATATAAGTACCTCCAATTTTTATTTTTGATAACACCATCACATGCTTTTTTCTTTTTATTTAGTAAAGTAATTTAACTTGAAATAGCAAATTTTACCAATTTTATTGGTATATTAAAATATCCAAATTGACTTCAATAATTGTGCTAAGCTGATTAAATTCATAAAATATTCAATCGTCAAATTATCACTCAAGAATAAAAAGACATGAAAACTCTTTCCATGCCTTTTGATTTTTATTTTGTAAGGTTAAGCAGACTCAGTCCAACGTTAGATGAGTCTGTCACAAAAGATTGATTAGTTGACTCCTATTCCAACATTTTCAACTTCTATTACTTGCAAATTGTCAAAATTAAAGCCATTATCTTTTTCAATGAACCCTCTCTTTTTCAATTCTTTTTAATAGAGTTATCATAAAAAAACCATGAGTGATAAGGATAGCATCTTCGCCCATATAAATTAAATCATCACAAAACTTTTCTGCTCTTTTCCTTGCTGGCTTTGATTCCCTCTTGTTTACTAGAATTAAAGAGCCACTGCAATCTGCCCTAGAATATTCCAAAAGATCAAGGGCAGCTTTATCTTAGAAGAAAAGGCTGCTTTTAAAGGAACTTCATTGAGCCTTTTATCTATCTGATAAGACTGCAAGGGAAACAGTTGCTGAGCTGTTTGCTTGGTTCGGATAAGTTCACTGGTATATATATTAGAGACGGGCAACTCTAAGGAACCTTGAAAAGCAACAATATCTGCTCCATCATATTTTTACAGGCTTGATTAAATTCATCCGAAGTACACTTTTTAGGCCACCGCATATTAACTTTTGCATGGCGAATGATATAGAATTTCATGGCATTATATCCTTACACTTTATTTGCGATGTATTGAAAACTTATGAACTCAAAACCGATTATGTATCAATTTAAGTCTTTTTCAAAGTTAACTTCTCTTGATAAAAATGTATCTTTTTCAATTAATTTTTCTCTGTTGTCCAATAAATCAGCAATATTATTATCTAAAACCTGCAAATGATGTTCTAAAAGGATTAGTCTCTCCAAATAAGTACTTTCCCTTTTTCTCGAAGATCTGAATAATGTTTTATTTCTTTTATGGGCATACCAACAGCTTTCAAGCGTAAGATGAAAGAGCAGCCATTGATAATCACTTTCATTGTAATACCTCCTATTGCTGCCATCTCTTTGCGGTCTCAATAAGCCTTCATTTTCATAGTACCTCAGAGTATGAACGCTAAGACGCGTTAATTTTGAAAAATTTTTCCAATGGAATAATGCATAATTTCTCCTTTAAGCTTGACCTCTAGTTCGCTCTAGATGTTATAGTCATTATATCTTAAAAGGAGGTATTTGAACATATGATGTATTCAAAAATTATGTTTGTATTACTGGAGCGAGCTCTGGTATTGGCTTAGAAACTGCAAAAGCATTTGCAAGTTTGAAAAACAATCTTATTCTAGTCGCCAGACGTCAGGAGCGATTAGAGAAACTCAAAGAGGAGCTTCTTCTCAGTTTCCCAAAGCTGGATATTGTTGTCAAATCAGTCGACCTTTTCTATTTCCGAGAATGCCTTTTAAAACTTTATCAGGAATTAAAATCGTATCAGATCTTAACTTGGATTAATAATGCTGGTTTTGGTAATTATGATAGTGTGGATCATCAAAACCTTGATAAAATCACTAAAATGCTTCATCTCAATATCGAGTCCTTGACTATTTTATCCAGTCTTTATGTAAAGGACTATAAAAATGTAGAAGGTACTCAGTTGATTAATCTTTCTTCTAGAGGCGGTTATATGTTAGTCAAAAATGCTGTGACTTACTGTGCCAGTAAATTCTACGTCAGTGCCTTCACAGAAGGACTGGCTCTGGAATTGGCAGCCAATCACTGTCCTTTAAAAAGCCAAAGTTTTGGCTCCTGCTGCAACAAAAAGCGAATTTGGACAGGTTGCTGCTGATACAGATAGTTATGATTATGACAAGCATTTTACCACCTATCATACTAGTAAAGAAATGGCTGATTTTCTAATCGAATTATACTATAGTGATAAAATTGTTGGATTAGTAGACATCAATGATTTCGACTTTAAATTGAGTGAGCCGCTGTTTAAACACTGATTCTTTTTCTCAGCAACTGCATTTGATGCGGACAGTCTAAAATAAGCCTACACTTACCTTGCTTTGACAGTGTCTGTGAAAACAAAAATTACCCTCATTAGGATCCGAGATAACATCTTAGTGAGGCTTTATTCTTGATGATTTACTGTTGTTTTTATCAAAGCAATCTGTTCAAGGAAAAAGTCCTTTTAAGTCTGCCGTAAGAAAAAGTCGGACAGCCTTTTTCCTGATTATACGTTATTGACTTCACCTTGCCTACTATAGTACTTCTGCGACTCATTGCATTGAATACAATAATTGCCTTTTTGTACACTTTCTAGGTGTCTGTTGTTTGATAAGATTACGATTGTCTTATTTTTGTAATATAAACTTGATATACTATTAAAGCAATAGAGAATTTTTCTAAGTTTTATATATTATTTAGATTAAAATAGACTTGAATGCTTGAGGAGGAAGAGTATGGATAAAGATCCAGTTATTGAATTTGAAGAGGTTAACAAAATTTATGGAGATAATGTTGCTGTTAAGCATATCAATTCTAAAAAATTATGGCAGGGTGAATTTGTCTGCTTGATTGGTACCAGCGGATCCGGTAAAACAACAATTCTACGCATGATTAACCGTATGTTAAAACCAAGCAATGGGAAAATTTTTATCAAAGGGAAGAAATTTCTGATCTCAACCCTGTTCAACTCAGACGCAAGATTGGTTATGTTATTCAAAAATATCGGTCTCATGCACATATGACAATTTATGAGAATATTACTCTGGTTCCGAAATTATTAAAATGGTCAGAAGATAAGAAAAAGCTAAAAGCCAAAGAACTTATAAAAGCTTGTTGAATTGCCTGAAGATTTCTTGGATCGCTACCCTTACGAATTGTCAGGCGGGCAACAACAGCGTATTGGTGTTGTCAGAGCTCTAGCTGCTGATCAAGACATTATTTTTGATGGATGAACCTTTTGGTGCTTTGGATCCTATCACCCGCGAAGGGCTTCAAGATTTGGTGAAATCTTTACAAGAAAAACAGGAAAAACTATTGTCTTGGTCACTCATGATATGGACGAAGCCTAAAGCTAGCAACTAAGATTGTCGTTATGGATAAAGGTCATATGGTTCAACAAGCCAATCCGACCGAATTGTTACGCCACCCGCAACCGCATTTGTTAAAAGATGATTGGTGAAGACCGACTCATTCAAGCACGCGCTGATGTAACGCCGGTTAAAAAAACATCATGTTAAAAGACCCCGTTTCCATTGCACCTGATAAATCTCTCAATGATGCTATCTCACTCATGCGTCAAAAACGTGTTGACTCTCTTTTAGTTACAGATAAGGATAATAAACTACTCGGCATGATTGATGTTGAATCCTTAAATAATAACTACAAACAAAACCTTGTTGTTGCCGATATCTTAAATAAAATCAGTTTCTACTTGGAAGAAGATCAACTGCTGCGCGACACAGCCCATCGTATCTTAAAACGCGGACTTAAATATGTACCGGTTATTGATAAAGAATGGCATTTAAAGGGAATCGTGACGCGATCATCTCTGGTGAATATGCTTTTATGATATTATTTGGGGCAATCAAGATACGGAGGAAACATTATGAGCGAATTTCTAGCACAATATGGTGGTGAGCTGCTCATAAAAACATGGGAACAAATTTATATCTCCGCCATTGCACTTTGTCTTGGAATCATTGTTGCTGTTCAATAGGAGTGGCTTTGACAAGATTTCCTAAATTAGCAAAAATTTTCATTGGTATCGCCAGTATCTTGCAGACAATTCCTAGTTTGGCTCTGTTAGCTATCATGATTCCCTTTTTGGCATCGGAAGAACCCCAGCCATTATTGCTTTTGTTTGTTTATTCTTTATTGCCAATCATGAGAAATACCTATATCGGAATGAACAATGTGGATCCTATCTTAAAAGACAGTGCCAAGGGAATGGGAATGAAACCAATCCAATCTATTTTTCAAGTTGAGCTTCCTTTGGCAGTCCCTGTCATAATGACAGGGGATTAGATTATCAGCTATCTATGTCATTGCTTGAGCAACTTTAGCCTCTATATATTGGAGCAGGCGGGCTTGGAGACTTGATTTTCAGCGAGCTTAAGTCTGTTCCAACCGTCTCTTATTATCGGTGGAACAATTCCAGTTATCCTCCTTTCTCTCATCGTTGACTATCTTCTAGGACGCCTTGAAAATTATTTAACACCACGACAAAGGAGTTTATAAGATGAAAAATAACTTATTTTTAATCATTACTTTGATGATTCCTATACTTATGCTCGCAAGTTGTCATTCTAATAATAAGGCCAAAACTAACACTAATACTTCGGGCAACATTAAAATTGCGGCCATGAGTACAACAGAATCCAGTATTATGGTCAATATGATCAGTGAATTGATCAATCACGAATTAGGTTATAAAACAACCTTGGTATCTAACCTTGGTTCTACAAATGTTGTGCATCAAGCTTTGATACGAAATGATGCAGACATTGCAGCTACTCGTTATACAGGAACTGATTTAACAGGCACACTCAATTTATCTGCTGAAAAGGATCACACTAAAAGCTGCTAAAATTGTCAAAAAGGCATTTGCCAAACGCTTTTGACCAAACTTGGTTCTCCAAGTTATGACTTCGCTGATACCTATGCTTTCATGGTCACCAGCAAGTTTGCTCAACAAAATCATCTCAAGACTTTTTCCGATTTACAAAAGATATCAACAACAGCTAAAGCCGGTGTTGATAGCACTTGGATGAAACGTGTCGGTGATGGTTATAAAGATTTCAGTCGTGCTTATGGTTTTTCATTTTAAACATATTTACCCCATGCAGATTGGCCTTGTCTATGATGCTGTTGAAAAATAATAAAAATGCAGGTCGTTTTGGGCTATTCTACAGATGGTCGTATTCAGAGTTACGATCTTACGATACTGGAAGATAATAAACATTTCTTCCCTCCTTATGATGCCTCAATGGTTGTGAATAATCGTATCTTAAGAAAATATCCAAAACTAAAGACCTTATTACACCGTTTAGATGGTAAGATTGACCTTAAAACCATGCAAAAACTGAACTATCAAGTCGATGACCAATTGCTTGAACCATCAGTAGTTGCTCATCAATTTCTGAAAAACATGATTATTTCCGAAAAGGGTGATAACTAATGAGTCATATGAGTATGGCACAGCAATTAATTTATTATTTCAACCATAATAGTACCTATGTCTTGGCACAATTTTTACGGCATTTCTTAATATCCATTTATGGTGTACTCCTTGCTGCTCTTGTTGGTATTCCAATGGGCATACTAATTGCTAAAAGAGGGAAACTCAAAGGGGTTGTCATGGGAGCTGCTAATGTCATTCAAACGATTCCCTCTCTAGCCATGATTTCTATTATCATGCTAGGACTTGGCTTAGGCACTAAAACAGTCATTGCAACAGTATTCTTATATTCTTTACTTCCTATTATCGGTAATACCTATACCGGTATTAAAAATGTTGATGGTGATCTCGTTGATGCTGCTAAAGGAATGGGAATGACTAATAGACAGCAATTATTGATGGTTGAGCTGCCTTTATCTTTGTCAGTTATTATGGCCGGCATTCGCAACGCTCTGGTCGTTGCTGTGGGAATAACAGCCATTGGCGCCTTTGTTGGCGGCGGTGGTCTCGGAGATATCATTATCCGTGGTACCAATGCCACTAACGGCGGTGCTATTATTTTGGCTGGTTCTATACCAACTGCTTTTATGGCTGTTGTCTCTGATTTGATTCTTGGCATTATTCAACGCTATCTAGAACCCAAGGTATATCAACTAACCAATAAATGGAATACTAAAAACCTTCTGTCTCTTAAAAGGCAGAAAGATTTTTTGCAAACAATTTTAAAAACTAATCATTAAAATCTTATTAAGATTTCCAAGTCTCTTTGTCCGTTAAGAGGCTTTTTAGCTATCTTTGAAACATGTTGATTTCCCTAACATAAAAACAAAGCAGCGCATCTTTCCACTCATCGGTACAAGTCACCTCAATGCGAGAACGTTCTTCAATACGCTGGGGTGATAAATCCTCTTGTAAACTCAGCCTAGAGTCTTGTAAAGAATCACCATTAAAGCTTTTATCAATGCCCGCAAATTTTGTCAGTTTACCAGGTCCATTGGCTAATAAATGACCGTCAGCTGTTTCAAGTGCTCGAATCAAAACGGCTTCAACTACATTTTTGAGGCTTAGTCACTAAATTCAACATTTGATGTCCATAAATTTGATAAACATACCAATGCCCGCCGCTAAATACATGGCTTCATTTTTAGGGAGTTCTGCGATCATTTGCGCTATGACAAGCACTGTCTTTGCTCTAAATAAGCTTCTGTTTCAACAATTCTCCCTAAGGGCTTACCATCCAGACACAATTGCATTCCTAATAAAGCCTTGGCTGTTGCAATGGTATCTGTTTCCATAACTTGTTTAAATGATAGCATAATCTTTATTATAACATGAAGATGGTTACTTTAAGACTTTTTCAAAAGCTTTTGACGATTTCGTCGGACAAAAATTCTATGATATCATAGTTTGCAATCTCATTGATCTTAAAAGGATCTTCACTAATAATTCTCTCAATTTCTGCCAAATCAGCAGCTTTTTGCTAAGATGATACCACCTGTTCGAGATTTTTCTGCCCGAAGCGATGAAATAACCAGAAGCATAATATGTATCCAAAAATTGAATATGAGCTTCAAGGTGTTTTCAACTTCTGTTAGATTCTTTTGATAGGTAGATTGATGATAAACATAATTTTTCTCCTTTTTAAAAATAAAAATTGCTTGAAAAATTGAGACTGAAAAACTTGACTTCCACAACATTCCTGCAACTTTATTCAAGCGATTATATATAGTATAATACTAACAAAATGACTTGTATAGTAGGCACATTTTTTTGTAACTAGTCAATTAATATTTTTAGATGATTTAGCAACAATAAGCTGACAAAGGGAAAAAATATGAAAAATCAGATCTTTTAAACAAAATAGAGATGATTGTCTAGTCTCATGGGCGTTTTCTTGCTGGTATTTTGTTATATATGGTGATTCGGTTTGGCTTTTTATATTTCAGCTTACAACTAAAGTTGACAAACTCCTTACACTCAAACCATAAATCAACATAGAAGTTTATTGATGGCGCATGGACGAGATTACTCATGCTCTCAACTATCCTTTTTGGATGCACTTTTTATAGTATACGCAAACGATATTTTCAAAATATACTAACAGGACTTCTAATGACAAATTTTACACTATTATTAATATCATGGCTATTAATAGTAGTAGAAACTAACGAACTTATCTATCCTATCAATGGTTTATCTGCCGTCATAGGTGACAACCTTCAGACAACTTTAGCCGAAATTTATGCAACTTGGCATTTATGTGACATCTTACTAGGACTATTCATAATTTCATGGTCCGGATTATTACCCCATCCTTTTTGGAAATACAGCGGGTAATTATTGGACTGATGCAAATACTCTGTACTTATTTTGGACAAGGTATAAAGCCAATACCCTTGTCAATGGCAATCATCTTATCAACGATCTGGTTGTTAAAAAGATGGCAACATTTTTAACAACAATCAATAATTGGTATACTTTTTCAATAAAGCCAAAAAGAAAAAACATTGAACAGTAATAAAGGTTAGAATTGTAAAATGTCACAGGGTTATGGAGGTTGTTGGTGGGAAGTGGCGCTTAAATGTTCTCTGGGTTATTAACAAATACCAGTCCATTCGCTTTAACCAATTAAAAGGGAAGTTAACGGAATCACTACCATTATGTTAACACGTTCCTAGATATTTTTAATCACAAACGAACTAGTTGAAAAAGTAGATTTTTCAAACCCTACCACTACATGTCAAATATCAACTCTCAAGCAAAGTAAAAAGCCTCATGCCCCTTTTTAAAAACAAATTAATCAGTGGGGAAAGCTTTTTGTTTATAGGTTAAACCTTCCTTTAGAATTCAAACTTCTCAAAGATAAGTTGAAAAAATTTAAAAGCAATTTCAGCAATTTTATCTTTCTCATCTAAATCGGCTTCATTGCCTAAAGACCTCGGATGCCATCTTTCTTCTGATAGATGATCTGCAACATAAAAGAACTGACAGACAGCAATTTCTCTAAATTGTCCCCAAGCAGCGACTGCCGAACATTCCATATCAACCGCTAGACAACCTTCTTGTTTACGAGCTTTCATCTTAGTAATCGTTTCACGATAAATGCCATCAGTTGTCCAAAACTTTCCCTTTTGAAAAAGAGATATTTTCAGCTTGTAAATAGGTCAAAAATTTTTGCTAAAGTTCTGTCATTAACTGAGATTTCATTTTGTGCTGGGACATAATGAAAACTGGTTCCTTCATCGCGTACAGCAATTGTCGGAACAATAATAGACGTTTCCTTAACCTGTTCCTCCAAAAATACCACATGTTCCAAAAAGAATCAGCTTCTTCATTCCCATGGCAACTAGGTCTTCCAAAACAGCAACACAGCCAGCAGCACCAACATAAGCATTAAAAACGGCTAACTTACGACCATGATAATCAAGTTCATAAATAGGGAATATCAAGATTAGCCACAGAAGTTTTTGTCAATAAGCGATATTTATAACGTTTTAACATGCGTTTGAAGGTTGCTCTGTCAAAGCAAGATACTACTATTTCAGGAAAAATCCGGAATGGCTGCGACTAAATCTTCTGGATTAATAATCGCTTTTTGCATCATCAAAGTTACTTAAAAATCATTGTTTCTCCATTCTGGTTTTTAATATCTTATCATAAAAATAGCCTTAATAACTAGCTATAATGAGCATAAATAGTGTTAAAGCAGCTCTTTAACAAAAGTAAGCAAAGGAGGATGAAATAAGTTTAATCCTTGAAATCGGTTTCAAAAATGCTATAATTAATTTAACTGAAAAATGGAGGAAAAATTATGGCCTATAAGACAACTTATCCCTATACTAATGAAGTTTTTGAAGGAATTTGCTAATAATAGCGATGCCGATTTGGAAAAAGCATTGGTTACTGGACATGCGCTTTATAAAAATGGCGTGCTGAAGGAGGCTTAGAGGAGCGTAAAGCTCAATTGCATAAAGTTGCGAATATCCTTCGTCGCGATGTGGATAAATACGCCGAAGTCATGACCAAGGACATGGGAAAACTCTTTACAGAAGCTAAAGGTGAGGGTTGAACTGTGTGCAGAAATCGCTGACTATTTTTGCTGATAAGGCTGAAGAATTTTTAGAACCAAAAAGCATTTGAACCTATTCATGGTGATGCCTATTACATTAAGCAAGCAGTTGGTGTGCTCTTTATGGTCGAACCATGGAACTTCCCATTCTATCAAATTATGCGTGTTTTTGCTCCTAATTTTATGATTGGCAACCCAATGGTTTTCGAAAACACGCATCTATCTGTCCTGCTTCTGCTCAGGCTTTTGAGAATTTGGTTAAAGAAGCAGGTGCTCCTGAAGAGTTCATTTAGAATCTTTTTCCTTACTTATGACCAAGTTAACAAGGCTATTGCTGATCCTCGTATTCAAGGGGTGGCCTTAACCGGTTCTGAACGTGGTGGTGCTTCTATTGCTGCTGAAGCGGGAGCAAATCTTAAGAAATCTGCTCTTGAACTCGGCGGTAATGATGCTTTTCTCATTTTGGAAGATGCTGACTTTGAACTCTTAAAAAGATACTATTTTCTTTGCACGCCTTTACAATGCAGGTCAAGTCTGTACATCATCAAACGTTTTCATTGTTGTTGGTGAAGAAACTACAAGAAATTTCTTGATATGGTTGTTGAAACCTTCAAAACAGCCAAGTGGGGGTGACCCGATGGATCCTGAAACAACGCTTGCGCCCTTGTCATCAGCCGAAGCTAAGGAAGAAGTTCATGGTCAAATCAAGTTAGCTAGCTGACAACGGGCACGTGTGGTTTTACGGTAATAAACCAATTGACCATCCAGGAAACTTTGTCTTTCCAACCGTTTTGACCGATATTACCAAGGAAAATCCAATCTACAATCAAGAAATTTTGGTCCAGTAGCTTCCATTTACAAAGTTGATACAGAAGAAGAAGCTATTGCCTTAGCCAATGATTCTAGTTACGGACTTGGTGGTACAGATTTTTCTCTAAAGACCTTGAACACGCAAAAGCTGTTGCTGCTAAAATCGAAACAGGAATGACCTTTATCCAATTCCGGTTGGTCTTCCTATCCAGAAGTTCCATTTGGCGGTATTAAAAATTCAGGTTATGGTCGTGAGCTCAGCAATCTCGGATTTGATGCCTTTGTCAATGAACATTTAGTTTTCATTCCCAAACAATAATTAACTATTTTTAAGCTGTTAATCTCTTAGATTCAATCAGGAGTCTAGGAGATTTTTGCTATCGATGATAGGTATTTTCCCATTATGATTAGAAATTGATAGAATTTTACAATAATTATAATGATGACAAGGATTATTTGTGCTATAATGATGGTGTGTAAAAATTTCTACATTGAATGACATATGATGTATGATGAAAGGAAGCGGTCAAATGACTGACACTCTTAAAGACTTAAGAAATCGTAGTTCTGTTTACGATTCAATGGTTAAATCACCCTAATCGTGCTATGCTGCGTGCAACTGGTATGCAAGATGAAGACTTTGAAAAACCTATCGTCGGTGTCATTTCAACTGGGCTGAATACACCTTGTAATATCCACTTACATGACTTTGGTAAACTAGCCAAAGTCGGTGTTAAGGAAGCTGGTGCTTGGCCAGTTCAGTTCGGAACAATCACGGTTTCTGATGGAATCGCCATGGGAACCCAAGGAATGCGTTTCTCCTTGACATCTCGTGATATTATTGCAGATTCTATTGAAGCAGCCATGGGAGGTCATAATGCGGATGCTTTTGTAGCCATTGGCGGTTGTGATAAAAGCATGCCCGGTTCTGTTATCGCTATGGCTAACATGGATATCCAGCCATTTTTGCTTACGGCGGAACAATTGCACCTGGTAATTTAGACGGCAAAGATATCGATTTAGTCTCTGTCTTTGAAGGTGTCGGCCATTGGAACCACGGCGATATGACCAAAGAAGAAGTTAAAGCTTTGGAATGTAATGCTTGTCCCGGGCCTGGAGGGCTGCGGTGGTATGTATACTGCTAACACAATGGCGACAGCTATTGAAGTTTTGGGACTTAGCCTTCCGGGTTCATCTTCTCACCCGGCTGAATCCGCAGAAAGAAAGCAGATATTGAAGAAGCTGGTCGCGCTGTTGTCAAAATGCTCGAAATGGGCTCACCTTCTGACATTTTAACGCGTGAAGCTTTTGAAGATGCTATTACTGCAACTATGGCTCTGGGAGGTTCAACCAACTCAACCCTTCACCTCTTAGCTATTGCCCATGCTGCTAATGTGGAATTGACACTTGATGATTTCAATACTTTCCAAGAAAAGTTCCTCATTTGGCTGATTTGAAACCTACTGGTCAATATGTATTCCAAGACCTTTACAAGGTCGGAGAATTTTCCAACATGTTATGAAATATCTCCTAAAAATGGCTTCCTTCATGGTGACCGTATCACTTGTACTGGCAAAACAGTCGCTGAAAAATTTGAAGGCTTTTGATGATTTAACACCTGGTCAAAAGGTTATTATGCCGCTTGAAAATCCTAAACGTGAAGATGGTCCGTCTCATTATTCTCCATGGTAACAGCTCCCAGACAGTGCCGTTGCCAAAAGTTTCTAGTGTAAAAAGTGCGTCGTCATGTCGGTCCTGCTAAGGTCTTTAATTCTGGAAGAAGAAGCCATTGAAGCTGTCTTGAATGATGATATTGTTGATGGTGATGTTGTCGTCGTACGTTTTGTAGGACCAGGGCGGTCCTGGCATGCCATGCTTCCCTTTCATCAATGATTGTTGTGAGGGCAAGGTGAAAAAGTTGCCCTTCTGACAGATGGCGCTTCTCAGGTGGTACATGATGGTCTTGTCGTTGGTCATATCGCTCCATAGAGCACAAGATGGCGGTCCAATCGCCTACCTGCAAACAGGAGACATAGTCACTATTGACCAAGACACTAAGGAATTACACTTTGATATCTCCGATGAAGGTTAAAACATCGCCAGAGACCATTGAATTGCCACCGCTCTATTCACGCGAGTGTCCTTGGTAAATATGCTCCACATCGTTTTCGTCTGCTTCTAGGGGAGCCGTAACAGACTTTTGGAAGCCTAGAAAGAAACTGGCAGAAAGTAAATCAAACATAAAAAGACCGCTTGAATCAGCATTTGGATTGAAGAAAAAGTTTAATTTAAACACTCTTTTTCTTTAATCTTTTTTCTTTCGCTTGATAAAATAAAAACTCTCAAAAACGGTTGTTGCATATTGCTGTTTTTGAGAGTTTTTCATCAATGTTAGGGCTGATTCCCAATGCTATTCCTGCCAAAATCGAGCTAATCCGTGTCATCTTCCAAGCTGGTGACCAAACAACCTCAACACTCAACCTTATTGATCCTTCTATCTCTGATAGGGAATCAATAATTTCCAGCAGGCAGAGTATCAACACAACCGCAATTGACTTCAGTAAATGTAATAACTAACACGCAGAAGCCTTCTTCATCTAAATCAATTTCATAAATCAAACCAAGATTGTAAATATCCAATTCAATTTCTGGATCATAAATTTTTCAAGTTTTCAATCAGTTGGTCTCTAATCGCTGCCAACTCGGTCATTTATTTTTAATATCATCTCGCATTGTCTGCTCCTTTACTAAGTCATTTGCTATATTTTTCCCATAAATAGACATCAATGCCTAATACTCGATAGTTATCATTTTTGTAAAAAGGTTTCTTCTTTGTTCAAGAATTGCGAGAGAGGTAGATGGTTTTATGATAGAATAAAGATGATAAATAAAGTAAAAAGGGCTTTTATAGAGATGAAAATTTTCAGAAACCCTCCTTTGTTATGTCAGGGACTAACTTTGGGGATTGTTTGCTCTAGGTAATTTATTAAAACTATATCATCCTTCTCACAGCATTTACTAAGTATTATAGCGCTCTTACTCTACCTGTTTTTAATACTCAGTATTTTAAAAATTTATCTCAAGCTTTAGAACAAATAAAGCATCCTTTAATCCTTCTATTTTTCCGACCTATGTCAGGTATGCTGTTGGCAGGCTATATCCAAACTTTTCCTTTTTAGAAAGATTGGGTTACTCTTATTAGCCTGACGATTTGGTGGCTCACTTTTTCTAGGCAACGCAGGACTGATTGCTTATTTTTACAATTAAGTTCGTCATCCCTTTTCATTGGGAACATGTTTTTCCATCTTGGTCAGTTTTATACGTTGGAATTGCAGTAGCAACCTAACAGCACCCATCAGTGGGCAATATGTTTTGAGGTCAAATCATCTTTTGGACTTGTCTCCTTTTAACTTTGCTGATTTTACCTTTTGATGACTATTAAAGCCTATTGTATTGGTTTACCTGAGACAGCAAAACGGAATATTTGCACATTTTGTGCTCCTTTTGTCTCTTTTATTGGCTGGCTACTTTAAAGACATTTCCTCCCGAACAAAGCCTAATACTAATTTTGTTTTGGCTTTTGCTTTTAACCTCAATTACTTTACTTTTTGTTGTGCTTCAGCTTCCTGTACTTCTCAAAAGAGGTTTAATCCTGGCTTTTTCAGCTTTACACCTTTCCCTTTGCCATCTCTGCCACTGCCCTTCGTTCCAGCAGGTTCTTATCTGCATTTACAACCGCCTCTATTTCAGTTATTAGTTAAACTAGAGGAATTACTGGCTAGCATATTAGTCTTATTCATTTTATACTCTTATCTTCGATTTTTAAGTAAACAAGAAGACCTTCCTTCAAATTAAAATGATATTTCATTTAAAATCTGAAAAATCTCCCAAACTCAAACCAAGTATAAACTTTTTGTGATTCTTTTCTTAGTGTTAGTTAGAAACGAAAGAAAAAGTCCTATCATCTCTACAGCGAGATGCTTTGCCTACTATGGAGATGAAAGGACTCCAATAAAACAAAAAAGTAATAGAAAATAGTTTTTAGGCTACTTTGACAGACCTAATCCTCCTTCGAGCGATTAGCAATCCTAAAGCAACAAAAGTAAGGAAAAATAGACTCAGCGCTAGTAGCTGATTACCAAGTGTGCCAGCCATAGAAATGGTTTCTCGTAAACCAGAAACCGAATAACTCATTGGTAAATAAGGATTGACAACTTGAAAAACTTACCTGTAACAGCTAAGGGATAGGTTCCTGCACTGGAACTAATTGTAATAAAAAGTAAAATTAAGGCAACAAAAGAGCCAGATTTATCATGCCAAGTTACCAAAGTTGTCACTAAGACCATAAAAAGTGATACTGGTAAGAATAATTAATCCTAAAGTTTTTAGTTCAAAATTAGCTGATAAACCAATAATATGAACACCAAAATAGAGAATAATAGCTCCAGTAACAGCAATCAAGCCATTGACTGCTAACTTTTGATCTATCCATTCTCGTAAGGTTTTAGCCTGCTTACCAGAAAGAGCTGCTCTAAAGATAGTATTGGTTGAAATTGCCATTACCATTAAAGCTGCTGACATCATATAAGGAGCCATTCCAACACCATTTGTTTTGACATTATCTTTATCTGTGTGCTTGATAGTGACAGGACTTGACAAAGTCTTAGCATTATCATTGTCAACTGCTACTAATGATAATTTATTTTTAGCAGTTGACAATGCTTTCGACAGTTCTCCACTACCACTTGACAAAGTTGTCAAGCCTGCCGTTAAACTTTCTCCACCTGCAGCCAATTTGCCAGCTCCTGTCTCTGTTGATTAGCACCATTTGCTAACTGTGCAGTCCCTTTTCGTTAATTGTCCAGAGTTGCTATTTAATTGATTGGCACCATTTACCAATTGACTTGTACCATCTGTTAACTGGTTATTTTTAGCGGCCAAAGTATTAGCTCCTGCATAGAATATCAACTGCATGAGTGTGTTGGCCTACTCCTGTCATCAAGGAATTGGCACCTGTTGAAAAAGTAGAGCCTAATTGAGCCGTACCATTAGCAAGGGCTGTACTGACAGGGACTACTTGCGAATCAAGAACTGTTTTTGCTTGTGTCAAACCACTTGACAAAGTTTAGTCAAGGAAGTTGCCGCACTAGGTAATACTAGAATTAGCTGTATTTTTAATTTGAGTCAAGCTGGCTGATGGGCTTGTTGGTGTATTAGCGAGTTGTTGTCTGTACAGTAGATGAGGCACTTTGAATACTTTGGACATTGTTTAGGATAGCTTGAGGCTTGTGAGCACTGCGTTTGCATCAGCACCTGTGAGTTGTTGTTGAACTACCAGTGTTGGTAAAAGCTGCTAGCGATCTCTGATTGATCTCAGCGGATAATCTTTGATAAGCACCTGTAGCTTGGACTGCCAGCCAATGCATTGGACTGATTAGTTGTTGTTTGCTGAGACGTATTTCCTGAATTAACAATTGCTTGAGCTGCTGTTGTAATGGCAGATAAATACGTACTAAGATCAGGACTACTTTGCAGTCGTTGCTGTCCCATTATCACTGTAATTTTGAATACTTTTGATTCAAAGTTCCCAACTGATTAATCAATGAGCCGCTAAACTGTTGAACTTGTTCTTCACAGAAAGACCTGTTGCTGTTGACAGCTTAATAAGTCCTTGATTCAACTGACTGCTAGCATTAACCAATTGTTGAATAGAAGTAGAACCATTCGCTAATTGCGCAACACCTCCTAGAAGCTTCTGAGATTGATTGCTCAGTTGGCTGCTGCCATTTGCTAACTGACCAACTCCATTTGTATAAGCTGTCAAACCATTGTTTAAATTATTTAAACCTGCAGAAAGCTGACCGACACCTCCGCATAAGCTGTTAAGCCCGAATATAAGTATTAGTCCCTTGAGCAAATGTTTGACTTGAATTTGAAAGTAAATTCAGATTATCAGTCATCACTTGACTGCCATTTTCTAACTGTTTTGAACCAGTCGCTATTTTTTGACTAGCATTAGCCGCACTGCCAAGACCTGTTTTTAGGGTTGACATACTCTTAAAAAGTGATTTGGTGTAAGAACTTGTAATGTTTTTCGATACAGACTCTTTTTAAAGTCTTGGCAGCAGTTTCACTCATTTTTGGAGCAACAAAACTATGTCGCTTTAGACGTTTGGTAAGGAATCGTTAGCTTTTTAGGTTCATCTGTTAAAACACTAGCCGCATTTTGAGAAAAGATCTTCTGGTAAAAGTAATGATCATATGTAATCACCTTTTTCAAGTCCCTTTTTGAGCTTTTTCGCTATCAACAAAATGATAGTCCAAACTTTTATTACCGGACCATATTATCAGTCATATCTTTACCGATAGTCATCTTCTTTCCTTCATAAGTTGCCGTTTTTATCTTTATTAACTAGCTGCAACAGGTAAATCAGATACTTTGCCATAGGATCCCACATAGAACTCATAATATTATATAGGGGCAGGGACAAGGCTACTCCTACCATCGTCAATCCAAAGCAGCAGAGCTTTTTAAAAACCGCTTTTAATTCCGTTAACATTCTTTCTCCTTTTTGATACATTCTGTCTAAATATTTGATATAATAAATTATACTAGTTATTATCTATTTGACAAGATTAAAAACTATTTTTAGACACTGTGTATAATTTTGTGCAAAAGGAGACTTTAAGATGAAAAACACAGAAAACAAAGCAAGCTCTTGAAAAAGCCATGGCACATTTTATTAGAGAGAGAAAATTTTAATGATATCACAACGACTGAACTAGCAAAAGCAGCTCATATCAGTCGCAGTGGTTTTTATACTCATTATAAAGATAAATATGAGATGATCGATATCTATCAACAAACACTTTTTAGTAAATTAGAATATATTTTTGATAAGAATTCAGCTAACCAAGAAGGCGCTATTTTTAGAAGTATTTGAATTCACTTAACCGAGGCCCTTATTTGCTGCCTTACTTTCAGAAAGAAATAGCACTAAAAGAAAATTCAAGAATTTCTTAAAAATAAATTTAAAATCCTAATTACGCAAGATTTACAATATGGTCTTTCTATTACACTATTCAAAAATAGCTTTCACAATAAAAACTGACAGATGTCGAAAAAGAATATGGAACGATGTAATGTTACTAACGCTTTTTATTTGGTGTCTGTCAAATGTGGATAGCTCGAGGAAAGATAGAAAGTCCTAGGCAAATAGACCAATTTCATTATTAAAATGATGCATTAGCCATTTGAAATGGCTTTTTGAATAAAATAAATGAATTAAAAGCATTTTGTTATAAAATTCAACGACAAAGGGCTTCGTTAATTTCTGGGTTGATTTCATCACGTTCTGGAAGACGTGTCAATGAACCTTCAGTTTGTCAGCATCAAAGGATACGAATGCTCGGACGTCCTACTACAGATTCAACAGCTTCAAGAATAGCTGGTACTTTAGCTGATTTTTCACGAACTGAAATCGCTTTGACCAACTTCAACGCGGTATGATGGAATATCAACACGTTTACCATCAACAAAGAATGTGACCGTGATTTACAAATTGACGAGCTTGACGACGAGTCGTTGCTAAACCAAGACGGTAAACAACATTGTCAAGACGGCGTTCAAGAAGAAGCATAAAGTTGTAACCAAAGGATTCCACCTTTAATTTTAGTTGCTTGAACGAAGAGATTACGGAATTGTTTTTCACCAAGTCCATATGAGAAACGAAGCTTTTTGTTTCTCCAGCTAATTACAAACCATATTCTGAAAGTTTGCTGCGGTTGTTTTGGTCCATGTTGACCTGGCACGTAGTTACGACGTGCTAATTCTTTACCTGTGCCTGTAAGAGACAAGCCAAGGCGACGTGATTTTTCCATGATGGTCCTGTATAACGTGACATATCATGTCCTCCTCTAAAAGTTTGACTGAGGAAATAACGTTTTTAGAAAATCCTGATTCGTGCAGATGCCCTTCGCCTAAACAGCTAAGGTTACTTTGTCCTAAGACACCTGTTGACGAGCTCCATACTCTCCTGCTGCTATTTCACACAAAAAGTATTGTAACATAGAAAAAGGCTGTAAAGCCAAACTTTTCATAGGTATGTGTCTCAGTGAGAACAGATATGCTGTGCCATACATTATTTCTTGTTCATTTTCAAGGGCAGACATTTTATTTCATTTTATTGAAACTAATCAAAAATAACAATGATTAAAAGTTTTCTCAGTCAGAATATCTGAATAAGTGTATGATTCTACATAAGTATTATCAATCTCACCCGGAACAAAGCTTTTATCCTTGTATTCTACAATAAATAAGATGAATAGACTTCAATTAAACGACCAATTTTATCACGCTAGCCCATTTTCAAGGGTCAATTCAACTTCTTGACCTTCATGAGCCTTAATATCTTCTTTTTATCATTTTGGCAACATCTGCAAATCGTCACTCATTGTTTCTTTTCTCCTATCTCTCTTCAAATTGGGCAATACTAGAAAATTTATTATATTCTTTTTGGAACATTAATTTTACTGTTCCTCGAGCATAGCACTGATTTTTCAAAGATAACCTCTATTGTATTATCTACCAATTGTTCTTGCCCTTCATCTTTATCTCCTCTATCGTAATAATCTTCACGATAAAGAAAGGCTACAATATCAGCATCTTGTTCTATAGACCCCGACTCACGGATATCAGAAAAGAACAGGTCTTTTATCTTGACGCTGCTCAACACCACGAGATAGCTGACTAAGGCAATAACAGGAACTCCAAGTTCCTTATGCAAGAATACAACTGACGCGAAATATCAGAAACTTCTTGTTGGCGATTTTTCAGGTCGTGTGCCTGTGATTAATTAGCAGTAGTCAATGACAATTAATCCTAATCCTTCCTCTAGTTCCTGATCTAATTTTCGAGCACGTGCCCTAATCTCTGTAACCTTTATTCCCGGAGTGTCATCAATATAAATTGGTGCATCAGCTAGGAGTCCCTTGCGCAAGCGTTATATTTTACCAATCCTGTTCGGTTAACTGACCTGTTCGTAAATTATGGGCATCAACCATTCCTTCTGAAGCCAGCATACGATCAACTAGACTTTCAGCTCCCATTTCTAGAGAAAAAATAGCAACAGGACGATTCATTTTAGTGCCAACATTTTTGGGCAATATTAAGAACAAAAAGCCGTCTTACCTACCGCTGGCCTAGCAGCTAAAATAATAAGTTGATCTGGGTGTAAACCTGTTGTAATCTTATCAAGATCCCGAAAACCAGTAGCCAGTCCTGTAACATCTGTTGTTTGCTGAGAACGAACTTCTAAATTTTCATAATTAACAGCAAGAACATCTGAAATTTTACGAAATCCACTACGATTACTGCGCTCATTAACATCAATCAGGGCTTTTTCCGCACCTGAAATAATATCTTCAGAGTTTATTGCGCCTTCGTAAGCTTGATTAACAGCTTCTGTCAAGCGTGAAATAATCCGCCGAAGCATAGCCTTTTTCAGCTACAATTTTAGCATAATACTCAGCATTAGCACTGGTTGGCACGCTGTGTAACCAATTCAACCAGATAGGAAATTCCACCAATATTCTGAAGATCTCCTTGATTATCAAGAATAGCACGAACTGTTGTTGCATCAATGGCATCGTTTTGATCACTAAGACTAATCATCGCTTTAAAAATAACACGATGAGGCATATTTATAAAAATCTTCAGGATCAATATGTTCCCGAACAGCAATCAATTTCTCTGGTGATATAAAAAACAGAACCTAAAACAGATTGTTCCGCAATTAAATCTTGAGGCTGTACTCGTAATTCTGAGGTCTCTGGCACAATTTCACCCCCTAACTCATTTACATTCTCATTTAAGCTTCTTTTAATTTGAGTTTAATGATGCCATCAATATCTTTGTGAAGTTTTTACAGGAATTTCAATTAAAACCAATTGTTCGAATCGGATGATCTAATTTTAATATAACGTTTATCAGTTTGATCCCAAATTGTTTGTTCAATTCTTCAGAAATACTTGTAATAGAACCAAAAAGTACGACCATCTGGACCAACCTTTTCACTGAATTGAACAAGCGTTGATTCTTGTTCAAGTTTAACTTTAACTGCTTTAGCCTCAGCTAAAAAGTCTCGGCTTGAGCTTTTTCTTCAGATTTTTGCTTTCCCTTTAACTCATTAATAGCTTGCTTTGTGGCTTCCTTAGCCAAATTTTTCTTGATTAAAAAATTCTGAGCATAACCTGTAGGAACTTCTTTTACTTCCCTCTCTTACCTTTACCTTTGACATCTGCTAAAAATAACTTTCATCTTAAGCTTCCTCGTTTCCTGTAAATTCTTCTTTGATCTTTTCTAATAAGGTTTGCGGGCTTCTTTAACACTTGTACCTTTTAATTGACAGGCTGCTAAGTTGAAGTGGCCGCCGCCTCCCATTTCTTCCATAATCCGTTGAACATTAATTTTATTGCGACTCCGTGCAGATATACAAACTGTTCTTTCATCATTTCTAGTAATAACAAAAGGGTAGCCTCAATCCCAGCCATATTTAACATAGTATCAGCAGCCTTACTAGCAATAACATTGGAATAACTGATATCATCTGCTCCTGTAGCAACAACAACATTTGGTAAAATACGATCGCCACGTAAAATAAGTTCATTAATTAAACGGTATTCATCAAAATCAAGAGCTGAAATATTTTGAATTTCAACATTATCACTGCCAAGCGTACGTAAATAGCTGGCTACATCAAAGGTTCGGCTTGTTACACGAGTCGAGAAACTTTTTGTATCAAGCATAATCCCAGCCATAACAATACTAGCTTGAATTTTATTGAGATGATATTTCCCATTTTTGGAACTGTAAGAGCTCTGTTACTAATTCACTAGCACTGCTTGCTCCACTCTCAATAAAGGTTAAAATAGCATTTTCTGGAAAATCATCATCTCTTCTGTGGTGATCAATCACAATAACTTCTGTAAACTTATTGTAAAGCTCTCTTGACAACGTTAGCTGCAATTTAGAATGATCCACCATAACAAGAAGAGAATTATCACTTACTTGTTCTATAGCCTCTTTGACTGTTAAAAGTTGAGTATGCCCATCTTCCTTTAAACGATTGACAGCTCTTGCTACATCATGACTCATACTATCTTCATCATAGACAGCATAAGCAGCATGTTCAATGAGTATTGTTTGCGAGCCTGCATCCCAACTGAAGCTCCCAAAGCGTCCATATCAAGATTTTTATGTCCTACAACAAAGACACTATCTACTGTTTTAATTTTTATCAGAAATAGCAGTCATCATAGCGCGTGTCCTAGTACGTGAACGCTTAATAGTTGAAACTGTTCCTCCACCAAAAATAAAGCAGTTTCTTATGTTCGTCATTTTCACGGATAACAGCTGGGTCGCCACCACGGACAAGAGCAATATTCAAATTCTTCAAAGCGATTTGTCCAATTTGACTATGATTTGCATTGCCATAAGAAATCCCCATACTTAAAGTTAAAGGAAGGTGGCGCTCTTGAGCCTCTTTTTCTAGAATTGTTCTAACACCTCAAATTTATCTTGAATGAGTTGATCTCAAGACACTATAATCTGTAAAAAGAAATAAAAACGATCCATATTAACACGGCGATAAAAATTTCCCTACTTTGAGCAAAGTTCAGAAATAAAATTAGCAATAAAACCATTAATTTGTGAAACATCTGCATCTGCTAAAGACTCAATCGTATCATCATAATTATCAATAGATATAATACCAATGACAGGTTGTAAATCTAATCCTTGCCTTTGATTCTCACTTTCTCTGGATAAATTGAAAAAGTAGTCACCATTGTCTCAAATCTATATCAACAGAATATTTATTCTCCCCAACTTCCATCGTTTGATCAACAGAACCTTCTTTTCTATTTTTAATGACACTGCTGATAAATTCACCATCAAATTCACCATCTTCTTTCGTGAAAATTAACTCTGCAAAAAGGATTAAACCACTCAATTTTATCTGTTTCAGGATCAAATTGAATAACACCTACCGGCATCTGATCAAGCATAGTAATCAGCTTACCTTCCAGTTTGGCTATTTAAGAGTTCAATCTGCTCTAATTCAGAAATTTCATAAATATTCTTTTGATAGTAAAGCAGTATGATTACAGCTACACAGGTCAAAAATAATAAACATTAACAGTGGTGAATCTGGAAAAAACACGCGCACTAATAGCCAAAATTCCAAACAAAATCATTCCAATCATGATTAAATGGCTAGTGGCAAAACGAAATCTTTTTCATTATCTAAACCTCTTAAGCCCTAATTATATCATAAAAACTCTTTATAAAATATAGAAGGAACAAAGAGAATTCTTTTCATTTTATCTTGTACGACTCTATTCTTTCCTTCAAGATAGACCATAAGAATTGATATATCAGCTGGATTCACACCAGAAATACGGCTAGCTTGACCAATAGTTTTCTGGGTTGATTTTCTTAAATTTCTGACGTAGCTTCGGTCGTAATAGAATCAATGGCATCCCAATCGATATTCTTGGAATTCGTTTTTCTTCCATTCGCTTCATTTTTGCGACTTGATCTAGAGCTTTATTAATGTATCCCTCGTATTTGATTTCAGTTTCTAGAAGTTCAATGACCTTCTCATCTAAGCTTTCCGCCGCAGGCCCAACAAAACTTGTTGCAATGGCATAGTTGATTTCTGGTCGACGCATAAATTCTTTTGCTGTCAAAGCATCTGTCAAGGGCTTAAAGCCAAGTTCTTCAATACGTTTATTTATTTCAGCAACTGGTTTTAATTTTATACTTGACAACCTTGTCAACTCATTGTCAAATTGATTTTTACGGTTTGGAAGCGCATATAGCGTTCTTCATTCACTAGACCAACCTGATGACCAATTTCTGTCAAGCGTAAATCTGCATTGTCATGACGTGAGATCAAACGATACTCCGCACGCGATGTTAGTAAACGATAAGGTTCAAGGTTCCTTTTCGTGACCAAGTCATCAATCACTAACTCCAATATAAGCATCGCTACGTTTGAGAATCAATTCTGGTTTTCCTTGAATCTTAAGGGCAGCATTGATACCAGCGACAATTTCCTTGACCAGCGGCTTCTTCATAACCAGACGTCCCATTTGTTTGACCAGCCGTAAATAGTCCTGAGATTTTTGGTTTCAGAGTCGCCCGCAATTGATGAGGAAGGACAATATCATATTCAATGGCATGCCAGTCCGCATCATTTCAGCATTCTCAGTCCTTTAATCGAATGAACCACATCTTTTTGAACATCTTCTGGCAAACTCGTTGACAGACCTTGAATATAGACTTCTTCTGTTTCACGTCCTTCAGGCTCTAAAAAGCTGATGACGATCTTTGTCAGCAAAACGGACAATCTTATCCTCAATAGAAGGACAATAACGTGGTCCTACACCCTTTGACAATACCTGAAAACATAGGGTGCTCTGTAAAGATTTTTATTAATAATATCATGACTACTTTGATTGGTATAGGGTCAGCCAACAAGGGATCTGATCTTTAAGGTAATCTTCATCTTTTGGACATAAACGAGAAGTGATTTGGTTTCTTATCTCCGGGCTGAATTTCAGTTTCATCATAATGAATAGAATTAGCCTTAACTCGTGGCAGTGTCCCCGTTTTAAAGCGCCCAATCTCCAGACCTAAATCTCTCAAATTATCTGCCAAAAGTTATCAAGCGAGACTATTATTAGGCCCAGATGAATATTTTTAATTCGCCTAAAATGATCTCACCGCGCAAAGCCGTACCAGTTGTCACAATGACAGCCTGAGCGCTGTATTTCTGATTCGTCGCTGCCCTAACACCAATAACTTTACCATCTTCAACTAAAATTTCATCAATCATAGATTGACGTAAGGTTAAGTTTTTCCTGTTGTTCAACCGTATGTTTCGTATGTTGCGAGCATAAAGTGCCTTATCAGCCTGTGCACGTAGAGCACGTACTGCTGGACCACTTACCCGTATTGAGCATTCGCATTTGAATATAGGGACTTATCAATATTCTTTCCCATCTCACCGCCAAGAGCATCAATCTCACGAACGACAATCCCCTTTAGCAGAACCACCAATTGAAGGATTACAAGGCATAAAAGCCAACATTTCCAAATTAATAGTTGCCAAGTGAAAGTCTTACAGCCCATACGACTAGTAGCAAGACTGGCTTCCACACCAGCATGACCAGCGCCGATGACAATAACATCATAGTTTTCAGTAAATTCGTGTGTCATTTCTATCTCCCAAACACAAAAATAGCCAAAACCCTCGAAAATTGTGGGTCAAAAGACCAACAATTCTCACGAGCTTTGACCATCATGATTATTGTTATATTTATTTTATCAAATTCATCTTAAAAGTCAATTTCTAAAAATTGTAATCGTTCTAATAGCAGAGAGTTGCTCCCGTGCTCAAAAAGATAAGCTGTCAAATCTTTTCCTTTTTTAAAAATCTTAAAAAGCAATGCTTCGTCAAGTTGATCAATAATTTCTAAAAATGTTTTTTTAGTTATATCATTTAAAGTAAGTAGAAGTTGTGCTTCTTCACGTTTTCGCTCAGCTACTTCTGGTGGATAACCAATACCGAATTCACCATGAAATAACTCATTTAAGGCATATTGCAAATTCAACTCCCCAGCCCAACCAAAAATTTAAACCCAGAGAAAGTGAAGCAACATTTTCCATTATTGATACGACCAAAGAGAAAGGCATCCTGTGGTGTCTGAATAAAACCAGCTTGTAAACCAGGCAAACTATTACATGCCATCATCATTTCCTTGACCAGACGAGTAACCAGAAACCATAAAATCAATAGCCCCAGTTTCAATAAGTAGACTAATCATGATAGCCACTTCAACATAGGAATAATTTTCAGTTTCTTGCGGAAAGACTCCAAAATTGACAATTTCATGCTGATTTCCAGCTGCCTGTTTAACTGCCTCAAAAAGAAGTTGATTGAGGTCTGTCCTTGTACTCGCTTGAATAACACCAATTTTCATTTCAAACTCCTATCAATCTGTTTGTAAGCCCTACTTTTTAGTATATTGACAATATTGTCAATTTAGATATACTGACAAAATCTTCTGATAGGCATTGTCAATAAGACCACCGCCAAGACATTCATCTCCATCATGAAAACAACTGCTTGACCAGGTGTGATAGCACGTTGAGGTTCATCGAAAAATAACTTCTGCTTTGTCACCGTTTACCTTGACAGTTACTTTACTATCTGGTTGACGATAACGAAACTTAGCTGTGCAATTTAGTGTAAATTTATCTGGCATATTTTGTGTAAAATGAACCTGACTAGCTGTCAAGCTGGTTGACATAAGTGCGTCATGATAGAAACCTTGCCCAACGTAGAGAATATTTTGAGACAAATCTTTCCTACAACAAACCAAGGTGCATTATCTCCACCTTTTGCCCTCCGATTCCCATGCCGCCACGTTGACCAATGGTATAGTACATTAATCCATTATGTTCTCCCATATCACGACCATCAATAGTCATCATACGACCTTTTTGAGCCGGCAAATAGCTACTCAAAAACTCTTTAAAATTCTTTTCACCAATAAAGCATATTCCTGTTGAATCTTTTTTCTTAGCTGTTACCAATCCTGCCTTTTCTGCAATTTCACGAACTCGCGGCTTTTGCAAATGACCTAAAGGAAACATTACCTTTTGCAGCTGTTCTTGTGATAACTGACTTAATAAGTTTGGTCCTTGTTATTATCTGTCACGCAACATATGGACAGTCCCGTCTGCATCACGTGACACTTGCGCATAATGTCCAGTCGCCACATAATCCGCACCAAGGGTCATGGCATAATCAAGAAAGGCTTTAAATTTAATTTCCTTGTTACACATGACATCTGGATTAGGTGTGCGTCCCGCACGATATTCTGCCAAGAAATACTCGAAGACACGATCCCAATATTCTTTTTCAAAATTGATCTGAATAATAGAATCCCAATCTGATCTGCTACCGCAGCCACATCTTTGTAATCTTCTGTAGCTGTACAAACGCCAAATTCATCTGTGTCGTCCCAGTTTTTCATGAAGACACCAATCACGTCATAACCTTGTTCTTTTAAAAGCAGAGCCGTTACAGACGAATCAACACCACCACTATGCCAACAACGACACGTGTTTTTGAATTATCTGTCATTGATAATCCTCCCCATCAAATGTAAGATACTTGTGCATAAAATCCAACAAAAATAGGAAAATACCAAAAAAATCAGGATTTTCTATAGTCTTTTTCTGAAGACTTAGCTCAAGCTCAATTATTTTTAACATAGACTTGAAGGGTCTAGTTATCCAAAATATCGATTTGAAGGTCGATTTTTGAATGCGCATCAGCGCAAATCATATTATAACATAAAAATAAAAATACCATAATATGACAAAGCATTGATAAAAAAATAATATTCTTCATCTTATGAAAAATCAAATATCATATATTCATAAGAAAAAGCACCCCATCCGTTAGATTTTTATGTCTAAAACTTTTGGAGTGCAGATTATAATAAGTGCTTTTTCCTAAATTACATGCCCCAAGCTGATAAACCTTGGGCTTTATAAGCATTGATAGCTGAATTAACCTGATCTTGAACTGTTGCAGTTGAACCCCAACCAGGCATTGTTTGAAAGAGACCTGAAGCTCCTGAACCATTAGCTGCAGTGACTTGACCATTTGATTCCCGTGCAATAATATATTCCCAAGTTGACTGAGAAACCCCAGTTGCTGCTGCCATTTTGAGCTGCTGCTTCTGGAACCAGTTGCACCAGACAGTGTTGCCATTAGCAAGATTACCATTATGATTGACATTAGCTACTTGAGCTGCCTGAGAAGCATAAGCTGTATTATAATTGACATTATCAGTTGGTTCAGTTGCTGCAACCTCTGTTATTGCTTCTGAAGAGGCTGCTTCTGAAGGAGCGGAGGTTAGTTCAGCGGAAGTTGTCTGTTGATCTTGGCTTACTTCTTGAGCTTGTGCAGTGTGAGCAAGAACAGATTCTGATTTTTAATATGTGCTTCTGTATTAACTGATTCACCTGTAAAAAGGGAGGCAAACCCTCACAAAAAGGTAAAACCCAAAATTGACTTTTTCAGCATTTTTCTGAATTTCGATTTTTGACTCTACTATACATAAAAACTTAATTCCTTTCATTACCTCAATTTCTATAATATCGATTAAATATTACTTTCATTTTATTTTTATATTAAAAATATTACATTTAGCATTTAAATTAAATAAAAAATACCCAAAATATTAAAATTTTTGGGTATTTTACCTATATTCTATAAAATTATTTAATACCAACCATTAGCATTCCAGAAAGCTTGAGCAGCAGTCCATGAGCCATAACGACTTGATACATAAGCATCTGCTACACGTTCTTGATTTTCTTCTGACAAATCACCATTCAAGTAAGAATCACTCAATTGATAACGTCCATAATATTGGCCATTTTTAGCATTATAATTGCCACCTGATTCTTTTTGAGCGATGAATTCTTTCTGCAGCTGCATCAGATGTGCTCAAACCGCTAGTATTAGATGTTGTTTGGTTTTCTTCAGCTGAAAGCTGCTACTTCATTTGTTTGCCGGTCTCGGTCTTGGTCCCCAGTTGGTTCCGCTGTCGTTGCTTCGCTTGTCTGACTGGTTTCAGCTGGTGCTGAAGTTATAACTTCACTTGTTTGGCTTTCTTGTACCGGTGCTGTTGTCGTCACTTCGCTCGCTTGACTAGTTTTGGCAGATGCTGAGGTTTCTGCTTCATTTATCTGACTTTCTTGTACTGGCGTTGCATCAGTATTTTCTGTTGCTGCATCTAATTCTAAAAATTTGACCAGCATGGATAAGATGGATATTATTAATTTTATTTAATCTTAGCAGTTTATCAACAGTTGTTCCGTGTGTTGAAGCAATCTCTGATAAAAGTATCTCCTGATTTCACAGTATAAGTAGTTTCTGCCTGTACCGCCATAGGTAAAATTAAACTAGCTGCTGTTGCAATTCCTGCAAAACTAGCTTTAATTGTTGTTGTTTTTGTTTTCTAAAAATATTTTTAATAGACATTGGTTACTCCTTTTAAACAAATTATATATACATGATACAGTAGTTATATTACTTGCTTTTTTTAGAGTAGTATTAAAAAAATATTACAATTAAGTTATGATTAGAAAAAGTAAATGCCTTCTTTTCCTTTTAAGAAAAGTAATTCCTTATTTATCTGAAAAAAATTGACTCAATAGAATCGAAGTATTTTCTCATTTTTAATAAAAAATAAAAATAAAACCAAGCAAACAAATACCAACAATAGCCAGTTGTCTTTTATAAGTCCATTTTAATAAACGGTATTTACTACGTCCTGCACCACCTTGATAACCACGCGCTTCCATTGCTGTTGCTAAAGCATCTGCCCTTTTTAAAACTAGATGCAAAAAGCGGAATTAAAATAGGAATGATAGATTTAATTTTTTTGTATCAAATTTCCTTCACCAAAATCGACACCGCGTGCTCTTTGAGCATTCATAATTCGTGTTGTATCATCCATCAGGGTTGGAACAAATCGTAAACTTAATGATAGCATTAAACCAATTTCATGAACAGGTACTTTTAAAGGGTTCTAAAGGTTTTAAAAGTGATCTGACTGCATCTGCTAAACTGAGGTGGCGTTGTTGTCAAAGTTAAAAAGCGTTGATAATGATTAAAAACAAAACGCATAAAAATCAAAAGCTGCCTGCCCAATACCAGAATCAGTTATTTTGATAATCCATAAATGAAATAAAAACATGGCATTCTGTAAAAAGAACTTGAAAAAGCGTTGTAAAGAGGATTAAACCAATCATCGGTCTCAATCCCTTTTAGAAAAACTAATTTTTACGCGTGATAGAAAGACCAGAATCATCGTAAAGACGAACATCAAAAGATTTGTAAGAACATTATTAGCCCAAAAAAACGACAATAATGAAAATAAGCATTGATAACAATTTACTTCTCGGATCCAGTCGATGAACGAAAGAATCACCTGGAATATATCGCCCAAGGATAAGATTAGCCATTCTTAATCGCCTCCACAAATTCCTCTAAAGTAATAGGTAAAGCATCAAAAAGTCATTCCTCTTTCTCGCAAATGAGCGGCAAATTGGGTAATTTTTAGGAACTCCCAACTGTTTACTTTCCAGAAATTCAATTTCCTGAAAAACTGATTTTGGACTACCAGATAGAACAATTCGTCCCTTTTTCTAAGACATAAACCCAATCTGCATAATTAGAAACATCATCCATCAAATGAGTGACTAAAACAATAGTCATTCCCCCTTTGATGAAGCTCCTTAAACAAGGTCATTAGTTCACGCCGTCCTTTAGGATCAAGTCCAGCAGTTGGTTCATCCAAAACGAGAATACTAGGCTCCATTGCTAATATACCAGCAATAGCTACCCGACGCATTTGCCCACCAGATAATTCAAAAGGATCAAACTAGCTCCTCAGAAATACCTGCCATAGCTAGTTTTTCTCGTAGCTAATTTTTTCTGCTTCTTCTTTTGAAATACCAAAATTTTGTGGACCAAAAGCAACATCTTTTAAAACTGTTTCATCAAAAAGTTGACTTTCTGGAAATTGAAAGACTAAACCAACTTTTTACGAATATTTTTAATATCTTTATTTTTAGAGTCTGACCTAATAGCAACATCATCAACAAGGACTGTCCCTTCCAGTTGGTGTATTCAGTCCATTTAACAATTGCATAATTGTTGATTTGCCACTACCCTGCATGGCCAATAAAAGCTGTAAACTGCCATCTTTAATCTCCAAACTAACGTTAAAAAGGGCACGACCTTCAAAAGGTGTTCCCTGCTTGATAAGTGTAACTTACTTCTGGAGATTAATGCCTATAACTTATCTTCCAGTTCCTTTTCTAGTAAATAATGATTATCAAATGTAAAGCCAATTTGTCGCAATGCCTTTATAATAGTTGAGGTAAAAGGATGTCTAACCCTAGATCTCAAAAAGTTCATCTCCGCGAAAAGAGCTCTCTGGACTTGAGCTAGATTCAATTTGTCCGTTTTTCATCACCAAAACACGATCACTAAGTGTTACCTCATCCAAATCATGTGTAATTGAAATGACTGTCATACCATATTGTTCACGAATTTTTGAATCGTTCCACTAACTCTAAACGACCTTCTGGATCTAACATACTAGTAGCCTCATCTAAAATGATAATGCTGGGACGCATAGCCACTGCACCCTGCAATAGCCACCCTTTGCTTTTGACCCCTGATAATCTAGCTGGTTCTCGTGTTTTTGAAATCAGACATATCAACAAGATTCAAGGCTTTCTACAACGCGTTCTCTCATCTCTTTTAAAGGAATTCCTTTATTTTCAAGACCAAAAGCAATATCATCTTCACAGTTGCCCCAACAAATTGATTGTCAGGATTTTGAAAAACCATACTAATTTTTATGGCGAATATCCCAAACATTGTCCTCTGATAGTTTGTGACCTTCTATCAAAATTTGTCCTGATTCAGCTTCTAAGAGTCCGTCAATTGCTGTACTGTTGTTGATTTACCACTACCATTATGGCCCAATAATTGATAACCATTCTCCATGTTTCACGTGAAACGAAATATTATTTAAGGTTGGTTTTTTGATTTTCATCATAGCGAAAAAGTAACATTTTTAACTCAATTATTTTATCTGTCATTTTTATTTAAAAAGTATCCTTAAAAAGAAAGCTGGTCCTTTGAAGTAATCATAACCTGAATAAAAGCGTAAAGAAGAGAGCTATGTAAAGCAGAATAGTTCCTACAAATTCAAAAATGGCAAAGCAATAAGATAATTGAAAACATTTGAGTAGCTGTTTTAATTTTTCCTGGCATAGCAGCAGCCAAAACTTCACCACCTGTTTTCAACTAAAAAGTAAACGTAATCCTGTTACAGCTAATTCACGACAAATAATGATAGCAGAAATCAAGCTGGCGCTAAGTTAAGACCAACAAGTATGATAAAAGCACTCATGACTAACATTTTATCAGCAAGCGGATTCATGAATTTACCAAAATTAGTAACAACTTTCCACTTACGTGCTAGTAACCATCCAAATAGTCAGTTAGCTTTGCACAGCAAAAATAATGGCTGCAATATGCCAAGTGACACTACTAGTCACAGAAGTTAAAAAGCAAGAAGACTGGAATTAATAAAATTCTGATTAACGTTAATAAATTAGGGATATTTTCCTTCAGCCATTCAAAACTCCTTTATTGGACTGTCAAATTAATATTAGTCAAACCAGCATTAACAAGGTTTGTAGTATCCACCTTGACCATTGATCGTAATTTCAACACCGCTAGGGTGATCCGACTGTCAGCATAGATGTTGTTGAACCTTCTGCTAAAGTAACAGTATAAGTTTTATCTGTTGCTGTTAGAGTTGTTCCAGATTCTCCATCAGCAGTGTTAGTTGCTGAAACCCAACTTTCCTCATCCCCTGTCAAAGTAAAGGTAATCTCTACTTTTCCATTAGTATTACTTAAGGTGATATTATTTCCACCATCAGCAAAGTCTGTTGTTATGCTAGTCTGACTTTTGTGTCGTTGAATTGGCATCATTTTTAGTATCCTTAGATTTTTCGTAGAGGTACTAATTCGGTCTTATTTGAATCAGTTTGCAGCTGATTATAAACCACATATCCAACATAACTGATAATAGTTAAAGCAAGTAAAATTAGCAGAATTAAAGCCCATGGAAATTTCTTTTCGGTTCTTCACCATAATCATATTTACTAAGTCGAGATGGTATTTTTCTATACTTGCCTCCTCTGATTCAACCTTAAAATCTTCTATTTGGGGAGTCTCTTCTGTAATATTTTTGAGTAACATCCAAACTATCAATAGCTAACTCTTGAGGTTCTTCAATTGATTTTTCTTCATTTTTCTTTTTCTATATTGCTATCTGAGAAAGCAGCCAATTCTGCAGAAGAAGGTAGGATAAGTTCATCGCTCATTTCTGATTGCGATAACCATGAATAATAGAAACCGGATCTAGCCAACAGCATGAGCATATTTTTCTAAATACTCATTTGTTTTGCCTTCTGGTAATAATTTAAGTTGATTCTAACTCCATTGCCAGTATATAGTGAGGAGCAATTCCAGTTTTATCTACAACATCATCAAAACTCAATCAATACGAGCATCACGTAGAGTATCACCCTATCTTGTTCATATTTACCTCACCTCAGTTCCTTTATCTATACTAATCTTGTTTATTATAACAAATTTTAAATAGATTTTCTGTTTATTTTGGAAATAATGTAAAAATCGGTTAGCTGCATTTCCTTTGTTATTTTTCTCCAAATTCCAATACATCTTTTATTTCTATATTTTTGCAAAACAGTAGGAAAATCAAAAATAAGTTTCTTCTCCCCATAAATTATCTATAAATTGACTAGAAAGAGCCTCAAGTGAATCTAAACTCCGAATAAAATCACCATATAGCTCTTTTTACTGTTTTGCAAAAATGTGAGGCAGAAAGATTGGTATCTGTCTTAAACTTCAATTGTTTGCCTCAATCTTGTTAGACATTGCTATTGGCTCTTTAGTGTCAAGCAAAATGACAACAAATTGATAAGAAGTTGACACTTCAATTTTTAATTCAAAAGAATCATCAATTTTTCTATCTTCATACCATTGCTGATAGTGCTCTGATGTCCAACCAAACAAAAGTAGAGCTTTAAAAGTAATCTTTCCTTTATCAAAGATTTCGGTTTTTCTAATAAAATTGAAAGTGAAAAGCCTACTGCTAACTTTTGAAAATAGAAATATCCATTTGCATTGAACTCATTAGAGTTTATTGGTAGTAACTTTAAAAGGAGAACGTTTGATTTCAAATTTGGGGCCTGTCTGGTAACTGCCTTTTGAGTAGTAACAATATCTTTATAAACCCTTTTAACATCAAAATCTCCTGCTACTAAAAGAGTTAAATTTTCAGGTTGATAAAAATAATGAAAATTTTTCCTCTAAAGTTATTTTTGTTAATTTATCAATACTATCTCTATTCCCAGTAATATCTTCTTCTAAAGAGGTTTGAGGATAAAGTTTAGATAAAAATAACTTGGTAAAGATAATCATCAGAATCATCTTGATACATATTAAATTCTTGAGTTATGATTTTCTTTTTCTTTTTCAATTGACATATCTGTAAAGTTTATTTTGACTGGTAAACTCCTGTAATAAATCTAAATTTTTCTTGATATTATCAGCTGTTGAAAAGTAATAAATTGTTTTATCAAAAGTTGTGTAAGCATTGCTTTCTGCACCTAATTTTGTAAAATTCATGAAAGCAGCATCTTTTTGTTTATTCATTTCAAAATAACTGATGTTCTAAAAGGTGAGCACACCTGTTAAATAAGATTTCTTTTTACCATTAACTGTAAAAGTTTGTGTCAATTGATCCAAAAGCGACTGCTCATTACAGCAAGTGTTTTCCTTAAATGATTCTTTAGGTATCACAGTCATACCATTTTCTAGTTGATTATAGTAAAATTCCTCATATAGTTGGAAATTTTCGTCTCTTTTAATCTTGTTGCTGCTAAACTACTCTCCTTCTAAAAATAAATAGACTGTAACTTAATGAGATTAGCTGCTTTGACAATATCGTCTTTACTAACTTTGTCAATTCTGTCAATCCATTCTTTCAGCTCTAAACATTTATCTCCAAAAACACAATGATTATAATGCATTTCAATTCTATTTTTGAGGTTGTCCTCAAATAATGTGCATATTGTTTATTAACATCTTTTTGTTTGAGCTAATAAAATGGCTCGAAAACCGGCCCTAATTTTTAAAATCATTGAATTGCTTTTGTTATCAACTGAAATGCCTGTTGTCTTTTTGTTACTGTCAAGACCTGTGTAAACTTGAAGTAAACCTGTGTAAATATCAAAATAACTTCCAATATTATAAGCCAATCTTCTTTTTTCTCGAACTTCAGTAAATAATTTAGAATGAGGAAAAACTCCTAAAAGACCATTAAAAACAAGTAGGGCATAGTAATTATGATCTCCATAAGCTATAGGAAAAATGATAGCCTAGTTGTAAAAGAGACTGTTGGTTTTCTTGCTGTTCAACTTTTTCCTGAACAACCTTCGAATATTCTTGTTGGTAATCAAAGATCAATGTTTTTGGCGATCTTCTAAAGGAAATTCTTCAATAGACTGTAAAACTTGATATTCATCGAAAATCCCCCAAAACAAAGATATCAATCTGATCTTCTTTTTAACATTTTTGAAATTCTTGGTACGTTGTATAGGAATTTTCAGCATTTACTAACTCTGCAGTAGCATATTTTTGAATATTTTTAGAACTTCATCTTTAAAAAGAGTTTTTGTAACTCTAGTGACTATAATAAAAAGAATCCTCTTTGTCAGATTGTAAATATCTCATTAAATTTTTCTTTTTCAAGATCAAAACTTTTACTTTGATAATGCTCTACTGAAATGAGAGGTTTAAAAAGTGCCGCTCTTAAGAAATGGATAATTTCTCCTAAGATTGATCTTTCCTTCCAAAAAATAAATTTATCAGATACAAAAGAAATGTCTATATCAACAATATGAACCTTTCCTTTTGATATACAGGTCGAAAAACTGAGCACCATATAAATTGCTAACTTTTCTCTAAAAGTTTGAGATGTTGGATAAACATTATTAGCAGTTGCCAACATCTGAGCAACTAAAACACGACGAGCAAGTGTTTTACTATCTAATTCACCAGAAAAACGAAAGGTAATGTGATTCGTCTTAAATTGACTTGTTTTAAGCAAGTGTAACTGCACATCTTGGGCTAATTTCATAGGTCTTCCTTTAATTGGTTATTCCGTTCAATTATATCATTTTATGCTATAATTATCCTAAGAGAAAGTTGAGGAATTATGGAATATAAACTCTTTAATGACTACATTACATTACAAGCTCTTTTAAAAATTTGGGAGTTATTCCAAGTGGAGGAGCCATAAAATCTTATTTGGCCAATACGGAGGTCTTATTTAATGGTCAACCTGAAAACGCGTCGTGGCAAAAAACTTCGTCTAGGAGACCAAATTAGTATTCCAAATTTAGATATCATTATTACTATTATTGAACCTTCTTCAAAAGAAAGGAAGACTACTTTAAAAAAATCTGGCTGAAAAAGAACAAGTGGTAGCTTTTTGTCAAAAATTCAACAAAAAGAAGAAACAACAAAGCAAACAGAAAACAAGTACCAAAACCTAAAACTATTAAATTTCCTGGCACTTAATTATGTGGATAGAAAAATTAATTTAAAACATTATCGCAATTATACAGCCATTGAATCTGAATTTTTCCCAAAGTCTTAATGTTTTTGTGGGACAAAATGCTCATGAAAAACCAATTTCCTAGAGGCTATTTATTTTTATCTTTAACCCGCAGTCATCGAACACGATCTGACAAAAGAACTTATTCAATTTGGTCAGAATTAAATGTTTCTGGCCTTCTTAATCGTGTCAATGGCAAAATTCTCTGAAATCAACTTATCTAATAAAGGCCGAACAACAAAAAATAAATTATCTCAAACAACCTAAACTTTCAGACTATATTGGAACAATGACTGTTGTCTCTTTGCTCAGAAGATCTTCAACTAATAAAAGGCTCCCCAAGTCTCAGAAGAAAGTTTATTGACATTGATTTAGGACAAATCAAGCCTATTTACTTATCTGATTTATCAAATTATAATCATGTTCTTAAACAACGAAATGCCTATTTAAAAATCAGAGAAGAAGGTTGATACTGATTTTCTTTTCGTTCTAGATGAACAATTGGTAGATTATGGTAGTAAGGTTATTGAGCATCGCTTGATTTTATTCAAAATTTAACTAAAGAAGCTGATAAATATCATTTCTATTTCAAATCAACAGGAACATTTAAAAATTTCCTACCTTTCTTCTGTTAAATTTGATCATAAAAATATTCGTGATAACTTTTTAAACCTGCTACAAAAAATCGGCAGGGTGATATTTTTCAAAAAGAACACCAGTGTTGGTCCGCACCGAGATGATTTAGCCTTTTCATCAATCAAATGAACGCTAGCTTTGGTAGTCAAGGACAACATCGTAGCCTTATTTTTATCTTTAAAAGCTGGCTGAGATTGAACTTATAAAAAACAGTCACTCAGGGATTATCCTATTCTCTTGTTAGATGATGTCATGAGTGAACTTGATAATTATAGACAAATCAAACTTTTAGAAGGCATCAAAGATAATGTTCAGACCTTTATAACAACAACTAGTCTTGAACATCTTCAGCAACTCCCTAAGAAACTAAAGTTATTTACTATCAACCAAGGAAAAAGTGCTATCAGAATAATTGTAAAAAATACTGTCAACGTCTTTTACTCTATAGTAAAAGATTTTGTCAATCAATAGCTCTTAAGACTTTTTAAACAAGCTATCTCTTAATAAAGATATTGTAAATGTAGTTTCTTGACAGTAAAAACTAAAACAGTTTTGTTTTAGTTTTTACTTAAAAATCATTGTACAGAATAATTTGGAGCTTCATTAGTTATTTGAACATCATGAGGGTGACTTTCAATCAAACCAGCACCTGACATTTCAATAAATTGAGCATTTTCATGAAGTTCTTTAAGATTAGCTGCACCAACATAACCCATACCAGAGCGAATGCCACCAAGCATTTGAAAAACAATATCAGCTGCAGCTCCCTTATAAGCTACACGCCCTTCAATACCTTCTGGAACAAGTTTATTAGCTTCATTAACAGACCCTTGGAAGTAGCGATCGCTTGATCCTTTCTTCATAGCTGCAATTGATCCCATACCACGATAAGTTTTAAATTTACGACCTTGAAAGATTTCTGTTTCACCTGGAGCTTCATCAGTACCAGCGAACATTGAACCAAGCATCACAGCATTTCCACCTGCAGCAAGGGCTTTAACAATATCACCTGAATACTTGATACCACCATCAGCAATGATCGTTCGTCCATATTCACGCGCAATACTGGCTGCATCATAAATAGCTGTAATTTGAGGAACACCAACACCAGCAACTCACGTGTTGTACAAATTGAACCAGGTCCAATACCCACCTTAACGACATCAACACCTGCTTCATAAAGGGCACATGCTCCTTCAGCAGTCGCAATATTGCCAGCAATCAAGGTACGATCTGGAAAATGAGCTCTAATTTCAGCAATCTTTACGAAGTACACCGCAGAATGTCCATGAGCGGTATCAATAACGATAGCATCTGCTCCAGCTTCAAAGAGAGCTCCAGCACGTTCAAAAGTATCTGATGTACACCAACCGCACCAGCAACTAGAAGGCGGCCAAATTCATCTTTTGCTGCATTTGGAAATTCAATAACTTTTTCGATATCTTTGATAGTAATGAGACCAGATAAACGACCTTTTTCATCAATCAAAGGTAATTTTTCAATACGGTGCTCATGTAAGATACGTTCAGCTGTTTCAAGATCTGTTCCCACAGGAGCTGTGACCAACTTTTTCACTAGTCATATGTTCTGAAATAGGGGTTTCATAGTCAGAAATAAAACGCATATCACGATTGGTAATAATTCCAATTAACACGATTATCAAGGGTTTCAACGACCGGAACACCACTAATACGATAACGCTGCATCAATTCTTCGGCTTCAGACACCTTATGCTCTGGTGTCAAAAAGAAAGGATCAATAATAACACCATTTTCTGAGCGTTTTTACTTTTCGAACTTCTTCAGCTTGTTCTTTGATTGACATATTTTTATGAACAACACCAAGACCACCTGCACGCGCAATAGTAATAGCCATCTTACTATCAGTAACAGTATCCATAGCTGTAGTAATAATTGGAATATTCAATGTCAAATTTTTCGCTAATTTTGTTTGCATACTGACTCTGTTTGAAGAACATGGCTTTCAGCCGGAATAAGCAATACATCATCAAAAGTATAACCTTTTTCAAAAATTTGGTGTCCCAATTTGACATTAAAATAATCCTCTTTTCTATACATTTTGCCTACTGGCCTTTTTATTGTTACTATAATAACACGCTAAAAATCATTTGTCAATGAATTCTAGAAAATTTTCAAAAAGAACAGAAGTTAATTAACATTAGTCTTCTGTTCTCCCCAAAATGGTCTATTCTAAAAATAATTAATTCCCATAGCCCTTTTAACTCCACTTAAGGTTTTCTGAAGCTGTTTCACGTGCTGTTTCACTACCTTTTTTTAAAAAATATCAAAAACTTGATCCATATTTTTCATACTCCAGACGGCGTCTACGTATTGGTGTTAATTCTCGTTCAAGAATATCTAAAAAGATAATGTTTGGTCTTAACATCTCCAAGTCCACCACTTTGATAATGTTCTTTCATAGCTGCAATATCCGTTTGGTCTTCTTTACGTCCAAAAAAATATCAAGATAGTGAAAAACCATATTTCCTTCAATTTGGCCTGGATCTTCAACACGAATATGATTTGGATCTGTACATGCTCATCACTTTCTTACGAACGGTATCAGCGTCATCAGAAAGAAAAATACCATTACCAAGTGATTTCGACATCTTTGCATTACCATCTAAACCTGGTAAACGACCAGCTGCCTCATTTTTAGGATAAATACCTTCTGGTTCTACTAAACAATTTGTTTTATAAGTATGATTAAAGCTACGCACAATTTCACGCGTTTGTTCAATCATGGGTTTTTGGTCATTGCCAACAGGTACATAATTTGCTTTAAAAGCTGTAATATCAGCCGCTTGAGAAATAGGATAAACTAAAAATCCTGTTGGAATAGATTCACAAATCCTTTTTGAGCAATTTCAGTTTTAACAGTTGGATTGCGTTCCAAACGAGCCAATGATACTAAATTCATATAATACATGGTCAATTCAGCTAATTCCGAATTTGACTTTGGATAAAAATAGTGACCTTTTCAGGGTCAAGACCTACTGACAAATAATCAGAGCAACATTTGCAATAGAATCTTTAATAATTTCTGATTCTTTAGCATGATCTGTGAGAGCTTGTTGATCTGCTAAAAAAACAAACATTTCATATTTATTTTCATTTTGTAAAAGGACACGATTTTTTTAAGACTACCAACATAGTGACCCAAATGTAATTTCCCTGTTGGTCGATCTCCTGTTAAAATAATAGGTTTTGACATATTTGTTCTCCCTAGAAATACGATTACTTCATTATAACACAATTCTTAACATCAAACAGAACAAACAAAATTAATAAGTTTGAGATAAGCATACATATTGTCCTGCAACCACTTACAAATACCTACATCTTTTTAAAATTACATAAGCACAATTAACTATGCTAAGTAGAATTCTCTTGGTCTCTTTGTCAAACAATACGATAACGTCAGTAGTACCAGTATCCTAAAAACATGTCAATTTCTAATCAACTTTTTGAAGGATGAACTAATCTTAACTAGTGGATAATTTTTAACTGACCTTTGAAATAAGATAGTAAAAAAATAATCATGTTTTAAGTTCTGTTCTTATCCTATAGATAACTTAGGTAACTGTTTGAAAAAAATCAAGGGTTTTTCTTGTAAAATGAAAAGAGTATTAAAAGATGAGGTGGAAAAATTGCTAACTGTATCAGATATTTCGCTGCGTTTCAGTGATCGTAAACTTTTTGATAATGTCAATATTAAATTTACAGCGGAAATACTTATGGGTTGATTGGTGCTAATGGCGCTGGAAAAATCAACTTTCTTAAAAATCCTATCAGGTGATATTGAACCTACCACAGGCCATGTTTCTCTTGGTCCAGAGGAACGCTTATCTATTTTACGTCAAAAATCATTTTGATTACGAAGAAGAACGCGCTATTGATGTTGTTATTATGGGCAATCAAGATCTCTATAACATCATGAAAGAAAAAGATGCTATCTATATGAAACCTGATTTTTCAGATGAGGATGGTGTTCGCGCTGCTGAACTTGAAGGTCAGTTTGCGGAATTAAATGGCTGGGAAGCTGAAAGTGAAGCTTCTCAGCTCTTGCAAAATTTGAATATTCCTGAAGAACTTCACTATCAAAACATGAGTGAGCTCACTAACGGTGATAAAGTTAAAGTGTTACTTGCTAAAGCACTTTTTGGTAAACCAGATGTTCTTTTACTAGATGAACCTACCAATGGTTTAGATATCCAATCTATCAATTGGTTAGAGGATTTCTTAATAGACTTTTGAAAAATACTGTTATTGTAGTCTCTCACGACCGCCATTTTCTCAATAAAGTCTGTACTCATATGGCTGATTCTAGATTTTGGAAAAATTAAACTCTATGTGGGTAATTATGATTTTTGGAAAGAATCTTCTGAACTAGCAGCAAAACTTCAAGCTGACCGTAATGCTAAAGCAGAAGAAAAAATCAAAGAATTACAAGAATTTGTTGCCCGCTTTTCAGCCAATGCTTCTAAATCAAAACAAGCAACTTCTCGTAAAAATGCTTGATAAAAATTGAGTTAGAAGAAATTGTACCTTCAAGCCGTAAGTATCCCTTTATTAAGTTTCAAGCGGAACGTGAATTGGAAATGATCTTTTATCAGTAGAAAATCTTTCAGTTAAAATTGATGGTGAAAGATTCTTGACAATATCAGTTTTACTTAAATCCTGGAGATAAAACTGCTATTATTGCCCAAAATGATATCCAGTCAACAGCTCTTATTCGTGCACTTATGGGAGATATTGACTATGAAGGTACCATTAAATGGGGTGTTACAACAAGTCAATCCTATCTTCCTAAAGACAATACAAATGATTTTTGTGAGTGGAGAATCTATTCTTGAATGGATCCGTCGGTTTGCAAAACAAAGAAGATGATGATACTTTTTCTTCATGGGTTCTTGGGTCGTATGCTTTTTCTGGTGATGAAGTTAACAAGTCTGTCAGTGTCCTATCAGGTGGCGAAAAAGTGCGTGTGATGTTAGCTAAACTTATGATCCTCAAGTCCAATGTGACTGGTACTCGACGATCCAACTAATCACTTAGACTTAGAGTCTATCTCAAGCTTAAATGATGGGCTTAAAGATTTCAAAGAATCTATTATTTTTGCTAGCTATGATCATGAATTTATCCAAACATTAGCAAATCATATTTTTGGTTATCTCTAAAAAATGGTGTCATTGATCGTATTGATGAGACTTATGATGAATTTCTTGAAAATGAAGAAGTTCAGGCTAAAGTAGCTAACTCTGGCAATAAAAAGCGGAAAACGCTTTTTATTTTTACATTTTAAATTGCTATGAAAATTTTTTTATAAAAACACCAACAAAGTATTCTTTTACTATAGTCTTAGTTTTTCTGCTACCAAGTTTTATAATGTTTCTCGTTCTATTCTCCAAAAATATTTATTGGGGGAGTAGCACAACTATTTTAGCTAGTGATGGTTTTCATCAATATGTGATTTTTGATGCTCTTTTCGTAATATTCTCCATGGAACGGATAGTTTGTTTTACTCTTTTAAGGCTGGGCTTGGTTTTAATATTTTTTTGCTCTGACAAGTTATTACTTGGGAAGTTTTTTAACACCTTTTACTTACTTTTTTTAATGTAAAAATATGGCAGATGCTTTTTATCTCTTCACTTTAATCAAATTTGGTCTAATAGGTTTATCTGCTTTTTACAGTCTTGGGCAAATTTATACTAAAATCTCTAAATCACTCGTTTTTGATGCTGTCAACATCTTATGCTTTAATGAGCTTTTACTAGCAGTCAGTTAGAATTAAACAATTGGTTAGATGTTTTTATCCTGCTACCACTTATTATGCTTGGTTTACAGCGTTTAGTAGAAAAAGGGGATTTTTCTTATTTTCTAACTCTTACTTGTTTATTTATTCAAAATTACTATTTTTGGTTTCATGACAGCTATTTTTCTTAACTCTTTGGTTTTTACGCAAGTCTCGTGGGATACTAGAAACAGAATGAAACGATTAGGTGATTTTGTGCTCGTATCAATCTTTTGCAACGCTGACAAGTGCTTTTTATGCTGCTTCCAACATTTCTTTGATTTTAAAGAGCCATGGTGAAGTATTAACAGAACAAATTAGTCTATTTTCATCAGACATTTGGTATTTTCGATTTTTAGCAAAAGTCTTCTTGGTAGTTATGATACGACAAAATATGGCTCTATTCCAACGATTTATATCGGTTTTACTTCCCTTGATTTTTGCCATTACTTTTTCTTTGTTAAATCTATAAAATGGCAAGTTAAAGTAGCTTATTTTCTTTTATTGGCTATTATTATTGCAAGTTTTATCTTTCAACCACTTGATTTATTTTTGGCAAGGAATGCATTCACCTAATATGTTTTTGCATCGTTATTCTTGGGCTTTCTCCTTAGTTATTGTCATAATGGCAGCTGAAACGTTAATCTCGGATAAAGGATATAAAATTGAAAAATTTTTATCCAGCCTTTACCTTCTTGGGAGTAGGATTTTTAGCAACTTTTTATTCAAGGACTATTATAATTATCTGACACAAGTTAATTTTATATTAACAACTATCTTTTTAGTTAGTTATTTTATTATTCTTTTACTTTTTAATCAATTAGTTTTATAAAAGTTATTATTTCCTTTTACACTTATCTTTACAAGTTTTGAAATAGCTTTTAAATACTTTTTATCAAATTGAAGGTATTCAAACTGACTGGAATTTCCTTCAAGAGAGGTTTATGAAGATGATGTAAAGGAAATTGACAACTATGTTAAGAAAAACTAAAAAGATAACTTAGAATTTTTTTCGAACAGAAAAACAAATTCTCAAACTTACAATGATGGTATGAAATTTAATTATAATAGCATTTCTCAGTTCTCATCTGTCAAAAATAACTTATCAGCACAATTATTGAATTCTCTAGGCTACTATTCACAAGGAAATCATTCTACCATTAGTTATTCTAATAATACTATTTTGATGGATAGTCTTTTTCAATTAAATACAATATTAGTAATCAAAATCCTCATAAATTTGGATTTCATTTGAAACAGAAAAACAATAAGCTGCAACTTTACAAAAACTTCTATTCTTCCTTTAGCACTTATGTCAAATCATATTTACAAAGATGTCAAGTTTGATTCTTATCCCCTTGATAATCAACAAAAATTTGTTAATGAATTGACAGATCTAAATCTTACACTTTTCAAAGAAAACTCCTATTATTTCAAGTGTCGGAATGCGATTTTTAGATAATCGTGTTACTATTAATGGTTCAAAAAGGAAATAAGGCACAAGTTTACTATACTGTAAAGTGTCCTGCAAATAGTCAACTTTATATCAGCCTTCCTAATCTTGACAGTTAATAATAAAGACGAAAAATGTCTTTATAACAACTACAAGCACACAGTTCTTATATCATAGACGAAAAGTTATTATCTTTTTAATTTAGGAAATTATAAAAACTCAAACATTAATATTTAAGCTTAGTTTTCCAAAAATAAAACAGTTAGTTATGATTTACCACATATTTATGCTCTCGATTTAACTGCCTATCAAAAAGTATAAAGCAATTAAAAAGTCAAACTGTTAAAACAACAACTAAGAAAAATAAAATTTTTACTACCTATGTTGCCAAAAAGAGAACTTCCTGATTTACACTTTACCATATGATAAAAGGTTGGTTTTGCTAAACAAAAATGGAAAAGCAATTAAAATATCTAAAGCACAAAATGGACTAATGAAAAATTGATGTTTTCTAAGGGTAATGGAAGATTATAATGACTTTTGTGCCCCAAGGACTATATCAAGGAATTCTTCTTACCTGTCTAGGTATCTTTCTCTTTGTATTTTACCAACTTTTATTACAAAAAATTTAATTTAAAATAATTGATCAGAATATAAATAAGACCTCTCATACTTTATAAAACAGTCAATTTTACAAAAGAGGAAACAATAGAACTCTTAGAAGTATTGATGTATCAGTATTTCTAGGAGTTTTTATCTTGAAAGAAAAAGATTGAAGAAAAGATCCAATGGATCTTTCTTCAATCTAAAAATCCCATATTATTACGAGATTAGTGTCTTATCACTCCGGCAGTAGGACTCGAACCTACGACATCATGATTAACGATCATGCGCTACTACCAACTGAGCTATGCCGGAATATATAGTCCGTACGGGATTCGAACCCTGTGTTACATGCCGTGAAAAGGCGGTGTCTTAACCCTTGACCAACGGACCATAGATGTCTCATCAACACTCTATTATTATAACAAATATCTTTTTATTTGTCTCAGCTTTTTCAAAAATTATAATAATATTCGTCTGCTTTTTAAATAAATTTCAATTTATCCTCCTTCGAAAGCAAAAGGGTAGAAGTAAGATATTTCTATAACATAATGGGTAATAAACATCTTATTTACTTTTTATACTTTTAGTGGGAAACTCAGCATGTCAGACTAACTTGTCTTTTAGTTATACTTTTATTTATAACAGGACATAATAAAAAGTAACTCAAGGTTCTTTAAAAATAGGATTGACAGTCATCTATGAATTTTGTTAGAATAATAGAGTTATGAGGTCTCATAGCTCAGCTGGATAGAGCATTCGCCTCTAAGCGAACGGTCGCAGGTCTGAATCCTGCTGGGATCAAAGAAGTCTTTTTAGTCTCATCTAAAAGGCTTCTTCTTTATTTAAAAATAAATTAAGGCCAATATAGGCAAAAGTAAAAATATAAACTACTTTTTGATTAAATAACGGCACATAACAGTTGATAGTAAAACGCCCATCATAAACATAATAATAGCCATAAAAATATAAAAAGCCTGCTTTTTCTAATCTGCTCATTTTTCACACTACCCTAAGAAAAAGATAAGGCATTTTTATATTTCCAGTCATCATAGTATTAGTATAAGGATAACCTCTGACTCTTTTTGAAGGTTGCTAGTTGAATAGAAGCGAAAAAGGCTAATCCCGCAATCGTAAAAATAGAGGGTAAAAATCGGACTAAAAATAGCTATAACAGATAATAAAATAAATAATACATAAGTACTTGATTTATGCCACCTAAATTTTTAGGTGTAATCCACTTTCTAAGAAAAATAGTAGAAAAATTGTCCTAAAAATAAAGAAAAATAATCGGAATAAAAACTAAAAAGCTTTAAAAATGACCATCTGCAAATTTCATCATCATATACAGAAGATTTCCAGTTTGCATGCTAGCAAAGCGCCCGCCTTGTGTAATAAAATGTATAAGCATCAATAAAACCACTCATAAAAGTTAGAAGCATAGCTACTCTTAAACCTTCAAAATTTTGATAATCTTTTGTCATAATTTCCCTTTTGTTTCACGTGAAACTTTTTAAAGATATTTATTAGTTTCACAAGCAAATAAGCGATTTATCTCATATTTATGAGTCTTAATACTTAATAAATGTTGAATCAATCATCAATTAAAAATATCATAGTAAAGACCAATCAATAGCTCTTTTATAACCAATTGCTAGTCAATTACTAAACGCGTAATCAAAAATCAGCCTCTTAAAAATCATTTTAACATGATTTTTCACTTTAGGGTAATTCACAATTAATATCAGCTTTTTATAAACTTTTCTAAACCATAATACTAATGCTGTTTGAAAAGTTTGATAATCTCAGAATGATCCTTTTCCCTTATTTATGGTAAGGACTTCTCTTGAATCATAAAGGCTCGATAAATTTGTTCTACAAAAACAAGACGCATTAACTGATGAGGAAGAGTTAATAAGCCAAAGCTCATTAATATAGAAGCTCTTTTTAACTTCCTGTGATAATCCTAAACTCCCTCCAATAACGAAGGGTCAAATCAGAATATCCTTCAACATTGTAGCAGATAAAAGTTGGCTAAATTTCTCAGAAGAAAAATTGCTTCCTTCTATTGCTAAAACAATAACAAACTCACGATTAGAAATCTTATTAAGAATTCTGACCCTCTTTTTCAAGAATATAAGTATTTTGAGATTGACTAGCATTATTTGGAATTTTCTCATCGGGTAATTCTTCCAGTTCAAATTTAGTAAAAACGCTTTTAGACGTTTACAATATTCAGCAATCCCATCTTTCAGATATTTTTTTCCTTTAATTCTACCAACTGTGATTAATTTGACTTTCATATAATTTATTATAACATCTTTTTAATATACTTTTCCACAGTTTTTAAATCATAAATTTTTCTAAAAAATACTTCTTTGTAAATAGCAATCAACATTTTTCTGAAAGTTTTTCCACAACTTGTGATTCTTTTCTTTTTAATTATTTTTAGGTATAATTAAGTCAAATTACTTAGACTAGTCATTATAAATTTTTGGAGGCTTTAAAGTGAATAATATGAAATCTCACCCTTTTTAAAATGGTTTATACCTTTTTTTAGTTATTTTTAACTTTTATTTTAGGGTCATATCAACACTTACCTTTAATTGATAACTGGTAACAAATCGTTTTCTAACAATGGAAAAACAACTGTTAGTAATGTCATTTATGATACCAAATCTAACACTACCAAGGCTGTTAAAAATGTCAAAAATACAGTTGTATCTGTCATCAATTATCAAAAACAGATAATAGTTATTACAATTATGACAGCGGTTCTCAAGAAAAAATAAATCAGAGGATGGTCTAGGAGTCTACGGTGAAGGTTCTGGTGTTATCTACAAAAAAGATGGCGATAGTGCTTATTTAGTCACAAACAATCATGTCGTTAAAGATGCAGAAAAAGTTAGAAATCATGATGGCTAATGGTAAAAAGTTGTCGGTAAATTAGTAGGTTCTGATACTTATTCTGATCTGGCTGTTATTAAAATTTCTTCTAAGTATGTTACGACAGTTGCTGAATTTGCTAATTCGGATAAAAATAAAAGTTGGAGAACCAGCAATCGCTATTGGTAGCCCTTTTAGGCAGTGATTATGCTAATTCTGTAACAGAAGGAATTGTTTCAAGTCTCAGTCGTACAGTAACTTCACAAAAATGAAAATGGCGAAACAATTTCAACTAATGCTATTCAAAACAGATGCAGCTATTAACCCTGGTAATTCTGGTGGCGCTTTTAATTAATATCAAAGGACAAGTTATTGGTATCAATTCAAGTAAAATTGCATCAAGTAATAACTCAAATAGTAGCGTTGCTGTTGAAGGAATGGGCTTTGCAATTCCTTCAAACGATGTTGTCTCTATTATTAATCAATTAGAAGAAAATGGTGAAGTTGTTAGACCCGCTCTTGGTATTTCAATGGCTAATCTTAGTGAAGCTTCAACAAGTGGAAGAGATACTTTAAAAATACCAAGTGATGTCACAAGCGGTATTGTTGTTCTTTCAACACAAAGTGGTATGCCAGCAGATGGGAAGCTGAAGAAATATGATGTCATTACAGAAATTGATGGGAAGAAGGTAGCGTCTATCAGCGATCTTCAAAGTATTCTTTACAAACACAAAAAGGGGAGATAAAATTAAACTCACTTTCTATCGCGAAAAAGATAAACAAACAGTTGAGATCCAATTAACTAAAAACAAGTCAAGATTTGAATCATTAAGAATGGACAACTATACAATACAACAATAAGTCTGGGACAACCATAATCCCAGTCTTATTTTTAGATAAAACAGCAACTCTTTATAAATGATAACTGATAGTCAATACAAATCAAATGATTAAGACAGTAGAAAAGTTAATGGGTTCTAAGCGCCACATTAATCAGTGGCAGCTAGTATAGATGTTCTGCCCTAGCCCACAGTACTAGTTCGTTGTCAAAACATACTGATCTACTGATCTCGTCCTCCATAACATCACAACTGCCTACAATTTACAAAAACAATACTTGGAGTACGCAAGTTCAAAAAGTCCGAGAAATTCTTTGAGGTGAGATATGAAGACAACTTCGTTGACTTTTAGTATTAGGCAGATAATAGAGATAACCTAAATGTCTCTAACCAACTGTGAAGGGGCGGGATAATTTATCTATGAAGGATTTTTATCCCACCTCTTCTATTTTTTTATTATTGAGTAAATGATGACTGAACAATTAAAAATATCTTAATACTAAAGATATTAATCCAAATCCCTATCAACCTCGACTGCAATTTAAAACTAAAGAATTGGAAGAGTTAGCACAATCTATTAAAGAAAAATGGCTTAATTCAACCCCAGTATTGTTCGAAAATCTGATATTTTTGGCTACGATTTGGTTGCAGGAGAAAGGCGCTTAAAAAGCAGCAAAATTAGCTGGATTAAATAAGATTCCTGTTATTATCAAAAAAATTTCTGATGATGACAGTATGAAGCAAGCTATTATCGAAAAATTTACAACGTTCTGATCTTAATCCTATTGAAGAAGCCAAAGCTACCAAAAATCTCATTAATAGAAATCATATGACTCATGATGATATTGCTAAAGTAATTGGAAAATCAAGACCATATATTACTAACAGTATCAGATTGTTAAATCTTCCTCTGCACATCAGCCAAGCTCTTGAAAAAAAGGTCTAATTTCTCAAGGACACGCACGACTTCTTTTAAGTATAGAAAAGCAAGACTTACAAGATAAATGGTTCCAAAAATTTCTTACTGAACAGTTAAGTGTGCATCAAATTGAAAGAGCACTTAAAAGTCAAAACAAAGAAAAGAAAAAACCTTCAAAAAGACATTTTTCTGGCAGAAAAAGAAAAAGAGCTAAGTCAATCATTAGGCTTACCTGTTGTTATTCATTATAATAAAAACATCAAGGTCAACTTAAAATTTCTTTTTCGTCCGAAGAAGACTTCAACAGATTAATGAACAAGTTAAACTAACTTGTTCATTTTGTTTTTGTTTTTAACCACTTTTCCACAAGAAAAGATGCTATCGAATCTCTTGATTAACAGAATTTATCATCTTTTCCACAAATTGTGGAAAACTTATGTCCACATTGTGGACTCATCTTTTCACCTGTGGAAAACTTTCTCAATTTATGGTAAAATTTTTCTTATTACAATCTTGATAGGAGTACACTATGACAGAAAATGAACAAATTTTTGGAATAGGGTTTTTAGAACTGCACAAAGTCAATTAAAGCAAGCGACATTTGATTTTTCGTTTCAGATGCTAAATTATTGAAAGTTGAAGGAAATATTGCGACTATCCTTCTTGATGATATGAAAAATTATTTTTGGGAAAAATTTACAGCCTGTTGTTCTAACAGCTGGATTCGAGGTCTTTAATACAGAAATTTCAATTGAGTATGTTTTTGAAGAAAACTCAATCCACATCAAACAGCCCTACAAATTTCTCAGAATAAAACTGCAGAACTTGCAACAGAAACACTTCCTTTTTGTGCAAAATGATCTTAATCCAAAAATATAGTTTTGATAACTTTGTGATTGGTGATGAAAAATCGTTGGGCTTTTACAGCATCCGTTTCTGTTGCAGACCTTCCTGGAACAACCTATAATCCTCTCTTTATTTATGGAGGACCCGGTTTAGAAAGACCCACCTTCTAAAATGCCATTGGTAACTCTGTTTTTAGCAAGCAATCCTAAAAGCTCGTATAAAATATATTTCTGCTGAAAATTTTTATTAATGAATTTGTTGTCCACATTAGACTACAAAAATATGGATGAGCTAAAGAAGAAATTTTGAAATTTAGATTTACTATTAATTGATGATATTCAATCTTTAGCCAAGAAAAGTTTAGCTGCCACTCAAGAAGAATTTTTCAACACCTTTAATGCTTTACATGATAATAATAAGCAGATTGTCCTTACCAGTGATCGAACACCAGATGACCTTAACGATCTTGAGCAACGTTTGGTAACACGTTTTTAAATGGGGGTTAACTGTTAACATTACACCTCCTGACTTTGAAACACGAGTAGCTATTTTAAACAATAAAATTCAAGAATATAATTATAGTTTTCTCTCGAAACAATTGAATACTTAGCTGGACAGTTCGACTCCAACGTCCGTGATCTAGAAGGTGCCCTAAAAAGATATCAGTCTTGTGGCTAATTTTAAAAACTTGATGTTATTACTGTTGAAGTTTGCAGCAGAAGCTATCAGGGCAAGAAAGCAAGATAGCAGTCCCTAAGATGATTGTTATCCCTATTGAAGATATCCAAAAACAGGTTGGAAAATTTTTATGGCGTAACTGTTAAAGAAATCAAATCAACTAAGAGAACACAAAACATTGTTTTAGCACATGCCAAGTTGGCATGTATTTAGCACGTGAAATGACAGATAACAGTCTTCCAAAAATCGGAAAAGGAATTTGGAGGGCGAGATCATTCAACCGTTCTACATGCCTATAATAAAAATCAAAAATATGTTAGCACAGGATGACAGTCTAAAAAATAGAAATGGAAACGATTAAAAATAAGATAAAAATAAATCCCTGTGTATAAGATAAAGAAAACGTGTATTTATCCACAAGTTGTGAACAATCTTTAAGACTGATGAAATATAAGATTGTTATACTTATCCTCACTATACACAAAAAACCCTACTACCACTACTAACTTATTACTTATAAAATAAAGGAGTTTTTCTATGATAAAAATTTTCAATTAATAAAGTTTTTCTTACAAGCCTTAAATGCTACCAAGCGAGCTATTAGTTCTAAAAATGCTATTCCTATTCTTTCTAGTTTAAAAATTGAAGTGAATTCTCAGTCCATTACTTTAACAGGCTCTAATGGACAAATTTCCATTGAAAATACGATTTCAGCTGAAGAAGAAAATGCTGGACTATTGGTTACTTTTCAGGAGCTATCTTACTTGAAGCTAATTTCTTTATTAATATTGTTTCAAGCCTACCTGATATCACTTTTAGATTTTGAAGAAATTGAACAACATCAAGTTGTTTTAAATAGTGGAAAAATCAGAAATTACACTTAAAAGGTAAAGATGTGAACAATATCCTCGTTTGCAGGAAGTTGGAACAAATAATCCTTTAATTTTAGAAACAAAAATTGTTAAAAACAATTATTTCTGAAACAGCTTTTGCTGCTAAAGTACCCAAGAAAGTCGACCAATTTTAACAGGTGTTCATTTGGTATTGACAAATCATAAAGAGTTTAAAGCTGTTGCCAGACTCTCATCGCATGAGTCAAAGAAAATTAACTCTTGACCATTCATCAGATGATTTTAATGTCGTCATTCCAAGCCGTTCTTTGCGTGAATTTGCAGCTGTATTTACAGATGATATTGAATCTGTTGAGGTATTTTTCTCTAACAGTCAAATCCTCTTTAGAAGTGAATATATTAGCTTCTATACGCGCCTGTTAGAAGGAAATTATCCTGATACTGATCGCTTGTTAGGGCAATAACTTTTGAAAACAGAAGTTGTCTTCAATACTAATGCTCTTCGTTATGCTATGGAGCGTGCTCATTTAATCTCAAATGCTACCCAAAATGGTACTGTTAAATTGGAGATTATCAACAATCAAGTAACAGCACATGTTAATTCACCTGAGGGTTGGAAAAGTCAATGAAGAACTTGATGTTGAAAGCTTATCAGGAAATGATTTAACAATAAGCTTTAACCCAACTTACTTGATCGAAGCTTTAAAAAGCTCTTAAAAGTGAGACTGTCACAATTCGTTTTATTTCCCCAATTCCTCTTTCACTTTAACACCGAGTGATAACAGTGAAAACTTCATTCAATTGATTACACCTGTTCGCACAAACTAAATTGACGCCTATTATAGGCGTTATTTTTGTCAATATGATATAATGACCTATATGCTCTATATTTTTAGTAAATCCCAATTCAAGGGACAAAAACACCCTAAAAACAACATTAATTAAAGAAACTTATCCACAGTTTAAGGCAAAAAATTGTATAGGACAATTAACTGTTTTCAAAAATAGTTATAGTATAATTGATGGAAAAAGTGCTTAAACTTTCAACTGAAAAGTTTAGCTGCTATCAAAGAAAAATTTATCTGTAAAAAGGAGAATCAATGTACGAATTAGGATCTTTAGTTGAAATGAAAAAGCCCCATGCCTGCACCATTAAGACGACAGGTAAAAAGCCAATTGTTGGGAGGTCGTACGTATCGGTGCTGACATCAAGATCAAATGCACCAACTGTGATCGTGTGGTTATGATGAGCCGCCATGATTTTGAACGTAAGATAAAAAGGTTTTTATAAAAAGACTTATGTAGCTGAAAAAATTGTTGAATCAGTATTTTTAATAGAAAAGGTAAGTGCTGGTTCAGTATTATTGAATTTTATATTAAGCTTGTTAATTGACGTTTTTCTTTATCTTTTCTGCTAATATTAATGATTGAATAAAATATTGAGATTTTAAATGGCTTTTAACAGCAGGTATCGTTGGTTTGCCTAATGTTGGAAAATCAACGCTTTTAATGCAATAACAAAGGCAGGAGCAGAAGCTGCCAACTCATCCTTTTGCAACGATTGATCCTAATGTGGGTATGGTTGAAGTACCAGATATACGTTTACAGAAGTTGACAGAACTTATTGTACCTAAAAAGACTGTGCCAACAACGTTTGAGTTCACAGATATTGCAGGTATTGTCAAGGAGCGTCAAAGGGTGAAGGTCTTGGAAATAAATTTTTAGCCAATATTCGTGAAGTAGATGCTATTGTTCATGTTGTACGTGCTTTCAATGATGAAAATGTTATGCGTGAACAAGGACGTGAATCTGATTTTGTTGATCCAATAGCCGATATTGAAACCATTAATTTAGAATTAATTTTGGCAGATCTTGAGTCTATTAATAAGCGCTATGCGCGGTAGAAAAAATTGCACGTACGCAAAAAGATAAGGATTCTGTAGCCGAGTTTAACATTCTTCAAAAGATAAACCTGTTCTTGAAGATGGAAAGTCAGCACGTACCATTGATTTTACAGAAGATGAAGCAAAAATTGTCAAAAGGCTTGTTCTTATTGACAACTAAACCAGTGCTTTTATGTAGCCAATGTTGATGAAGATAAAGTAGCTGATCCAGATAGTATTGATTATGTTCAACAAATCCGTGAATTTGCAGCAACGGAAAATGCTGAAGTTGTTGTTATTTCAGCGCGTGCTGAAGAAGAAATTTCTGAACTTGATGATGAAGATAGAGCAGAGTTTTTAGAAGCAATGGGCTTAAAATGAATCAGGCGTTGATAAATTGACACGGGCAGCTTTATCATTTGTTGGGTCTTGGAACTTACTTTACAGCTGGTGAAAAGAAGTGCGTGCTTGGACCTTTAAACGTGGAATCAAAGCACCACAAGCTGCAGGAATTATCCATTCAGATTTTGAAAAAGGCTTCATCCGTGCTGTAACCATGTCTTATGATGATCTTATAAAATATGGCTCTGAAAAAGCTGTAAAAAGAAGCAGGTCGCTCACGTGAAGAAGGGTAAAGATTATATTGTTCAAGATGGTGATATTATGGAATTCCGATTCAATGTTTAAGGAAATTAAAGAACAATAACAAAAAAAGAGGCTGGGACAAAAGTTCGGGCTTCTTAATCTTTTACAAATTCATTTTGGAAAAGGAAAATCATGACTAAATTAATTGTTGGCCTTTGGAAATCCAGGCAGTAAATATCATGAAACGAAACATAATGTTGGCTTTTATGGCTTTTGACAGAATTGTCAAGCCTTTTGAATGTTCAGTTTACAGAAAATAAAACATTTAAAGCAGAAACAGTAGCGACTTTTATTAATGGTGAAAAATTTATTTTATTAAACCAACTACATTTATGAATGCCAGTGGTTTAGCTGTCAGAGCTTTTTCTAGCTTATTATAATTTAACTGTGGAAGATCTAATTGTTATTTATGATGATCTTGATATGGAAGTAGGAAAAATACGTTTTTCGTCAAAAAAGGCTCTGCTGGTGGACATAATGGTATAAAAAGCATTATCAAGGAAATTGGGACTCAGGAATTTGATCGTATCAAGATTGGTATTGGCCGTCCAAAGGATAAGATGACAGTCATTAACTATGTTTTAGGAAAAATTTGATAAAGAAGATGAAATAACTATTTTTAACACACTTGATAAAGTTGACAAAAGCTATCAATTACTATTTACAAACGAAAAATTTTGAACAAACAATGCAAAAAATTTAATGGGTAAGATGAATTTAATAGATTTTATTTAAACAAAATCAAAAATTAAAGAGTGGACAGAACATCTCTGCTCCTACTAGACAATTAGTAATGGGATTTTCAAGCTCTAGTAAAAGCTTTGGTAGTAGCTGCTTATAAGCAGCAAAAGGGAAAAGATAGTAGTGTGACGTCAACTCAAAATGAGGCTGAAAAAACTTGCAACTGATTTAATTAGCTTAATTGGTGAGGAAGAAGTTTATCAATTTTTTCGCTGATGATGTTGCAGCAGCAGAGTTTATTTTTGCATCGCAAGATAAAACAAATTCTCGTGTAGAAAGCCTTAATTTTCTTTTAGATAAAGAAAAAAATCAGGAATTTTAATGACAAGTATTGTTGGTATAAGATTTTTACTTCCAAGTCCTCAAAATTACCAAGCAGCTCAATTTAAATTAAAAAGTTGGTGAAGAATATAATCTTGACAATATTATCAAGCAACTGTTAAATATTGGTTATCAAAAAGTAGCACAAGTTTATAATCCTGGAGAATTTAGTAAAGAGGGGATATTTTAGATATTTATGAAATCAATCAGCCCCTATCCTATCGTCTTGAATTTTTGGAGATGAAATAGACGCATTCGCACTTTTTGATCCTGATGATCAAAAATCCCTTAGTAATCTGGATTCTTTTTATTTTGATCCCATCTGATGATATCATTCTAACAGATAGTGATTTTGATCAAGCCTGTTATAATTTAGAAAAAGCACTTATTACTGCAAATGATAGTTTACAACCTTATTTAAAAAGAGGTTTTATCTGTTACGAAAGATCATTACTCGTCATCAAGATGTTAGAAAGTTTTTATCCTTTTTCTATCAAAAAGAATGGACTCTTTTAAATTATCTACCTAAACAAACACCACTATTTTTCGATGATTTTCAAAGAATTATTGATCAGAATAGTCGTTTTGATTTGGATATTGCTAATCTTTTGACAGAAGATTTACAAAATAGTAAAAGCAGTGTCAAGTTTATCTTATTTTGCTAATAATTACAAAGATTTAAGACACTATCAACCTGCGACCTTTTTCTAATTTTTCATAAAGGCTTAGGAAATCTTAAATTTGATTATCTCTATAACTTTACACAGTATCCAATGCAGGAATTTTTTTAATCAATTTCCTTTATTAATTGATGAAATTAAACGTTATCAAAAATCTGAGATGACTGTTCTTTTACAAACAGATTCACAGCAGAGTCAAGGACGTTTACAAAAAGCTTTACAGGGATATAATTTTCAATTTACCAATTAGTCAAGTTGATAATCTGTTAAAAAGCAAGCTCAGTTAACAATTGGAAATCTTTCAACTGGTTTTTATTTTGCTGATGAAAAGCTTGTCTTAATCACTGAAAGAGAAATTTTTCATAAAAAAGTAAAGCATAAACGTCGTCGTTCATATATTAGTAATGCTGAGCGTCTTAAGGATTACAATGAATTAGAAAAGGGAGACTATGTTGTTCATAATGTGCATGGCATAGGACGTTTTTTAGGGATTGAAACGATTGAAGTGTCAGGTGTTCACCGAGATTATTTAACCATTCAATATCAAAATGCTGATCGTATTTCCATTCCCATTGAACAAATTGAACTCCTTTCGAAATATGTTGCTAGTGATGGTAAAGAGCCAAAGATCAATAAACTTAACGATGGTCGTTTTCAAAGGGTAAAGCAAAAAGTATCAAAGCAAGTTGAAGACATAGCTGATGATCTTTTTAAAACTTTATGCTGAACGCAGTCGATTAAAAGGTTTTGCTTTTTCTCCCGATGATAAAAAAATCAGGAAGAATTTGATAATGATTTTGCTTATGTTGAAACTGAAAGATCAATTAAGATCCATTAAAGAAGTCAAAAAGGATATGGAAAAAGACCAACCAATGGATCGTCTTCTTGTTGGTGATGTTGGTTTTGGAAAAACGGAAGTAGCGATGAGAGCTGCTTTTAAAGCAGTTAATGATGATAAACAAGTTGCTGTTTTGGTGCCAACAACAGTTCTTGCTCAACAGCACTATAATACTTTTAAGGAGCGCTTTGAAAATTTTCCTGTCAATGTTGCCATGATGAGTCGTTTTAAAACCAAGACTGAACAGTCTGAAACGTTAACTAAATTAGCTAAGGGACAGGTTGATATCATTATTGAACACATCGTCTACTTTTCTAAAGATGTTACGTTTAAAGATCTTGGTTTGCTTTGTTATTGATGAAGAGCAACGATTCGAGTTAAACACAAGGAAACATTGAAAGAATTAAAAACTAAGGTTGATGTCTTGACCTTGACAGCAACTCCTATTCCACGGACATTACATATGTCTATGCTTGGTATACGAGATTTATCAGTTATTGAAACACCTCCAAGTAATCGTTACCCTGTCCAGACTTATGTTATGGAAACAAATGCAAGTGTCATTCGTGAAGCTATTATGCGTGAAATTGATCGAGGTGGACAAATCTTTTATATTTACAACAGGGTTGACACAATTGACAAAAAAGTTGCTGAACTAAGAGAATTGATTCCAGAAGCCAACATTGGTTTTTGTTCATGGAAAAATGAGCGAAATTCAACTTGAAAAATACTTTACTAGACTTTATCAGTGGTGAATACGATCTCCTAGTAACTACAACAATCATTGAAACAGGTATTGATATTTTCAAATGTTAATACTCTGTTTATTGAAAATGCTGATTACATGGGCTTTGTCAACTTTGTATCAACTTCGGGGACGTGTTGGTCGATCAAATCGTATTGCTTTATGCTTATCTTATGTATCATCCTGATAAGATTTTTAACAGAAGTGTCAGAAAAACGTTTGGAAGCTATTAAAGGGGTTTACAGAACTTGGTTCAGGTTTTAAAATTGCTATGAGAGATTTGTCTATTCGTGGTGCAGGAAATATTCTTGGTTCCTCTCAAAGTGGCTTCATTGATTCTGTAGGTTTTGAAATGTATTCACAGTTATTAGAAGAAGCAATTGCAGCAAAACAAGGTCAAAGAAAAACGCGTTCTAAGGGAAATGCTGAAATTAATTTTACAAATTGATGCTTATTTACCAACGGATTATATTAGTGATGAGCGTCAGAAAATTGAAATTTATAAACGTATTCGAGAAATTGAAAGTAAAACAGACTATCAGGCTTTACAAGATGAACTGATTGATCGTTTTGGTGATTATCCAGATCAGGTTGCTTATCTGATAGAAATCGGTCTTTTAAAAGCTTATCTCAGATGATGCCTTTGTAGAATCACTTGATCGTAAGCAAAAATTCAGTAGTAGTGTGTTTTGAAAAGATTTCATTAAAATTTTATCTAACTCAGGATTATTTTGAAGCTTTTGTCTAAAAACTAATTTAAAAGCTCGTATTAGTGAAAATAAAGGAAAAATTGAAATTGTTTTTGATGTGCGAGCTAAAAAGGAATATGAAATTTTAGAAGAATTAATTAAATTTGGAAAAATTTTGAAGAAACTAAAAGATAAGAAAAAGTAACAATTTATTAAATTACTTTTGAACTTTTCTAACTGAGTAGAGGAAACTTATTTGTTGTGATATTTACTATTGTTTCTATCTTTTTATAAAGAAAAATGATAAAATAAAAAGGATAAACTAGGGGTAATTAAATGAGATTAGATAAATATTTAAAGGTATCACGTATTATTAAACGTCGGTCTGTGGCTAAGGAAGTTTCTGATAAAGGACGAATTAAAGTAAATGGCATTCTGGCTAAAAGTTCAACAGACTTAAAAATAAATGACACCATTGAAATACGTTTTGGTAATAAATTATTGACTGTTCGTGTTTTTAGAAATGAAAGATAGCACCAAAAAGAAGATGCTGTAAAATGTATGAAATAATAAGTGAGACGAGGATTGACTTAAATGGAGAAACCTAACATTGTTCAGCTTAATAACAAATACATTAATGATGAAAAACTAAAAACGTTATGAAGAAGAAGAAACCAAACGTCGTCACTGTTTTATTGGGTGGATTTTTGATTTTTATTATTTTATTATTTATTTTACCGGCCTATAACCTTGTAGCTAGTTATATGAATTTTGCAAAGTAAAAAGAACAAATTGTAAAAACTACAAAATCAACAGAAAAGATTAGATGCTAAAAACAGATGCTGAGAAAAATTTTGCTGATCGTTTAAAAGATGATAATTATGTTGAGAAGTATGCACGTGCTAAATATTATTATTCAATAGATGGTGAAAAATATTTTACCCTGCTCCAAATTTATTACCTAAATAATGAAAAAAATTTAATTGAAACAGTTGAGAAATTTTTAACTTATTCTGATGAAAAATTAGAAGAATTAGCCAAAAAGAATCAAAGCTTTACGAGAAAGAAACATCTCGTCAAAAAAATCAAAAATAGGAGGAAAAATGAAAAAGCTATTAGCCATAATGTTAATGTTTGTTTTTCTACTCCTATTTTTGTTATTAGCACAGAAAAAGCCTATAGCATTTTTGATAAAAATACCAACCAATCCGAATCTCTATCATGACGTTTCCAGCTTTTCAACTGCTGATTTAACTGGTAAGGTTCAAAAATAAAAACTTGGTTCTAAATTTAAAATTAGGTCTCTTATTACCAATAAGGCAAAAAAACACCAGTCTTTAAGCTATCCAATGGTCGTTTCATTAGGGCAAGTCATGATAATGTTTATGAAGATATTGTTCTTCGACGAGAAAATGTTAAGGGAAGCTACTGGTTAAAAAGACATTTACCGTTTATCAAACACCTTATGTTGCAGGAACAAAAATAGCTAATACCAAACTAACGAATTATAACAAGGTACATATTTCCCAAAAAGCTATTACTAAGCACGGTATCTATTTAAAAGCTGACGCTAGGGTTGGATTAATGAAAAAGGATTTAACTGTTCAAGATAACCGAATGGAAAAGGTACAAGCTTTTACTGACTAGAAAGTATAATAAACCCAATTATTCTATTTATGTAAAACAGTTAAAAAACGAGAAAAACAGCTGGAATAAAATGAAGATAAATCAATGTATTCTGCTAGTGTAACTAAATTGCCAATTCTATATTTTATTGAAAAACAGATAAAGGATAGTAGGGTTAAACTAACTGATAAGTTTAAGTATATTGAACAAGTTAACCAGTTTAAAAGGAGCTTATAAGGTAGAAGGTAGTGATGAAATGCCTAAAAAAGCTGACAATAAATACTATACTGTTGATAGTCTTTTAAAAGCTGTTGCTCAGCATTCAGATAATGTTGCTAGTAATATTTTAGGTTACTATATTGCCCATCAGTACGATAAAAACTTATCAAAAAACGGTTTTTAAGGGTTGCAGATGTTAATGGAACATGGAAAGCCGTAATGTTTCCTCTAAAACAGCAGCAAATGTTATGGAAGCACTTTATTCCCTAAAAGTGTCCTGTTATAAGCTACTTAACTTCAACAGAATTTGATAATACACGTATTTCACGTGATATTGCAGTTCTGTAGCTCATAAAATTGGAGATGCTTTACGATTATAAGCATGATGTTGCTATTATTTATGCTGACCAACCTTTTTATCTTATCAGTTTTACAGATAAATCATCTTATGAAGACATATCAGCTATAGCTGATGATGTCTATGGTATTTTAAAATGACTATGAAAAAGTGTTAAAAGTATGTTCAAGAGAAAAAATTTTTGAGACGCATTATAACATTCTAATAGCTGTATCAGGTGGGGTAGATTCGATGAATTTGCTGCACTTTTTGCATATTTACCAGAAAAACTGCAAATTAGAATAGCTATAGCTCATGTGAATCACAAACAGAGACCACAAGCTGATGAAGAAGAAATTTATCTTAAAAATTGGGCACGAGACAATCATATTCCTTTTTATACTGCTGTTTTTAAGGGAATTTTTCAGAAAAAGGCGCGTGATTTTCGTTATACTTTTTCAAAAATATAATGAAAGAGCATGGATATACAGCTCTTGTTACGGCTCATCATGCTAATGATCAGGCTGAGACAGTCTTTTACGTTTACTCAGAGGATCACGCTTACGATATTTGACTGGTATTAAAGAAATTCAGGAGTTTGGCAATGCCAACTGATTCGTCCTTTTTAAAAATTTCACAAGAAGGAACTACCAAATATTTTTCCATTTTGTTGATGATTCAAATCAAGGAAATTCTTATCTTAGAAATAGAATCAGAAATCATTACTTGCCTATTTTGACACAGGAAAAATCCTAAATTAAGTCAGCATTTAATCCAAATGAGTGAAGAAACAAATCTCCTTTTTCAAGGCTTTTTCAGATTTTAACCTCGCAATTAGATATTCAAGATTGTCAAATTTTTAGAAGTCAAAGTGAGGCAATACAGTACTTTTTATTGCAGAACTATCTAGAAAAATTTCCAAATTTAGAAGTCAGCAAAGCTCAATTTGATAATTTGCTTCATATTCTGAAAACAAAAGATTATTACTATGATTATTTAAAAATAATTACTATTTGAAAAAGACAAAAAGGTTCAAAATTTGTAAAATAGGTCCTGAGACGGATAGATTTGAAGGCGAAAAAGTATTAGAATATGGCAGTATGGTCAAATATGGTCAGTACATTTTTCTCTTTTTCAAGAGGGTTCAGATTCAAAAAAGGAATCCTGTAAAAATGATTTTCCTATTATTATAAGACGTCGTAAGTCTGGGGACAAAATCAAATTAGGAAGTCATTCTAAAAAATTGCGACGTTTATTTATAGATGAAAAATTCTATTTTTAAACGTTCAAATGCTATTATTGTTGAACAAGATAGCGATATTATATTAATTCTTTTAGATGGAGTTACTTATTTGAGAAAAGGTTTTAAAGATGATATAATGAAAGGCAGACTGTATATTCAAAAATAGAAATTGGTGAGAAAATGCTTGAACAGAATATTAAGAAAGTTCTCTATTCTGAAGAGGAAATCATTGTTAAAAACAAAAGAATTAGGTGCTCAGTTAACCAAAGATTATGCTGGTAAAAATCCGCTTTTAGTGGGTGTTTTAAAAAGGTTCTGTCCCTTTTATGGCTGAGTTAATGAAACATATTGATACTCATATTGAGATTGATTTCATGGTCGTATCAAAGTTACCATGGCGGAACCATGAGTAGTGGTGAAGTGAAGATTTTAAAAGATGTTGATACTAACATTGAAAATCGCGATGTTATCTTTATTGAAGACATTATTGATACAGGCCGAACCTTGAAATATCTACGTGATATGTTCAAGTATCGTCAAGCAAATTCTGTGAGGATTGCCACATTATTTGACAAACCAGAAGGTCGTGTTGTTGATATTGACGCGGATTATGTTTTGTTATAAAGTGCTAATGAATTTATTGTTGGTTTTGGATTAGATTATGCTGAAAAACTATCGTAATCTTCCTTATGTAGGAGTCTTAAAAGAAGACGTTTATTCAAAATAAGAAAAAGGTTTTAATTAATATATGAAAAATAATCGAAATAATGGATTTGTTAGAAATTCTCTTGTTTATATCATATTGATTTTAGCTATTGTGACAGGTTTTCAATATTTTTAGAGGAACAGGTTCACAAAGTGAAAAAAATTAGTTATACAACTCTCGTTAAACGCGTCAAATCGGGTGATATAAAATCAATTACTTACCAACCAAGTGGCAGTATCGTCCAAGTAACAGGTGATTACACAAAGTCTCGGGAAATTAAAACTAACAGTGACTTAGCTTTTTCAACGGGACAACAACAAAAGTTAAAAAGTTTACCTCAATTGTCCTTCCTAATAGTACTTCTATTGAAAAATTGAAAAATTAGCAGAAGATAAAAGGAACTAAAATTTCTGTTAAACAAGAGAGTTCAAGCGGAGCTTGATCTCCTTCTTAATGAGCTTCTTGCCAATTCTCATAATGATCTTCTTCTTCACTATGATGTTAAATCAAAGTGGCGGCGGTGCCCGTGGTGCCATGAGTTTTGGTAAAAATAAAGCTCGTTCTTCTTCTAAAAGTGATGTTAAGGTTCGATTCTCAGATGTTGCTGGTGCAGAAGAAGAAAAACAAGAACTTATTGAAGTTGTTGATTTTCTAAAAGATCCTAAACGTTATAAGGCTTTTAGGGTGCTCGTATTCCAGCCGGTGTTCTGCTTGAAGGCCCTCCAGGAACAGGAAAAACACTTCTTGCTAAAGCAGTAGCCGGTGAAGCTGGTGTTCCGTTCTTCTCTATTTCTGGTTCTGACTTTGTTGAAATGTTTGTTGAGGGTTGGTGCTAGCCGCGTTCGTTCATTATTTGAAGATGCTAAGAAAGCAGAGCGTCCATTATCTTTATTGATGAAATTGATGCGGTCGGTCGTCGCCGTGGCGCTGGTATGGGCGGCGGAAATGATGAACGCGAACAAACACTAACCAACTGTTGATTGAAATGGATGGTTTTGAAGGTAATGAAAATATTATTGTTATTGCAGCAACCAACCGTAGTGATGTCTTGGATCCAGCCCTTCTTCGTCCAGGTCGTTTTGACCGTAAAGTTCTTGTTGGTCAACCAGATGTTAAAGGTCGTGAAGCGATTTTACGTGTTCATGCTAAAAACAAACCTCTAGCTAGTGATGTTAATCTAAAAGTTGTTGCGCAACAAACACCAGGTTTTGTAGGTGCTGATTTAGAAAATGTTCTGAATGAAGCTGCTCTTGTTGCTGCCCGTCGCAGTAAAAAAATTATTGATGCCAGTGATATTGATGAAGCAGAAGATCGCGTTATTGCAGGCCCGTCTAAGAAAAGATAAGACTGTTTCTGAACATGAACGTCAGATGATTGCCTACCACGAAGCTGGACATACCATTGTAGGACTTGTTTTATCGAATGCACGAGTTGTTCATAAAGTTACTATTGTTCCTCGTGGTCGAGCTGGCGGTTACATGATTGCTCTTCCAAAAGAAGATCAAAAATCTCTTATCAAAAAGTGATTTGAAGGAACAGTTAGCTGGACTGATGGGAGGACGTGTCGCAGAAGAAATTATCTTCAATGCTCAAACAACAGGTGCTTCAAATGACTTTGAACAAGCCACTCAATTGGCACGATCAATGGTAACAGAATATGGTATGAGTGAAAAAGCTCGGTCCAGTTCAATATGAAGGTAATCATTCAATGATGCCAGGACAATTTGCACCAGAAAAGACTTATTCAGCACAAACAGCTCTTCTTATTGATGAAGAAGTTCGTGAACTCTTAATGAAGCTCGTAATAAGGCAGCTGGAATTATCAATGATAATCGTGAAACACATAAATTAATTGCAGAAGCGCTTCTAAATATGAAAACTTTGGATGCAGCGCAAATTAAATCTATTTATGAGACTGGTAAGATGCCTGAAAAATCAGAGGATTCAAAGGATGCACATGCGCTTTCTTATGATGAAATAAAAAGAAAAATGTCTGAAGATAATACTGATTAATGGGTCTTGTTAAAAACCAACCAATAAGGATTGGAATAGGAATATTAGAGCTTATCAAACACTCAGCTTAATATTTATTAACCATAGAGGTTACCATTCATTGATTGGCATAATAACAATATAATAAAGGGATTTTGGTTTTATAATAGTACAAAACCAAATCCCCTTTAATTTTGTTGTAATTTATCTGATGTTATAGAAAGATAAAATTTTAAGATTCTAGGAGAGTTCCTTTTTGACACAATCCGCGCCCGTGTTTAATTAAGATTTGAAATTTTAAACTCAAATATTCCGAATGGTAGAAAGTTTCATTCAAGGTTTGAGTCGCTCGCCAATGCCAATAAAAGAAATAATCTTGAATTTGCAGGGTTTAAAAAGTTTATCTACATTTTACACAATTTCCCAACTGTTTTTGCCGTTTAAATTTACAGAGGTCTACTGACTATGGTAAACTAATAAGGCTGTTAATAAAGTTAGGAGAAATGATGACTATTTTCAGAAAGAAGAATACTAATTTAGATAAAACAGAAATGAAACGTCACTTTAAAGTAATTGATCTAATTTTTTTCTTGGATTAGGATCAATGGTTGGAACAGGAATTTTTACAATTACTGGTATTGGTGCAGCTAAGTATGCGGGTCCTGCTTTTGATTATTTTCAATTATTGTTTCGGCAATTGCCGTTGGAATTTCTGCACTTTTTCTATGCTGAATTTACTTCTCGAATACCTGCAAATGGTGGAGCTTACAGCTACTTATATGCTACTTTGGGAGAATTTCCCGCTTGGTTAGCTGGTTGGTACATTATTATGGAATTTCTTACTGCAATTTCAAGTGTAGCATCTGGTTGGGGAAGTTATTTCAAGGGATTGTTATCAAGCTATGGTATTGAATTACCATCTTTGCTTAATGGTACTTTTAATCCAGCTAAAATAATTACATTGACTTGCTTCCTGCCTTAGTCATTTTTTAGTCACAGGAATCGTGTTATTAAATTCTAAAATTGCCTTACGCTTTAATAGTAGTTTAGTTGTAATGAAATTTTCTGCCTTAGCCCTTTTTATAATTATTGGATTGTTTTATATAAAACCTGAAAAATTGGTCTAATTTTTGCACCTTTTGGTTTTGGAAAAAAATTTATGGTGGACAAACTGGAATAATGGCTGGCGCTTCTTTGATGTTTTTTTGCATTTTTGGGATTTGAATCTATTTCAATGGCAGTGGATGAAGTTCAAAAACCACAAAAATATTCCCAAAAGGTATTATTGCTTCTTTAACGATTGTTACCATTCTTTTATGTTAGTGTTACTCTTGTATTAACTGGTATTGTTCATTATTCTAAATTAAATGTTGCCGATGCAGTTGCCTTTGCACTTCGTCAAGCGGGTTTGGTATGGGCAGCAAACTATATTTCAGTTGTTGCGATTCTGACTCTTATAACAGTTTGCATTTCTATGACTTTTGCTTTAGCTAGAACCGTTTATAGTATTAGTCGTGATGGATTATTGCCAAAAACAACTCGGCATTGTTACCAAACATAGCAAGGTTCCGAAAAATGCTACTCTTCTTGTTGGTTTTGCTTCTATGATTTGTGCTGGAGTTTTTTTCCGCTTTCTAGCATTGCAGAATTTTTAAATATTTGTACCCTAGCTTATCTTATTATGTTAGGCATTGCTATTATCAAGCTCAGAAAAGATCAGGGACAACCTAAAATTGGAGAATTCAAAACACCATTTATCCCATTTTTACCCATTGTTTCTATAGTTATATGCTTATCTCTTATGAGTCAATATAAGTCTGTCACTTGGATTGCATTTGGAATCAGTACATCTATAGCTTTTAATTTACTTTTGCATATGGTTATAGACATTCAACTATTTTCATAAAAAAATAATCCAAAAATTAGATAGACCTTTTGGTAAATAGTCATAGGTAATGCCGAGTTTTCTGCTAGATTTAGTATTATTTTTAACTAAAAATGAAACCTTGTCTATCTCTTTACCAAATGATCTCAGTTAAAACAGAAAAAAGCAAGAAAAGCTATTGACAAAGGGGGAAGAGCTGGTAGAATAAAGAAGTTGTCTCAGAAAGAGGCAGAGCCCTTTGAAAACTGAACAAGAAGACGAACCAACCAAAGTGCAGGGGTGACATAAAAGAAATGTGACCTGTCAAAGAACGAAACATAAATCTGTCAGTGGACAGTAATGAGTGAAGACTCAAGCTTTTAATGAGAGTTTGATCCTGGCTCAGGACGAACGCTGGCGGCGTGCCTAATACATGCAAGTGGGACGTAAGGGAACACACTGTGCTTGCACACCGTGTTTTCTTGAGTCGCGAACGGGTGAGTAACGCGTAGGTAACCTGCCTATTAGCGGGGGATAACTATTGGAAACGATAGCTAATACCGCATAATATTAATTATTGCATGATAATTGATTGAAAGATGCAAGCGCATCACTAGTAGATGGACCTGCGTTGTATTAGCTAGTTGGTAAGGTAAGAGCTTACCAAGGCGACGATACATAGCCGACCTGAGAGGGTGATCGGCCACACTGGGACTGAGACACGGCCCAGACTCCTACGGGAGGCAGCAGTAGGGAATCTTCGGCAATGGACGAAAGTCTGACCGAGCAACGCCGCGTGAGTGAAGAAGGTTTTCGGATCGTAAAGCTCTGTTGTAAGTCAAGAACGTGTGTGAGTGGAAAGTTCACACAGTGACGGTAGCTTACCAGAAAGGGACGGCTAACTACGTGCCAGCAGCCGCGGTAATACGTAGGTCCCGAGCGTTGTCCGGATTTATTGGGCGTAAAGGGAGCGCAGGCGGTCAGGAAAGTCTGGAGTAAAAGGCTATGGCTCAACCATAGTGTGCTCTGGAAACTGTCTGACTTGAGTGCAGAAGGGGAGAGTGGAATTCCATGTGTAGCGGTGAAATGCGTAGATATATGGAGGGGAACACCAGTGGCGAAAGCGGCTCTCGGTCTGTCACTGACGCTGGGGGCTCGAAAGCGTGGGTAGCAGAACAGGGATTAGATACCCTGGTGAGTCCACGCCGTAAACGATGAGTGCTAGGTGTTAGGCCCTTTCCGGGGCTTAGTGCCGGAGCTAACGACAAGCACTCCGCCTGGGGAGTACGACCGCAAGGTTGAAACTCAAAGGAATTGACGGGGGCCCGCACAAGCGGTGGAGCATGTGGTTTAATTCGAAGCAACGCGAAGAACCTTACCAGGTCTTGACATCCCGATGCTATTCTTAGAGATAGGAAGTTACTTCGGTACATCGGAGACAGGTGGTGCATGGTTGTCGTCAGCTCGTGTCGTGAGATGTTGGGTTAAGTCCCGCAACGAGCGCAACCCTTATTGTTAGTTGCCATCATTAAGTTGGGCACTCTGGCGAGACTGCTGGTAATAAAACCGGAGGGAAGGTGGGGATGACGTCAAATCATCATGCCCCTTATGACCTGGGCTACACACGTGCTACAATGGTCGGTACAACGAGTTGCGAGCCGGTGACGGCAAGCTAATCTCTGAAAGCCGATCTCAGTTCGGATTGGAGGCTGCAACTCGCCTCCATGAAGTCGGAATCGCTAGTAATCGCGGATCAGCACGCCGCGGTGAATACGTTCCCGGGCCTTGTACACCGCCCGTCACCTACGAGAGTTTGTAACACCTGAAGTCGGTGAGGTAACCTTTTAGGGCCAGCCGCCTAAAGGTGGGATGGATGATTGGGGTGAAGTCAACAAGGTAGCCGTATCGGAAGGTGCGGCTGGATCACCTCCTTTCTAAGGAAAAACGCAAAGCACATTAGGGGAACTTCTTGTTTAGTTTTGAGAGGGTAAGTGGGGCCTTAGCTCAGCTGGGAGAGCGCCTGCTTTGCACGCAGGAGGTCAGCGGTTCGATCCCGCTAGGCTCCATTAAAACAGGATACTAACAGACGGTTCGCTTGCGAATACTTCTGTAGAAGATTATCTATTTTTCTAAGAAGTCAGTCTGGGTTCAACTTCATATCTTGTTTAAGACAAGGAAGTCTATAAAATCACTTAGGATATGTTAGTATCCTAGAGATGGTTCATTGACAATTGAATAGCTAGTAAAAGCCCTATAGCGCAGCTATAGGGAAACAAAAAAGAAACCGAGACGCTGAAAAGCCAGAGAAACGAGAAATAAGGTTAAGTTAATAAGGGCGCACGGTGGATGCCTAGGCACTAGGGAGCCGATGAAGGACGTGACGAACGACGACATGCTTTTGGGGAGCTGTAAAGTAGCCTTGATCAGAGATATCCGAATGGGGAACCCAACAGGTAATGCCTGTTATCCATCAACTGTTAAGGTTATGAGAAGGAAGACGCAGTGAACTGAAACATCTCAGTAGCTGCAGGAAGAGAAAGCAAAGAGCGATTGCCTCAGTAGCGGCGAGCGAAGGGGCAGGAGGGGCAAACCAAGTGTTTACACTCTGGGGTTGTGAGACTGCGATAAAGCAGCCAAGGGAATAGAAGAAGACTCTGGGAAGAGTCGCCAGAGAGAGTAAAGAGCCTCGTATTTGAAATTCACTTGATGCCAAGCAGGATCCTGAGTACGGCGGGACACGAGGAATCCGTCGGAATCTGGGGAGGCCCATCTCCCAGCCTAAATACTCCCTAGTGACCGATGGTGAACCAGTACCGTGAGGAAAGGTGAAAAAGCACCCCGGAAGGGGAGTGAAAGAGACCGAAACCGTGTGCTCACAAGAAGTTCGAGCCCGTTAATGGGTGAGAGCGTGCCTTTGTAGAATGAACCGGCGAGTTACGTTTTACGTGCGAGGTTAAGTTGAAGAAGACGGAGCCGTAGAAACCGAGTCTGAAAAAGGGCGGTTAAGTACGTAGATGTGAGACCCGAAACCAGTGACCTACCCATGAGCAGGTTGAAGGTGCGGTAAAACGCACTGGAGGACCGAACCAGGGCACGTTGAAAAGTGTTTGGATGACTTGTGGGTAGCGGAGAAATTCCAAACGAACTTGGAGATAGCTGGTTCTCTCCGAAATAGCTTTAGGGCTAGCGTCGGTCGCGAGACTCTTGGAGGTAGAGCACTGTTTGATTGAGGGTCCATCCCGGATTACCAATCTCAGATAAACTCCGAATGCCAACGAGTTAAGACCGGCAGTCAGACTGCGAGTGCTGAGATCCGTGTCGAAAGGGAAACGCCCAGACCACCAGCTAAGGTCCTAAATAATTGTTAAGTGGAAAAGGATGTGGGGTTGCACAGACAACTAGGATGTTAGCTTAGAAGCAGCTATTCATTCAAAGAGTGCGTAATAGCTCACTAGTCGAGTGACCCTGCGCCGAAAATGTACCGGGGCTGAAACAATTTACCGAAGCTGTGGATCCCTTAGGGGATGGTAGGAGAGCGTTCTATGTGCGCAGAAGGTGTACCGCAAGGAGCGCTGGAGTGCATAGAAGTGAGAATGCCGGTATGAGTAGCGTAAGACAGGGTGAGAATCCTGTCCACCGTGAAAGACTAAGTTCCAGGGAAGGCTCGTCCGCCCTGGGTTAGTCGGGACCTAAGGAGAGACCGATAGGTGTATCCGATGGGCAACAGGTTGATATTCCTGTACTAGAGTATTGAGTGAAGGAGGGACGCAGCAGGCTAACTAGAGCGTGCGATTGGAAGACACGTCAAGCAGTGAGGTGAGGACTGAGGTCAAATGCTTAGTTCTGTGCCACCAAGCTGTGACAGGGGAGCGAAGTTTAGTAGCGAAGCTAGTGATGTCACTCTGCCAAGAAAAAGCTTCTAGCGTTAATGAATACTCTACCCGTACCGCAAACCGACACAGGTAGTCAGGGCGAGTAGCCTCCAGGTGATCGAGCGAACTCTCGTTAGGGAACTCGGCAAAATGGCTCTCGTAACTTCAGGGGAGAAGGGGCGCTGGCGATAAGTCAGCCGCAGTGAAAAAGCCCAAAGCAACTGTTTATCAAAAACACAGCTCTCTGCGAAATCGTAAGATGAAGTATAGGGGGTGACGCCTGCCCGGTGCTGGAAGGTTAAGAGGAGCGCTTAGACGTTTGTCGAAGGTGTGAATTGAAGCCCCAGTAAACGGCGGCCGTAACTATAACGGTCCTAAGGTAGCGAAATTCTATCGTCAGGTAAGTTCCGACCCGCACGAAAAGGCGTAATGATTTGGGCACTGTCTCAACGAGAGACTCGGTGAAATTTTTAGTACCTGTGAGATGCAGGTTACCCGCGACAGGACGGAAAGACCCCATGGAGCTTTACTGCAGTTTGATATTGCGTATCTGTTACACATGTACAGGATAGGTAGGAGCCAAGGAAGAGTGAACGCTAGTTTACTTGGAGGCGATGTTGGGATACTACCTTGTGTGATGGCTACTCTAACCCGGTAGGTTGATCATCTACGGAGACAGTGTCTGACGGGCAGTTTGACTGGGGCGGTCGCCTCCTAAAAAGTGTAACGGAGGCGCCCAAAGTTCCCTCAGACTGGTTGGAAATCAGTCGCAGAGTGTAAAAGGTATAAGGGGAGCTTGACTGCAGAGACAGACAAGTCGAGCAGGGACGAAAAAGTCGAGGCTTAGTGATCCGGTGGTACCGTATGGAAGGCCATCGCTCAACGGATAAAGAGCTACCCTGGGGATAACGAGACATCTCCCCCAAGAGTTCACATCGACGGGGAGGTTTGGCACCTCGATGTCGGCTCGTCGCATCCTGGGGCTGTAGTCGGTCCCAAGGGTTGGGCTGTTCGCCCATTAAAGCGGCACGCGAGGCTGGGTTCAGAACGTCGTGAGACAGTTCGGTCCCTATCCGTCATGAGCGAAGGAAATTTGAGAGATCTGCTCCCTGGTACAGAGAGGACCAGAGTGGACTTACCGCTGGTGTACCAGTTGTTCTGCCAAAGAGCATCGCTGGGTAGCTAAGTGGGGAGGGATAAACGCTGAAAGCATCTAAGTGTGAAGCCCCCTCAAGATGAGATTTCCCGTAACGTTCAGTTAGTAAGAGCCCTGAGAAAGAACAGGTAGATAGGGTTGGGGAGTGGAAGCGTTGTGAGACGTGAAGCGGACCAATACTAATCGCTCGAGGACTTATCAAAATAAGTTACTAAGGGCGTAAAATCACGCCTGAAAAATAGGAAATGGGTGCAGTGTTTGATGGACACCAGACCATTTCTCTTTTCAAGGATTTAGCCCGAGTACCATTTTCAAAGAAAGCAGGCGCAGCGTCGGTTTCAGTGGCTGGCTATTCAATCGTGGTGAGCGATCACGCTTGTTAGTGATGATAGCCTAGGGGGACACCTGTACCCATGCCGAACACAGCAGTTAAGCCCTAGCACGCCTGGAAGTAGTTGGGGTTGCCCCTGTGAGATAGGGTCGTCGCTTAGCAAGAGGTTTAGCTCAGTTGGGAGAGCATCTGCCTTACAAGCAGAGGGTCAGCGGTTCGAGCCGTTAACTCCCATAACTAAGTAACTAAAGTGATTAGTTAGAGGTCCCGTGGTGTAGCGGTTATCACGTCGCCCTGTCACGGCGAAGATCGCGGGTTCGATTCCCGTCGGGACCGTCTTTTTTTCTGAAAAGAGGATCATCGACTCGTTAGCTCAGTTGGTAGAGCATTTGACTTTTAATCAAGGTCACTGGTTCGAGCCCAGTACGGGTCATCAAGAGATGCGGGTGTGGCGGAATTGGCAGACGCACCAGATTTAGGATCTGGCGCTTAAGGGCGTGGGGGTTCAAGTCCCTTCACCCGCATATAGAGGAGATAGGCCGGCTTAGCTCAGTTGGTAGAGCATCTGATTTGTAATCAGAGGGTCGCGTGTTCAAGTCATGTAGCCGGCATTGCGAACGTAGTTCAGTGGTAGAACATCACCTTGCCAAGGTGGGGGTCGCGGGTTCGAATCCCGTCGTTCGCTTTAGGAGGCCGGGGTGGCGGAACTGGCAGACGCACAGGACTTAAAATCCTGCGAAGGGGAACCTTCGTACCGGTTCGATTCCGGTCCTCGGCATAAATAAGAAGGAGCACCCTTGGCTCAACTGGATAGAGTACCTGACTACGAATCAGGCGGTTGCAGGTTCGAATCCTGCAGGGTGCATGAGTGGGGTTAGTAAAGGACTAGCACACTTTAATGATGAGGAGAGGTTTTACAGGAAGTAGCTCAGCTTGGTAGAGTACTTGGTTTGGGACCAAGGGGTCGCAGGTTCGAATCCTGTCTTCCCGATTATTGGCGGTGTAGCTCAGCTGGCTAGAGCGTCCGGTTCATACCAGAGGTCAGGGGTTCGATCCCCTTCGCCGCTATAAATTAATTATGTGGGTGTTTTGGACCTGTAGCTCAGCTGGTTAGAGCACTCGGCTCATAACCGAGCGGTCGTAAGTTCGAGTCCTACAAGGTCCATATTATATCTCTGCGGAGGATTACCCAAGTCCGGCTGAAGGGAACGGTCTTGAAAACCGTCAGGCGTGTAAAAGCGTGCGTGGGTTCGAATCCCACATCCTCCTTTATAGACATATCGCGGGATGGAGCAGTTAGGTAGCTCGTCGGGCTCATACCCGGAAGGTCGTAGGTTCAAATCCTGCTCCCGCAATAAGAGGAAGGCTCAGTAGCTCAGTTGGTAGAGCAATGGATTGAAGCTCCATGTGTCGGCGGTTCGATTCCGTCTCGCGCCATTTTTAGCGGGTGTAGTTTAGTGGTAAAACTACAGCCTTCCAAGCTGTTGTCGCGAGTTCGATTCTCGTCACCCGCTTTTCTTTTATAAAAGATAAACCAAGCATAGGCTTGGGCGCGTAGCTCAGCTGGTTAGAGCGCACGCCTGATAAGCGTGAGGTCGGTGGTTCGAGTCCACTCGTGCCCATATATATTTGGAGAATTACTCAAGAGGCTGAAGAGGGACGGTTTGCTAAATCGTTAGGGTCGGGAAACCGGCGCGGGGTTCGAATCCCCCATTCTCCGTAGTAAACGAGATTATCTATTGATATCTCGTTTTAATTATACGTTGTATGCGGGTGGGATGAGATGAGATGAGATTGTCACGTTTATTGTTTTTGTTATCACGGTATTATTAACAATTTCAATAGGGACTATTTTCAAGATTCTGTTATTATAAAATCGGTATCAAAAGCCTGTTAATTTAGTTGTTTCTAGCGCTGATGAGGATCGTACATTGGCCTTTTCAAGTAATTGATAATACTAAGCATTTGTTTAAAAACTAATTCAGAAAATAAAAACATTAAAGCGTAAGTTAGAAAAAAATTTGAGGGGCAAAAAGGTGATTTAGAGATTAAAAGAAGAAAACACAGCACTTCGTAAGACTTTAAAAATTAAAGAAAAATTTCCCTGATCTAACTGTTTTTGTCATCTAAAAGTCATTGTTCGTTCCCCGGTTTCTTGGTTAGATATATTAACTATAGATTTAGGAAAAATGATGGGTGACAAAAATATGTTAGTCCTTTCAAATATGGTAATTTAGTGGGGAAAATTACTCAAGTTACTGCTACCTCTAGTTCTGTAAAACTGCTTTCCAATACTAAAAAGCATTGATGAAATTCCAGTCAAAAATTGCAACCCAAAAGGGGGATGTTTTTGGCATTTTAACACATTATGATCCTAAAAACCAGTACTTTTGAAATTACTCAATTAACCTCCTCCTTAGATGTTAAGAAAGGGGATAGTGTTACAACAAGTGGTTTAGATGGACAAAGTGTTGAAGGTGTGTCTGTTGGTAAGGTTGTATCTGAAGAAAATAATTCAAACAATCTTTCTCGGAAAATTTTTCGTTAAACCAGCGGTGGGATTTATCTGATATCTCCCATGTAACTTTTGGTAGGTGATTAATATGTCTATCTTTAAAAATAAATTATTTGTCATTTTATTTTGCCTTTCTTATATTTACTTGTAGATGGGCATTTATCTTTATTATCACGAATCTTATTTCAAAAATCAGTTTATTGTGTCAAGTCATTTTTTTATTCATTGTGTTATTGTTTTTATACTCTTGTATTCAATCCTTATTTTATTTTTGGACTTGCCTGTGTTTTAGGAATTATTTATGATTTTTATTATTTGAGGGTATATAATTTGGGAATTGCAACTATGTTGTATCCTTTAACAATTATTATTATGTTTAAATTGTGGAAACATATTCCAAAATGGTCCTGTTCAACAACTTTCTAGTTTTTATCCTAATCTTTTTCTTGATTTTGCTAGTATTGGTATAGGCTATTTATATCAATTGACAGCTTATCCTTTAAATGATTTTATCATATAATTTAGCACCTTCCTTAATTTTTAATATATTGGCTTTCTCTTCTTTCAAAAAGCTTTTAGAAGGATTTACCTATGAAAGGCGATGTTAAAAAGCATTTTAAATAAAAATGTAATAATGACGTAATATATGAAAAAGGTTTTTGATATAATTATAAAGTCTTATCGAAAAAGGAGTTATATTTGTAATGATTTTTATCAACAGTTTTTAGTGAGTGGTGTAACTCTTAGTTCTGCGACAACATTATCAGCTGCATAAGCTGATGACTTTGATGCGCAGATTGCGTCATAAGATTCTAAAATCAACAACTTGACCGCACAACAGCAAGCAGCTCAAGCACAAGTTAATACGATTCAAGGACAAGTAAGTGCTTTACAGACACAACAAGCTGAATTACAAGCTGAAAATCAAAGACTTGAAGCTCAGTCTGCTACTTTGGGTCAACAAATTCAAACACTTTCAAGCAAAATTGTTGCACGTAATGAATCTTTGAAGCAACAAGCTCGTAGTGCTCAAAAAGTAACGCAGCTACCAGCTATAATGCTATCATTAATTCAAAGTCAGTTTCTGATGCTATTAATCGTGTTTCGGCTATTCGTGAAGTTGTATCTGCTAATGAAAAATGCTTCAACAACAAGAGCAAGATAAAGCAGCTGTTGAGCTACAAAAGCAACAAGAAAATCGAAAAGCAGCAATTAATACTGTTGCAGCTAATCAGGAGACAATTGCTCAAAATACAAATGCTTTAAATACACAGCAAGCTCAATTAGAAAGCAGCACAACTAAACTTTGCAAGCTGAATTGACTACTGCACAAGATCAAGCTACTTTAGTTGCTCAAAAAGCGGCAACAGAGGAAGCTGCACGCCAGCGGCAGCAGCACAAGCGGCAACGAAGCTAAGAGCCGCAGCAGAAGCAAAAGCTTTACAAGAACAAGCAGCGCAAGTACAGGGCAGCAGCAAATAATAATACTCAAGCTAGATGCTTCCTGACCAACAAGTAGCGGCAGCTGATAACACTCAAGCAGCACAAACAGGTGATTCAACTGAGCAGTCAGCAGCGCAAGCAGTAAATAATTCTGATCAAGAAAGTACTACAGCAACAGAAGCACAACCATCAGCTTCTAGTGCTTCGACAGCGGCTGTAGCAGCTAATACTTCTTCTGCTAATACATATCCAGCAGGGCACATGTGCTAGGGTGTTAAATCATTAGCTCCTGGGTAGGAAACTACTGGGGTAATGGTGGACAATGGGCAGCAAGTGACAGCGGCAGGATATAGAGTTGGTTCTACACCTTCAGCTGGAGCTGTAGCTGTATGGAATGATGGCGGTTATGGACACGTTGCTTATGTTACAGGTGTTCAAGGTGGCCAAATTCAAGTTCAAGAAGCTAACTATGCAGGTAACCAATCTATTGGTAACTACCGTGGTTGGTTTAATCCAGGTAGTGTAAGCTATATCTATCAAACTAATTTAATATTATAAAAGGTAAGATTTATCTTATCTTTTTATTTTTCACTATAATTGGATTGAAAAATTATTCTAAAAACGTTAAAATGAAAGAGGATTAAAACTTTGGAGGATTTATGTCTTATTCTAATTTAAAATTGTTTGCTTTATCTTCAAACAAAGAATTAGCAGAGAAAAGTGGCTAAGACTATTGGTATTAGTCTTGGAAAAATCAACTGTTCGTCAATTTTCTGATGGAGAAATTCAAGTTAATATTGAAGAATCTATTCATGAAACCATGTTTTTATTTTACAGTCATAAGTTCACCTGTAAAATGATAACTTTAATGGAAATTTTGATTATGGTTGATGCTCTTAAACGTGCTAGTGCTGAGACAGTCAGTGTTGTCATGCCTTATTATGGTTATGCTCGTCAAGATCGAAAAGCACGTTCGCGTGAACCCATCACCTCCAAGTTAGTTGCTAATATGCTTGCTGTGGCGGGAGTTGATCGTCTTTTGACTGTTGACTTGCATGCAGCACAAATTCAAGGTTTTTGATATTCCTGTTGATCATTTGATGGAGCCCTTAATTGCGGATTATTTTTGTTCGTCGTGGTATGTGGGCAGCGACTATGTCGTTATTAGTCCTGACCATGGAGGCGTGACACGTGCGCGTAAATTAGCCCAATTTCTTCAAACTCCGATAGCAATTATTGATAAACGACGAAATGTTAACAAAATGAATACAAGTGAAGTCATGAATATCATTGGCAATGTTTCTGGGAAAACGTGTATTTTAATTGATGATATGATTGATACTGCAAGGAACAATTGCTCATGCAGCTGACGCTCTTGCTGGAGCAGGTGCTACTGCAGTTTATGCTTCATGTACACATCCAGTTCTGTCTGGTTCTGCTTTTAGATAATATTCAAAATTCGGCTATTGAAAAATTAGTTGTTTTGATACAATTGACCTTCCTGAAGAAAAATTGATAGATAAAATTGAACAAATTTCAATTACTGATTTGATTTCTAGAGGCTATTATTCGTATTCATGAAAAACGACCGCTATCACCTTTATTTGAATTTACAACTTTTAACTAGGAATCGCTGAAATAGCGATTTTTATAGGATGAAAAACCTGCTGTATAATAGTGTTAATCTATTTGTAAGGGGTATTTTATGGATTTGAGTAAACGTTTTAATAAAAATTTAAATAAGATTGAAGTCTCTATGATTCGTCAGTTTGATCAATCTATTTCAGATATTCCAGATGTTTTGAAATTGACTTTGGGTGAACCAGATTTTGCAACTCAAAAACATATTAGGAGGCTGCTAAAAAGGGCAATTGATGCTGATGAAAGTCACTATACAGGAATGCAGGGACTTTTTGGCATTGAGGCAGGCACTAGTACTTTTGTAAAGAAAAAAATATCATCTTACCTATAATCCTGATAATGAAATTTTAGTAACAATTGGACTACAGAAGCTTTATCAGCTAGTTTAACAGCTATTTTGGAACCTGGTGATAAAGTGCTTTTGCCTGCACCAGCTTATCCGTTATGAGCCTGTTGTTAATTTGGTTGGGGCTGAAGTAGTTGAGATTGATACCAGAGCTAATGATTTTGTCCTAACACCAGAGATGCTTGAAGAGGCTATTTTTAAAAGAGGAGAGGCTCTTACAGGCTGTTATTCTCAACTATCCAACCAACCCAACAGGAGTAACTTATTCGCGCCAGCAAATCAAAAATTTGGCTGAGGTTCTTAAAAAATATCCTATCTTTGTCATCAGTGATGAAGTTTATGCTGAGCTGACTTATACAGGAGAATCTCATGTTTCTATTGCTGAGTATTTGCCTGATCAAACGATTTTTGATTTCTGGTTTATCGAAATCACATGCCATGACAGGTTGGCGTTTGGGCTTGATTTTTGCACCAGCTGTTTTGACAGCACAGTTGATTAAGAGTCATCAGTATTTGGTAACTGCAGCGACCACCAGTGTACAATTTGCTGCTATAGAAGCTTTGACCAATGGTAAAGATGATGCTCTGCCAATGAAAGAAGAATATATTAAGCGCCGTGATTATATCATTGAAAAAAATGGAAGCAATGAAGTTTAAAATCATCAAACCTGATGGTGCTTTTTATATCTTTGCTAAAATACCAGTTGCGCAAGGACAAAGATTCCTTTAAGTTCCTACAAGATTTTTGCTAAAGAGAAGGCAGTAGCTTTTATTCCTGGTGTTGCTTTTTGGAAAATATGGAGAAGGTTACTTGCAATTTCTTATGCAGCAAGCATGGAGACTATAAAAGAAGCGATGAAAACGCCTTAAAGAATTTATGGAGCAATATGCAGACTAAAAGAAACAAGAGGTTTAGTGCTTTATAATCGGCAATTTAGAAGATGATAAGCTGGTTAAAAATTTTTACGAAACTTCCGGCAAACACATGTTTTGTGCGTCATGCTACTAATTCAAAATTGTCTTCTGTCATTCAACCATTGATTCTAGCTAATTTTATTTTAAAATTAATAATCATGGACTTTCTTATATTGAAGATTATAAGGAGTCTCTCTTTTTAAGGAAATTAATGCAGATATTTATAAATTAGCTTATACTACTTACCTTGTGTCTTTGGCTGATGCTGCTATTTCAGATGCTGTCTATGATGCCCCTTTTTTGCTTTTTAATTAAGACCCTAGAATTGATGGATGAAGGTCTTGATTATGAAATTTTTGACCAATATTTTTGAAATCCAAATTCTAGATCGCTTTGGCGTTCAACTTAATTTTCATGACTGTGTTTTTGCCATCGTGTCGGTTTAGCTTTTTGATTTTTCACATCGCTATTCAGGTCTTTTTGTGTCCTGAACATTATGAAAAAGATCTTTATCGTAGTCACTTAGATCCTAATGTCCTTACCTTTTGAACCAATTTCAAACTTTACATTTTGATAGCTAAAAGACCATTTCAGTTAAACCTGACATGAAACAAAAAGCTGAGAAAATTTATTGATGAAGTTTATGAGGACTATGTGGTCTTCGTCTCAAAAGTAAAAATTTATTGATGATTTAGATCACTGGGGACAAGTTATGAAATAAAGGAAAATTTCAAAAAAGACACTTTTTGATGATAGGCATTTAAAAATCACTAAGTTTGTCATGAAAATGATATGCTAAAATAATTGATTATTAGTAAAAAAGTAGCCTTAATTTTGCTGAATTGTTTATTTGTTATTTTTGTAACGTTTAAGATTCTTTTTATTCATGGTATAATTAAGAATAACTATAACGAGGAGTTGGATTATGAAGAAAATTGCAGTTGATGCTATGGGTGGAGACAATGCCCCTCAAGCTATTGTCGAAGGAGTTAATCAGGCTTTTAGCAGATTTTTCAGATATTGAAATTCAACTCTATGGTGATGAAGCAAAAATAAAGACTTATTTAAAAGCAAATGATCGTGTGTCTATTATCCATACGGATGAAAAATTAATTCAGATGATGAACCTGTAAAGGCTATTCGAAAGAAAAAACAGGCTTCAATGGTTTTAGGAGCACAGGCTGTTAAAGATGGTAAGGCTGATGCAGTTCTTTCTGCTGGGAATACAGGAGCTTTGCTAGCTGCTGGACTTCTTGTTGTTGGACGTATCAAAAATATTGACCGTCCTGGTTTGATGTCATCACTTCACGATTGATGGTAAAGGATTTAATATGCTTGATTTAGGAGCTAATGCTGAAAAATACAGCTCATCATTTGCATCAATATGCTATTCTTGGCTCTTTTTATGCTAAGAATGTCAGAAGCGTTGCTCATCCGCGGATTGGTCTACTTAATAATGGTACAGAAACAACTAAAGGAGATCCACTGCGTAAAGAAACCTTTGCTCTTTTAGCAGCAGATGAAACCCTCAATTTTATAGGAAATGTTGAAGCACGCGATTTGATGAACGGTGTCGCAGATGTTGTTGTAACAGATGGTTTCACGGGAAACGCTGTTTTGAAATCCATTGAAGGAACAGCTTGGCATTATGGAACAGCTGAAACATCCATTAAAGCCAAAGCTGGTTTAAAGTACAAAATTAGAGCCCTTTCTACTCAAAAATAGTCTTTATGATTTGAAAGATTCTTTGATTATTCAGGTGCAGGCGGGCTGTACTTTTTGGACTTAAGGCCCTGTTGTTAAATGTCATGGTTCAAGTGATGCTAAATCTGTTTACTACACTATTAAGCAAATCCGAATCATGCTTGAAACTGATGTTGTTGGTCAATTAGTAGAAGAATTTTCAAACAGGGGGACTAAGATGACTAATGAAGAGATTTTTGATAGGATTTCTAATCTCATTGAAAGAACAGCTGCACAATGAAAAATAGAAGTTACTATGAAGACCAATATTCAAGAGGACTTAGGAATTGATTCCATTGCACTTATGGAGTTTATCATTACGCTTGAAGATGAATTTAATCTGAACATTCCTGATGAAGATGTGGAAGATATTCAGACCATGGGAGAATTAGTCGACTATCTTTCTAGAGCGTTTAAAGAGTTCTTAGATAAATAATACTAATATTGTTAATAATGGAGGGTTTGAGTTAGTATGAAAGCTCAACTAAATTCTCAGGCTGACATTTTTGTCACTACTTTTTACATTGCCACTTTTTATAATAATATCATAGCTTGAAGGGTAGACATCTAGACATCGTTTTGGCTATCAGCAGGAAACGCTACGCAATTTAGGACTTATCTATTCGATGTGGTGAAAAGATCGCTGTTATGGGGAAAAAGTGGTTCTGGAAAGACAACTTGGCAAAAATTCTTGCAGGCTATTATACTGTTAGTAGCGGTGACTCTTTCTTAGATGGAGAAAAGATAAATTATTCCCAGCTGCGCCAATTAGTAACTTATGTGCCACAGCAGTCTTATGTTTTTACAGGAACAATCTTTAGATAATCTACTTCTTGGTGCTGAAGAGGAAGTAACGGATGATCGCTTAATGGAAGTTTGTTCAATTGCTGAAATTTTTAGACGATATCAAGGCAATGCCTTTAGGTTTTCAAACACAGATTTCAGAAGACGGCGGTTTATCTGGTGGTCAAAAACAGCGTTTAGCTATTGCACGTGCTCTCTTAACCAGACAGCCTGTGTTGATTTTTGATGAGGGCAACTAGTGGTTTAGATCGTGATACCGAAGAAAAAGTTATTGCCAATTTATCTAAATTGAATCGCACGATTATTTTTATTGCTCACCGAGGCAGTGTTTCTATTATGCTGATCGAATTGTTGAGATTGACTCTGGAGAGAAAATTAGGGACAGAATAAATCATCGTCCTTTCTCATTTTTGATGACGATCTTTGAAAGATTGTTCGTTAAATGCGAACAATCTTTTTAGCTTTTATTATAAAGTTTGTAGATTGTTGAATTTAAAATGAGGGTATGTTAAAATAAGTTGAATACTTTATGAAAGGCGAACAATTTGATGGCAAAAAGAACTTATTTATTCTGGCAAAGCTATGATATTTTTGACGACAGAAGACGAAAATGTGATTATTGCACAATATAAAGACCAAGCGACAGCTCTTAACGGAGTGAAAAAGAACAAATCGCAGGTAAGGGGCAGCTTAATAATCAGATTTCGTCTCTTAATTTTTCAAAAATTAAATGCGTATGGGGTTGCAACGCATTTTATTAAAAAGATTTCAAAAACAGAACAATTGAATAAAAAGTTAAGATTATTCCGCTTGAAGTTGTTTTGCGTAATGTGACAGCAGGCTCTTTTTCCAAACGTTTTGTGTTAAGGAAGGTATTCAGTTGGAGAAGCCAATTGTTGAATTTTACTATAAAAATGATGATTTGGATGATCCTTTTATTAATGATGAACATGTGAAATTTTTAAAAGCTTTGCTAACGATGAAGATATTGCCTATATTAAAGCTGTGAAACACGTCGGATAAACAAACTCTTGTCAGATTGGTTCCATCAAAATCGGACTTAAATTAATTGATTTTAAATTGGAATTCGGTTTTGATAAAGATGGTAAAATTATCCTAGCAGATGAGTTTTCACCAGATAACTGTCGTCTTTGGGATGCGCAAGGGCATCACATGGACAAAGATGTCTTCCGAAGAGGGTTAGGAGAATTAACGGATGTTTACGAAGTGGTATGGGAAAAATTGCAAGAACTTAAGTAAGGATTGAACATGGATAGACGTATTTTTGTTGAGAAAAAAGCTAACTTTAGCATTAAATCGGAGTCACTGGTCAAAGAACTAACACATAATTTGCAGTTAACCTCCTAAAAATTTTACGTATTGTGCAGGTTTATGATATCTTTAATTTAGAAGAAAGCTGTTTGCGCGTGCGCAAAAGCATATCTTTTTCTGAGCAGGTGACAGATACAATTTTTAGATGAAGCAACTGTGCAGGCGGATCTTAACAGCCATGCTTTTTGCTATTGAAGCTTTGCCGGGTCAGTTTGACCAGCGGGCAGCAAGTTCACAAGAGGCTTTGCTCTTACTTGGTAGTGACAGCAACGTAACGGTTAATACTGCCCAGCTTTATCTGGTTAATAAGGATATTGATGCATCTGAGTTGGAAGCGGTGAAGCATTATCTTTTGAATCCAGTTGATTCGCGTTTCAAAGATATCACCTTGCCTATTCGTCCACAGGAATTTTCAAACTCTGACAAAACAATTCCAAATTTGGATTTCTTCAAGACTTATACAGCTGAAGATTTTGCGGCTTACAAGGCGGAACAAGGTTTGGCTATGGAAGTGGATGATCTTGTTTTTATTCAAGATTATTTTTAAATCAATTGGCGTGTGCCAACAGAAACGGAATTGAAAGTTTTGGATACCTACTGGTCTGACCACTGCCGTCACACGACTTTTGAGACAGAATTGAAAAATATTAACTTTTCAGCTTCTAAGTTCCAAAAACAATTGCAGGCAACTTATGATAAATATATTGCCATGCGTGACGAATTGGGACGTTCTGAAAAGCCACAGACGCTTATGGATATGGCGACAATCTTTGGTCGTTATGAGCGTGCTAACGGTCGTTTGAACGACATGGAAGCGTCGGACGAAATCAATGCCTGCTCGGTTGAAATTGAGGTAGATGTAGATGGCATCAAAGAACCTTGCTGCTCATGTTCAAAAATGAAACCCACAATCACCCAACGGAAATTGAGCTTTCGGTGGAGCTGCAACTTGTATTGGTGGTGCTATTCGTGACCCATTGTCAGGTCGTTCTTATGTTTACCAAGCTATGCGTATATCAGGTGCAGGTGACATTACCGCGCCAATAGCAGAAACACGCTCTGGTAAATTGCCACAACAAGTCATCTCTAAAACGGCGGCGCACGGCTATTCGTCATACGGGAACCAAATAGGACTTGCGACTACCTATGTCAAAGAGTACTTCCATCCAGGCTTCGTTGCTAAGCGTATGGAGCTAGGTGCTGTTGTCGGTGCAGCACCAAAAGAAAATGTCGTGCGTGAAAAACCAGAAGCTGGTGATGTGGTCATCCTTCTTGGTGGAAAAACAGGACGTGACGGTGTCGGTGGTGCTACAGGCTCATCTAAGGTTCAAACGGTTGAATCGGTTGAGACAGCAGGTGCCGAAGTGCAAAAAGGGAATGCTATTGAAGAACGTAAGATTCAACGTCTTTTCCGCAATGGCAATGTCACTCGTCTCATCAAGAAATCAAATGATTTTTGGTGCTGGCGGCGTCTGTGTGGCTATTGGTGAATTGGCAGATGGTCTTGAAATTGACTTGGACAAAGTGCCACTAAAATACCAAGGTCTTAACGGTACCGAAATTGCCATTTCTGAGTCACAAGAACGCATGTCTGTTGTTGTTCGTCCAAGTGATGTGGACGCCTTTATTGCAGAATGTCATAAAGAGAACATTGATGCAGTTGTTGTCGCGACTGTTACTGAAAAACCAAACCTTGTCATGACTTGGAAGGGTGAAACCATCGTTGACTTGGAACGTGCCTTCCTTGATACCACGGTGTGCGTGTGGTTGTTGATGCAAACGTTGGGATAAGGATGTTGCCCTTCCTGAGGTGCGTACAACATCAGCAGCAACACTTGAAGCAGACACAGTGAAAGTTCTGTTCGATCTTAACCACGCTAGTCAAAAAGGGTTGCAAACCATCTTTGACAGCTCGGTTGGGACGTTCAACAGTTAATCATCCAATCGGCGGTCGTTATCAAATTACGCCTACTGAAAGCTCTGTGCAAAAATTGCCAGTACAAAATGGTGTCACAACGACAGCTTCTGTCATGGCACAGGGATTCAATCCTTATATTGCGGAGTGGTCACCTTATCATGGTGCAGCTTACTGTTATTGAAGCGACAGCTCGCTTGGTAGCAACAGGTGCTGATTGGTCTCGTGCGCGTTTCTCTTACCAAGAATACTTTGAACGCATGGATAAACAAGCGGATCGCTTTGGTCAGCCAGTAGCTGCTCTGCTTGGTTCGATCGAGGCACAAATCCAACTTGGTTTGCCATCAATCGGTGGTAAGGACTCCATGTCAGGGACCTTTGAAGAATTGACGGTACCGCCAACCTTGGTTGCCTTTGGTGTGACAACAGTAGATAGTCGCCAGGTGCTTTCACCTGAGTTCAAGACTGCTGGGGAGAACATTTACTACGTCCCAGGACAGGCTATTTCAGAAGACATTGATTTTGATTATATCAAGGCTAACTTTGCACAATTTGAAGCTATTCAAGCTAAGCATAAAGTAACAGCAGCTTCAGCTATTAAATACGGTGGTGTTCTTGAAAGTTTAGCACTTATGAGCTTTTGGTAACCGTATTGGTGCAACTGTAGAAATAGACTGAGCTTGACAGCAGCTTGACAGCTCAGCTTGGTGGTTTTGTTTTTACATCTGATGAAGTCATTGCTGACGCAATGAAAATTGGTCAAACTGTGGCAGACTTTGCAGTAACTGTCAACGGTGTCAACTTGTCCGCTGCGAAATTACTTGCAGCTTTTGAAGGTAAGTTAGAAGATGTTTATCCAACTGAGTTTGAACAGTCAACAGTTCTTGAAGAAGTACCTGTTGTGGTATCTGATGCTGTTATAAAAAGCTAAAGAAAAGAATTGCACAGCCTCTGGTTTTATATCCCAGTTTTCCTGGTTCCAATTCAGAGTACGATTCAGCTAAGGCCTTTGAACAAGCTGGTGCCAAAGTCAACTCAGTGCCATTTCGTGACTCTTAATGAAGCAGCGATTGAGGCTTCTGTTGACACCATGGTTGACAACATTGCTAAAGCCAATATTATCTTCTTTTGTCGGCGGCTTCTCAGCGGCAGATGAGCCAGATGGTTCGGCTAAGTTTATCGTCAATATCTTACTTAATGAAAAAGTTCGCTCTGCTATTGACAGCTTCATTGAAAGGGGTGGTCTCATCATTGGTATCTGTAATGGGTTCTCAAGCTCTTGTCAAATCCGGTCTTCTGCCTTATGGTGACTTTGAAGAAGTTGGTGAGACAAGCCCAACTCTCTTCTACAATGATGCCAACCAGCACGTGGCTAAGATGGTGGAAACTCGATCACTAATACCAACTCGCCATGGTTGGCAGGTGTTAAGGTCGGTGATATTCATGCGATTCCAGTCTCTCACGGTGAAGGGAAATTTGTCTGACAGCTGAAGAATTTGGGAACTGCGTGACAATGGTCAAATCTGGAGCCAATACGTGACTTTGATGGTAAGCCTTCTATGGATTCTAAATACAATCCAAACGGTTCGCTCAACGCTATTGAAGGGATTACGAGCAAGAACGGTCAAATCATTGGTAAGATGGGACACTCGGAACGCTATGAAAACGGGCTCTTTCAAAACATCCCAGGTAACAAAGATCAAGGCCTATTTGAAAGTGCAGTGAAATACTTTACTGGGAAAATAGCTCATTTGTAGAAGGGATATTATGAAACAGTATGTTGCAAGGCTGAAAAAGATTTTTCACTCATAGAACACGGATTTAAAAGAGGAAGAACAAAGAGCCTTAACTGATTATAAATCCAATGATGGTGAGTATATCAAGAAATTAGTATTTTTAGCTTATCAATCTGATGTTTACCAAGTAAGAATGTACGCTGTATTCCTTTTTCGGATACTTATCAAAAGATAAAGAAATTTTTAATATTCATGAGAGATGAAGTTTCTAAAGATAATAACTGGAGAGTTCAAGAAGTGTTAGCAAAGGCGTTTGATGAATTTTGTAAGAAAATAGGATATAAAAAGCACTTCCAATTATTGATGAATGGTTAAAAAGTAGCAATCTCCATACGAGGAGAGCTGTTACAGAAGGGTTAAGAATATGGACAAATAGACCATACTTTAAAGAGAACCCCTAATGAAGCTATCAGAAGAATAGCTGACTTAAAAGAGGATGTAAGCGAATATGTTAGAAAAATCAGTAGGGAATGCTTTAAGAGACATTAGCAAAAATTTCCAGATTTAGTTAAAATTGAGTTGAAAAATTGGAAATTAGAAAAGTAAAGAAATTAACCAAGTTTATAAATTGGCAAGTAAATTTATTGATGCCTCAGAATTTAAGTACAAAAAAGGTATATAAAATGACATACGAAGTAAAAATCTCTCAACGAAGAATGGGGGTCTTCGGTATCTGGGGACATCCTCAAGCAGCTCAAGTCACTTATTTTGGATTGCATAGTCTGCAACACCGTGGTCAAGAAGGTGCTGGCATTCTGACAAATGATGCTGGCAAATTGATACGACATCGTGATACAGGATTAATTTCAGAAGTTTTCAAAAATCCAGCTAATTTGGAAAAATTAACAGGTCAGGCTGCTATTGGGCATGTCCGTTATGCAACGGCTGGAGAAGCCTCCATTGATAATATCCAGCCTTTCCATTTTAAGTTTTACGATATGGAATTTGGTCTGGCACATAACGGTAACCTGACTAATACGAAAACTCTGAAGAAAGAATTAGAACATAACGGCGCTATCTTCTCTTCTTCATCTGATACGGAAATTCTGGCTCATCTTATTCGCCGCAGCCATAATCCAAGCTTTATGGGTAAGGTTAAGGAAGCGCTCAATACGGTCAAAGGTGGTTTTGCCTATCTTCTGATGATGGAAGATAAGCTGATTGCAGCTCTTGATCCAAACGGTTTTCGTCCGCTTTCTATTGGTAAAATGGCAAATGGTGCCATCGTTGTTTCCAGCGAAACCTGTGCCTTTGAAGTGGTGGGTGCCGAGTGGATTCGTGATGTCAAGCCGGGTGAAGTGGTTATCATTGATAACAGTGGTATCCAGTACGACACTTACACGACAGATACGCAGTTGGCTATTTGTTCAATGGAATACATCTACTTTGCCCGTCCTGACTCAAATATTCACGGGGTCAATGTCCACACTGCTCGTAAACGTATGGGAGCACAGTTGGCGCGTGAGTTCAAACATGAGGCAGACATTGTGGTCGGTATACCTAATTCCTCACTCAGCGCAGCTATGGGCTTCGCCGAAGAATCAGGACTGCCGAAATGAAATGGGTCTCATCAAAAATCAATACACCCAACGAACCTTTATCCAGCCGACGCAAGAACTGCGTGAGCAAGGGGTTCGCATGAAAGCTTTCTGCCGTATCTGGAGTGGTTAAAGGCAAACGTGTCGTCATGATTGATGACTCCATCGTGCGTGGGACAACTCACGTCGTATCGTTCAGCTCTTGAAAGAAGCTGGAGCTACAGAAGTTCACGTGGCACTCGCTAGCCCGCCTCTAAAATATCCATGTTTCTATGGGATTGATATTCAAACACGGCGTGAATTGATTGCGGCTAATCATTCTGTTGAAGAAACACGCCAGATTATCGGTGCGGATAGCTTAACTCACTTGTCTATTGACGGCTTTGATTGACTCTATCGGACTTGAAACAAATGCCCCAAACGGCGGTCTCTGTGTTGCTTACTTTGATGGCAGCATCTAACACCGCTTTTACGATTACGAAAGAAGAGTATCGTAGAAGCTTGATGAGAAGGTTAGCTTTTATTGATAGACCGAACTCAATAGCAGCTCTGCTATTTCCAAAGAAAAAGAAGGAAAAATATTATGACAGAAAAAATGCTTACGCTCAATCTGGTGTTGATGTTGAGGCGGGATACGAGGTTGTTGCTCGGATTAAGAAACACGTGGCGCGTACGGAGCGTCTTGAAGGTGGGAGCCTCGGTGGCTTCGGTGGATGTTTGATTTGTCCCAGCTGGACGTCAAAGAGCCTGTCTTGATTTCAGGAACGGACGGTGTCGGAACCAAGCTCATGCTGGCTATCGAGTATGACAAGCACGACACTATTGGCCAAGACTGTGTAGCCATGTGTGTAATGACATCATTGCAGCGGGGCTGAACCTCTTTATTTCCTAGACTACATTGCAACGGGTAAGAATGAACCTGCTAAACTGGAGCAGGTGGTTGCTGGTGTGGCTGAAGGCTGTGTCCAAGCTGGTGCTGGTCTGATTGGCGGCGAAACAGCCGAAATGCCCGGTATGTATGGCGAAGACGATTACGACTTCGGGCTGGTTTTGCGGTCGGTGTGGCTGAAAAATCACAAATCATCGACGGCTCAAAAGTCAAAGAAGGTGATATGCTTTTAGGTCTGGCTTCCAGCGGTATTCATTCAAACGGTTATTCGCTTGTCCGCCGTGTCTTTGCAGACTATACTGGTGAGGAAGAACTGCCAGAATTGGAAGGTAAAAAACTCAAAGATGTCTTACTTGAACCTACTCGCATCTATGTCAAAGCAGCTCTGCCATTGATTAAGGAAGAATTAGTCAACGGTATTGCCCACATCACAGGTGGCGGCTTTATCGAAAATGTCCCACGTATGTTTGGGGACGATTTGGCAGCCGAAATCGAAGAAGACAAGGTGCCAGTTCTGCCAATCTTCAAGGCGCTTGAAAAATATGGTGAGCTGAAGCACGACGAAATGTTTGAAATCTTCAACATGGGTATCGGGCTCATGCTGGCTGTCAGTCCTGAAAAGGTTGACCGTGTCAAGGAAGTCCTTGATGAGCCTGTTTATGAGCTTGGGCGTATCGTGAAAAAAGCTGACGCAAGTGTGGTGATCAAATAATGAGCAAAAAAATTGCTGTTTTCGCTTCTGGTAATGGGTCAAATTTTCAGGTCATCGGCGAGCAATTCCCAGTAGAATTTGTTTTTTCTCGACCATCGTGATGCCTGTGTCTTGGAGCGTGCTAAAAATCTCGGTATCAAAAGTTACGCCTTTGAACTCAAGGAATTTGACAACAAAATTGCCTATGAGCAGGCTATCATTGACCTCTTGGAAAAATATGCTATTGATCTTGTTTGCCTAGCTGGTTACATGAAAATCGTTAGCCCAACCTTGCTGGCTGCCTATCAAGGTCGCATTATCAATATCCATCCAGCCTATTTGCCAGAATTTCCAGGTGCTCATGGTATCGAAGATGCCGGAATGCCGAAGTCACTGAGAGCGGAGTGACCATTCACTGGGTGGACTCAGGTGTGGATACTGGCAAGGTCATTAAACAAGTCCGTGTCCCACGGCTAGTTCATGACACGATTGAAAGTTTTGAAGAACGCATCCATGCTGCCGAGTATCAGCTCTATCCTCAAGTGCTGGAGAGTTTAGGGGTCGAGAGAAGATAAGAAGGTAGTGAGAGATGATTTTATGGCAAAGGTAAAGACCTGTTCATAAACTATCTCTATCAGGGTTGGTAAATCATGAGTAGGGGCGTTAGCTAAGGAGAACTTTATGGGTCTATTTGATTTTTTTAAGAAGAAATCTTCCAGTGAAGAGACACCAATTGAAGATGGAGATAAGACTGTTGTTAAATCTGAAGATATAGATGATAGCGCCCAGGATGGGAAGCGATTGATGCAGAATTTGATCGTTTATATCCTGATCAGCCCAATCCTCTTCATTATGGGACGGTTGTCAAGAGATGTTTGAGTCCAGATCCGCTTGACGGTATAAGTGTCTACGATGCGGGAGATTTTTGGCATTTTGTCAGCTATGGCTTGTCGGAGTTATATACAAAAGAAAGCACTGACTCAGAATACAGTGGTCATGGGATTGAATTGACTTTTAAGTTAAAGAAATCTACTAATGACGAAGAAGAAATCAAAAATGGCTGTGGTTTATTGCAGTATGTTGCAAGATATATTTTTTAAAACAGGTAAAGTAGTTTTACCAGAAGAATATATTTATATGAAGCAAACGGTAGGAATCGATATTCAGCAGAAATCTAAACTGACAGGTTTTTCTGACCGCTAGTGACAATCTAGCTAGCCTCTCAGATACTCCTCATGGAAAAGAGTAGAATTTGTCACCTGATTGGTGCGACAGATGCAGAACTGCGAAGTGTTTTATGAAAGTGAAACAAGTAAGCTTTGAGGTAAGGAAATTGTTGCAAGAGCTTGAAAAATCAGATTACAGACTATAATCGCCAGTCTTAGTTTAGATAATTTGAAGGAATCTATTGATAAAATGAAAGGAAAAACATGACTAAACGCGCACTTATCAGCGTCTCAGACAAATCGGGCATTGTTGAATGTGCTCAAGAATTGAAAAACCTGGGCTGGGAAATCGTCTCAACCGGCGGAACTAAGGTTGCCCTTGGACAAGGCAGGGGATTGACACCATCGCTATTGACGATGTGACTGGCTTTTCCTGAAATGATGGATGGTCGTGTCAAGACTCTTCACCCAAAACATTCATGGCGGTCTCATTGGCGCGCCGCGACCTTGATAGTCATAGCTAATGCTATGAAAGAACATGGCATCACACCGATTGATTTGGTTGTTGTCAACCTTTACCCATTCAAGGAGACTATTCTTAAAACCAGATGCTACCTATGCGGATGCGGTTGAAAAATATTGATATCGGTGGACCATTCTATGCTGCGCCCAGCAGCTAAAAACCATGCCAGTGTGACGGTTGTGGTTGACCCTGCTGACTACGCTGAGATTCTTGACGAATCGTCAGCGAACGGAGAAACAACTTATGAAACTCGTAAGCGTTCGACAGCCAAAAGCTTTTCCGTCACACCGCAGCTTACGATGCCCTCATCGCTGAATATTTCACTGCTCAAGTGGGTGAAGAAAAACCTGAAAAACTCACGCTGACTTATGACCTCAAGCAGCCAATGCGTTACGGTGAAAATCCACAGCAGGATGCGGATTTCTACCAAAAAGCTTTGCCAACTGCTTATTCTATTGCCTCTGCTCAGCAGCTCAACGGTAAGGAATTGTCCTTCAACAATATTCGCGATGCTGATGCGGCTATCCGTGTCATTCGTGACTTTAAAAACCGTCCAACCGTTGTGGCGCTCAAGCACATGAATCCATGTGGTATCGGTCAGGCTGATGACATTGAAACAGCTTGGGATTACGCTTATGAGGCTGATTCAGTTTCGATCTTCGGCGGCATTGTTGTCCTAAACCGTGAGGTTGATGCAGCGACAGCCGAGAAGATGCACGCTATCTTCCTAGAAATCATCATTGCGCCATCTTTATACAGACGAAGCGCTAGCTATTCTCACAACCAAAAAAGAAAAATCTGCGTATTCTGCAACTTCCTTTTGACGCTCAAGAAGTTAGCGAGGCTGAAAAAGAGTATACTGGCGTGGTTGGTGGCCTCCTCATGCAAAATCAAGATGTGGTCAAAGAAAGTCCAGCCGATTGGCAGGTCGTTACCAAGCGCCAGCCAACCAAAACGGAAGAAACTGCTCTTGAATTTGCTTGGAAAGCTATCAGGGCATGTCAAGTCTCAATGGCATTATCGTGACCAATGACCACATGACACTTGGTGTCGGCCCAGGTCAGACCAATCGTGTCGCTTCTGTTCGCATCGCCATTGATCAAGCTAAAGATCGCCTTGACGGGGCTGTTCTTGCTTCTGACGCTTTCTTCCCGTTTGCTGATAACGTTGAAGAAATTGCAGCTGCTGGTATCAAAGCTATCATCCAACCCGGCGGTTCTGTCCGTGACCAAGAGTCTATCGATATGGCTGATAAATACGGCATTGCTATGGTATTTACGGGTGTGAGACATTTTAGACATTGAGAATAAAATAAAAACCTTGGAATCGTTTTCCAAGGTTTTTAAAGTTGTTTAGAGAGAGTTATTTTGGATAAATGTAACTGACTACCCTCGCTCCAGCTGCATGGGGATTAAACCAGCCACGAAAGTTGCCAATGTACTGTTTCCCAGCGTAGTTTGCCTCTTGAATCTGAATGCGTGTGTTTGAGGCGACGTGAGTGACGACTCCAACGTGTCCGTAACTACCATCTGTCCAACAAATAATGGCTCCGACTTGTGGAGTTGTTCCGGTTTTAAAACCAGCACGTCTGGCACTAGTAGCCCAATCGCCACCATTTCCCCAATAATTCCCAGCCCAAGGTGCTAGAGCTTTAGCGCCCCAGGCGCATTGACCTTGATGATGTTGCAGCGGCATAATTGGGCTGAAAAGATATAACAGGTTTCTACTTGATAGCTCGTACCTGTTAGTCCAATCATTTTACCGTTGAGATTGCAGACATGTGTGTGGAAAAGCCCGCTGCCAGTGTGTTTTTGCGTATCAATTGTGAAACTTGTAGATACCATTTCCAGTTTTAGTAGTTGTGTACCACTGATATCATCTTGCCTGTTGACTTCAGACCAGGTAGGCAGGATGATGGTTTCATCTCCATAAGCATCTGTTACTGTTACTTCATAATTGTAGATCGAGCGTTTCTGTGACAGCTACTGTTTTTATCTGTTCTGCGGACATGCTAACCGAATCTGTTGCATAACTATGCTCACTACTGTCTTTTATATTTTTACATAAATATGATTGATATAGGTTCCAGACAGCCTGATGATTGCGGATATTAAAGGTTGTTGAAAAGTTCCGTCTCCATTGTCAGTGGCGTGTACCATTTGATATTACTCTGATTTAGTACTCCAAATAGGAACGCGAACAGATTGAATGGATTTGGATTTTTGAAAGTTTCTAATTTTTGACCGTATATGTTCCTGTTCTTGATTGATATTTTCAACAGAGAATAATGGCTTTTGATCTTCTTCCGAAGGTAATTGATCGGAACGAACTTGTACCGTAGTTCCAGCTAAGCCAGTAAACCTGGTTTGACATAGCTTTCTCCGTAAACATGAATGTGATAAGTTCCTGTGTCATAGTGTGTGTTTTTAGCTCAACTCTAACATTGTGAAGCTCCCCATCAGGATTTTTTAGTAGCTGCATACCATTGAAGATCATCCTGTCCGTTTTTACTCAGACCAAGTTGGAACAGTAAGTTTATAGATTGTTTCTAGGGATATTTTTATCCGAATATCCATGATGCTAGGTTCTGGAAAACTAGTTTGGATAGTAGGGTTTGGTTTTTCAAGGTTGGGTGGTACCTGACTGATAAATCATTTTACCATTTTTATTTTTCATAAGTATCTACAAAATATCTCCCATAACCCTTGTGTTTGGAAAAGTTAAATTAGTTATTTCCGTTCAGCATCGTACCAGTTGAGATCATCACTACCATTTTCTTCAGACCAAACGGCATGAACAATTTTAGAATGATCTTTATTGTGTGTAAAATGAATTTGCCCAATCTGCCCAGCGCTGTCGTAATTTTTGTTTGACTAGTAGGTCTGTTCAGAGTGAATGTCGTTCCATTTAAACCGATCATTTTTCCATTGATGTTGATATATGTATGGACATGGAAAGTACCGTACCCAGAATGTTGGCTCAAATCAACAGTTGTTGATGTTTGAGGTGCGGAATACCATTTAAGGTCATTCGCCCATATTTCATCAGACCAAACAGCATGGGAAATGGTGTAGGGGTTTTGGGCTCAGGAACGTATGTAGTTGATAGGAAACGCTATTGCTAGAAACATTGACAGTAACATCGCTAGCAAGAGTTGTTGATTTGAACTGTTCGGAGTATTATCCGAAGCTTGAACGGTTGTTTGAGCTGTAAGAATGCCTCAAAAAGGCACTAGATAGTAAAAATAGTTGACTGTATTTCTTCACATCTCCTTTGAATAAATAATTTGGATAGTTCCATTTAGATTATTCGGGAAAAATGCAAAAAGCAAAAACTGAATTGAAAAATTAGAAAAATAGCAGTTGGCTCTCATTATAATCAAAATATTTCACGATAAACAAAGGTATAAACGAACATTTATGGTATAATTAATATAAATAATTCGCAAAGAGGGCAAACATGAAACTTTTAGTTGTTGGTTCAGGTGGTCGTGAGCATGCGATTGCCAAGAAGTTGTTGGCGTCTCGGGATGTTGAGCAGGTCTTTTGTCGTTCCCTGGAAATGATGGCATGACTCTGGATGGTTTGATTTGGTGAATATCGGAATTTCCGAACATTCCAAGTTGATTGACTTTGCCAAAGCAAATGCTATTGCTTGGACCTTTATTGGTCCTGATGATGCACTAGCAGCTGGTATCGTTGATGATTTTAACCAAGCTGGGCTTGAGGCTTTTTGGTCCAATCTGCTAGCAGCAGAGCTGGAGTGGTCTAAGGATTTTGCTAAGGAAATCATGGTCAAATACGGCGTTCCGACAGCAGCCTATGGCACATTTTCCGACTTCGAGAAAGCTAAAGCCTACATCGAAAAGCAGGGCGCTCCAATCGTGGTCAAGGCGGATGGCTTGGCATTGGGTAAGGGAGTAGTCGTGGCTGAAACCGTGGAGCAGGCGGTCGAGGCGGCGCATGAAATGCTGCTGGACAATAAGTTCGGCGACTCGGGTGCGCGCGTGGTTATTGAGGAGTTCCTTGATGGCGAGGAATTCTCTCTCTTTGCCTTTGTCAATGGGGACAAGTTTTACATTATGCCTGCGGCGCAGGATCACAAGCGTGCCTATGATGGTGACAAGGGACCAAACACAGGCGGTATGGGGGCCTACGCTCCTGTTCCTCACCTGCCGAAAAGCGTGATTGACCGGTCGGTTGATACCATTGTCAAAGCCAGTGCTTGAGGGTATGATTGCTGAGGGCCGCCCTTATCTTGGCGTGCTCTACGCGGGGCTTATCTTGACTAAGGACGGTCCTAAGGTTATCGAGTTCAACTCTCGCTTTGGCGATCCCGAGACCCAAGTTATCTTGCCGCGCCTGACTTCTGACTTTGCACAGAATATCACGGACATTTTGGCTGGCAGGAACCCTGACATCACTTGGCTGGATTCAGGCGTGACCCTAGGCGTGGTGGTTGCTTCAAATGGCTATCCGCTTGCCTACGAAAAAGGGGTGCTTCTGCCAGAAAAGACCGGTGGCGACATAATCACCTATTATGCAGGGGCTAAGTTTGATGGCAATAGCCAGCTGCTCTTGTCAAACGGCGGCCGCGTCTACATGCTGGTTACTACAGCCGACAGCGTCAAGGCTGTACAGGAGAAAATCTACACCCAGTTGAATAAACAAAACACAACAGGCCTCTTTTATCGTACGGACATCGGAAGTAAGACGATTAAATAAAAACGCTTTCGAGAATCTACGATTGACTGTGTTAAAGCTCTTTGATGAACTTTAGTTCGAACTTCATCGTTTTGCCCTGTCATTCTGAGAATTTATTCGAGCATTTTCAATACTAGCGCTAGCTTAGGCTACGCAGTCGCCAAATACGATAATGGTCGCAGTGGAAAAGACCAGAACAGTGTATGTTCTGGTCTAGGGAAAATTTGCGACTTCAGGCTCAAATTTTAGGAATGAAACCGAAGGTTTGCTTCCGACCCACCACCTAAGACCATTATCAAAAAGAAAAAGGATATTAACAATGAAACCAATTATTTCTATCATCATGGGCTCCAAATCCGACTGAGCACTATGCAAAAACCGCTCAAGTTTTTGATAACTTCGGCGTAGCTTATGAGAAGAAAGTCGTCTCAGCCCACCGCACACCAGACCCTCATGTTCAAACATGCAGAAGAAGCCGCAGCCGCGGCATCAAGGTCATCATTGCAGGTGCAGGCGGTGCCGCGCATTTACCGGGTATGGTGGCAGCTAAAACAACACTGCCTGTTATCGGTGTGCCTGTCAATCATGCGCACTCAGCGGCTTGGACTCGCTCTATTCCATTGTGCAGATGCTGGGTGGTGCCTGTGGCAACCATGGCTATTGAAGCGGGAGCGACCAACGCTGCCCTGATAGCTCTGCGGATCTTGGCCATTGAGGACCAAGACCCTAGCAGCAGCGCTAGCGGATTTTGCAGAAGAACAAGGAAAAATCGCAGAGGAGCTCCATAAATGAGCTCATCTAAAACAATCGGAATCATCGGTGGTGGGCAACTTGGTCAGATGATGGCCATTTCTGCTATCTACATGGGGCACAAGGTTATCGCGCTGGATCCTGCGGCGGATTGCTCCGGCCTCTCGTGTGGTGGAAATCATCGTAGCTCCTTATAACGATGTGGATGCCCTCCGTCAGTTGGCTGAGCGTTGCGATGTCCTCACCCATGAGTTTGAAAAATGTCGACGCTGACGGTTTGGACGCTGTTATCAAAGACGGTCAGCTTCCACAAGGTACAGACCTGCTTCGTATTTCGCAAAAATCGTATTTTTTTGAAAAAGGACTTTCTTTCAAATAAGGCTCAAGTCACTGTGGCACCCTTACAAGGTTGTGACTTCAAGTCAAGATTTGGCAGATATTGACCTGTCGAAAAACTATGTCCTCAAGACTGCGACTGGTGGCTGCGGATGGGCCATGGGCAAAAAGGTTATTCGCTCGGAAGAAGATTTGGAAGAAGCTCAGCTGCGCTAGCGGGTTCAGCTGTGTGTATTGGAAGAGTTCGTCAATCTCGACCTTGAAATTTCCGTCATCGTGTCAGGAAATGGCAAGGATGTGACGGTTTTCCAGTTCAGGAAAAATATCCACCGCAACAATATCCTGTCTAAGACCATTGTGCCTGCTCGCATTCCGGCTAATCTGGCTGACAAAGCCAAAGTCATGGCGGTGCAAATCGCAAACCAGCTTAACTTGTCTGGAGCTCTTTGCGTGGAGATGTTTGCGACAGCTGATGACATCATCGTCACTGAGATTGCTCACGTCCACACAACTCTGGGCACTACTCGATCGAAGCTAGGACTTTTCGCAGTTTGATACCCATATTCTGGGCATTCTCGGAGCACCATTGCCAGCCATCCAACTGCATGCGCCAGCTGTTATGCTCAATGTTCTCGGCCAGCATGTCGAGGCTGCTGAAAAATATGTCACAGAAAATCCAAGCGCCCACCTCCACCTGTATGGTAAAATAGAAGAGAAGCACAACCGCAAAATGGGGCATGTGACCTCGTTTGTGATAAGCCTGATGAGGTGAGAGAGTTTGAAGGATTGATTTTTAGTGGATAAGTTTTTTTACAATGAACACGGTTATTTTAATTGGCAATCTGTATTAGCGATTGTAGGGAATTCTTAGCTTTTTATGGGGGATTTATATCTATGTTGATAAACGAAAATTGAAGATACAAGAACGAAAAATACAAAGTCAAGTACAAAAACAAGAAAAATTAACGGAACCTTATAACGAGTTAATCAGGATAATATCTTTATTTCCAAATAGAACTCCATATGATGTCATGACTTATTATCAAATGGACCACCTAACTTTCAGTTCAGAAAACTTTGATACGGTGAATAGAATTTTAGAAATTCAGATTAAAGAAGATTATCAAAAGAGATTAGAACGAAAAGATCTTACTTATCAAGATGAAGAAGATATCAAAACAGAAATTCGAATAGAGAATACTATATCAAGGAAATAGAAAAATCAAAAATCAGTATTTTCTAGCTAAGCAAAGAGTATGAGCGATTTAGACATACTGATAAAGACTATTGAACTGTATGCAGGTCAAGATGTAAAAATTGTTAGTAGAGTTTTGATGTTACTTAGCACAATGCTTTTATAGCAGGGAGAACCTTGAATATGACTGATGGAAGACAAAATAAACTGGATAATATTTCGTTGGAAACTTGAACAAATCATAAGGGACTGACTCTAGGGTATTATTTAAAGGGGAGACATTGATATGATAAAATCATCGTCAACGCTTTTGTGGAAGACCGCAAAGAATTTGCTGTAGTGAAATCTATTTGCAAGTAGTGACCATGAAAAAGGTTAAAACCAAATATAAAGAATTAGTTAGCCAATATCCTAAAAATTATTTTGCAATCTATGATTTACCGTTGGATATTGATCTCAGTAACTCACCTCACCATATCCGTCGATGGCAATTGGGAAAGAGGAGTTTGAATAGAAAAATGGCGAAAAAGTATTTTTAAAGAAAAATTTTCATATATTCCTATTTTGTTGATCGTCATTCTTTAATGGGACCAATTCTTCCGTCGTTCTGTCTTTTGTCTCAAGATATTTAAACTCTAAAACCAGGAGATTGGTTGAGTTTTATGGTAGCATTTGGGGATTGTCATATCTCGTACTAGTTATCCATTTTCAAATATCAAGAGAAAAATATAAAGACTTATTGAAATATCGTCCAGAATTCATTTTGGGTTATGATTATCAGCTCATAAAGCCTAATTTGCTAAATTTATTTTGATGATAAACATTGCATCATCTTGTTAAAAATAATCAAAGAAATAAAATATGTTGAGGCAATGATTTTTGAAAAACTTACGTTTTAAATCAACAAAAAAGAGATAAAAATTCTTCTCAATTGAAATTGTGAATGTTCAGCCAGTTTTCAATCTTCATCATTTTTGGAGAAGAGCATAGTTGCGGAAATCATTCCTAAACTTGATGTTGGTCGGAGAACATGTTGCTTCAAAAACACACTCAAAATGAAATACAAGCATATTTACTAGAAGGAAAGCTGACTTTTAAACATGTTCCCTCAAAAGTAACTATCTATTGTACGACATTAGCGGGGGAACACAGTGAGATTTATCAAATCGGTCTGAAAGGATATTGTCGTATTGCAAAAAGAACTATGGAATTAGTTATCCAAAACATTAGAAGGTTCTCGTTTATGACTATTTTTGAGTAACAAAAGGAGATAACATGAAAACAATCGTCTTATTGGTGGTCATGAGCTGGGAGAGTACAACCACTTATCGTCAACTCATCAACGAGACAATAAGAACTTGGTGGCTGCATTCGGCTAAGATTCTGCTTTATAGCTGTTGACTTCAGGAGATTGAGCACTCATCAGGCCAGCGCGACTGGGCTAGAGTGGGAGTCCTGAGCCAAATTGCCCAGAAACCGGAGCAGGCTGCGCGTGACTTTTATTGTTATCTGCACAAAACACCATGCACAAGGGTGGATCCGCAGATTCAAAAGCAAAATCGCGTGATTCCACTTTTTGCACATTGCGCAGGCGACTGCTGAGAGCTCTTCTTGAAAATGGCATTCAAAAAGTTGGTCCTTGGGCACCAAGTACACCATGACTCAAGACTTTACAAGGAAAAAGCTGCTTGAAGCAGGGCTGAGGTGCTGATTCCAGACCAAGCTAGGCATATCGAGCTCAACCGAGTCATCCCATGATGAGCTGCGTGGCGAGACATCAAAGACAGCTCAAAGCAGACTTACCTTTACCATTATTGATGATTTGAAAAATGTTGGTGCTGAAGCCGTTATCCTAGGGCTGTGCAGATTGGCCTTTAGTCCAACAAGCAGATACCGACCTCCTTCTATATACGCAACAGTGATCCATGCAGAGAAAGCAGCGGAGTGGGCGGTTGATAAGAAAAGATTTGAATCGAAAGATACATTAAAGTTGAAATAAAATGAAGAAAATAGATTTACATATTCATACACAAAGATTCTGCTACGAACTCGGAAGACAATAGCATTTAAATCAACAAACTAGTAGAATAGGAGAAACAAAAATGATCAACTCGTTACCTCGCCCCCGGAGATGGCGGAACATTTGGAGGAAGAAAACAAGTACCGTGCTTGGCTGGAGGTAGAGATTCTGGCTGACGAGGCTTGGGCTGAGTTGGGTGAGATTCCTAAGGAAGATGTGGTCAAGATTCGTGAGAAGGCGGATTTTGATATTGATCGCATTCTGAGATTGAGCAGCAAACGCGTCACGATGTGGTAGCCTCACGTGCGGTTTCTGAGACGTTGGTGAGGAGCGAGTGGGTACACTTTGGCTCTGACCTCGACAGACGTGGTGGATACAGCCTATGGTTATCTTTACAAAACAGGTTGATGCCATCATTCGTAGTGATTTGATAATTTCAATATCATCGCTGATAAGGCCAAAGAACACAAGTTTACCATCATGATGGGGCGCACGCGCACGGTGTCCATGCGGAGCCAACGACTTTCGGTCTCAAGCTGGCGACTTGCGTACAGTGAAAGCAGCGGGCTATTGATGCTTTCGAACATGCTGCCGCTGGTGTGGAAGCTGGGAAAAATTCTGAGTGCTGTTGGGAACTTTTGCCAACATCTCCGCCATTTGTGGAAAAATATGTTTGTGACAAATTAGGCATTCGTGCTCGTAGGAATCTCGATCGTCTCACCGCGTGATTTGTGCATGCTGAATATTTTGCCGTGCTAGCCAGCATTGCTAACATCAATCGAGCGGCGGCAACAGAAACTGCGGTCCCGCAAAAGTCTGGAGCAGCGCGAGGTTGAAGAGTTTCGTCAGGGGGCAAAAGCGGCAGCTCTGCCATGCCCATAAAACGCAATCCTATCGGCTCTGAAAAACATGACTCGGTCTTGCGCGTGTGATCCGCGGGTCACACGGTGACGGCCATGAAAATGTGTGCCCTTCATGCACGAACGCGATATTTCCCACTCATCAGCTGAGCGCATTATCGCGCCTGATACGACCATTCTCATTGACTACATGCTCAATCGCTTTGGCAATATCGTGAAAAACTTGACCGTCTTCCCAGAAAATATGAAGCGCAACATGGGCTCTACCTTTGGTCTCATTTTTCAGCCACGCGTGCTATGCTGACCTTGATTGAAAAAGGCATGACCCATGCAGCAGGCTCAGCGACCTTGTTCAGCCTCAAGACTGCGCAATCTTGGGACAACCAAGTGGACTTTCAAAACCGTTGATGGAAGCAAGATCCAGAGATCACGTCTCGCTTGAGCCAAGAAGAAATCGACGAAATCTTTAATCCAGTCTACTACACCAAGCGCGTGGATGATATTTTCCACCGTGTAGGTCTGGATTAACACAAAACTCCAAAGAAGCTGAGACAAGAGTTCCTAGCTTTCAAAGTATACTATGTAATAAAACAACATAATGTCGTGTGCTTGATTTCTTTGCGGCACGCTTTGAGGTTGGGATCAGTTGTCCTGACCTTTTCTTTTTGGTTTATAGCGATGATGGAAAAGCTGATGAATAAAACACTTGCAAATTGGTCTAGATAGGCTACAATAATCTTAGGTTTAGAACAACTGACATCAGATGTTCTTTACGTGAAATAATTAATGATTGCCATTGTGTGATACAAACTTAATTTTCAGTCGCTACGTCTGCCAGGCTTTCACTGTACTCTAAGATCTGCCCCGTGCTTCCAATTGCGTTGTTTTTTACTTGGAAAACTGTCGAAGTTTGTGTCCATTTCCAGTAATGTTGCAACAGCGTCTGGCGTCGTGGAAGATTAATTCATTTGTTTCTTCAGTGCTCGTCATTCATGCGTGAATATGATAATCTTGTTTGAAGCGATTGTAGATCGAGCTGTAATATTCAAGGTTTGGGTAATTGGCACTGATATTGCTCTGGAATATAAGATTGATGATAGATATAGGAGTATTTTCGTTTATGAAGTTCTCAATTTTATAGTAAAATTGATATCTCTTTAAATCTCAACTTGTCAAGAAATTTTAAGTCATTTCCACGTTCGATAGATAAAACGGTTACTTGATCATTTTTGGGTAGGGAACATCTCAACATCGGAAAATTCAACAAGTTTATGCTTGCGCGCACGTGATACAAATGTTCCTTTTCCTTGTTGGCGGATAATGTACCCATCTTTTGCTAGTTCATTTAGAGCCTGACGACAGTAATAGAACCCACATCGTACATTGTAATTAGCTCAGCTCTGCATAAAAATTTATCCCCATTTTCAAATTGGCCTGAGATAATTTTGCTTTTTGAGTTCATCTTTTATATATTGGTACTTAGGGATTGCCATGTTGTTCACCTCTCTTTCGCTTCCCTCCTCATAGAAAATTTTACCATAAATTTTGCGTAAAATGGTTAAATTTATTCAATCTTTAAAACTATTGACATTTTGCAGCAATATATATTATATTAACCTATGTGAAACGATTGCAAAACAGTGTATGAAAGAGGGAATGGTTTGGCAAGATTTGAGATTAAAGAAGAATTTTATCTGAATCAACAGCCTTTTAAAAATATTATCTGGTGCTATCTCATTATTTTCGGATTCAGCCAGATGATTGGTATCATTCTGCTTTATAATCTGAAAGCTTTTTGGGCTTTAATACAGTAGAAACGTATATCCCTTGGAATGCGCATGAGCCAATGAAAGGGCAATTCGATTTTGAAGGTATCCTGATGTAGAAAAATTCTTGCAAACAGCACAAGATTTGGGACTGTATGTTCTTCTTCGGAGTTCTCCTATATCTATGCAGAATGAATTTTGGCGGTTTACCTGCTTGGCTCTTAGAAGAAAAACATGAGAATTCGGTCTTCTGATCCTCGTTATCTTGCTGCAGTTGCCAACTATTATGATGAATTGTCCACGATTAGTGTCACATCTTTTGGAAAATGGCAGTATTCTCATGATGCAAGTAGAAAATGAATATGGCTCTTATGGCGAAGACAAGGAATACGTGAGAGCTGTTCGAGACATGATGCAAGAGCGAGGTGACTTGTCCGCTCTTTACGTCAGATGGACCTGGCGAGCTACTTTTGCGAGCAGGAACGCTCATTGAGGATGATGTGTTTGTAACGGGGAATTTTGGTTCCAAAGCGAAAAGAAAATTTTGCACAAATGCAGGAGTTCTTCGATGAATATGGCAAGAAATGGCCACTCATATGTATGGAATTTTGGGATGGTTGGTTCAATCTGTTGGAAGGAGCCGGTTATCACACGAGATCCAGAAGAGTTGGCAACAGCAGTTCACGAAGTCTTGCAGCAGGGTAGTATTAATCTTTATATGTTTCATGGGGGGACAAATTTTGGTTTTATGAATGGCTGTTCAGCGCGAGGAAACATTGATCTACCGCAAGTGACGTCTTATGATTACGAAGCTCTCCTTGATGAACAAGGAAATCCAACACCAAAATACTTTGCCATTCAGCGAAGAATGTTATATTATCCAGAGTGTCCACGAGAGAGCCTTTGCAAAAGAAACGTTTGAGTTAAAGAATATTCCCTGCTCAGGAGAGAGTTAGCTTATTTGAGACTTTAGAAGATATAAGCGCAGCCAATTGAGAGTCTGTATCCTATGAAAAATGGAGGAGCGGGCCAAAATGTTGGTTATCTGCTCTATCGTACACAAGCAGAATGGGATGCGGATAAGGAACGGGTTCGTGTTATTGACGGACGTGATCGGATGCAGCTTTTTGTAGACGGGAACTCATCACCACTCAGTATCAGACAGAAATTGGTGAAGATATCTTTATTTCACAACAGAAACGGTCACGATACACAGGCTGGATATTTTGATGGAGAATATGGGGCGTGTTAACTATGGGCACAACTTGGCAGAGAGCTAGCATAAAAGGTATTCGCACAGGAGTTTGCAAAGACCTCCATTTTATGCTTCATTGGAATCAGTATCCATTAGAGTTCAAAAATCCAGAAGCGATTGATTTTACGAAAGAATGGCATGAAGATCAGCCAGCATTCTATGCGATCGATGCTGAATTGAAAGTGCTTAAAGATACGTATTTAGATCTAACTCATTTTTGGTAGGAATTGTCTTCGTCAATGGCGTTAATATTGGTCGTTTCTGGGATGTTGGCCCAACCTTATCACTTCTACATTCCACATGGTCTCTACGAATCGGAAAACAATCGCATTATTATTTTTGAAACCGAGAAGGAAAATATAGTAAATTCATTGATTTTAGTCCATAAACCTACATTTAAACCAATAAAGGGGGACAAATTATGACAATTATAGCTAATCGGATTGATGGACGCTTGATCCATGGCCAAGTAGCCAATCTTTGGACTCAAGCAACATTAAATATTTCACGCATTATGGTTGTCGGATGACGAAGTAGCAGAAAACGCTATTGAAAGGAGTGGCCTCGTTGGCGACACCAGCTGGTGTAAAAATTGATGTGTTACCAGTCGCAAAAAGCGGCAGAAAAATATCCCAGCAGGCAAATGATAGCCAGCGTCTGCTCATTGTTGCAGAAAAGCCAGATCGTTTTGAGATTGGTGGAAGCAGGAGTACCAATCGAAACGCTCAATGTGGGGCAATATGTCACAGACATCTGAAACGCGTTCGATCACACGATCGATCAGTATGGTGATGAAGATGCAGCCGTATTTAACAAATTACATGACAAAGGTGTGGTTCTAACAGCCCAAAATGGTTCCAAAATGATCCAGTTGAAGACTTTTATGAAATTATTGAAATAAATTTAGGAGGGCATTGTTATGATACAATGGCGGAAATTTTCTTACTCAACGCTGTATTCAGCGTATCAAATTTTGGATGAGTTGACGATTAACTCATCAGCAGGATCTCCTGTTTTTGCAGGATTTATTACGGGTCTGGTCATGGGTGATCTGAGGACAGGCCTATTTATCGGTGATAGTTTACAACTGGTTGTACTCGGTGTGGGAACATTCGGCGGTGCTTTGGATTGATGCAACCTCTGGTGCGGTTTTGGCAACAGCTTTCTCAGTAGCTACAGGTATCAAAGCGGAATTGGCGATTTCAGCTATCGCAGTTCCGGTAGCAGCGTTGCTGGTTTATACTGATGTTCTTGGACGCTTCTCTACAACTTACTTTGCACATCGTATTGATGCAGCGGTTGAAAAATTTGACTACAAAGGTGTTGAACGCAATTACTTACTCGGTGCTATTCCATGGGGGCTTTTCATAGCACTCCAGTATTTTAGCTTTGTGGCTTGGTGGGGATGCTGTAAAAGCATTCTCATTGGCTTGCCAACACGCACAATGGATTGCAGATGGTTTTGATTCTTGCAGGTAAAATGCTTCCTGGTGTCGGTTTTGCAATCTTGCTCTGTTACCTTCCAGCAAAGAAAAACCTTCATTATCTTGGTTTAGGGCTTTGCCATTACAGCAATGTTGAAAGTTGTTTTTGACTATATTTCAACGATTAGCGACAGCATCATGCGCTGTCAAACCCATTGCAAAGGCTCGGTGAGCTAAGTTTGAGGGCTTCCAATGATTGAATTGTACTATTGGCTTTGCTTTAGCAGCTCTTTAGCTATCAAAATGCTATCAACAAACAAGTGGTGACTGTTGCTGGAACAATCAGAAAGTGGAAAATTGACGAGACGAACTCTAATTACAAATTAACAAAAAGAAGATTTTAACAAATCAACCGTCGTAGCTCTTTACTTTCCAATGGGTTGGAACTACGAGCGTATGCAAGCATCAGGTTATCTTTATAAGGATTTTGCCGCAGTTGCGTAAGATATACGGTGATGGTACGCCGAATTGAGAAATGATGCGAACACATACGCAATTTTTCACACGTCTAACTTTTTCCATACTTTGGTGACAGGGATTGACCTTGCTTGAAGAAAATGAAGGGGTTTGCGGCCAAAGATACTGTTTAGGGATTAAAACGGGTTACACGGGTCCATTTGCAGCGATTGGGGATGCGATTGGTTCAACTATTCCTGCAATCATGGGTGTTTACAGCAGGTCTTGCCACGATGGCAATCCTCTGGTATTTTCCTTGATAGGAGTAACGATTGCGATTAATGTTTTTCGTTGGAAAACAATTAGAATTTGCCCACAAAGAAGGCGTCAAATTAGTTACAACGATGCAGGATAAATTGTCCGCAATCACAGATGCTGCAACTGTTCTTGGTGTGTTCATAGTAGCTGCCGTTTGATTACAGCAATGATTAACTTAAGTTACTTATGTGCAAAGTTTCGGTGGTGTAAAGTTCAATCTTCAAGAAACGTTGGATAAAATATTCCCGCGTTTGGTTCCAGCATTGTTTACTGGATTTGTTTATTGGCTGCTTGGTAAGAAAGGTATGAATTCAACCAAAGCAATCTTTTATTGTCATTATTATTGCGATTGCTGCGCTTTTCACACTTTTACTCATACGCCAATCTTAGGTGTTTAAAAGGAGCTTTTTCTATAAATGACAAAACAACTTGTGTACTGGTTATGCGGTCACTTTTGCGAAGAATTGAAAAAGTACCGAAATGATTATGGGGCCTCTGGAATTCGTTCATACAGTTCCCTTTTACTTCCAGAAGAAGGAATAGACGACTTTACGGCTAAATTTTTAGCGACTGTAAAAGAGTTAGATGATTACATTGTCTTTGCTGATTTGCTTGGAGGAACACCTTGTAATGTCGTTAGTCGCCTGATTTTGGAAGGACTTCAAATTGAACTCCCTATGCAGGAATGAATATGCCCATGGTGATAGAATTTATCAATTCTGCCTTGACTGGTGTGGAAGCAAATATATTGAAAAAGCGAACAGATACATTGTGAAGGTTAATGATATGTTGGCAGCAATGAATGATGAGGAAGATGAATAAAAATATATCCAGTTAATAGAAAAAGGAGAAAGCGCATACTTGGTATAATAGAGGAGGAGGGGATAAGAGAATGGATTTCTTAGAAATCTTTATTTCGCCCCCTTCTTTGGTTAATAGAAAACATCACATCTGCAAAGCAGAAAGGAGAAATATGCTCAATTATACAAAGGAAAAATTAGTCGAATTAGGGTGCGGAAATCACCACGAGGGAAATTTATCAACAGCCACAGGTTTTGGCAGACGGCTTTTGAAAAATTATAAAGCACAAGCTGATGAGATTGTGAAGCGTTTCTAAATGGCATTGATGAAAAGCATGACTATATCAAAGTTATTTGACAGGGGCTGGAACATCAGCCTATGTCGGAGATACGCTTGTACCTTATTTTAGAAAGCTGTATGACGAACGCAAGTGGAATTTCAACGCCATTGCAACAACGGATATTGTAGCCAATCCTTTGGCGTATTTACACAAGGAAGTACCAACTGTTTTAGTTTCTTTTGCCCGTAGCGGAAATTGCAGAGAGTGTGGCAACAGTTGATTTGGCAAAGGACTTGCTGAGGAACTGTGACCAAATTACAATTACATGTGCAGCAGAAGGGAAGTTAGCACAGCAAGCACATGGTGATGAACGCAATTTGCTCTTGCTTCAGCCTGCACTATCAAATGATGCTGGCTTCTATGACCTCAAGCTTTACGTCTATGATGTTAACCGCTTTTGCTCAGTCTTTTGACAAGCAGATTTAGCTGTAAAGAAGGAAGATTTCGCTCATAGCTTTGAGTCAGATGTGCTAGATCTCGGCAGAAAATGATTCAAAAAGATGGTGTCCTTAGATTACAATCGAGTCATTTATCTGAGGGGCAGGGCCATTCTTTGGTTTGGCGCATGAAGCCCAACCATGAATTGACTGCCAAGCAGTGGCGACGATGTATGAAAGCTCTGTTGGTTTCCGCCATGGTCCAAAATCATTAGTAAATGAAGAAATGGTTATTGTGGTGTTTGGCCTCGACAGACTCATACACCAAATTATATGATCTTGATTTAGTACAGAGAAGTGGCATGATGATTGCCTGCAAAGGTGATTTTATTGACAGATCAGAGGAAGAGATTTTGGAAAATGTTGAACAGATCATTCTTTTTCTAGCCAATCACTAGCAGATGACGTTTATCGCGTGTTCCCTTATATTGTCTATGGTCAATTATTTGCCTTATTAACATCCCTTAAGGTTCAAAATCGTCCAGACACACCGTCTCCGACAGGAACGGTCAACCGTGTTGTGCAAGGTAAGTCCGTCAATATTCACCCGTTTGATAAAGAATAGGAAGGAACTATGGAAAAATTAAAAATTAGTCACGAAAAAGTTATCACATTTAAAAGAAGCTGTCAGATGAAAATGGTATGATTGGAGCTATGCGATTGATCAGAGAGATGCTGAAAAATGCTGGCAAGTGGGCACGCACTGTATCGGGCGATGAGCTACTGATTGAGTTTTGAAACAATTGATTTCCAGTCAGTTGACCTCGCATGCAACTCTCTATTCTTTTGGATCCAGAACATGGGTGTCCCTGCTACTAAAATTACGGGCATCAGAGTGTGGTCTATTGTTGCTTATGAAAAAGACAGGGTATGATGCGACAACAGAAGGTCCCTCACGACTTGCTACAAATCTGGTCTGCTAAACGCATTAAAGAATTAGGCGCCGATGCAAGTCAAAGTTTTGATTTATTATGATGTAGATGACAAACCCGAAATCAATGATATCAGACAAGCTTAGGTCGAAACATGAGGAGGAATGTCTAGCAGAAGATATCCCTTATTTCCTTGAAATTCTGACTTATGATACGAAGCGTGCTAGTGTAGTAGATGCAGATTATGCAAAAGGAAACCTCACAAGGTCAATGAAGCTATGAAGCTCTTTTTCAGAACCACGTTATAAATGTGATGTTTTGAAAAGTGTCGAAGTTCGTAAATATGAATTTTGGTGAAAGGTTTCGCTAAAGATGCAGGAACCAGTTTATAGTCTCGCATGAAGCTAAGGCCTAAGGAACAATCTGATGCGACGCATCTACCATTTAGTTTTCTTGAGTGCTGGAGTTAGCGCAGAGCTTTTCCAAGAAACACTGTCGCGCATGAGGCAGTTCTCAATTTAATGGTGTCCTTTGTGGTCGTGCTACTGGAAAAGAAGCTGTACGGTCTTTGCAGATCAAGGAGTGGATGCAGCCAGAGCTTGGTTGGATGAAACAGGGCGTCAAAATATTAATGACTTAAATCGTGTCTTACGTGAAACAGCTGTTTCGTGGATGGAGAAGTTAGAGATTTAAAATAGGAAAATGTAAAATGGTAATAAAAACAAGGAAAGACGTATGAAATCTTATCAAGAAGCTTATTTTTCGGAACATTTCAAGGGCGAGATTGTTTCATACACATTTGAAAAATGATTTGGCTGTCGTTTGAAGTCATGCGACTTATGGAGCGACTGTCTTAGAATATGTCACTCCGGACAGAAATCATGAATTTACAAATATCGTAGTTGGGTTTGATTCTTTTGATGCTTATGTAGGCAATAGCCCTAAATATGGCGCAAGCGTTGGACCAGTTGCAGGACGGATTGCAAAGGCTGAGTTCGAGTTGAATGGAGAAACCTATCAGTTAGAGATTAATAATGCAGAAAATTGTAATCACAGCGGGTCTACTGGCTGGGATAGTGCCATTTTTCAGTGGAAGAGGTCACGAATGAAAAGTGTCACTTTTATATTGAAACACAGACGGAACAGGTGGTTTTCCAGGAAATTTTGAAGGTTCGTTTCTTATACTTTAACAGAATTGGGTGAGCTAGAGGTTTCGTATCAAGTTCAAACGGACAAGGACACTTTAGTTAATCCAACGAACCACAGTTACTTTAACTTAACAGGCGATTTCAGTCAGCCAATTGATCATTGTATTTTGCAGCTGAATACTCTCGGTGTCTATCCTATCGCACCAGATGGAATACCTGCTAAAATACCAGATTCAGAACATAACTTTGTAAAACAGCTGTGCCAAGGCGTTTTCTATGAAGGATATTTTTGCAGATCAAGATGAGCAGATTCAGATTGTTTCCGGTTTAGATCATCCATTTGCTTTGGATAAAAAGCAGGAATACGCTGGATCTCTATATGAGTCACAATCTGGGCGTTACCTCACTTTTAAAACTAGCGCACCTTGTTTGGTGATTTACTCAGCAAACTTTGTGGATGACACGGTCATTTTAAATGGGCATCCCATGATCCAGCACAACGGCTTAGCTCTGAAACTCAGGCACTTCCTGATGCGATTCATAGCGATTTGAAACCAGATGTTATCTTGAAAGCAGGCGAGATTATTACACGACCATTTATCATGCTACTGTGGAGACAGGATAAATAGCTATATCGAAAAATATTGATAGATTATTCTGTATTTGATTATACAAAACAACCCAGCAGTTCAATTCTGCTGGGTTGTTTTATGAAGTGATAGCTTTATTTTTATTTAACACTCGTTACAATACCATCTGAGTTAAAAGTGTAATATTTTCCGCGAATTAAAAGAGTTTCATCGTGTGCCATTTTTCCATCTTCCTTTAGATAATATTGGCCATTCCATGCAGATGAGGACATAACGCCCATGCTCTTGTAAATGATACCAATCGCCATCAATTTTCCGCCAACCTTCAACTCTATGTCCATCTTCTGGATCAAAATAACGCCAGTAGTAAAATGGTTTCATTTGCATAGGAATGTGGTAATTTATGCCAACCTGTCTGCATATCTCGCCGTTGGTCGGATGGAGATAGTAATATTTTCTAACTCCAGGTGCGCCGATTTGTTTAACTCCCGTTAGCATATAGCCTTCTGTTGGATCAAAATAGTACCATTTTCCATTAATGGCTTGCCAACCTGTTTTCATATCTCCGTTTGTGGGATCAAAATAATACCAGGATACCTCTTTGTGTTTATTAAAGCCAGTTAGCGCTTTCCATCCAGTAGTAATATAACCCTGATTGTTAAAGTAGTAATATCGGCTATTGATTTGTTTCCATTGGTTTTTCGGATATGTGCCATCAGGATATTTTGAACCACCAACCAGTGACGTCCTAATCCATTGCCCATCAGCGATTGACCAATTCTTGTCCAGCTTGAGGGTGTTTCTTCAGCAGTTGCAGGAACATTAGTGGCTAGAGCTATTAGTACTGGCTGCCAGTCCTAAGAAGAAAAGCTTTGAACTGTATTTAAGGATGTTGTTCATTTGATATCTCCTTTCATAAAAACAACAATGTATGCATACAAAATGAATCATATTAAAGGTAACATATTTTTAAAATGATAAATCAATCCGTAATCATCAAAAGGGTTCTTTGATTTCTAAATGACATTCTGTTTGATTGGAAAACAAATATTCTCAAAAGGATGCACAGTAGTTTGACAAAATGATAGCTCTTCAAGAATAAAGTAGAAATGAAAATTTAATAAAAAGCTCAGTACGAATTTGTTATTCCGAATGGAAGGGGATTGGTTTTTAATAGTGAAAAACTGCCAGTATCTGTATGGATGAGGAAGTGAATAGAAAGTAGGATGCCAAATTAGGCAGATTTTCTCTGGCTATTAATCTACTTTATCCATCTAACCTATTTTTTGTTATAATAATAGTTATGAATAGAATGTTAGATAATGAATTGATGGGGAGACGAAGAGCTCGTTGAGCGCACATTGCGTCCCCAGTACTTACAAGAATATATAGGCTCAAAAATAAGGTTAAAAATCAACTGAAGATTTTTATTGAGGCAGCAAAGTTGCGAGACGAGGCATTAGATCATACCCTACTTTTCGGACCTCCGGGATTGGGTAAAACGACGATGGCTTTTGTGATCGCTAATGAGCTAGGAGTCAATCTCAAACAGACTTCGGGGCCTGTGATTGAGAAATCGGGCGATTTGGTAGCGATCTTGAATGATCTGGAGCCAGGAGATGTCCTTTTATCGATGAAATTCATCGCTTACCCATGTCTGTTGAAGAAGTGCTTTACAGTGCTATGGAAGATTTTTACATTGATATTATGATTGGTTCTGGTGAAACTAGTCGCAGTGTTCATTTGGATTTACCACCTTTACTTTGATTGGGGCAACGACCCGAGCTGGTATGTTGTCAAATCCCTTGCGGGCTCGTTTTGGCATTACTGGTCACATGGAATATTATGCAGAAGCAGATTTGACCGAGATTGTGGAGCGAACGGCAGAAATCTTTGAAATGGACATCACTCATGAAGCAGCTGAAGAATTAGCACTGCGTAGCCGGGGCACGCCTCGGATTGCCAATCGACTTCTTAAACGCGTACGAGATTTTTGCTCAGATTATGGGTGACGGGCTGATTGATGACCAAATTACTGATCAAGCCCTGACGATGCTTGATGTGGATCAAGAAGGCTTGAACTATGTGGATCAGAAGATTCTTAAAACTATGATTGAGGTGTATGGAGGCGGACCTGTTGGTTTAGGAACCTTGTCTGTCAATATTGCAGAAGAGCAAGAAACGGTGGAAGATATGTATGAGCCATACTTGATTCAGAAAGGCTTTGTTATGCGAACTCGAGCAGGGCGCGTAGCAAACGCGTAAAACTTATGAGCATTTGGGTTATGAATACTTGGAAAAGTAGAATTTATGAAAAAACAGCAGCAGGATGTTTTAAAACAGTTGCAGCAGATAAGATTTAATGACTATGTTGACGCTTATCGCAGTTTGCGATTAAAAGGATAGTTGAGTTGGCTGCTGGTAGCGTACGAAACTTTCATCTGGAATCTTCTATCGGGTAAATCAGGTTTTGATGCAGAAACCGATGTGATGTGATTTTTCTTTGCCCCAGATATTTCGTGATGAGGAAACGATCAACATTGAAAACCGACTTAAGCGAGCTTACCCTAGTTACCATTGGGAAGTCAAAAAATCAAGTTCTATGCATCTCCACGAGTCCCAATACCACCCTTTATACTAGCTCACAAGATGCCATGAGTAAATATCCAGGCGATGTACAGCTGCGAGGTTGCGTTTGCTGGAGAATGGCCAGTTGAACTTTTTGCTCTTACGGTTTAGATGATATCTTCCATTTTTATGTTCAGCCCACTCCACATTTCCTAGAAGATATAAGTAGGAGACAACTTTATAATAAGAGAATACAGAAAAAGAGTGGCAGAAAAAGTGGAGTAAGCTTTCAAATCGAATTTCTTTAAAATTTTTAGAAAAAGGTAAAATCTTTAAGAAAAATTTAAGTCAATGGCGTTATACTATAATCACAAGTTGAGAAAAAGCTTAACTTGAACTCCTAAAACTTTTCTTTTTCATAATAATCTCCCTATAAGAGTCGCCGATTGGCGGCTTTTTGTATTTTAAAAAATTATAAAAAACACAAATAGTTTACAAAATGTAAATGTTCTAAGATATAGTTATTGACTGATACTGATTATTACAGTATAATAACGTGAATAGGCTATTTATCGATAAATAAGAGATATAGATAAAGAATAAAGTAATAGGAGACAAAGTTATGTTCCAATCAATAGCAAAAAGAATTACTATGATAACCATATCTATTTTCACTTTTCTTTTTGTTGATTTTTCTTGTGCAAAATTCATTAGCTCTCACACAGATTAAAGGATGATACTGACTTATCAAAGATAAACTTTGTATCAATTTACTTTAACACAGGAAAATATGCAAGTATTGAATCAGGATGATTCAGTTGTCAGAAGATATAGTACCGCCAAATGGAGATCGTCCAAAACAAAGTACAATATTTTCGTTAAGAGTGGATAAGTCAAAAGGATTCACTAAGATTTTAATAAACCACTTACATTGAAATTTACGAATGCTGGTGTGGTTTATGGTAAGACTGGTTGATGTGTATGTTACATATAAATAATGTTAAAACACATCTTGCACGAAAAAATGCTGATTACAGTAACCTGCAAAAACGGTTGTTCCTTTTAACTGTAGATGAATTGGGGAACTAAGTCCATTCAGATTATGGATTATATTTATTTCATCCCATTCTAATGTGACGCATGATATGTATCAAACATATTGATTTGAATGCTAATGTGACAGCTGAATTAAAATATCAAGATGGAACTCCTGTGATTTGAAGATGGTTATGACGCCTTCTGATGTTGATGTTATCAGTAGTAATTCTGGATAAAGAATCTTTCTTTGTATAATATAAACAATTCTATAGATAAAATTGTCAAACAAATACTGCAAATAGTTTAACAGAAACAGCATATGGAAACGAAACAACGTGGCTTCCTACAAATCCAGCTGGAACAAGTGGTGATTGGCTGAACACAATGAAACGGGGTTGGCTGTTCGCTCTGTTGATAACAAAATGACTTTTTCTTATGGGACAACAGCAGCTTGTGGTGGGCTGTTTGGTTTCTATATGAAGTTCCTTCTACACCGCCTACTAAAGAAGTGGACAACTGACTGTTAAATCAGTTGTTGGTCAAGAGTTGACTTACATGACTCAAATTATAAAATGCCGGTTCCAGGAAAAGATGTAATTGGAGATTTGACTTTCTATGAAGATGACGGATACTTTTGATGAACGTCTCAGATTATAAAAAGCTTAACTGTTGCAACGAGAAGGACAAACTCTTACTGAAGGTATTGATTATGCAATTGAAGTGAGTGGGCAAAAAGTAACGGTTACACATTGATAAAAATATCTACTAAAGGGGAAATGGTGGGCAGAACTACACGATTACCTATAAAGACGGTAAACTAAAATGAAAAATTTAGCAAAAATGGTTCAAACATTGAAAAATCAAGTTACCAAGAGATTGATAATGTTCCGTCCCACTTAATACGGTTAAAACACAGGTACTTTTTAAGAAAAACACACGAATATCGAAGCGGAAACACCAGGTAAAGAACTACCGCAATCTGTTTTGATTTACTTTCCACCGGCTCAATTAGATATTCCAATGGAAACAACGGTTACACCTGACCCACCAAAGAATAATATCCAAAAAGTCAGTGTACCAGAAGGGAAATTGGGCTCTTTAAAGGCTACGACAAAGAATCAGAAGTCATTAACAACAAGGATGCTCATTTTATCGGAATTTGGGTGATTGAAGAGTACGATAAGCCTGTTAAAGGATGTTGTCACACAGCTGGGACCAGTATTAATGGTCAAAGCGTTAAGCTCAGGGCGATGTTCTAACTTATACCATTAGTTATACGAAATACGACGGATAGCGATCGTAAAGTAACTATTACAGATACAATTCCCAAAAATCAACAACTTATGTTAATGGCTCAGCAGATAATGATGGTGTCTATGCAGACGGGAAATTGACATGGAAAAAAACGGTTGCTAAAGACACTACTTTAAAAGTGACTTTCCAAGTAAAAGTTAATGATGATGTAAATGGTAAAGCTATAGAAAATACAGGACATGTGGATGACGGTCTACAAAAATTGATACAAATCCAACCCATAATCCAACTCCTAAAAAACCAGTCAAAGATGTCTTGGATACTAAGGGCACTAGCATTGATGGTCAAGAAGTAAAACGTGGACAGGAATTGACTTATACTGTAACTTATCAAAATACAACAGGACAAGCTCAGGATGTCACTATTACGGATGCAATCCCTGAACACACAACCTATGTTGAAAATTCGGCAGATAATGCTGGAACTTATGCGGACGGTAAAGTTACTTGGACTAAGAATGTAGCTGCAAATGAAACCTGGACAGTGAAATTCAAGGTTAAAGTTGATGATAAAGTTAATCAAGATAAAATTGAAAACACTGCTCAAGTCATTACTGGAAATAACACTGTAAAAACGAATACAACTAAAAATCCAACTCCTAAGCAATATAGTTTGCCAAGAACTGGAGGAACAGGCATTGGGATCTATCTAATGCTAGGTTCAGCTTTGGTAGTAGGTGCAGTTGTTGTGTTGACTTACCGTTTCTATCATAAACGAAAAAGTTAACGGATAGACACATAGTAAATCATCAAAGTTGCTATTGTAAGGTTAATAAAAGGAGAAAAATGAAACACATAAAATATATTTTTAGCAGCCCCTAGCTGCTGTGCTAGCCGTCTTCACTGGCGGTAAAGTTTTGGCGGATAGCTATACAGTCACTTTAAATGGAACAACTACTGGACATACTTATGAAGCCTACCAAATTTTTGCTGGTGATTTGTCTGGAAGCACTCTTTCTAACATTAAATGGGGTCGGGAGTTAGTGCTGCCGGGACAAGCGGCTCTTGGTGACGCGAATGCTCAAGGCAGAGAGCTTAGATGGAAAAAGCAAAAGATGCTGCAGAAGCTCAAAAATTTGCTCAAGACGTTGCTCCATATTTACAAAAATCCTGCTGCTACAGTAACGAGTACAGCTGAACAACTACTATTTCAGGCTTGGCTGCTGGCTACTACTTAATTAGAGACAAAAGTGGTTCTCAAGACGGAAAAGCTAGCTCATATACACGCTTCATTTTAGAAGTTGTGAAAGATACACAAGCAAATCTAAAGGCTGATGTTCCAACCATCGAAGTGCAAGATACAAATGGCTATCATGATGCAGCTGATTATGCTATCGGAGCTTCTATTCCATTCCAATTAACTGCAACGCTGCCAGCAACTATGACTCTTATAAAGAATACCATCTTTCATTTAACGATACTTTATCAGCAGGTTTGACTTACAATAAAGATGCGAAAGTTTATGTTATCAATGGTAATAATGAACAAGAAGTTACAAGTAAGTTTACTATTGATTCAAATGGTGTTATACAATCAACGATTTGAAGACTGTTACGACAGATGACAAAGGGCAAGTTGTTGATGTTACAAAAGACTCTAAAATAGTCGTTCGTTATACTGCAAAAATTAAACGACCAAGCTGTGATTGGTTCAACCGGAAATTCAAATACTGCCAGTTTGATTTATTCAAATGACCCAAATAGCACAGGTGGCGGTAGCAAAGGTGAAACACCAAAAGATAAAGTTGTTGTCTTTACTTATCAAGTAGTTATCAATAAAGTTGACCAAGATAAACAAACTCCTTTGAAAGGTGCAGGTTTCACACTTTATAAGAAAGATGCTACTGGAAAGTATACGAAAGTAACAGAAATTGCTGCTGGGAAAACAACAACCTTTACTTTTAAAGGACTCAGCGCAGGCGACTATAAACTTTCTGAAACCCAAACTCCTGCTGGATATAATACAATTGCAGACGTAGAATTTAAAATTTCTGCTGAAATGATCTCACATCTGATAATCCAACCTTGAAATCTTTAACAGCCACAGCAACTTCTACGAATAAGCTAACATTTACTAGTAATATTACTGATGGCTCATTGACCGCAGATGTTGTCAATAAAAAAGGTTCAATCCTCCCATCAACAGGTAGCATTGGGACAACAATTTTTATGCTGTTGGAACAATCTTTAGTTCTTGGTGCAGGTGCTTTGCTTATTGTAAGAAAGCGTATGAATACAAAGTGATTTAGAGTTTGAGACAGACTCGAGCAAAAGAGATAGACAAATTGCTTCTATCTCTTTTATTTGCTATACAAGGAGAATTCATTTAGTATGATTACTTTTTATCAAAAACACTTTATTACTTTTTATATTAGTTATTATTTTGTTAAGTGGGTTATCGTTACCCTATACCCCACGCTTAGCAATATCTGGAATTCTTATCATCAGTCGGAAGCAATTGCATCTTATAAGCAGTCATGTAGCAGATATGAAGCAGAGGAAAGAAGAGGAAATGCTATCTGCTGCTCATACTTATAATAAAAACTTTAGCGACAGGGGTAATCCTTTTAAATCTGACAAAGTCCGAAAATAGACACGTATAATCGTATCTTGGATGTCACAGGTACAGGTATTATGGCGTATGTTGAGATTCCCAAGCTAAAGACGATTATGCCTATCTATCATGGGACTGATGAAGCTATTTTAGAAATAGCAATTGGGCATATCCCTGGAACTTCATTTCCAGTAGGAAAAGGACACACGCTGTTATTTCTGGACATCGTGGTTTGCCCTCTGCTAATCTATTTACTAATCTTAACCATTTGAAAAATGGTGATAGGTTTATGATTCATGTATTAGGTGAAACTTTAACTTATAAAGTGGATCAAATTTTGACAGTTAAACCAGAAGAGATTTCAGCCTTGAAGATTGATCCAAATCGAGATTACTGTACTCTTGTTACCTGTACACCTTATGGTGTAAATACTCATCGATTGTTGGTAAGAGGTCATCGGGTAGTGGCACTCTAAAACATCGAAGGTCTATAAGTCTATATCTAGTACTAATCTTTTTCCAATAGTTGGATGGCTAACAGGTACATTTGTGTTAATCCTGACGAGTTGGGGATTATACTTTTTCATCATAATAAGAAACAAAGAGGCTCTGGAAAGTTTCAAGAAAAGATAACTGATATTTATAATACACGTCTAAAAACTAATTTTTGACATCATTAACATTAAAGATGCAAAAAGAGTTGAAATTTGAAATAAATATAGATAATCTATAAGGTTTGAAATAAAAATTATATTTGCATCCCAAATAAATCTTGAAGTAAAAATTGAGTTAAAAGGTATTCTTAAACAAGAAAAACCATTTTGGCTGGTATGACGCTATATGATTATTTTAACGTTACTTTTCAAGGATTGATTTTTGCAGTTAGACTTGTGGAGGGTGACAGACAGTTGAGAACACGATCAGTGAGAAAAAAAGAAGAAAGAAATAGTTTAAAGTAGCTATCACGTTTGGAAATTCTTGAATTATTTCTTAAACAAAGTGAAGAACTGGCACAAGTCAAGGAAGAGCTAAAAATTGCTAAGGAAGAATTAGCAGAACGTAGAACTAGCCATATCAGAGTCTCAAATAATTGCTGAAGCTATAGAAAGCTCAGGTATATTTGAGGTTGCTCAGAAGGCAGCAATGAGTATCTTTGATACGTGAAAGCACAGAAGTCGACAGATACCCATGGCAGTACGGTGTTACAAGAGGCAGCAGAAGAATATGTTGAAGGTACAGTGCTCAAAAATCAATAGATTTATTCGTCTTTGAAAACCGACAAGGTTGCGGTTGCAAAGGTGGGAGAAAAAGACTGCAAAAAGCGTATGCCGTCTATCAGTTGCAGGCTGACATTTGGATAGGATTGCTGGCAAAAGAGGAGATTGATTGGCTCTATCAATTGTTAAGAAGAAAAACGAACGGATATTCCGGAAATAAAAGAAATTGAAAAAGAGATTGAACGTGTTCGATATAAAGGACGATATCGCTCAGTCTTTCGGAGTACATTGTTTTTCACACTGGTAGTCGTTTCAGCTATAGCTGTACTGGTGGCGACATTGTGGATGCCAGTTCTAAGGATTTATGGACGATCAATGTCCCAACCTTAGATAATGGTAATATTATGATTATGTTTTTAAAGAAGGTCGATTTTGAAACAGGTGATATTGTTGCTTTTTACTACAACAATAAAAATTTTGTAAAACGTGCCATTGCTCAATCGGGGGATTGGGGCTGACATTGACAAAGATGGAAATGTCTCTAAAGTCAATAACAAATCGTTAAATGAGCCTTACATTAAAACGAAGTCGTTAGGGAAAATTCAAACATCAAGCTATCCTTACTCAGCACCAGATGGTAAAATATTCGTTTTAGGAGATAATCGTGATGTGTCACTGATTTAGAAATACAGCAGTTGGCTGTATTTCAGAAGAACAAATAGTTGGAAAACTTAGTGTTTAGGATATGGCCACTGAAAGTTTCTGGCTTTATTAGGTAATAGATTGGAGAAAGATAGTGAAAAAGAAAAGGGTTCAAACTCGATAGACAGATTAAAGTCGCTATTTCGCATGAAGAAATCCATAAAATTGGTTAAGAGTTTTAAGCATTTTAGGGTGCGATAGTTGTCTTCTGTACAGTTTATGCTTTGATCCTTCCAGCAGCTACAATGGAAAATAAAGCGACCCAAGAAACAGGTGTCTATCTCGATAATAGCAAAAGCATTAATCAAAAAGCTTCACAAGATAGTTCTGTTCCAAAACTCTTCCACGGAGAGTTCTAAAGCGAGTGGTACAGATTCGAACATCTAAATGGGACTTTAACTCATGAAGTTGAAAACAGCGATGCTGTTGTTAAGCTCGAAGCTAAGAGCAGTGTCGTATTCCTAAAACAGCCACCTTGGAAAGTGGAAGAATTGAACAAAAGACCCGAAGGTATAAGGCAAAATCTAAAAACTGGCTAAAGAAAAGGCTGCTAAGAATGGGACATCCGTGTCTTTTGCTAATTTCTGCACATTACACTTTTTAGATGAAAAACGGCAAGGAAATTCAACCACAGGATTACGTTTCTGTGAAAGTGAGTTTAAAAAGGCTATTTCGACCCTAAAGAAGCTAATGTCCAGGCTGTCCATATCAAAGGTTCTGATGTAGCAGAGGTTCTGAATGTGAAGAGAGGCAGAAAACAGAGGAAAGAAGAAAGAAATCACTGATGTTAAATTTAATGCTTCGGATTTTTCTGTTTACGGAATTGTAGGGACAAATAAACTTGAAACCAAGTACATTACCGCTGACGGGAAAACATGGTCTGTAAAAGTAGCCTATGATTCATCTGCTAATATCCCTGAAGGCGCTCACTTCAGATGTGAAAGAAACTGATAAAAACAGTGATACTTACGATAATCACCTGAAAGAAGCAATGGAAAAAGCTACACCTTCTAAAAGATGAGGTATGTGGTGGCAGCCAACTTTTTCAGTGTTAAAACTCATGCTGATGGCAAGGAAGTTCAACCTGCAACACCAGTCAAAAATCAGCCTCAAATATGAAGAGACAAGAAAACAGCAAAAAGGCGACTACACTTATAAAGCAATCCATTTTGGGCATTCTGAACAGAGGTAATCACGCCAGAGAAGAGCGAAAAGTCTGGCAGTAAAACCGAATTGGCTTTACACTCCAGGAAGCGTTTCTCTGATATTGCGGCATAAGGGTTGAAAGGATTGGTTCAGGTCTTCCTAAAATGCTCTTGAAGCTAATATTGGAGCGGGAACCTGCGCATGAAAAAGTGCTGACTCTAAATGGAGATGGGACATATAACCTTTCTCTCAGTGTTACGTGAAAAGTCTGCCCTTTCACATTTCACACAGGTACCCGTGCCAATGTCCCTATTCTGTGATTGATACATCAAGCAGCATGCTCCGTTTAGCGGAATGATGCGTACAGGGCGAACTCCAAAATGCAAGCCACTAAGAAATTGGCTCAAGAGATGGCGCACCCGACTGTTATAACACTGGGACAACCAACTGCAATTCAGTTAGCCATGATATCGTTTAATAAGGCGAGGCTTGCAAAAGAGAGCGATTGGACAACAAATGAAAGTGACTCAACGGAAAATTGCAAACCTCATGACAAGATACAGGAAACGAATTGGCAAGATGTTTCGAAGAAGGCTAAGGAAATGAGATCTGATGAGATCCAACCTATGTCGTCTTCCCTGATAGATGGTGGCGCTCACCAGTATAGAGATAAAAATGGAAAATCCAGTGGGAACTGAGGGAACTCTTCTGCTTTTCAGGAGTCGCTAGAACCTGCTAGAGTCTAGTTGAATCTGGACGTACACTTTTATGGTATTTATGCTTTTGATGGTAAAGCGGAAAACCTAAAAAGGCTGATTAACTATGCTTATGATTCTACCCATGTTGCAGACAAATCACCATTTTTATGCAGAAAATGTAGGGTGATTTAGAAAAGGCTCGAAAACAAATTGAGACGGACATCATTACTTAGCGTTGGCTTTAAGAAAGTTTTCTATTATGGATGGCTTGACGAACTGACAGGTCATATGCTCGTTGAAGGAAGGAGCGATGGCTTCACCCTATTCTCGAAGCGGTGGTAGGTACGGTAACATAGGGTCAAAACTGGACAAATGGTCCCAAAGCGCTTTATTCTAATGGTAAAGTGACATGGGACTTGTCATCACTGGGAACGTTAGAAAATGGGGTGACCTATAAGGTTAATTTCACTGTCTGGCCGAAGCAGGAAGCCTACAATCTAATGGTGACTGGTACAATGGTAAGGTCTCTATGATAGTTTGCCAGAATGCAGAAGAATAAGGATTGTCAATAAAATGGCAGCTACTCTCTGAAACAAACACGCAAGCATTTGTTGATTATAAGAAAGTTAAGACAGAAAACGGAAAAGAAGTCGAGGGAGAAGCAGGTTATTCAACATGATGATCCCAATCCGATGAAACTGTCCTATACAACGCTGAAAGTCACTAAGTTAGTGACCGATAATATCTGACAACAAGAGTACTCGACCAAACCCAATCAAAGTTTGGATTCTCAAAGATGGTAAAAATATCAAGAGGTCACTCAGCCAAGCTAATAAATGGGCGAAGACGGTTTATATTGCGCCAGGTATTAAGGTCAAAACCAGGAGATCATGGTACAGATAGGAACAGGTGCCAACGCTGGGATAATACAATCTAGCCCTGGACATGTTCTGGACACTGTGGCAGAAGACGCATGCATGACAAGCGGTATGAGTTGAAGGTTAGTCCAGTTAAACTTGTTAGATGGTACAACCACCGACAACACCGACGACCCCATTGATGGCTTGTCCATCACCAAGTGGCGAGGCAACACTCGCTACGATTACTGCCGAAAAACATCTTAAAGAACAGTCTCAAAATATCGACATTGTAACGACCAAAAGATGATGCTTCAGACAGTATCACGGTAGATAAGACTTTTAAGGTAAATCTTTCATTAACCGATAGTAGTGGCAACCATTGGAAACGGTAGATTACGATGCAGATGGTGGGAAGTAATGGTGGTTGCAGCATGCGATTTACGATAAGTCTAATCAAACAATCCAATTAGCACCGGAGCTATCACTTACCGGTTACGAGTTTTTGACCGACAGACAAATCAGGTCAAAGTTATCAACATCCCATCTGGCTCTGTCCCACACTGTAACAGAAGACCAATCCAGCATTCCAGCAGGTTATAAGTTCCTGAAGATTACTAATAAAACGGGTAAACTAGATGGAGATAAATCTGTGGATGTGATGAGTCTATAACAAGCGAATGCATTAAATGTTGCGATATTGAAAGCAGACACAGCGAATGTCAACAGTGCTTAAAGGCGCTGAGTTCGTTCTTTACATGGAGTGACAGGAAGCGCAAATGCAGATGGACAGAAGATTGGAAAACTGGTAACCAATTCAGAGGAAAGTTGTCATAGGCAATCTTCTTGAAGGTGAATATGTTCTGAAAGAAAACAAAAGCTCCATCTGGTTACAAACTTGCAGCTCCACTACTCAGAATGTATTAGGAAATAAAAGTTGTACTTGACCCAACATGTATACAAAAGATGGAGTTCCGAGTGGATGGCTTTACCTATACAATGACAATTACTAACAGTTCTGGAACGGAGCTCCTGATGACAGGCGGTTCAGGAGTAAACTGTTGATGATTATTGGCACAGTATTGGTAGTTGCTTCCTTTCTTATGGTTTTAAACTGTATAGACGTGAAAAGGGGAGGAACAAGAACCTCACTAAAAGGGTTTTTACCAAAGATAAAATAATATTTATTACATGGTAATTTGCTAAGGCACATCTCATTAGATGGTTAAACTATTATACCGTCAAAGCAAATTAGGTTCAACTTATTTTCGTTATCAATTATATTTTTAAGGAGTTTACTTATGAAAATTGATTAAGAAACTATTTGTTGCAGTGGCAGCGACTGCGATGGGACACCGCTCACAACGACAGCAGTATCAGCTGCTGAACTGGTCTCGATTACACTCACACCTCCACCTGGATTGGATCCAAAGGCTTCTAATACTCATGAAATTATAGAGTATTTGATGCCGATGGGAATGGATCAGCCATCAGTTTAGTAAGGTAAAGGCAAACTCATGCAAATGACTCGCTTCTAGGGCTTTACAAAAAGACGATCAAGGTAACGTATCTTACACTGGCACTGGACAAAACGGTCAGTTGATACAAGACGACATTGATGCTGATAGAAAAAGCATGTTAAACCAGAAGATAAGGTTGGACAAGTAACTGCAACTGGTTCAAATCCAGTAACTGTTACTGATCTTCCAAATGGTTACTACTATGTAACACACAACTACTGGTACTGCAGTCGTTATCAACTCTACAAACCCAAATGCTCAAGTTGAAGATAAGAATACTGTTCCAACAGTAGATAAGAAAAATCACAAAAGCGAATAGCTTTGACTCTAATGGTAAGAAAGCTTTGGCTGAAGTCGGTTCAACTGTTAATTTCGAATCAACTATCACAATTGGTGCAGGTGCAAAAGGGTATGTTTACCACGATAAAATGACTGATGGTTTAGCATACAATCAAGATGGAAAGCATATGTTGATGGTCATGGGAAGTTCCTGCAGAAAAACTCATGAAGTTACAACTGGAAATGGTGATACTTTTACAGTGAAATTTAAAGATGAATATACTGCGACTCTGAAAAGGGAAAAATCGTCCTTAAATACTCGCTAAGGTAACTAGTGCTGCTTTATCAGTTGATCCAGCGAAGAATACAGCCACTGTCAGCTGTGGTTCAAACGGCAGTGTCAATACGACTCCAAAATCTGAAACAGAAGTATATAATGCTAAATTCACTGTAACTAAACATGATGACAAGAGCAAGCCACTTGCTGGTGCAGGATTTGTCCTCAAAAATGCAGAAGGTGAACATTAAAACTTACAGGTAACGTTGTAATTGGTAGCTAATATTGCAGATGCAACTGAATACAAGTCATACAGCTGGTGAAGTTGAAGTATCAAAGGTCTTGCAGACGAACGTACACGCTTGTCGGGAAAAAACAGTTCTAGCTGGATACATAAAGCTGCAGATGTGAATCCTACAATTGCAAAGGCGACTATACAGTATCTTTGAACAAAAAGCTACTGTTGTCAACAAACCAGGTACTGAACTTCCTAAAAACAGGTGGATTAGGAACAATGTTGTTAACTCTGTTGGCTCAATTTTGTAATTGGTGTTGTGTTCTATCGTGACCAAGAAAAGAATGTCAGCTAAAATAAACAACAATCATTATTAACCTTTTTAGACCTATCTGTTGGCACAGGTAGGTTTCTGAAGATTTTATAGTTAGTCAACTTATTTTTATACACAGTCATTTTGCAAACCACATAAGCTGACTAACTATAAGATCAAACTGAGTGGTATAACTAAACAGTATAACGACGAAATTAAGGAGAAGTGTTGTGTGGAGGAGACCCGTCAGAATGTCAAAAAGCAGAAGCAGAGTAAAGTTATGAAAAAGGCAAGTTACAGATGTTCGGTCTGTTAGCTTTGTTTTTTATAGGAGTGGGTCTTCTTGTCTATCCTTCTTTTTCAGATTATTGGAATACATTTCATCAGTCTCGTGTCATTATGAAGTATGCAGATCGAGTATCTAATATGAATAAGGATGAATATGCACCTGATTAAAGAGGCAAATCAATACAACCAGGAGCTTCAGAAAACTAGGATCAAAATGGAATATGACAGATGCAGAAAAAGCGTCCTATAACGGTATCTTGATTTTTGAATCTTCTGGTGTTATGGGTTACATTACCATTCCTAAGATAAATGTTGAGTTGCCTATTTATCATGGAACATCGGATAGCATCCGCAGACATCTATTGGGCATATCGAGGGTTCTTCACTCCCGGTCGGTGGATTAGGTCGCATACAATCTTATCTGGACATAGAGGCTTACCTTCTGCACGTTTGTTTACAAATCTCGATCAGCTTGCAGCAGGTGATACCTTTACATTGACGGTTTTAAATGAAACTTATAATTTATGAAGTAGATCAGATTCGAATTGTGGAGCCCACGGATTTGTCTTCATTACAATTGGAACCTGGTAAGGACTACTGTACGTTAGTGACCTGCACATTCCCCTACGGGGTTTAATCACTCATCGCCTCTTGGTGCGAGGACACGTGTAGAAAATGTAATGGGAAACGCTGCGAGTTAGTTGTTGATGCCATTCAGATTCGACCAATCTATCACCCGTTTGTTATCATCCTACTTTTGTTTTGGACTGTTCTTGGTCTAAGCTTTCGCAGAAATCGAAGCATATATTCTATCTTAGATATCATGAACAGATGAGGTCAAAGTTGAAACAGCAATCGGGCATATAAAAACGGTGATACATTTATGATTCACGTTTTAGGAAGAACGCTGATTTATGAAGACTCAGAGTTTGATCTGTGAAAACAGAAGATTTGTCTGACCCTGTACAAGATTATTGTACGCTTGTGACATGTACACCTTATGGTGTGAATACACATCGTTTGTTAGTTAGGGGACATCGAATATTTAAGAGAAAGAAAATTCAGAGGTAATCATATAAGTCGACTAGGCAGCATCCTTGTTACATCTTATTCTGATTACGGAGTGAACGATTCTTTTTATCATTTTTGCAATTTGTCTATTTTCGATATAGAAGGCGGCAGCTCAAAATGAAAGTTATTAAAATATTAAAGGTTGAGAAGAGTAGCTGACCTCCAAAAAGTTAGATGTGTCTAACTTTTGGGGATCAGTACAAAAGAGTTCAGTCTTTTATTTGTGAGATAATCTTTGTTATGATAATTGTGTTAGCTTTACAGCTTAGAAGTAAGAGACAGAAGAGTCATTTGAATATTTATAAAAGAGGTTAAAAGTGATATTTCTTTTAGATTTTTGGTTATAATAGTAAAGAGGCTCTGTTATGAAGAAAATTTGTGTTTGTTTGCTTGGGAAATATCTGTCAGTCCAATGGCAGAATTTGTGATGAAGAATTTGACAGATGAATTTTATGTGGAAAGTCGAGCCGACTTCGGATTGGGAACATGGGAATCCAATCCATTCTGGAAACACAAGGGATTTTTAGAAAAATATGCCATTCCTTATGACAAAAGTAAACTTCTCAGCAAATTTCGGCAGGATTTTGTAGACTTTTGATTATATTGTTGAAATGGATGAATCTAATTTTCAAGAGTTGATGGAAAATTGCGCCAGATGAATATCTGGAGAAGGTTTTTCAATTTGTAGGCAGTGTACCAGATCCAGGGTACACAGGTGATTTTTGACGAGACTTACTCAGCTTGTTTTGGCAGGCTGTCAGAAATGGATTGAGCGTGTAAAAAGCGAAGATTAATGGAGAGAATGGATACATTAAAAGAGTTTTTACAAAAATATAACATGTATATTACAAGACACAATTTGGAGCTATTAGCAGTAGCTGTTATTGTTCTATCAGCATTGCTGACTTTTACATCAGGTATTCCTAGCCAAGGGCATTGACTTTTAGATAAGGGAACAATCAAATATAACGGTAGTCTGGTTCGTGGTAAAATGAGTGGACAGGGAACGTTGACTTTTTAAAAAGTGGTGATGTCTATAAAGGTCATTTTAAAATGGAACTTTTGATGGACAAGGAACATTTACTGCTAAGACTGGCTGAAGTATGAGGGTAATTTTTGTTAACGGTCAGCTGAAGGACAAGGTAAATTAACAACAGAAAATAATGTTGTTTACAAGGGAAAGTTTAAACAGGGATTTATCAAAATGCGCATTAAATGGTTTTCATTAGTGAGATAACAGGCTTACTCCTAGTTTTACTCTCATCATTTTCTTTCAGAAAAGGCTTTTCCTGGTGGATTTATCGGTGTGGATATATATTTCTTTACGTCTCAGGTTTTTGATTACATCACTCCTGATTGATGAATTTCGCTAGAAGTAGCAAATTTGATCTCAGAGGCTTTCTGAAACGTCGCTTTTATCGGATTGTGCCACCGCTTGTAGTTGATGGTTTTGATTGTCATGCCTTTTACAGCGTTGATTCGGAAAGATTTTGTAGCCGGTATTGGCACACAGATTGCTGCAGCTCTAGGGTTTTGTGACAAACTTTTTTGAGATTTTATCTGGCGGAAATTATGAAAGTCAGTTTATCCTGCATCTTTTTGTACATACATGGAGTTTGGCCTTGGAAATGCACTACTATCTATTGTGGGTGTGGCTATACTTGGTTTTTAGCGAAGTAAATCGGTTGGACAATTTCGCGGAATGATTTTTTCTTTTTATCATCTGCCTTATTCTTCATTAGTTTTCTTTCAATGTTTATAAGACATTTTTTTCTCTTCAAACTCTCTGTAATCTACTTTTCAAGCTTTACTCATATTTTTCCGTTCTTTGCTGGCAGTGTTCTCGCTACAGTTTCAGGCGTAGGTGACTTTAGGGCACCTTTCCGAAAATGGAACAGGCGCTGGATTTGAAAAACCTTCTATCTACTTGTGTTGGTTTTGGAGCTTTTGCTGTTACTGACATTTCTTCTGAAATTTGACAATTTATTGACCCATTTCTATTTGCTTCTCTTTTTCCAGCAGTCTTTTCATTAGTGATGATTCTAGCAACGCGTAAAGCTACACGAGAAAACGCCACATCTTGACTGAGCCGCCCGTTATCACATTTATTGCAGATACGAGCTATGGTGTATATTTGTTCCATTGGCCATTCTATATCATCTCAATTATTGAACAATGGCTTTGGCAGTGCTCTTGACCACCATTCTCTCCCTTTGCTTTTTGCCGGGCTCCTTCTACCTTTTTGAGCCGACTTTAGCTGGTAAACCACCTAAAGTATTTGGCTTGAAAATGGATATCAAGTAAATCACAATGCCCGCATTTTATAGTTTAATTCTTTAACGTTAGTTGTCGGTCATCATCATAACGGCTCCTGAAAATTGGTGCATGTGAAGAAAATCTCTTGACAAATGGCTTAGTTCAGGCTGGATAATAAAATGCAAATTACTCGTACACAAGTTGATAATGCGACTGCGAGTCAATACATATGTAGCAAAAGGGCTACGACAGTCATCGAGATTCTGTCGCCTTTGAGGGGCAAGTGCTGGTTTAAACAAGCATGCCAGAAATTCAAGTGGATGCTGCTGTTAGCGTAATTTGTTGTCTGGTTTTGGAAGTTTATCAAACAGCTATTTCAAATAAAAATTCTTACTAGAGAATGTGGTGGAGTTGCCCTTGGTACAAATACTGCAGAAAACTATGAAGCACTGCTCAATGCAAATAGTGGCAAAGCTACCAGAAAGGTCATCGTTTGATTTTAGTTTACTTTAGCAGATGGACGCACTGTCACATAATGGGGCTAGTATTGCTGTAGCGGCAGCATGAATTAGAATTGGCTAAAAAGATATGATTATGTTTTTGTAGCGGATTGGTATAAGACGGCAATTCAGCATCCCGAAATGTGGTATGGGCATAGATTATGTATACACTTTGGTGCAGAGTCCACGACTATCACCAAAGGTGGGGAACTATATGCTCAAACAATCAAACAAACGATTGATGAGGCAACGAAAAAGGAAGTGTAAAGAAGTAGCTTTATATTTTGAATAACAGTCGAAACTCTATGAATGGATTTAGTGTTCATAGAGTCATCATTAAATATTATTTGGTGATTTTACAGCAAAAATGAAGGCCTCAAATTAAGAAAAGGCTTATTGATTGCTATATTTCAACAAATTCCAGAGAAAGTATGTGAAATAAATATTTTATATTTATCATAATATAGATTATAAAAACGTCATTAGAACGGTCAGTTTTTAAAAAGTTTTCACAAAATCAAAAATCAAAAAGATTGTGAATTTTAAGTGAAAGTGTTTACAATATCAGGAAAATAGGGTATAATAATCTGTAGAAAAATTAACAAGGGTTTGAAAATCCTAAGAAACCATTGAGGAAGATATGGCTGATAAAAACTGTAGCAAAAGAAGTACAAAGTCTTAGCTGCTCAACAACCGTGGATGAACTTGTTCAAAAGGGTCTTGTTGCGCTTGAAGAAATGCGTAAATTAGATCAAGAACAAAGTTGATTATATCGTTGCGAAAAGCCTCTGTTGCTGCGCTTGATGCACATGGTCAACTGGTTTACATGCTCTAGAAGAAACTGGGCGTGGTGTTTTTGAAGACAAAGCAACCAAAAAAATCTGCTTGCAGAACATGTGGTAAACAATATGCGCCATACCAAAACTGTTGGAATCATTGATGAGAGATGACGTGACTGGTTTGACACTTATTGCAGAACCAGTCGGCGTTGTCTGTGGGATCACAACCGACAACACCCAACTCTCAACAGCAATTTTCAAATCATCATCTTTGAAAACGCGTAATCCCATTATCTTTGCTTTCCACCCATCAGCTCAAGAATCATCTGCTCATGCGGCACAAATCGTGCGTGATGCAGCGATTGCAGCAGGTGCGCCTGAAAATAGTACAGTGGTTACTCAACCATCAATGGAAGCTACCTAGCACTGATGAACTACCGGAAGCGATCAAACAATCCTTGCAACTGGTGGAAATGCGATGGTGAAAGCTGCTTACTCATGTGGGAAACCGGCTCTTGGAGTTGGTGCCGGAATGTACCAGCTTATGTCGAAAAATCAGCTAATATCCGCCAAGCAGCTCATGATATTGTGATGTTCAAATCATTTGATAACGGAATGGTCTCAGCTTCTGAGCAAGCTGTTATCATTGATAAAGAAGTCTACAATGAGTTTCTTGAAGAATTTAAATCTTATCACACTTACTTTGTCAATAAGAAAGAAAAGCTCTTTTAGAAGAGTTCCTGCTTTGCGTGAAAAGCCAACAGCAAAAGATTGCTGCAGGTGCTAAATTAAATCCAGATATTGTTGGTAAATCAGCTGTTTGGATTGTCGGAGCAGCAGGTTTCTATACCAGAAGATGCAAATATTTTGGCTGCAGAATGTAAGGAAGTTGGCGAAAAAGAACCGTTGACACGTGAAAAATTATCACCAGTCATCGCTGTTTTTGAAATCAGAATCTCGTGAAGATGGCATTATCAAGGCCCGTCAAATGGTTGAATTCCATGGACTTGGTCACTCAGCGGCTATTCATACAGCAGATGAAGAATTGACAAAAGAATTTGGTAAAGCTGTAAAAGCGATTCGTGTGATTTTGCAATCCACTTTCTACTTTCGGTGGTATCGGGGACGTTTACAATGCATTTTTACCTCGTTAACATTAGGATGTGGCTCTTGTGGACGCAAACTCTGTTGGTGATAATGTCAGTGCTGTAAATCTCTTGAATATCACAGTAGGAAGACGAATAATAATATGCAATGGTTTAAAGTTCCTTCAAAACATACTTTGAACGCAATTCAATTCAATATCTACAAAAATGCCGTGATGTAGAGCGTGTCATGATTGTCACAGACCACTCAATGGTTGAATTAGGATTCCTTGACCGCATTATTGAGCAGTTAGAACTTCGTCGCAATAAAGTAACCTATCAAATCTTTGCAGAGGTTGAACCAGATCCAGATATTTCGACCGTAATGAAGGGAACAGATTTGATGCGTACCTTCAAACCGGATGCAATTATTGCTTTCGGGTGGTGGTTCACCAATGGATGCGGCAAAGTTATGTGGCTTTTCTAGAACAACGAAGTAGACTTCCATGACCTTGTTCAAAAATTCATGGATATTCGTAAACGTGCCTTCAAGTTCCCCTCAACTTGGCAGAAAACGCAAATGTATCGGTATTCCGACAACTTCAGGTACAGGTTCAGAAGTTACTCCATTTGCTGTTATCTCTGATAAAGCTAATAACCGTAAATACCCAATTGCAGACTATTCATTGACACCGACAGTTGCCATTGTTGATCCTGCGCTGGTATTGACTGTTCCAGGATTTCATCGCAGCTGATACTGGTATGGACGTATTGCACATGCGACAGAAGCCTATGTTTTCTCAAATGGCAAATGACTTCATAGACGGTTTGGCATTTCAAGCGATTAAATTAGTTTTTGAACATCTTGAAAAATTCCTGTGAAGAATGCTGATTTCCACTCTCGTGAAAAAGATGCACAATGCTTCAACCATGGCGGGTATGGCGTTTGCCATGCTTCCTTGAATTCTCACTCAATGGCTCACAAGATTGGTGCACAATCCATACAACTCATGGTCGGACAAATGCCATCCTGTTGCCGTATGTTATTCGCTATAATGGTACTCTGCCCTGCCAAAGCAGCTACATGGCCTAAGTACAACTACTACCGTGCTGATGAAAAATACCAAGATATTGCTAAATTGCTCGGTCTTCCAGCTTCTACTCCAGAAGAAGCCGTTGAATCATATGCCAAAGCGGTTTTCGAACTTCAGTGAGCGTGTAGGAATTCAAAATGAACTTCCGTGATCAAGGAATCGATGAGAAAGAATGGAAAGAACATTCTCGTGAGTTAGCATTCTTAGCCGCAGAAGATCAGTGTTCACCAGCGAATCCTCGTCTTCCAATGGTTGATCATATGCAAGAAATTATTGAAGATGCAGACTATGGATACAAAGAACGTCCAGGACGTCTGAAATAAGTTGCTTTATCAGTCATGCCTCTCACAAAAAGTAGGGAGGCTGCGACTGTTGAAGAGTATTTCTCCCGCTTATCAGAACAGGGACCTCAAATCGTTAGATTCTATGTCTCAACATTTGGGGTGCTATGAAACTACTTTTCAGAATTTAAGAAAAAGTAACCGCTTTACAGAAATTAAAACCTAAAAATCGGATTTCGTTGAAAGCACTTTACAGCTATAATAGCAGTGTGAGATTGAAAGCGCTTTAAAAATCAATCTACAATAGTAAAAGGAGAAGGCTGTCTCATGGCAAAAATGACAAAAAGACGAGCTGATTGCCAAAAATAAAAGATGGCATTATTGCTTTCCTGTCAAGCTCTGCCACTGAACCGCTTATACTGATGCAGGTGGGGTTATTCCTCTTTTAGTGAAAGCGGCTGAACAAGGAGGCGCTATTGGTATTCGAGCGAATAGCGTGCGGATATTAAGCGAAATTAAAGAGGTCACTTGCTACCCATTATTGGTATTATCAAGCAGAGTTATCCACCCTCAAGAGCCATTTATTACCGCAACGATGCGAGAAATTGATGAACTGGCAGCTCTTGATATTGAAGTGATTGCTTTTGATTGTACACAAAGCGGGAGACGTTTTTGATGGTTTAAAAGATTGTGGATTTCATCAAGCAAGTGAAGGAGAAATATCCTCATCAATTGTTCATGGCAGATGAGCACCTTTGAAGAGGAGACTGCTGCGGTAGAAGCGGGTGTGACTTTGTAGGACAACTTGTCGGGCTACACTTTCTATAGTTTGCAGTGAGGGCCGGATTTGATTTGATAAAAAACTCGCGTGATGCAGTGGTTTGGATGTTATCGCGAAGGAAAAATTCATTATCCAAGTGAGCCAAAAACGATTCATGACTTAGGTGTTAGAGGAATTGTAGTAGGTGGTGCCATTACGCTCCAAAAGAAATTACAGAGCGTTTTGTTGCAGCAGTAGTGAAAAGTAGGAACAACTTTTATCCTAAAAAGGATGACAATAAAAGGAGAAACAATATGAGGATGAAGAAAATACTTGTTCGTTAGTTGCAGGAGCTGCAATTTTATCTTTTGGCAGCATGTGGAAATTCAGGTGGTTCAAAGAAGTCATTGACTCAGGCAGTTCTTCTGGTAAAACGGAGATTACATGGTGTGGCATTTCCGGTTTTCACGCAAGCAAAAAGCGCGATGGTGTTGGCACTATGAAAAAGAGATTATTAGGCATTTGAAAAGCTAATCCAGATATTAAGGTGAAATTGGAAAACGATCGACTTTAAATCGGGGCCAGAAAAATTACAACTGCGATTGAAGCAGGAACAGCACCAGATGTCCTCTCTTGATGCACCTGGACGGATCATTCAATATGGTAAAAATGGAAAATTGGCGGATTTGAACGATCTCTTTTACAAATGATTTTGTCAAAGATGTCAATAACAATCAAATCATTCAGGCTAGCAAAGCTGGTGACAGCTTTATATGTATCCACTAGCTCTGCACCATTTTACATGGCATTGAACAAGAAAATGCTGAAAGAAGCTGGTGTATAGACCTTGTTAAAGAGGGCTGGACAACTGCTGACTTTTGAAAAGTATTAAAAGCATTGAAAGCTAAAGGGTATACCTGGCTCGTTTCCTTCAGTAATGGTCAAGGTGGTGACCAAGGAACACGTGCTTTCATTGCTAATTTGTATAGTGGTTCTGTTACAGATGATAAAGGACAAAAATATACAACAGACAGTCCAAACTTTGTCAGCGGTACAACAGTGAGTTAGCTGGATTAAAAGATGGTTTGATGACAAACGGCTCTCAATTCGATGGTGGAGCAGATATTCAAAACTTGCAAAATGGACAAACTTCTTATACTGTTTCTTTGGGCACCTGCGCAAAAGGCATCCAAGCTAAACTCTTGAAAGCCAGTGGCGTCGAAGTTGTGGAAGTGCCATTCCCATCAGATAACGGAAAACCAGCTTTGGAATACCTTGTAATGGTTTTGGTATCTTTAACAATAAAGATAAAAAGAAAGTAGAAGCTGCTAAAAAGTTTGTCAAATTCTATTGCGGATGATAGTGAGCCATGTTGTTCTGTAGGTAGCCTTTCCAGTCCGTTCCTCATTTGCATTATATAACGACAAACGGATCGATCGCACTTGGACAAAATATTCACCATATTACACACGATTGATGGATTTGCAGAAATGAGAACACTTGGTCTCAATGCTGCAATCGTTTCAAATGACGAAAAAGGTTGAATCTGCTTTTGAAGACCTTTTACAGATAAAACCATTGAGTAAAAATATACGTAACGATTTCTTTCTGTTGTTGGTTTCATAAAATAGGAAAAAGGGAATATCACAAGAGGAGGTCAGCATCTCCTCTAGCTAAAAATGAGGTGTTGAATGAAAGTAATAAAATAAGAATGAGAAACGGTGATTTCTATGCTTTTTGGCAACCAGTTCTATTATTCTTTATTGTCTTTTGTATTAGCACCCGATGGTGATGGGATTTGTAACGAGTTTCTTTTAATTATTCTATGACTTCCTTTTTCATTCGTTGGATTGGACAATTACTCACGAATGTTTTAAAGATCCAGTCTTTGACTTAAATCTCTCATTAATACGGTGATTATTGGTTATTGGTTTCAGTACCAATTGTTGTTCTGTTCTTCTTTGTCAGGGCTTCTCAAACCTATAGTCAGAATGATCACTGGTCATTTTATCGGTTCGTCTCTTCCTGCCGGTGGTACAGGGCGTAGCTGTAACGGTTGTATGGAAAATGATTTACGACCCGCTGTCAGGATTTTGAATTGTACACAAAGTCGAGACATGTTATCAACCAGAATATTTCTTGGCTAGGAGATAAAAGAGGCATTGATGGCGATTATTGTGATTTTGTTGACAACTTCTGTCGGACAGCCTATTATTCTCTATATTGCTGCTGTGGAAACATTGACAATTCATTGGTGGGAAGCTGCGCGTGTTGACGGAGCGACAGAGTCTGCAAGTTTTTGGAGAGATTAAAATGGCCAAGTCTCTTGCCAACAACTCTGTATATTACGATCACTACAACAATCAATTTCCTTCCAATGTTTTGCCTTGATTCAGCTGTTGACATCCGGAGGTCCAAACTATTCAACCAGTACATTGATGTAGTACCCTGTATGAAAAGCTTCAAGTTATCTGAATATGTTGATGACTAATACCATGGGAGTATTTTTAGCCGTCGCATTTGGCTTTGATTAGCTTTGGCCCAATTCAAGATTCTTGGAAAATGATGTCGAGATATTAAAGAAAGGAGAGCAAGATGAAACAGAAAAATCAGTGCCTTTATGGTTATTTCAACGATTATTCTATTGGTGTTGACCGTTCTCTTTGTTTTCCTTTCTATTGGATTTTGACCGAGCTCTCGAAGTCTCAACCAGATACGATTTGTCATTTCCACCTCAATGGTGGCCTAAGATGCCAACATTGAAGACTTTCCAACAGCTGATGGTGCAAACCCAGCCCCGCAATGGATGTGGAATAGTGTCTTATCTCTCTCATGACACATGTTTTTGGTTTGTATCACACACACACACATCTTTATGCAGGTTAAGTTTTGGCAGAGAGGAAACGCGTTTCTGGCGGGCGGCGGATTCTTTTTGCACCTTTTTGCTCGCTGCCATGGCGCTGCCTCAAACAAGTGGTACTGGTCTCCTTTGGTCCCGTATCGTCAACTTTATGGGAATTCGCGATACACTAGCTGCCGGTTATTTTGCCTCTTGTCGGTTTGGCCTTTTTGGGTTTTCCTCGCGAAGCTACCTCTAGTGAGCATCTCCCAACGAGTGTTGGAATCTGCTAAGATTGATTGGCTGTGGTGTCGGACATGTGAATGTTGCTTTTCCGATTAGAAACCAGGGCTTTGCCTGCTCTCTTTGCCATTTTGTATATCAACGCTTATCACATGGAATGATTACTTTATGCAGTGGTTGTATTGAAGGCATCGCGGCAGAATCTAACGAGTTTCACTTGGAGTGGCATGTGACGCAAGCTGAAATGCTTGCAACGAATATATGGTTTGTTGATTATGGCCGGTGCTGTTATGGCAGCTGTGTTCCGATTATGTGGCATGTTCTTAATATTCACAAAAATCCTTCCCACAAGGTATTACCGCTTCTAGAGCTGGTGGAGAAGGATAAGGAGGGAAAACGACGATTTTCGATGAATTGCATCACTGCCCATTACAAAGCGTGGTATCCACAAGCATTTGATCGTGCTAGTGATTATCTCTTAACTCACGATGTACACGATTATGATTCAGGACGGTAAGGGTATGGATTGACGGAGAAAAAGTGCTCTGTTTGCTATGGGAAAATGGAATTGTGTTCTGGCACGACAGATGAATTTGAATTTCATCACCCATTATCTGGACTTGCATTTTGACTTTTATGCAGGCATGAAATCACTCGATGTGGCAACAGGGTAAAAAGAAGGGAGAAAACCGTGTGATAAAGAAGGACATTGGCTTTTGTGACTTGCCAGAGCACTCTTCCATTTATTATTTGGATAAACAGAATTTTGTTCTACTTTACCCAATGAGTCATCATCAGCCCAGCTAGACTGAGGAAAGGTAAGTAGAAGGGTCAAAAATGTGTCGTCAAAGTACTGCTCAACGATTGGAAATAGACAATGATTAGGAGGAGGTGATCCATGGAAAGAGAGTGCTCAGTACACAGTCTACTGGCAGTACAGATAATCTATGCCAGAGTATGTGAGAAAATAGTTAGATCTTGGTTACTGTGACAGCTCTCTGTCTTTCTTTACGTGCTGCGATTGTCGATGTAGTATTGTAGGCTGGTAGAGTGGTCTAGATCAATCTTGTTTGAACAAAGGTGCACGTCGTGTAAAAAGTCACAGCGGTATAGGTACAGGCTTTTCGGAAAAGTTGGAGTCGGTTTGCACACCCAAAACTGGGTTTGCTAGAACTACTGCGTTGTACGAGGTCAGTCTATTTTGACCTTGTGCTGGGCGGGAAACAATGCCATTTCAACATGCCAAAAGTAAACCTGTATCGAAAGCGTCATTATTTTACTAGTTTGCTGTTTTTATGCATCTATCTCTATGACAGCTAAGTTTGAAATGAGTAAAAGATCTCATACAAACAGGACTGATCATGGTAGAGCTTTGCATTTCTGTGTTCTTTTTGATGATAGCCTTACTAGCTGTAATCGTCTTTTTCCTCTCTAGTTCAGCATTTATATTGCTGCTAGGCTTACTCTTTTTGTATTAATCAGGTGTGCAGCCCCAGGATTTTTGACACTACCTATTATGGAAAACTATTTTAATAAGTATAAAACGATAAAACCAATTAACTTGGAGAATAAAAATATGAGAGATTTTAAAAATATGGAAGGGTCATTCCGGCCTTCTATGCTTGCTATGATAATCAAGGCGAGATTAGTCCGCAACGTGTGCGAGCTTTGCTAGAATATTTTCTCGTCAAAGGAGTTCAAGGATTGTATGTCAATGGTTCATCTGGTGAATGTATCTACCAAAGTGTTGCTGATAGAAAATTGATGGAAGAAGTAATGGCATGATGGCAAAAGGGAAATTAACTATTATTGCTCACGCTCGCTTGCAACAAATACCAAGGATAGTATGGAGTTGGCACGCCATGCAGAAAGCTTGGGAGTGGATGCTATTGCAACTATACCACCGATTTATTTTCGTTTGCCAGAATACTCGATTGCTCAATATTGGAACGCTATTAGCGCGGCTGCCCCACATACAGACTTTGTGATCTACAATATTCCGCAGTTGGCAGGTGTAGCTCTGACGCCAAGTTTATGTACAGAAATGCTCAAAAATGAACGTGTGATTGGCGTGAAGAATTCTTCATGCCTGTCCAAGACATTCAAATCTTTGCACTTGGTGGGTAAGATCACCTGTTCTAATGGGGCCAGATGAGATAATTTTAGGCGGTCGCCTGATGGGAGCAAGAGCAGGCATCGGCGGGAACTATATGGGCATGCTGAACTTTTTCTTAAAAGCTCAACCAATTGATTAGCCGACAAGGAATTGAGAGAGCAAAAGAATTACAATTTTACCATCAACACTATTATCGGAAAATTAACTGCTGCACATGGAAATATGTATTCTGTCATCAAGGAAGTCTTGACAATCAAAGATCTAAACATTGGTTCTGTTCGTGCTCTGTTAACACCAGTGACAGACACAGATCGTCCGATTGTAGAAGAAGCAGCCTGCTCGATTCTGTGTAGCTATGAAACGTTCTTGCATAAAAAGAGGTGGATTATGGGAAATATATTGCCATTGATATTGAGTGGAACAAATATCAAATATGGTCTGATTGATGATACTGACACCTTGCTGAAGCGCATGAAATCCCAACAGAGGCTCATATAGGGCGGTCCAGAAATTTTACAACGGTAAAGGGAATTGTAGCACGTTATTTAGAACAAATTCCAGTTGCTGGGGTTTGTATCTCCTCGTGGAATGGTCGATCCAGATAAAGGAGAAATCTTTATGCTGGCCCTCAGATTCCAGAACTATGCTAGTACTCAGTTCAAGAAAGGGTAGAAGAAACGATTTGCCGTTCCTTGTGAGATTGAAAACGATGTCAACTGTGCTGGCTTAGCGAAGTCATGTCCGAGAGTGGAAAGGGCAATGAATATTGCGATTTGTTTGACGATTGGGACGGTATCGGCGGTTGTTTGCTGGGTGGATGGTCAGGTTTTTCTGTGGTTTTAGTAATTCAGCTTGTGAAGTCGGTTATGTGTATCTACTCAGATGGATGCATCTCAAGATGTGGCTTCAACGACTGCCTTGGTCAATTATGTGCAGAACTTCACGACTGAAGCACTGCTGTGTGGAATGGACGGCGCATTTTCAAGGAAGCAACAGAAGGAAAATGCACGCTGTATCCAAGGCGTATTGACCGCATGGTTAACTATCTTGGGACAAGGGATTGCAATATTTGCTATGTAGTCAATCCAGAAGTGGTGATTTGAGTGGTGGTATTATGGGTCAAGAGCGATCCTCCGCCCTCGAATTGAAGCGCCATGAAATCTTGCTTTAGCTCAAAAGTATCGCTGAAAAGACTCAAACTTGCTTTTGCTCACCATCAAAAATGCAGCAGTATGTTTTGGAGCTTATTATCACTTTAAAAATAAGCATCCTTAACGGAAAACTTCCTATAATGGAAAAACGATGCAAATCCTTCAGTGAGGAGCTGCTCGTCTTTGTTTGATGCATTATTTATGTCGCCCTATAATAGCTATTTAATTTTTGATTTTCCCAAAAGCTGTTGAATATTTTTCTTTTTCTTTCTCGGTCAATTTCTAAGAGGCATAAAGGAGGTCAATCATCAGTAGCATAGGAAATTGTGCTGAAATGCGTAAAATATATTCTGGCTTGTTTTGAGTAAGTGACTGTGATGAGTTTCAGTAAGGTCTTTGACTTTGTTGGAGGACCTGTTACTAACACTGTTTTGCATTGTTTGAGCATCAATGAGACTATTGATGATAGATTGTGTTCCTCCGGACAAAGAAAAATCCAATAACAAAGCAATTTTTCGTCTAAGATACCGTTGTCCAAGCAAACCCATCTTGATCTGTCGAAAGGCTTCCGACAGATAACACCAGTCGCATGAACTGCACTCTCCTGTCACGCGACGAGGACCAGAGCTTCCAGTTCAAAGAAATAGACGCGGTTAGCTACTTGATGAGATTAGTAAACGCGGTAGGTTTATCTTCATCAATCAATTCTTCAGTTTTGTTGCTGGAATTTGAGTATATTTCATTGAGAACTCTACGAGATAGGGTCGTTTTCGTAAATGTTCTGTTTGTCTAATACTACCTTGCACTAGTGAATATATTGAAAATTAAACTCTATAGCCTTTAAATCCGCATGCAAAAGCAGAGTCAATGCTGTTTGGGAGATGTAGAGAGTTTCGCAACTTTCTGTGAGGAAAGACTCGTCGCGTAGATACTAGAAGGGTTAAAAGTAGTTTTGCAAATCCGCTTTCTAACTCGGTCATACTATCAAAATGGCTTTCAATCCTCGCCATGATACGTTGCGTATTTTTCATACAACATCTATCTCCATTGCATTACTATATAACAATTTGTTACTTATGTAGTTATATTATAACATGCTTTTTAAGATAAGGCTGGATTTAGGAATTGTAAATTTGGCTTGAAATATTTTTATCGAAGTGATGTAAAACCAAATTAATGATATAATAAATGTAAGCATAAACAGAGGTTGATTTATTAGTAGTTGATAGATCTTGTCTCCAACGACTACATAAAAACTATTTGACATTCAATTTTCACAAAAGAAAATTTAAATGGGATTGAACATAATGTATAAATCTTCATTTTCGACCTTTTCCAATTACTAGTCTGTCGTTCATCTACTGGAAGGTTGCAGACAAATTTCAATCTTTTCATATCGTAAAATTTTTCACTGCAATGACAATATCGCCGAGATGTCGTTGCTGAATTGTTCTGATAGCTTAAATTGTTTTTAGTTGTTGCCGATGAATAAGCTGCCTGAATACGTAATCGCTACCATCTCGTCGATTTTCAAAAATCATATGAACAAGGGAGAAGGGACCAGGGCTTCTAATGGAATAACCTCTTTGCTAGGAAAGAGAAATTTACTTATGAGGAGGCCGAGAGTGCATTGTCCCCTATACAAAATGTAGTCGCATTCAGCAGCTACTAAGCATTCAAGAGCAGCTTAGAGGTTTTATATGGCGCTGTTCTTCAATAGTTGGCAAACCTTCAAAAATCGGTAATCTTTTATTTCTCCTGAATAAACGCACAACAGGGATAGTTATACTGGTGTAATTGCTGATTGAATTGTTTCACTTGCTAGGCTCAACTTGTAATATGGTTTGGGGTAATAATTATGGCAGGCAAATTAACTGGCTTGTAGTCCCTGTATTTTTGTGATGACTGATTTTGAGATGTAAGAGTGGATGCATTCAAAACAATTTTAAAATGATTTGATAATATTACGATCCTAGAATCAGTAATGCCATCATCAATCCGTAGAGCAATTCCGAGTTTTAATCCATCAATTTCCAGAAGCTATCTAAAAGCTTGACGATTAATATCTACAAAAGGTATGGAATAGAATGTTTCTGGACATTCTTGAAGCGATGCACGTAAAGCAGATGGACACTGGGCTCTTTATAATCTCTAACATCCACCGTTTGCTCTACTGCTATATATACGTATAATGAAAAGCCTAAAGTGAGTGGCAGCGTCTGGTCAGTTGTATATTGCATTGATTCGCTCTCGTCCACACCAAAGAACCAGGTGATCACAAAGCCAGCTATAGGCACTAAGCATTGCAATAATAAATTGGATTTGTGAGGCACCATTATTATACAAAACCAAAATAAGCCTGATACCCCTTTGAGTGACATGTACCTATGGAATAACACAGCTAGATACTACCAAAGCCAGAACCAAAGACATGCTGTGATAAATACTTCCCGAAAGAGGTAGAGTGATAGCGTACATTAGCGGTTCACCAATTCCCTAGTATTCAACTGGTAAAGAGTCATGTAATTTTGTTTTTAATTTTTGTTTTCGTTTTTCTAGATAAAGACCAAGACCTGCCCCCACTTGTCCCCCAGCCCCCAGCTGTCATAAAATTGGAAGCAGAAGTTAATCCCTGAGGTTGGTCCAGATGGATTGTTGAGGAGAACATGGATGGGGGTGAGTGCTTGGTGTAGTCCTACTGAAACAAGAGGTAAAAATCCTGCTGATAAGAGATAACCCTCAAGGACACCTAATTTTTCATAGAAGAAGTTTAAAGTAGTAAAATACTTCCTGTAATCAACTCACCAAGTGGTTGAATGATCAGCAAAGCTAAAAAACCACCAATAATGACTGTCAGCAGTGGTGTGAGAAATGTATCAAGAAAATCTGGCATAAATTTTCTGATGGTGCGTTCTAAATAAGCAAATAAAATACCACCAAATAAAGCCGCTAATAACCCACCGATTCCGGTTGAATAAGCTTTGTTTACAAGAGGAAGTAAAATCCCTTTTGTTAGTAAATAGCATAGAGGGAACACTTACATACATAGCGCCAGCAATTGCACCTAAAATTGGGCTACCTTTAAATTCTTTTGCAGCATTCATGCCAACAAAGATTGGTAGAAATGTAAATAATCCCCAACTCATTGTCCGAATACATTGATACCACCATGCCATGGCAAAGGCATTTCTGTTGAAAACATTGATGATGTTGGTGATGCATTAATCATTCCCTGCAGCGATGATCTCGGTAATAAAGGGATGAAAATATATGGCTATGCAAAAAGCGTTGTAGTGGTTTGTCATGCCTTTGCTTATTAGCACTTTTTATTGATTTTGTGGGATTTGTCAACGATCGATAGTTTCGTCTATGCTCTGGGAGAGAGAAGATGAGAGAGTTCCGCAAATGCTTGAGCTACTTTAGTAATAATGCCAGGCCCAAAAATAATCTGCAAAGAGTATCCGCTTCTCTACAACGCCTAAACGCCATCAATTTTCTAATTTTTCACATAGTTAGCTAATTCAGGGTTTTTAAGTCCTACGGGTCTCTAATGAGTCATGCAGTCTATTACTTTTTATATTATTGGATCCTGCCAACATTGTTTTAAAAGTTCAGCATGTCTTGTTCAACATTCATGAGTATTCTCCTTTTCTTTGTAATAGAGTCTCAATAGACAGCGCAATGTTTTGGTGATTTTCGAGCAACATATTTTCCGCTTCGCTCTGTAGTTAAATGACCTAATTGCATCAAAATAGCAAGTTTTACGTTTCCTTTCGCTTTTTCAAATATATCTCTGCTTCCTGTGAGTTGGCACCGGTTTGTTTTCTGAATAATTCTCTGGCTCTTTCCACAAGTTTTTCATTTGTTGGTCTCACATCAACTATATAACCTTTATATATTTTACCAAGACGGATCATGCATAGTAGAAATCATATTTAAAATTAATTTTTGTGCAGTTCCTGCTTTCATTCTACTTGATCCAGTGATTACTTCCGGACCGACTAAAACCTCTATGGGATAATCTGAAATAGTAGAAATTTGGCATTTTTACACAGGAGATGGAACCTGTTTGGGCATTTTGCTTTATGGGCACATACTTGAGTGCTGCTGTTATATAGGTGTCCGGACCTGAAGCTGTTAATCCGATAACCATATCTTTTATCTCGATAATTTGAGCTTACTTAAGTCTATTTTGGCTGCTTGCCTCATCATCTTCGTTCCTTCGAGCAGGGTGAATAGCTCTGTTTCCTCCTGCTATAATCCCTTGAACTAAGTCAGCTTCTACTCCATAAGTGAGCGGACATTCTGAAGCATCTAAAATTCCTAAACGTCCAGATGTCCCAGCTCCTACATAAATGAGTTCTACCTCCTTGCTGCAATTGAGAAATAGTAGCATCACTAAGCTATTAATTGCCGGTAGGGCTTGTGCTAGCTGCTAAAGGTACTGATCCTCTCGATTGATATAAGATGTAATCTGTTTGGTGGTCATTTTTCAATCTCGAACGAATCAGGATTTGCTTGTTCAGTATTGAGCTGGTCAATATCCATTTTATAAAGCTCCTTTCATTTTTGTAAACGCTTACTCAATCATATTATAAAACAAAAGTTATAAAATTTCAATATTTATCTATGTAAAATAGTAACAAAGGAAGTGAAATTATATGGCGATCATACGATAATCAAATAAGCGGTTTAACAAAAGCAGAACAAAAGTTGTTAAACTATATGAAAAAGAACCTCTTGCACATTGAAGAATTAACTATCCGATTTAGCAGAACAAGCAGAAGTGTCACTGCTGCAGTGAGTAGATTGGCGAAAAATTCGGCTATTCAAATTTTTGCTAAGTTTAAATTAGAATTATCAAAAACCAAGTATGATAATTTGTATAATGGTAGTATTCTCGTCCAATGATAGTTTGAGTGATTTAGTGCTAAAATTAGCAGTTCTTACACAGAATCAATCAAGCAGACAGTGGAGCTCTAAAAATCGAGAGCTGGAACAAGCAGGTACTTTACTAAATCAAAGCAAGTAAAATTTATCTGTTTAGGGGTAGGTGCATCTGGGACAGTATGTAGTGATTTTTATTATAAGTTAAATAGGATTGGAAAAACTGTGTGTCCAGGATGAGTCATGTTCAAATGGCCAGTATTGCTTCAGCAAGTAGTAAAGAGATTTAGCAATTGAATAGCTATAGTGGATTGACAAAGGAGGTTGTTGCTCCACTACAATTTGCAAAAACAAAAGAGTATTACGATCGCCATTACAGGTGTTGGGCTAAATCCGCTGACGCAGTTGGGATCTTGTATTTCGTGTCCCTAAACATGAACAAGAGGTGAGAGGAGTATTGACCTAGAAACAATACTTTATATTTTAACAGACCTGCTGTATCTGCTAAGTGATTCAAAAAGGATAGTGAGCAGTTAGGAAGGTTATTAGAAGATACACAATTATTATCAAGTCTTTGAGAATATTAGACGATAATTAGGTTATTTGTGCCATCATTGTAAAAAGATTGTTATTGATGGATGCATTAAGATATAAAATACTGAAGGAATAATTGTTTTGACATTAGAGAATCTAGGGTAAATCTAGATTCTTTATTTTTAACTAAAATAAGTAGAGAGAGAGGGCTAAAAATATTTGACTATTCAGATAGTCGAATATTTTTGAGTTGTTGCTATGATGCCGTATTTTGAGTAAGTGGTTGTGATGAGAGAATTAACGAAGCTTTCGGGAAATGATCACAAGCAGATGAAAAGTCTAGGAAATAAGGCTCATCTCACAAATGGTAGTGTTTCGTGTAAAATGAATTCTTTGTTTCAAAGAAAAGGAATAAAACTCTGTGACGAATGGTTTGAAAATGTGTTATAATTTACACAAGTAAACGTTACAGCCATTGTATGATGCAAAGGAGGTGCAAGATATGACGAACGCTACTCTTGAGCAAATGCAAGAAATTGAGCGAGCAGCAGACGAAGTGCTAGCTGGTTATCAACATCAGATTCGGGAGTTGCAAAAGCCAAGCTGCCAGCGATTTGAAGTAACAGGGCGAGCCTATGATGAAGAAAACAACAGTTGCTTATTGAGTTAGAAGGAACAATCTAGAAAAGAGATTAAGCTAGCTTGACACAAGACTTGGAAAAACGAAACAAGAGAACGAAGAAAAAGTCCAAGCAGCTTTGTCAACAAAAGAGGCGTTACTGCAAATGATTGTAGACAGGGTGGTCAGAAAAATATGGCACTAGTCAGATGCAGGAGTTGTCGCTGCTGTTGCCAAGAGAATTGTTGGATGAAACTTTTCCTATCTGCAAAAATCTCCAATCGTTGAAATTCAGGATTTACAAGCAAAAAGAGACCTGGAAAAGGTGCTTTTGAGAAAGAGTTAGTGTGGAACTTGATACATCTTTTTCGGAACATCTTCAAGCTTTTGACCTGGCGGGCAGGAAAAACTCGCACGTATGATTGAAAACCTGCAAGCATTTGTTCCTAAGAAAAATGCTGAATCATTGAAGGAAGTCTGCATAGACACAAGCTTTTGTCAGTTTAGGAACAGGTGGGACAAGAACGGTGACGAAGAGCGTTTCTTGCAGGATTCAGCAAATTTCAAGTGTTGGAAAGAGCACAAGAAGCCAAAGAAACGGCTCAGTCGGAAGTGGCGGAGTTGGATGGGCAAGCTAGACGTTACTCCAGTAGCACTCTAGCCAATTTAAACATCTTCAGTGCGTTTGTGGGAACCATTCCAACCTAGTGGAAAGCAATCAGTTCAATATTCGATTGCAGGATCTATCCCAATCTGGAAGTTCGAGAGGTTTTTACTAGCAGTACAGAAAAAGGAATCCTTGTGTTATGCAAAGCAGAAAATTGCTAAGGAAAACCCAAGCAGTTTTGATAGAACTTGGTTTCAAGCTGTTTGAATATGCTTTTTGAGGAATTGCCAAAGAGTGTTTGGCAGCATTACAAGCGATGATAAAAGAGCAAGAAGCACTCAACTTTCAACAAAAATACAATCATGTCTTCTAAACGAAGAATTAAAAACAACTCAAGTGTCAGTTGGATTATGTATTGAATTTAACTTCGTCAAGATAAGGGCAAAGCTCTTGCTAGCACACAGAATTTGCCGCTTTAGAGGGCTGGATTGAGCAGGAGCAGATAGAAGATTTGAGAATGGGACCTCACAGCAATTTGGTGGTGCTGTCTTGTTTCAAATCCATGAAATGACGGCAGCTGATCGACAGCGTGCCGACAAAACTCAAAAATACAATGCATGATTGAGCCGTTTGAATTGGTAACTGAAATGTATTCGCTAGTCAAAGTACGAAGACAAAGATCCAACACCCGTTGTGTCGCTGTTTTATTTTTATCTTTTTGGTATGATGGCAGCTGATATTGGCTATGGTTTTAAGTTTGTCTTTGGTGGAAACAAGTTGGGCTGAAGGCCCTACATATCAATGCCAAATCTGGCTAAGAATTTACGCTTTTTAGAATTTTAGGAGTCGGTGTTGTAACTCTGGGGAGTCATCTACGGTTCATCTCTTTTGGTTTCAAATTGCCTTTTGCGATTGTTGATACTAGTACGGATGTGATCACCATTCTCATTATGTCGGTCGTGATTGGGTTTATTACAGTCATGACAGGGCTCTACTCAGTGGCGCAAAGAATATCTCGCATGAAAGATCTGCAGGAAGTCTATAATCCAGGCTTTGCTTGGATGCTGATTCTCGTCGGGCTGGCTTTATTAGCAGCGTCGATTATTCCCATCGCTTGCTTGCTGGTTTGATCGGACAATGGCTTGCTATTATAAATGCTGGGGGTATGTGTACTGTTTCTATTATCAGCGCTAAGAGTTTGAAAGGATTAGGGCCCTGTATTGTTTAATTTATACAATATCAGCGATGTGTGTGGGCGACTTAGTGAGTTTCACGAGACTTATGGCTTTGGGTCTTGCAGGTGCAGAGTATTGGTTCAGCCTTTTAACCTTAATTGTGGTCTCTTTTCCTCCTTTTGCTCGCCTTTAGTATTGGTATTGTGCTGTCATTGCCCTTCAGCAGTATCAATATGTTCCTCTCCTTTTATCAGGCTATGTACACGGAGCACGTTTGATTTTTGCTGAATTTTTGGAAAATTTCTACGATGGTGGTGGAAAAGCCTTTAAACCTTGAAAACCAGCAGAGAAATATGTTCACAAAAAGTAGTTCAAAGAAATTGTTTTAATTGCTCAGACAGAATTTTATACCATTGACAATTAGAACAATCAAACAAACAGTATTTACTATTAGAAATGGAGTTTATTTGATGCAAGCTTTTTCATCTTATTTTCAACTTATGGCGGTGCCTTTTCGCAGCACTAGGTGTGGTTCTGGCGATTTTTCTTAGTGGTATTGGTTCTGCGCGGAATGTCGGCTCGACTGGTCAGGCTCGCAGCATTGTTAAAAGAACAGCCTGAGAAATTTGTTAGCGCTTTGATTTTGCAGTTGTTGCCAGGTACGCAAGGTTTGTATGGTTTTGTTATTGAATTTTAATTTTCTTTAAAGTTCAACCTGAAATGGCTCTCCAAACAGGCTTGGCACTCTGCCGCACTCCAGTCGGAATTGTTGGTTATTATGCTACAATATCAAGGAAATGTAGCGACAGCAGGCATGCAGATTTTGGCAAAACGTCCTGGAAGACGTAATGAAAGGAGTAATCCTTGCTGCCATGGTCGAAACCTATGCTATCCTTGCCTTTGTTGTGTCTCTTTTAATGGTTTTTGAATGTGGAAATGAAAATGAGACAGTTTTTAGGGTCTTGAAACCATCTGATTTCTGAAGGAGGTAGATATGGGATTTGAATCAATTGAGGGATTCGGTTTTTGAGCAGGCGCAATGAAAAATGGGCGACAGTTGGTAGCTAAAGCCCAAGGAAACCCTGATCGCGAAACTAAAGAACAAAAAGCACGGCTGAAACAAGAAAAATGCAACAACGTGAGCAAGAAGTAAAGTGCTAAAACGTCGAGTACAGCGTGAAGTGCAGCAACTTGAAAATGAAAAACGTCAATCTACTTTGGCATGACCAAGCAACGGATTTTGAAAGAATTATTTGCAGGAGCTTTATGAGCAGATGGCGGCTTGGTCGCTCAAACAAGAACAGGCTTTTTGGAGCAGATTTTAAAAAGTATCCTCAAGAAGAGCTGGTTTTGACATTTGGTTCACGAACATTTGGTAAATATTCAGCCGTTCAATTAGAACTAATTGTTAGAGCGTTATCTGCAAGTGAAATTAGCTTCTTCAGTTGTGAGTGGAGAAGGGTTTTCTCCTTTTCGCGAGGGAATCGTTGACGATCAACTATCTCTACCGTTATTTGGTGGATTCTTTGCTGGCAGGAGGAAAGCTCATGGATTGCTCAGGCTATTTTTCCAAGATAAAGAAGAAGGTAAGGAGACTGTTCATGAATGACAATGCTCGCACAAGTTAATACGGAAATTAGTATTCATGAGAGTGGTTTCAAGTCCTGCGCAATATGAGCAGTTGTTATGAGCTTCAACTTCTGAAAGTCGCTCAGCAGCTTTGGAAGGGACAGTATATAATCCGAATCATGAACAACTAACTGACTTAAAATACGATTGGAGAGATTTCTCATGAAGCATTTGTTTGCAGAGTATCACATGGGCTTTTTAAAGTCAGTCCAACATCTAGCTGTGTGGAGTTTCTACGCTTAAATATACCTATCACAATCTTAAAAGTGTTGCTTAAGCACAAGGCAACAGGCTTAAATTTAAAAGCATCTATTGATTCCTGTCGGGTCATATTCGTTAGACATGCTGAGCAGCTGATTTCAACTTTTTCTGCGGAATACTGTCCCAAATTGATGGTGGATGAAATAGAAGCAACTTGGGCAGAATATCAGGATTACCAAGATGTGCGTGTTCTAGAAATCGGAATGGATCTCAGCTTATTTCGCGCACTTAAAAAGGTTGGAATCTGAATTTGAAGATGAGCAGCTTTAAGCAGTTGGTGCGGTTGACGATTGATTTTTATAATGCAGACAACGGTGCAGCGTGCCATTCGTCACCAAAAACCACATAGTTTTATGACACAACTCTTATCTGATGATGGGTCTTTGACAAGTGCAGAATGGATTGAGTTAGCAGAAAAAGGGCAACTAACGAACTGGTTTTCTCAAGTAAACCCACTAGAATTTGATGCAGAATTGCGCTCTTATGAAGAAAAATACATTTGGGGAAGCTGACAAATCTTGAACTGAATATTTAGCAGACTTTGGTTCCGTTTAAACTCTTAGAGCAAGGACGATTTGAAACAAGTGGTCCACTTCCATTAGCTCGCTATTTATTGGGAAAAGAGCTAGAAGTGAAAAATCTTCGACTTATTTTGACCGGTTTGACAAATCAGCTTCCAGTAGAAATCATTAAAGGAAAAGTGAGACCAATTTATGGCCAGTAAAACTTATAAAATTGGCGTGGTAGGAAATCGTGATGCCATTCTACCTTTTCGCCTGATTGGTTTTCAGACTTTTTCCAGTCACAGGAGCAGTGAGCTGTGAATGCTACGCCGACTGAGCCGAGAAGATTTTGCCATTATTTATTTGACAGAGGATGTGGCTGTAGAAACTCTAAACATTGGCTTACTATGATAAGCAAGCATTGCCGGCGATTATTTTAATCCCTGACTCACAAAGGAATAATGGATTAGGACGGGGACGCATTCGTGAGAATGTAGAAAAGCAGTCGGACAAAATATTTTAAATTAGAAGGAGCAAGACTTGAGTCAAGGAAAGATTATAAAAGTTTCAGGTCCTCTTGCGTTGCTTCTGGAATGCAGGAAGCGAACTATTCAGGATATTTGTCATGTGTAGGCACGCTTGATTGGGAAATCATCGAGATGGTCAAGATGAGGCTTCTATTCAGGTATACGAAGAAACCCTGGTCTTGGGGCCAGGAGAACCAGTAGAAACAAATAGGGAGTCCGTTATCAGTTGAGTTGGGGCCAGGCTGATTTCTTTGCAAATGTTTGATGACATTCAACGTCCTTTGGGCACGCTTTCAAACGGTGACACAGAGTGATTTTCTGGCAGTGGGAGTTCAGCTGCCTAATTTGAATCGTGAGATTAAGTGGGACTTTGTACTTGTCTAGCTGTCTGATCGATGAAGTCCAAGCTGGAGATATTCTAGGCACCGTTCAAGAAACCGAGCTGTAGTGCATCGTATTCTGGGTACCCAGTTGCAGTTAGTGGTCGGCTGACGGCTATTGAAGCTTGGTAGCTCACGGTCGAAGAAGCTAGTCTGCGAAATTGAGCGTGCGGATGGTTCTGTTCCTTTGTCGGCAGTCCTCATGCAGAGGTGGCTGGCCAGTCCGAGAGCCGTCGTTTCCGCTCAAAAGCTGATCCCAGAGGGAACCTTTGGTGACGGGTCAACGTGATTGAGCACGTTTTCCCAGCTCGCCTAAGGGCGGCTGCTGCTGCCCTCGGCCCATTTGGAGCTGGTGGAAAGACGATGCTCAGCATCAGGTTGCCAAATTCTACAATGGACATCGTGACGATGTTGGCTGTGGCGAGCGGGGAAATGAAATGACGGATGTCTTAAAATGAATTTCCAGGAGCTAATCGATCCAGTAACTGGTCAGTCAATTATGCAACGAACTGTTCTGATTGCGAACACATCCAACATGCCAGTTGCAGGCGCGTGAGGCTTCTATCTATACAGGAATTACAATTGCTGAGTACTTCTGGAGATATGGGCTACTCTGTGCTTGCAAAGTGACAGGCAGATTCGACCTCACGTTGCGAAGTTTGCGTGGGAAATGTCCGGTTTGGAAGAAATGCCAAGGATGAAGGCTTATCCCGTCGGTCTCGGCAGTCGGACTGCTGGAATATTACGAACGAGGCTGGTTTGGTGAAACCTTAGGTAGTGACGGAGCGCGAGGAAGTATTACTGCAATTGCGCTGCTCCTCCAGGTGGAGATATTTCAGAGCCCGTCACGCAAAATACTCTACGGATTGTCAAGGTCTTCAGATTGACGCTCAGTTATACAACGTCGTCACTTTCCCGTCATCAACTGGCTTAGTTCTTACCTACTTTATCTAGATGAGGTAGGGTACCATATCAATCAATATGAACAGTTGATTTGGTCAGAAAAGGCAAACCAAGGCAATGAACATTCTTCAAAAAGAGAGTGAACTACAAAGAAATCGTACGGTTGGTTGGTCTGGATTCGCTGTCTGAAAAGGGATCGTCTTACCACGAATACAGCAAAATGATCCGTGAGGACTACTGCAGCAGAATGCTTTTGACGTAGTGGATACTCTACACTTTTTACAAGTAGCTCCTTTCTTACTAATATCCTAACGTTTGATGAAGAAGCTAACTGTTCTTTTTGAATTTAGGTGTTTATTTTACTGAGATTATGAACGGTACTGTGGAGTTGAGAGACTGGGGATTGCCCGCTCTAAATTTATCCTAGAGGATCAGTTGAGCGCACGCAGTTTGGATACCGCTATTCGGGGAAAAATCTGTATGATATTCTGGCCCAAGGAGGAGCAACCAATGAACGTGGATTAAAGAATACCGTACTAGCGAAGCTGTTTCCATCCTTTGATGATTGTGGATCGAGAAGGGGTATCAATGAATTAGTGAAACCAACGCATGATGGAACGAAGCGTCAGGGCAGGTCTTAGGGAGTGCAAGAAGATAAGGCGATGGTGCAGCTGTTTGAAGGTTCTAGTGGAATCAATCTAGGGAAAACTAAGGTGCGTTTTACCGGTCATCCTCTTTGAGTTGCCAGTATCTGAAGATATGGCTCTGAAGGATTTTCAATGGGATGGGTGTCTATTGATGGTGGTCCAGATATTTTGCCTGAGAAATACCTGGCATTGACGGTCAAGTTGACCTAACCAGTAGCAAGAGATTATCCTGATGAGTTCATTCAGACTGGGATTTCAGCTATTGATCACCTCAATACTTTGGTACGCGGCCAAAAACTGCCAGTCTTTTCTGGATCGGGCCTGCCTCATAAGGAATTGGCTGCTCAGATTGCTCGTCAAGCTACTGTGCTCAATTCAGAAGAAAATTTTGTAGTCGTTGCAGCTATGGGGACGACCTTTGAAGAAGCTGGAATTTTTATGAATGACTTGCGGAGACGTAGCTATTGACCGCTCTATCCTCTTTTATCAATCTAGCAAATGATCCTGCTATTGAGCGGATTGCAACACTATCGAATTGCCCTTTGACGGCTGCTGAATACTTGCTTTATGAAAAGGACATGCACGTTCTCGTCATCATGACAGATATGACGAACTACTGTGAGGCCTTGCGAGAAGTATCCGCCGCTCGTCGAGAGGTGCCAGGACGCTGAGGCTAATCTGGTTATCTTTATACCAACCTATCCACTCTGTATGAGCGTGCAGGACGTTTGGTAGGGAAGAAAGGCTCGGTCACACAAATTCCAATTCTTACCATGCCTGAGGATGATATCACTCATCCCATTCCTGATTTGACTGGCTACATTATGCAGTCAGATTATCCTGTCGCGTGACCTTTGTAATAGTGGTTATCGTCCGCCGATTATATGTACACTGTCCCTTTCGCGTCTCAAGGACAAAGGATCTGGCGAAGGAAAGACTCGGGGAGACCACGCGGCAACGATGAATCAGCTTTTTGCGGCTTATGCACAAGGGAAACAGGCCAAAGAATTAGCAGTTGTACTAGGAGAGTCTGCATGATCTGATACGGATAAGCCTCTATGTACAATTTACTGAGCGATTCGAAAAAGAATATACAATCAAGGATTTTATACCAATCGAACGATTGAAGAAAGCCTAGATTTAGGTTGGGAAATTGCTGTCTATCTTGCCACGGACAGAGCCGAAGGATTAAGGATGATATGATTGACCAATATTTACCAGAAAGTAGGCGGCAAGCTTAAGGAGGTGAGCCGATGACTCGTTTGAATATCAAACCCACTCGAATGGAACTCAACAATCTAAAAGAGCGCTTGAAAACAGCTACTCGCGGCCGCAAACTTCTCAAGGATAAGCGAGATGAACTGATGCGTCGTTTTATTGAAGCTGTTCGCGAAAATAATCGCCTTCGCCAAAAAGTTGAAGAAGCTCTAGTTGGTCATATGCAGGACTTTGTGTTGGCAAAAGCTTTGGAAAGCGACCTTATGGTGGAAGAAATTTTTGCTGTCCCTATGCGAGAAATCAATTCCATATCGAACAGGAAAAAATCATGAGCGTGCGAGTTCCTAAGATGCATGCCCATATTGCCAATCCTTACGGTGATGATGAGGGAGATGTAGTTTATAATACGTGGCATCCAACAGCCAGATGGATGAGACGATTGAAGATATGAGTAACCTATTGCCCAGATCTTTTGCGCTTAGCAGAGATTGAAAAGAGCTGCCAGTCTGATGGCGGATGAAATTGAAAAACTCGCCGCCGGGTCAATGGCTTAGAGTATGCAACTATTCCAGATCTCATAGAAACCATTCATTATATCGAAATGAAGCTAGAAGAGGCTGAACGAGCTAGTCTAGTGAGAGTTATACAAAGTGAACAATGATGGAGAGTATTCAAAAACTGAGGTAAACCCAAACACGCTGTGACTGGGTCGGTAGTGGGATACTCGATATTTAAAATCACTGTCACTGAGATTCAGTCCTATGGCTGACAATGATAATCAAAAAACAAAACAGACGATACTTTGATGAGTTGACGTCTGTTTTTCTTTTCGATGATTAGACGTGCAAGCAAAAAGAAACCAAAAGTTTACGCACGTTAGTATTTTCCAGAGTCATGCGAGAATTTTGCTGATACGTCATACAGCAATAGAACACCATACTGAAAGGGATGAAAATTTGCGACTTTAGTTTATCAATCAACGCGTGACGCAAACAATACAACGACAGCTAGCCGAGCCATTTTGCAGGGACTGCGCCAGAGATGGCGGCCCCTTTACTCCAATTTCTATCTCTCAGGTCGAGCTGGGATTTTGCAAACCAAAGACGCTTCCTATCAAGAAGTAGCAAACTAATTTTATCTAAGCTTTCTTAGATGATTCTCACAGATCAAGAGCTAGATGATTGTACTGCCCATGCTTACGATAACAAGTCTGATACGCCGACATCGCCCTAACTCGCTTAGATGGCCGCACAATCTAGGAGCTTCTTTCCGCGGTTCGACCATTGCTTTTAAGGACACGGCCTTGTCCATCCTTCCTGCATTTATTGACGACTGCAGCGAAAAGCATGGTTTGGAGAAAATTAAGCCATTCTGACGGGCGACTTCAGACACGCAGCGGCTATACGTCATTTTGCAGACGTTCCTGGGACCGAGATTACTCGTCTTTTATCCGAAAGATGGTGCTGCAAAGGTCTCAGAGCTACAAAATGACAGTCCCAGACAGGGGACAATACACTCATGTAGTGGCTTATTGAAGCGAATTTTGATGATGCCTGCAGACCAATGTCAAGCAGATGTTTAATTTCAACGCTAGTGCTTCTGCAAAACTAGCAGAACACAAGTTGCACTTTTCTTTCCGCCAACTCCATGAATATCGGGCGCTTGCGCCACAGATTGTTTATTGGTGTCTCATGCTCTATGTACAATTGATCAAAACGACTGGGATTCGAGCTGGTGAAGCAGTCAATTTTCTGTTCCAACTGGAAACTTCGGTAATATCTTTGGCAGCTCTACTATGCTAAACAAATAGGTCTTCCAGTTGGCAAGTTAATCTGTGTCGTCCACGAGTGCCACGTCTTGACAGATTTCTTTAAAACACATATCTCATGATAAGAAGCGCTGTTTTAAGGTGACATTCCAGCCTGTCTACGGACATTTTGCTCTTCAAATCTAGAGCGCTTGATTTTTCCACCCATAGGGAAGATGCCGAAAAGACAGCAGAGTTGATGACTAATCTCAAAACATGGTCGTAAGGAGCGACTAACTTTGACTCAGAAATGCTAGCACCTCTTGCGCGGCTGAACATGCCATAGAAGTGGAGACCGCAGCTGAAATCAAACGGCTTTATGAAACATCTAACTTATATTGAAGATCCGCATGCAGCAGCAGGTGATCAGCCGTTTATCAAAAGACTTTGACCAAAACAGGTGTGATGACGACGAAGACAGTCGTTGCTCTAACCGCCAGTCCTTATAAATTCAGTTAAGCGTAGTCGAAGCGTGTGACTGGACAAAAACCGGACTTGCGTGATTTTGAAGCTTTGGCTTCAGTTATAGGCTGATCTTACCGTGTGTCAATCCCCAGCAGCAGCGGATGGCACCGAAACGGCTTGAAGTCCGCCATAAAATGACTTGCTGCTGCCGCGACCAGATGCAGGCAGCAGAAAAGGATTTAGCTTTAAATCCATTTCTCTAACACTCAGAGGGACTTACCTGAGAGTTTTCGGCTTGTGTAAAAGTATGCAAACGTCTCTTGCCAGCAAAAGAGTATAATCCTAAAAGCAGGAGTTTCATAATGGATGACCACTTATAAAAAGATTTTTAAACATAGCTTTGCCAGCCATGGTGAAAATTTTGCAGATGCTAATGGAATGGTAGATTGCATTTAGTAGCTAGTCTAGGCCTGGTGGCTATTTCAGGAGTTTCGGTTGCTGGCACATGACTAGTACATTTCACCAGGCCATTTTTATTGCGCCAGGATCAGCAGTATCCAGTCTAATTTCCAGAGTTTAGGAGAAGGAGACGAGATAATCTGCGATTTATCATACTGCAGTGGCATTAAATTGACCCTGATACTGAGTGGGTTTCTGGACTTTTCTCGCTTGCTTTTGGACGCCAAATATTGGCTTGGTTGGGGAACGGAGCCTGCAGTCGCTAATGCAGGTGGTCTCTATCTCGCTTTAATCGGAGGAACAATTGTTCTTTTTGGAATGATGACAAGTCTAGGGGCTTTGGCTCGAGCGACCAGCAATCCCCCGCCTGCCTATGTATGTCAGCTTTTTAGCACCCATTTAATACGTCCTTTTTCCAGCATTGCACTTTTTATTTTCCACATGGGAATTGTTGGAGTGGGCATTGGAAACCATTTTAGCTCGTCTGGTGGGTGGCCCTCATTTTATGGAAAGAATTGTCGCTACCTTTGGCGCCTTGGAGTTGAAAGCTGGATTGGGAACTGTTGCGCTTATCTCTGCCAGCTGCTGGGGAACGATTGATGATGCGAGCTGGGATGCTTGTGATGATTGCTATTATTGTTAAGTTCGGGACAGATGCTCGTCGCAGGAAATGCTATTGGAGAGGTTCTGACCCAGTTTAACTACATGCTGAGCTTTTGGTGTCGCTACTGCAACAGTCATGTTGGTAGCTCATGCAGTGACAAGCAGACCTCAAGCAGTTAGGAGGCTGACAAAGCAGACGTACTGCTATCTCTAAAGCCTCATGTTACCGATAGTCTGTTTTCTTTTTGGGCTTTAGCAGCCGTTAACACAATTTTATACAGCTGACGGTGATGCTATTCTAGGCTAGTTTATCTGTTGTCTCTGTTTTCACCTTTTGGGAGTGCCTATGACAGCAGGAACAGTCATCTATACAGCTGTTTAGGGCGCGTTGGGCAACGTTGTTGTTGCCTTTATGCCACAACGGTTGGTATGTGGCTCATACTTGCATTGTAGCAGGCTATTTTCTCGGGAGTAACTGGGCTTAGGGCCTCTGAGTTTGACGGCTACCTTTTGGACAATAGCTTTCTGCCGGCTATTTTTACAAATACTTTACTCAACGGAAAATGAGGGAGCGAACATGACAATAGCTTTTATTTGGGATTTGATGGAAACATTACTAGATTCCTATGACGCTATTTTATGGGGATTGAAGAAACTTATACTCACTATGGATTGACCTGACCGAGAGGGTATCCATGCTTATATTTTGCGGCATTCTGTTCAAAAACTGCTGAAACAGTTGCAGCAGAAAAGGCTTGAATGCAGAAGAGATGAATTGACTTTAGAGGGCAAAGCCGGTAAGAGAAGAAAATGCCTCAAACTTGCTTTTATGGATGGTGCTAGACAACTTTTGCTTGGGCGCAGGAAGCAGGTATTCAGTAGTTTGTTTTATACCTACAAGGGGGATGCCTCACTAAGTTTTGTAGCTGATTTAGATATTTTGGATTATTTCACAGAAATTGTGGACGACGGCTAATGGATTTGGCAAGAAAACCCTGATCCAGAGAAGGGCGGGTGGATTATCTGCGGAGATCAGTTGAATAAAGAAATGACTTATTATATCGGGTGACCGAATGCTAGATGTAGATGCTGCTCGACAGCGGTATCTCAAATCCACCACTTTCGTGTGATTACTTCGACCAACGATCAATCATCAATCATTGAAGTTAGTAGATATGCAAAAAGATAATCCGTTGAAAGCGGGAAGCAAAATAAGGCTGCTCTATATAGTCCACATAAGAGAGTGAGACGAGATAACTGGAATTGTTGGAAATTACATAACTATCTCGTTTCTCACCAATATGACACAGCTTTATTTAGTCTCAAGATCAGGGAATCATCTTATCATAGTCTTTTCACCTTCTAAACAGTTTCGAATCATTAGTTTATCATTAAGAGAACGTGGTTTGAAAGTCGATACATAATCTACAAGAGGGAAAATGACTGGAATTTAAAAAGGTCTTTATGGAATTGTTCAGGAGGAGTAGGTTCAGGCGAGTAATCCAAATTTCACAAAGATTTCACAGTCACTGACCAGAACTTGAATTGCTTTTTCTTTGGAATGTTTAATTTTGATAGTCAATCGCAACATGTTGTCTCCATCTTACTGTCCATAGGTTTTTAGTAAAAAGTCTCTCCACTAAGGATCAGCTGCTGTCTTATAGAGACAACCAACTGTTCTCGTCGAGTATACAGGCGACGGGAACACACACCTCAGCATATAAAAGGATTTGGACAGAATTCTTTTATTATATTGTTGAAAAGCGTCGAAATTCTGCATCGATTCCCTATGGATATAATCAAGAATTTGCATAATCTCCATTAAAATGACGTTTGTAAATAGCTTTCTGTCTTTGAAATTCCAACGCCTTTTTGCAATTTCTAAGCAAAGAAAAATGCACGACTGGGTGTCTCGGCAGCAAGCTCAAAAAGCTCTAAAAATCTTTTTCTCTCGTGGCTAAGTACCATCGTGGATTCCTCCTTATAACATTCCCGAATTATATATATGTAGTCTAGGTAAAAAGAGCTTGAAAAGCTGACAACCTAGTACACAAACATAGACAAACTATATTGAAACACTGACTATACAGTTAACATAAAATGAGTGCAATGCGCGTATGATTATTAGAAAGGAGGACGACGAGAAAGCGCGTCAGGAAATTGATGAGCTTTGTTTTGAGTAACACTTGTTGCTCGCTTCCACAATTTTAATACCAATAAGATGCTGCATAGCGAGCGCACAAACGCAAATAGTACACAAACTAGCCAAACAACCAGTGGATCAAAAGAGGTGCCAAAGGAGCAAGCACAACAATCAAGCAGTACTACTAATACTGGGGATAAGCTCGAAACAATCTCCAAAAGGTGCAGAATCATCAAAATCGAACAAAACAGAGGAGAAAGAGGACGCAACCAGGCGCTCCACGAGAAGTAAAAAGAACACGGAGAGCCGCCCGCTGCTGCGTTGATGTGAAGGTTAAGCTAGATAGTCGTCATTACTGCTGACTTACAAACAGTTGATGCAACGGTAATCCAGTTTAATCATGCCCTAAAGAAATGGGAAAACTTTTTGAGAATTACAGGGAAATTCTAAATTACTCTTGATAAATGTAGTTAAAGCTGGTGATCATACAACAATCCAACTTCCGAATAAAATCACTTTTGGGATGACAAAGGTTTTGATTTAAAAAGATAGCACTGGCCAAGTAGTAGCACATGCGACAGTGGACCCTAAAACGAAAAACGATAAATACTAAAATACACCGACTATGCACAAAAAACACTCTGGTGTAATAGGTAGTTTTTCTTCTATGCTCGTGTGGACCATAGTGTTGTTAAAACTAAACAGACAGCTCAGTAGATCTTACACAAACAAAAGAGCAAATTGCAGTTGGTAAAGTAGACTTTGAAGGTCTTCCGCCGGCTGACTGATACGCTGAGAGCGGATGGATTGATGCAGTGCAAAAGTTTTACACTATCAAATTTCAGTAAACCGTTCAGGAATACTCAATCCCTAATGCTTCTATATGATCATCTTCCAAATAATAGTTTTGCAGTATGTTCCAAAGGTATCTTTAAAATTGAAAAAGGGACATGGACACCCAGATGGCGATAGTGGGAATTTAAAAATCGAGTTGATGTAACTAGTCAGTTTTAAATCCAAGATAGACGTGGACAGAAACAAGTTTTAACTTGCAACTAGGAATCTCTTCAACAGATGGATACTACATTACTTATGATGTTAGGGCTACATTATACTCCAGTTGATGGTGAAAAATTGTAAATAATGCCAAGTTATACTCAAATGGTCAAGTGAAAAAGAAGTTAGTTTCACCAATTCCTATTTTGAAGGTGGCGGACAAGCTGAAGGTTAGTGTTTATAATATTAAAATTCATAAAAAGATGAGCAAGGAAAACCTCTTAAGGGAGCAGAATCAGTTATTCGTGATAGAACAAAACAAGTAATTAAGACGGTTACGACTGATAATAATGGGAATGCAGAAATAACGGGGCTTTTTAAAAGATACTTATACAATTGAAAAGAAACAAAAGCTCCAGAAGGATATCAATTATCTACTGAAGAAACTCGAAAGTCAAGCTCAGAAGACTTTGGAGCAACTAAGTCTGTAACAAAGGACATCATCAACAAGAAAACGAAAAGTTTCTGCTCAACTTCGGGTTAAGAAGGAATTGATCGGTCGCCAACTCAAAGATAAAGAATTTACATTTGAATTAAAAAGAAAATCAGATAAACATCTTGAAGATACAGTGAAGAATGATCGTGATGGTTTAGTGAAGTTTAAGGAGTTGACATTTACTGAAGTTGGAACTTACGAGTATATAATTTCTGAAAAACGAAGACCATCCAGAGCATGGTTTGTTCTACGATATCAGTGATATTGATGTAACAGTTACCGTCGGCAGAGATAATGAGGGCAAACTGCTGTTACAAAAGATTTCTTATAAAGAGCAAGGAAGTTCAACAGAGAAGAAGACATTTACGAACACTTATACTCCTGATAAGACGGAAACACGCCTATCGGTGAACAAGAAACTGACGGGTCGCAGTTTACGTGAGGGTGAATTCCAATTTGAATTGAAGAAAGAGGGAGAACTAACCCCGATTCAAACGAAATCAAATGGCGTTGATGGTAAGGTTCAATTTGATTCGATTGAATATGATAAAGCAGGGACTTACAATTACACTATTACTGAAAAAGCTGGTAATGTTCCAGGGGGTTGTCTATGAGCCAAATCTTATCTCGGCAACTGTAGTCGTCGAAGATAAGGGAGGAAAACTTGAAGTTACAAAGGTCACTTATTCGAAAGCTGGACTGGAGACGAAGGACCCAACCTTTATCAATCAATACTACCCAGGAAAAACTTTTGCTAAAATTACAAGTAAATAAGATTTTAACTGGTCGAGGATCTTTCAAAAATGGTGAATTTGAATTTGAATTAACTGGTGCAGAGGATCACAAACATCAAGTGAAGACGAACGATGCAAACGGTAAAGTCGAGTTTCGATCAGATTGAAATATACTAAAGCTGGAGAATACCACTACACCAATACAGAGAAAAAGGCTGTTAGGTGGCATTACTTTATGATACGAAAGTACAAAAGCTACTGTCAAGATAACTGATGATGGCAAAGGCAACTGCACTCTGAAATTTTCTACGATAACAATGACACTACTCGTCAATAAGTATTCAAGTAAAGAAGACTTTCGCAGCCTTTGATGTCACAAAAAGTTCTGACTGGTCGCAACCTGAAGGATCAGGAGTTTGAGTTTGAACTGAAGAATATTACAGGAGCAGTTGGAAGATACTCGCGATAGTACTGCTGAAAAGTTCAGTTCAAAACTTTAGAATGACAAGCACTAGTGTTTATAAGTATACACTACTGAAAAAGAACAACAGTTGCGTGGTGGACCATGATAACACTGCAAATCAAGGTTACTGTAACGAGTAACGACGATGGCAAAGGTAATCTTGTAGCCAAAAGTAGAGTATGCAAATGACAAACGTACTTTCAATAACACCTACACCATCAGCTACTGCAAACCTTTGATGTAAACTCAGAGCTCACAGGTCCAAAAGCTGCGAAAGCGCAAGAATTTGAGCTTTAGTTGAAGGAAGATGTAAGTCAGGAGCTCTTCAAACAGCTCAAAAATGATGCCCAAGGAAAGTTCTAGTTCCAAAGCTATTACCTACGATAAAGCAGGTGACTACCACTACACCATTACAGATAATGGCCTGACAGGGGTTACTATGATTCGAGCAGTTAAAGTGATAAAGAAGTAACGGATGATGGTAAGGAACTAAGCACTACCGTGACTTGTGAGTGGTAAAGACCTTTAAGAGCACGTTCACACCAGAGAAATCACAGTACCACTAAAAGTGCATGAAAGCTTTCTAACTGGTCGCAATCTGCAATGACGAGTTTGAGTTTGAGCTGTATGATGTACTGTAATAATCTGCTTGAAACTATAAAAAATAAAGCAGATGGTACGATTCTTTCACAGCTCTTAAGTTTACCAGCAGGCCGCTATAACTATACTATCAAAGAAAAAGATGGTAAGGTTTCAGGTGTTGACACGACAAACAACTGACTCAAAGTTACAATTTCTGTTCAACAAGAAGAGGATGGACAGTTGGTTGTCAATGTTATCATCTAGGTCTTGACGAGGCGGTAAGAATCAATCTAAACAAAGTTTTACAAATAAATCACTGCCAAAGGTACAGAGCTACTTTCTCTTACGAAGAAAAATTAACAGGTCGTGCTTTGAAGGATGGCTGAGTTTTAGCTTTTGATCTGGAAAAGAAGACGGCAAGGCAGACGTTCTTCAAAACCAAGAAGAATGACAAAGATGGTAGGTTCAGTTTGATGCAATCAAGTATTCAGCAGTGGAACGCATCACTACACCATTACCGAAAAATAGGATTGGGTGGTGACTTACGACACCAAGTACCATCGAGGCAACAGCTGGTCACTGATGATGGTAAAGGTCAGCTGTTTCAAAAGTAACCAGAAAACAATGACCAAAACCTTCAACAATACGTACTCTAGTCAAAAAGGTTAGTGCACAACTAAGCGTAACCAAAAGAACTGACAGGTCATGCATTAAACGATCAAGAGTTCGAATTTGAATTAGTCGGATCTCGATGACAACGTTCGTCAGACGAAGAAAATGCAGCAGACGGTCGTGTTTACTTTTTGATGCGATTGACTATACAAAGTTGGCACTTATCATTACACCATCAAAGAGAAAGACAATGGCTTAGGTGGTGTGACCTATGATAAGAAAGAAATCAAAGCGACTGTCAAAGTTACTGATGATGGCAATGGTCAGTTAGTTGCCCAAGTATCTTATGATACAGCTAATCCAACCTTCCGCAATACTTACCTTGCTAAGGAAACAACTGCGACATTAGAAGCGAACAAAGTGCTAACTGGTCGCGAATTGAAAGCGAATGAATTTGCCTTTGACTTGATTGATCCAAACGGTGAAGTGGTGGATACCGCTAAGAACGCTAAAGATGGTAAGATTTCATTCAAAGAGTTGACATTCAAGACAGCTGGAACTTATACTTATACCATTAAAGAACAAGCTGGTGCTTTAGGTGGTGTGAAATATGACACCAAAGTAATCAAAGCAATAGTCACTGTCACGGATGATGGTCAAGGTCAACTACATGCAACAGTTGCTTATGAAAACAGCAAAACACCTTCACGAATACTTACTCAGCAGATAAAGCCACTCGCAACTCTTTCTGCTAAGAAGCTATTAGAAGGTCGCAACCTCAAAGAAGGGGAATTTGAATTTGAACTGACTGGTACAGATGATCAAGTTCGCCAAACGAAGACAAATGCACAAGATGGTAGCGTCACTTTCGATACCATTGAGTATACTAGGTGGGTGCTTATCATTACACCATCACCGAAAAGTAAGATACGAAACTCGGTGGTGTGAAATACGACACCAAAGTGATCAAAGGACAGTCACTGTTACCGATGATGGTCAAGGCCACTCAGTAACAAAAGTTGCTTATGAAAAGATGATCAGACCTTCAGAACACTTGTTCGCTACTAAAACAAAACGCACAACTTTCTGTTAAAGAAAGCCTGACAGGTCGTGCTTTAAAGATGGCGAGTTTGGAGTTTGAATTGAAAGAAGAAGACTCAGAAAGAGATTCTTCAAAGCAAGAAGAATGCTCAAGACGGTAGTGTCACTTTCGATACGATTGAGTATGCAAAGCCGGTACTTATCATTACACTATCAAAGAAAAAGATAATAACTTAGGTGGTGTGATATGACACCAAAGCGATTGAAAAGCAACCATGCAACCGTAACAGATAATGGTCAAGGTCAATTGCAGTAGCTGGGGTTTGCCCATGAACAGAACGACCAAACCTACACGATCCAAGCTGCTCCAACGACTGCTCAGCTTTCAGCTAATAAACAATTAACTGGTCGTGACCTTAAGCCGGTGAATTCAGTTTTGAACTGAAAAATGACAAGGACGAAGTGCTTGAAACGGTGACAAATGATAAGGACGGTAAGATTACCTTTAAGACGCTAACTTATACAGCAGTCGGTGCTTATCAATACACGATTACACGAAAAAAGATACGAAGCTTGGCGGCGTGAAATATGACACTAAAAGTGATCAAAGCCACTGTTACTGTGACAGATAATGGCGCAGGAAAACTTAGTAACGAACTGTATCTTATGATACAAAAGATCGTGTCTTCAACAATACTTATACACCAGATCCAGTCCTTGCTACTATTGGAGTAACCAAGAAATTGATTGGCCGTGCCTTGAAAGCAAATGAATTTGAATTTGTATTGAAGGATGAAAAAGGTCGAGTGCTTTCAAACGAAGAAAAATGCAGATGGATCCGTAAACTTTGATGCTCTTGAATATAACATCAACCGGTACTTCACCATTACGATTGCTGAGAAGAATACAAAACTGGAGTCACTTATGATAAGAAAGTGATTAAGGTGACAGTAACTGTCACAGATGATGCCAATGGTCATCTAGTCAAGCCAAAGTAAGTTACGACAAGAACATCAAGACATTTGAAAATCGCTATACTCCACCGAAGAAGGGCTTGTCTAAGACAGGTACTGTCATTCATACCTTAGCTATTTTCATTGGACTCATTGTTTAGCTGGTGCAGTTTATCTGATGAAGAAGAAATCTTGATAATGCAACAGTTTATCAGAAATGAGTCGTCGAATTAGGAATCTAGTGAGAATTTTTCGTAGCAACGAAAGGATCTCATTAGATTTCTTTTATATGGAATCTTTATCTGAGTCATGCACTAGTTTCTTGATATGCTCTAGAAATTCCTCTTTAATGTTATTTTTAAAACCAGTCATAAACTGGGTGTTTTATTAGTAGTACCACGTGTAGCGGAACGAAAAACATAGTAAAATATTAGATTAGTCAAATATTATCTAAACGGATCCAAAAATGTATAAATCAGTATTACCTAGTATATATATCTAGGAGGGATTATATGGATAGAGAGACATCTTTTATGGATTACAAATCAGTTCCTATTATTATTTCTATCATTTATTGTTTAACGAGTGGATAAACGCTTGCTTCGGACGCTTGAGCGTGAAGACTCTTTATCCCGTTTATCAGCTGCTTCGTTCCTATACAAAGATGGTGGTTTTGCTAAAGTGTTATAGAGGCTTGTTTTATTTCACCTTGCCTGTTTACCTTTTTCTAAATCCTTGCGCTATTACAGGGCTAGAACGTCAGATGGGAAACGTCTGCACAAGCATGACTTTCTCTATCGCTATAGTGTTTACTTTACGTTTCCTTTATTAATGACGCGGATCTTAGTGTATCTTGCGCAGGACGACACCAATGAAGTGATTAATACAGTAGCCAATTTGGACTACACTCTTGTTTATCGGATTCCTATGTGCAACTATTATTTTCTTTGCTGGTAATGGGGTTCTATATTCTCATTGCCTATTATTATTGCGAAAAAGAAAGTTTGTCGTTTTATTTCCTGAGCCACCTGCTTACGATTATATTGTCTTTAACCTTTATTATTCAAACGCTTGTTGGGTTTTATTTTTACTTTTTAGAGAGTGTTCCAGAAGGTCTGAAGATTTTCTCGTTTTATTATGGGACAGTCTTAGCAATAGAAAAGTTATTAGCTTGGGTGATTGTCAGCCTAGGGAAACTATACTCACCATGGTTCGCGTTTGATCAGTATGGCTTTGTCGAACAGAAGAAGCTTCTGCCTTCTTGGTTGGTGCAGTTTTCCGTCCTCTTCGTGCAAAGATTGAGGAACATCTGTTCTACTTTTGATTTTCGTTTGGTTTACTTTTAGCGGTCGTGATGACGTCCAGTGAATATGCCTCGTTTTCTCCTTTTTCCTCTTCAAGCGACCTTTCTTTTTATGAGTTGCGACCTCTCTTTATCGAATCTATTTCTGTATCCTGCCCTGTTCTTTGCATTGCCTTTGTTGTTTTTGTATATTTTCCCGACGGATTCTACTGATTCGCCGATAGGAAGTTATGTATTGACACGCACTACGAATCGACATACCATCTATTATACGAACCCTTCCTTGAAGATTTATGCTTCTAGTAAGAAGATGCTGTATCGGAAAGAGTTATTTCTATTGGAAAAATCGTTGGGTAGATCAGCTGGTATTCATTATTTACAATATTGCTCAGTTGAAAATGGGAAGATCTATTATTTCACTTGGCAACCACATACGAATTTACTAGAGTTGAATGGGGAGAACCCACAGGTCTTTATACGAGATGGTACAAAGGATTATATTCGGAATCTAATGAAAAGTTCCATTACTAATTTGGAAGGAACAGGGTTTGAGAAGGAGAGCCAGATAATAAGAGAGGGACCTCCTCCATTAAGGAAACGTTATCGCAAGAAGCTCTATAAAGCTGTGCTTTAATGGGAAGTGTCAGTCTGTATATCGCCTTAGAAGCGGGAAAAGATATTTGAGTACACAAGAAAAGGAATCATCATTGATGATTCCTTTTTGAACGATAAGCCAGATGTATCCAATGAACCTCACTACTCATATGCGAAGATTCAAGGCTTCTCTCGGGCTTTTAGAATGGAAGATAGTTCAATGAAACAAGCTTAATCAGTGTTATCTTTCACAACTTTATCTTCAAACTGTGGATGAAGGTTGTTCCTCAAGTGCTAATGTTTCTTTGTGGAAACCAAAGGAAGATCGTTCTTGCTATAGATCAGTCTCCAGAGCTCCCAAGCTAGTCCAGTGGCTCCTAGTACTTTTTACGCGAATATTTCTAACATTTCCCTTGAAACGGAGAGTTGTAGAATAGTGTGCACTGCGATTGTAGCCATTTCCACTCCAAGATCTTGAGCGAATAGTTTCGCTTGACATCAGCATCATGTCCGAGTTCTTCCCAATAAACATAGAAAGCGTGCAAACGAAAGCACCATCATGATTGAGGGTGAGAGCACCATCTTTACAGGATGTTACTTTTGTTTTCGATGTAGTCTGTCTTGTTTTGGATAGTTGCAATAGAATTGTTCTTACAGAAAGTAGTGTAAGAGATTGGTACAGCTGGACTTTGAGCACTGAAATTGCTACCTTTTTGGATCAAATCTTTCAAAGTATCAATATTACCTGTGATGACTTTTAGAAGCTTCACATGGGTTACCACCGAGAACAACAGCAGTGATTTTAGTATTTTTAGAATGTTTTCCTATTCTGTTCCAGCTTTAAGTTTTGCTCCTTTAACAACAGCATCAATAGCGGCTTGTAGCACTTTGCTCTTGCTTGTAGTTTCCATTTCACATCATTGCAGCCATATGATACATTTGAAACATAAACTGATGAGTGTTTTAGAGTAACTCCACGATTGATTAAATCAGTTGGTGTGATACCAGAGCAAAAAGAGTGCAGAAGGACTATTTGGAGGAGTCTACGCTACCTGTAGTAAACTTGTCTAAAGTTCGCAATAAATACTTGTTTTTCACCTTTGTGAACAGATGAGAAGTCAACATTAAGTGGTGCAACCGACTTTTGAAATCAGCACCAAATGCTTGTAATTGGCTCATGCTTTTGGGCGCTAATAGATTCATATTGCATCCTAGCTGGTACAGCATGAAGGTTTTAGAGTAGTTTTGAATCCATTTTTCAACTAAATTGTTAACAGCTGTTCGAACTGTACTGTTTGATGGTTTTCAACTGTAAGATTACTTTCGCCATTTTTCAATCCCGGTAAGTTTACACTAATAGTTGTTTTGCCGCGATTAACTGGGATTAAGGTTGGGAAGATTTTCTAACAAACTTTGGTCCCGCTTTTAGCAATACACCTGGGAAGATGCGGTCATCATTTGCTGAACTTACAGATAACCCAGATGTTGCGTTTGAAATGCTTTGTCTTTTCTGATAACGCCTACTCACCTGGGCGATGAAATGCCTCGCGGCTAGAGTGGTTTCTTCAATTTTCACCTTGGTGTGTTAAAATGTTTAGTTTATCATACTGCAATCCCCAAATATAATCATTCAGGCTTTTGCAGCTTCAGAGTTGCTGTTTTCCGGTTTCTTTTTCGGGTTTTTCTCTGTTTGAGCTGCTTTTGGTTTGGTGGTGTTTCAGCGAATGCAGCTGAAATCGGTGCTGCCGAAGAGAAACGAGAGTGCTTAATAAAACAACTCTTGACAATTTGCGAGCAATATTCTGCTTAGTTTTCATAAATTAGCCTCCTTTGCTAGAATTGCTAACGCTTTCATTTATATATGCTTAACTATGATGAGCAAACATCAACAAAATTTATAAAAACACACAAATAACAGACCGATCTGTGTCGTTACATAAAACATTTTTGTACATTTTAAAGTTATATAATGTTTAAAATTTTTAGATAAATATTTTTGGAGTTAAGATGGATAAAGGCTATATATAGGTATTTATGGAAAAATATAAATGTTTGGTAATTTATATATTTAAAAGTGAAGGTTTATAAGGTAGAGTATATAAATTTCTATATTTTTTATCTGTATCTATAAATATGCTTATACATGTAATAAAACCACATATTTGGTTGTAAATTTTTAATTATTGGGGAAGGTATGGAGTTAGAAACAGCTCTATAAGTAACAGAACCCATTTTTCATGAAAGTACCAGAAAATAACAAAAGACCTACATTTCTTACTTCACTCTTTATTTCTTTGTGGTATACTTAACTAGTAAAAATTAACCGGTTAATCAGAAAAGGAGAACAATGAGTCAGTTAGCACATGAAATTGATCGTAAATGATATTTTAAAATCTGAGAATCAACATAGAGATTTTTAATTGGGTCTTGCTACGAGTGATGTGCCGTGTAACCAATACTCGAAACATATTTTGATGTTGTGGTCGAGGAATCTTTTGACAAATTCAGAGAAGTTAGCAAAGCGCCCTAAAAGGTTAGTCAGGCGGCGGTAACAAGGCTATCAAGTCATTGATTAAGAAAGAAATGTTGGAACCATTTAAAAGATGCGAAGATGCACGCATCATATCGTTGACAGAGTTAGCGAAGCCGGGTCGCGGCTGACGTCAGCACCTACCATCATCATACGATAGAAATCTGCGATTGCGAATCGATATAGTTCTGATGAACAAGCGATTATTCCAACAATTCTTGAAACCTTAGTGGGAGAAATCGGAGATGAGGTATATCACAGTTGATTTGTCTTTTTATTATGACAAAGAGCCTGTGTTGGAGCATATCAACTACTTTTTAGATAGTGGCGAGTTTTGTAACTGACGGGAGAAAATGGCGCTGCAAAGGGCTGACCTGATTAAAGCTAGTCTCCGAATTTTAGCAGCCTCAGTTTGAAAGGTAGCACAATTTCTAAGATAAACATACGGCTGGTAAAAAGTTACGGATTGCTTATTTGCCGCAGCAAATTGCTAACTATGCAGGATTTCCAAGTACTGTCTACGAATTTGTCAAATCCGGTCGGCATCGCGCGTAAGGGGATGGTTCCGTCATTTAAATGCTCATGATGAGGAGCATATCAAAGTCAGTCTAGATACCGTTGGTATGTGGGAACATCGAGATAAGCGGATAGGTTCACTGTCAGGGGGACAAAAGCAACGAGCAGTTATAGCGCATGTTTGCTTCAGATCCGGATATTTTTGTCTTGGATGAGCCAGCAACAGGGATGGATGCTGGTAGCGAGGATGGAATTTTTATGATTTGATGCACCATAGTGCGCATCGACATGGAAAAGCTGTTCTGATGATACAGATCAGAGGAAGTCGAAAATATACAGAACCGCAATATCCGTTCGAGTGCGAAATCAAGATTCGCCATAGCGATGCTTCAAATGTTCATGAGGAGCGACAAGGAGGTGAGCCATAGTTTAATTTACTAACTTATGATTTTATGCAACGGGCTTTTCTGGCTGCGGATTGCTATGAGTTTGTTCTCACCATTTTAGGAACGTTTTTAATTCTACGTCGTCAAAGTTTGATGAGTGATACCTCGATCATGTGTCGCTTTCAGGAGTTGCATTTGGCTTGTGTGGGTATTTCACCTACAATTTTCAACAGTCATTATTATGTTTGACTGCAGCTGTTTTCTTTAGAATATCACGAACCATTTACAAGATTTATATGGAAATCGGAACGGCTATTTTAATGTCAACAGGACTTACCGTGCTTTGATTGTGATGAGCAGAGGTGAAAAGTTCCAGTTCCATGAGCTTAGACCAATGTTGTTTGGTTCTATTGTCACGATTAGTACGGAACAAGTGATTTCACTATTTATTGTTACGACGATCATATGACTTTTGACTTTTCTCTTCATTCGTCGATGTATATTTTGACCTTTTGATGAGGATACGGCTTTTTGCAGACGGTCTACCTGTGCGTACTATGTCTATTCTATTTAATATCGTGACAGGTGTTGCGATTGCTCTCATGATTCCAGCAGCAGGTGCGCTGTTGGTATCTACCATTATGGTGTTGCCGGCAAGCATTGCTGCGACTTGGGGACTCCAAGTCGGTCATTTGTTAAAGCGAATTTTTATCGGATTTGTAGGTATGATTGCTGGATTATATTTTCTTTTACACTATGCTGAAACGCCAGCCAGTGCAGTATTACGATTATTTTTAGTCGGTGTATTTTACTAGTGAATCTATTATTTATCAAATAGGAGTGAAAAATGAAGAAAATTGGTCCTAATAGTAGCAAGCTTTACTAAGTCTCTCTTTTAGTGGCATGTTCCAATCAGAGCGCAAATGGGAAGCCTCAATGTTGTGACAACATTTTATCCCAGTTGATGAGTTTACTAAGCAAGTGACAGGTGATACTCCACTTAATGTTGGTTGCTAATCGGTGCAGGGACAGAACCACATGAATATGAACCTTCTGCTAAGGCAGTTGCAACGATTCAAGATGCAGATACTTTCGTTTGTGAAAATGAAAACATGGAAACTTGCCGTGCCAAAACAAACATGAAAGGTAAAGTGAGATGTGTGGAAGGCGACTGGAAGATGCTGCTACTGCTCAGTACAGAAGAAGGAGATCATGATCATGGTAAAGAAGGACATCATCACGAATATGATCCTCATGTGTGGTTATCACCAAAAACGTGCTATTAAAATGGTGGAAAATATTCGTGACAGCTAAGTAAACGCTATCCTGATAAGAAAGCGACTTTCCAAAAAGAACGCAGCAGCTTACATTAAGAAATTAGAAAGTCGGATAAAAGTAATATGCAACTGGTTTATGCAAATGCAAAACAAAAAGTTTTGTAACATACTATGCTCTTGAGCATCTTGCATTGGATTCAGTGGTTTGAAACAAGTTCCTATTTCAGGACTTTCACCAGATAGTGAGCTCAGCAGCACGCTTAGCTGAGTTGACAAAAATATATTAAGAAAAACAATATAGTATATCTCATTTTGAAGAAAAATGCTTCTCAAAGCATTGACCTCACATTGGCAAAAGAAACAGGTGTGAAGTTAGATGTCCTTAATCCGCTTGAAAGTTTGACTGAAAAGCAAACAAAAGATGGAGCAGACTACATTTCCATCATGCAATCGAACTTGAAAGCTTTGAAAGACGACAGATCAAGCTGGTACTCAATTTCATGCTGAAAAAGATACAGACTGTACAAATGGCTAGCTTTGAAGATAGTGCTGTCAAAGACCGTACTTTGTCTGACTATGCAGGTCAATGGCAATCAGTTTATCCATACTTACAAGATGGTACTGTAGACCAAGTGTTTGATTACAAGGCAAAATTAACTGGTAAGATGACAGCTGCTGAGTACAAAGCGTATTATGAAAAAGGCTATAAGACAGATATGCTCTCATATCAATATCACCAGATAAGACTATGGAATTTGCTAGTCAACGGACAAAAGAAGAAAGTATACTTATAAATATGTTGGCAGCAGCATCATTAACGTACTCTAAAAGGAAAACCGAGGCGTGCGTTTTCATGTTTGAAAGCGACAGACCCAGATGCAGGTAAGTATCAATACGTTCAATTTAGTGACCATATATATTGCACCAACAGCAGCGCATTTCCATATATCTTCTACGGTGGTGAAAGTCAAGAAGCACTTTTCAACGAATTAGAAAATTGGGCCAACTTACTACCCAACTAAAATTATGACAAGAAATTGCTCAAGAAATGCTGGCGCATTGATGCGATGAAAAGTGTATGCAGGATTTGAAAAATAGGAAATTCAATTTAAGAGTCGCCTTATCGTTCATTTTCCTATTTGAGGCTTTAGTCCATGTCAGCTAAAAAGATAGCAAAAGAAAAATTACTGTTTTCTAGTATCAAAATGAGAAAAATCGAGTTGAGAAATCTTCTCGATGCTTGACAATTTCTGATTACAGATGTAAACTATAAACGAATTAAAAATTACAAGTGTAATCAGAAAAGAGATAGAAAAGAATGGAACACCAAAAATATTAGTCAGGCAGAGTGGCGTTATGCATGTACTTTGGGCATATCCTCACTATCACACGGAGAGTGATAGGCAGTTAGAAACTGATTTTGCTTGGAAGCCCGCTACTGTCAAAACTTTACTGAATCGTTTGAAAACCAGAGAATTTATTTCAATGGAAAAAATTGAAGGAAAATTTTATTATAGATGCTCTTGGTTTTTAGAAGATGAGCATTTGCAAAATAGCTGGCGCATCTTGCTTGATAATATGTGCAATACTAAACATGGTGATTTAGTGATTTCAATATTAGAAAGCAATCAATTCAGTCGGAAAGATTTGTCTCGTATCCTAGATGTTGTAAAAGAAAAGCAGGTTTCAAAGCTCCTAAAAGGGGTTCAATGCAATTGTCCACCAGGTCAATGTACGTGTGGTAAGGATTGTCAGGATGAAATGAATCTCCTCTAACCAAATAGCGGGGTAAGAAATGGAAAATGATAAAAAAGAGTATAAATTATCTGGAATGACTTGTGCAGCTTGCGCGATGACCATTGAAATGGTAGTCAAAGAACTTCCAACAGTAAAAGAAGCTACTGTGAACTTGGCAACGGAAAAATTGACAGTTTTTCCGAAAGAAGGATTTGCAAGCGAGCAAGTTTTAGAGGCTGTGAAAAGAAGCTGGCTACCAAGCGGTAGAAAAAGGAGAACAAAGCCGTCTGATTGTGCGCAAAACAGGTCGCGGAAAAAGAAAGAAAATGTACGTCATATGGCACACTGGATTTGGTTTGCGGTAGAGTTACCTCCTGCTTTATATGTCAATGGGGAGCATGATTGGTTTACCTCTCCCGGCTTTCTTAGACTCCAGAGCTCATCCGATAACTTTTTGTTTTGGCGCAACTGTCTGACATCCACCAGCTATTGGGATAGGACGATAGCTATACACGTGGTTTCGGAACCTAGCAAAACGGCATCCCAATATGGATAGTTTAATTGCTGTGGGAACGAGTGCAGCTTTTCTTTATAGCTTATACTCGGTTGTTCAAGTTTTATCGGGACATTATTCTTTTGTGCACCAGTTGTATTTTGAATCAGTTGGTGTAATTTACTAACTCTTGTTTTACTGGGGATATTTAGAAGGCAGTATAAGGGCGAACCTCGCAAGCGATTCAAAGTTTGATGAGTCTGGTACCCAGCCAAAGCTGACTGTTGTTCGTTATGGGAAGTCGTGACAATTGATACCGAAGACATCAAGCTTTGGGGATATTGTACGGATTAAACCGGAGAGAGGATGCCAGTTGATGGTATCGTTTGTAGCAGCCAGACTTATGTGGATGAGTTCTATGATGACAGAAAGTGTTCCCTTGTTGAAAAAAGTATTGGAGATCGAATCACAGAGTGCTACAGTAAAATCAAACGGGTTCTATTGACTCATGAAGCAACCTAAAGTTGATCAGACACGACCTTAGCCCAGATTGTTCATTTGGTGGAGGAAGCACTGTGTCCAAAAGCCCCCATTGCTGTTATGGCAGATAAAATTTCGCCCCTACTTTGTACCTATTGTCTTGCTTTTTACAAATCTTGCATGGCTCTAGCGTGGTTCTTTTAGCAGCAGGCAAAAGTCTGCAATTCTCACTCTCTATTTTCATTGCTGTGCAGAGTCATTGCCTGTCCTTGTGCGCTTGGGTTATGCCAACCGACAGCTATTATGGTAGGCACAGGAAAGGAGCTGAAAATGGCGTTCTTATCAAATCTGGACAAGTTCTTGAAGCAGCTCGTATGGTGAAACTACTGTTGTCCCTAGATAAGACAGGAACACCACGGAAGGCAAGCCCAGTTTGACTGATGTACTGACCTTCGGTGCTATTTCACGAGGGATTTAGTTAAGTTTGATTGCAAGTAGTGAACAACATTCAGAGCATCCACCAGCGACAGCCATTTTTGCAAGCAGTTCAGGTAGAAGATGTATCTCTTTGACTCTGCAACAGATTTCAAGCAGTTTCAGGAAAAGGGATTGTAGCTCCAGCTAATGATCAAGAGATTTTGATTGGGAATGAAAGTTTGACGAAAGCAATACCAAGTTGAGTTGGGGAGCACATTTCGACTTGATTTCTTGTCTCATCAAAGGAAAGACAGCTGCTCTTGTCGCTTTGATAAACTCTTAGTTGGGATCGTAGCAGTTGTCTGATCAAATCATAGCCGTGAAGCTATTTCTGAATTGCAAAAATGGGTTTGAGAGTAATGTTGACAGGTGATCGATGAGACAGCTCAAGCTGTTGCAAGAAAGCTGGTGTTCATCAAGTGATTGCAGGAGTATTTCCGGACGGCAAAGCAGCTCTAGTCAGGACTTGCAATTAAAAGGGAAAAAGGTTGCTATGGTGGGTGATGGAATTAATGATGCACCTGCTCTGGTACAAGCTGAAGTTAGTATGCTATTGTCTCAGGAACAGATGTGGCCATCGACTCGGCTGATATTGTCTTAATGCATGTACCTATTGGATGCGGTGATAGCCATTCAGCTCAAGCCAAAGCTACGATTAAAAATATCAAAGAAAATCTTTTCTGCTTTTGCCTACAATACCCTAGGGATACCAGTCGGAATGGGGTTCTTGTATATATGTTTGAGGCCGCTGCTCAATCCCTATGTATGGGTCTTGCTATGAGTTTTAGCTCAGTTTCTGTCGTGACCAATGCATTACGTTTGCGATCGTTTTTAAAACTAAAAATCATAAAAGGAGTTCATCATGAAAACAAATCGTCACTTCTAGAAAAATATATCTTGCCAAAATTGCGTGAAACACGTTACCAATCACTTCCAAACACTAAAAAGGTGTATCGGACGTTCAAATTGATCTAGATACAAAAGGTTGCTACTGTAACTACTGATCACCTCACAGCGCAGAAGACTACCAAGCAGCACTCGCTAAAACAATTTATAAAGTTGTCAATGATAGATAATTAAAAACGGACAGCGCAAATATACTGACGCCTGTCCGTTTTTAGTTTTCTTCTTTAATCCCTTTTTCAAAACTTTCGGAAAATGCTTTAACACTAATTTTTCAAGTGTGAAAAGGGTGTGTGTTAAGCGATGAGCATGAAGCATAAAACGTCTTGCACGCTGTGGATTGTAGTAATGGATCACCGATAATAGGATATCCGTGATGAGTAAGATGTGACCCGAATTTGATGAGTTCGTCCAGTTTTAAGTTGGCAATTGACGAGTGTTTTGTTTCTAAATTCTTTTAATCTTGTGACATGGGTTTCAGCGTACCGACCGTTTTTATTATCTACCAGTCTCTTTCGTCGATCGTGGCGGTCGCGTCCGATTTTATCCGTATAGGTTTGGCTCTTTTGAGAAATGTCCCTGCACTAAAGCCCAATATTCACGTGAAATATTTTTGTCTTCTTAGTCGATTTAAGATAGGGAGGATAAATGGATTTTTAGCAAAAGGACAGCCCCACTAGTTTCCTTGTCCAAGCGATGAACGACATAGCAGGTATTGCCAACATAAGCAGAAACATGATTTAAAAGCGCCAGCTCCGTCAGTTCATTAGCATGTGTTTTCATGCCTCTCAGGTTTGTTGACAATGATGATGTGTCATCTTGATATAATTCTTCCACAAGATTAGCTTTACCCATTAAAATAGACTTTTCTGGATAATCTTCTTCATCGAACATTAACGTAATTTCGCCAGATGGATGAACAATACCTGCCAATTGATTGATGCTTGATTGATTAAGACATGTCTTTTTGATACGTAAAAATGGCGAATTTTTACGCGGATTAAAAATGTTCTTCCAGCAGTTCTTTGACTGTCATCTCTGGTAGATCTTGTGGAATCGTAATTGTAAAATGCATGATTTTATTGTAACAAAAATAGTGATGATTGCAAATAGTCAGCCACTCTGAACAATTTCTTAAAATTTTCTAAAACCATGCTAATGAGGGTCCTTTTCTTGTCTGGATATGGAGAAGGTGATGAAATAAGGATATGAAAAATTGAGTGAATTATTTGAAATAGTAGTGAATCATTTTAGATGGTCTTGAGCGCAACCACCAAGAGGTGACAGAGGCGAGGAAAAAAGCGAATCGCATTTGAGCCGTTCTGGAAAAAGTCGGAAAAAGTCACTTCTCAACATCCATTTCGTCGATTTTGGCGTCGCTATCATCTAACGAAAATTGTTTTTGATTCTGGGACTTGGTTTTGGTTTGGGACAGGAGGCTATCTCTTTTTATGTTGCCAAATCCACTAACGTCAATGACTTGCAGAATGCGTTGAAAGCAACAACTGCAATTTATGATAAGGATGGAAAAAAAGCTGGAAGTTTGTCGGGGCAAAAGGGTACTTATGTAGAATTGTCCAAAATTAGTCCGAACTTACAACATGCCGTCATTGCGACAGAAGACCGTTCCTTTTATAAAAATAGTGGTATTAACTATGGTCGTTTTATTCTAGCAGTCTTAACAGCTGGGCGTTCTGGTGGTGGTTCTACCATTACACAACAATTAGCTAAAAATGCTTACTTATCTCAAGATCAGACCATTGAACGGAAGGCAAAAGAGTTTTTCCTAGCTTTAGAATTAACCAAGAAATATAGTAAAAAGCAGATTCTCACTATGTACCTCAACAATTCTTACTTTGGGAATGGTGTATGGGGAGTAGAAGATGCTTCTAAGAAATATTTCGGAGTATCTGCTAGCCAACTGACACTAGATCAAGCAGCTACCTTAGCAGGAATGCTCAAAGGACCGGAATTATATAATCCGCTTGTTTCTATAAAAACGCAACGAATCGACGCAATACCGTTTTACAAAATATGGTAGCTGCTGGTTTATATTAATCAGCAACCGCTAACCAGTCTACCGCTATTGGTCTGGGCAGCCAATTGAGATGCTTATACTGGGAAATCGGCAGATTATCGTTATCCATCTTACTTTGATGCAGTTATCAATGAAGCAGTACGTGATTATGGATTGACAGAATCTGATATTGTCAATAACGGCTATCGTATTTACACAGAGCTAGATCAAATTATCAAGCTAGCATGCAAGTCATTTATGACCGCAAAGATTTGTTCCACAAGCAGCAGATGGTACGAGGGCCCAATCTGGCGCGTAGCACTAGACCCCTAAAACGGGAGGAGTTCGTGCGCTTGTCAGGCAAATCAATAGTACGAGTGCTACTTCAGAAGTTTTAATTATGCTACACAATCCGCAAGAAGTCCTGGCTCCACTATTAAGCCATTAGCAGTTTACAGTCCCGCAGTTGCAGCAGGTTGGTCCATTAATAAAGAGTTGGACAATAGCACAACGACTTATGGGAATTACACTGTGAACAATTACGGTGGTATCAAGTCTAGTCCGACTGTACCAATGTACCAAGCTTTGGCTCAATCTCTAAATATTCCCGCAGTTGCAGCTGCCAATGAATTGGGGCTGAAAAAGGTTTTTGAATATGGTAAGAAATTTGGCCTGAATATGGATAAAGTAGAGCAGACCCTTGCGGGTAGTCTTGGTAGTGGCGTAACAACTAATCTGCTACAATGGCACAAGCCTATTCTACTTTTGCAAATAATGGGGTTATGAATGACGCCCATTTGATTACCAAAATTGAAAATGCTAGTGGACAAGTCGTTAAAAACTCATAAATCACCCTCGACTCGAGTACTCAACCGCTCAACAACAGAAAAATGACCGAGTATGATGCTAGAACATTTACCAATGGTACAGGTGTTTATGCTGCTCCTTATGGCTATACTATGGCTGGAAGACAGGAAACGACAGAAACTAACTTTGAATCCAGATTTATCAGAGACCAGTGGGTCATTGGCTACACACCGGATGTAGTCATCAGCCAGTGGCTAGGTTTTCCAAAAACAGATGAAAATCGTTATCTTACAGGAACCAGCGCTAATAAAGCCTCCGCTATTTTCCGAAGTCTGGCAAACAGTATTTTGCCGTATACAAAATGGCACGAAGTTTGGTGACAAAAATGCTTATGCTAAAATGGTCATCGCACCAGTGGACACGGCTGGTACTGAATAATACTAGAAAACCAAGGTGGTAGTAATTCAGATATCTTGAAAGATGTGCAAGATAAAGCTAAGAATCCCGTCGACCAGCCAAAAAGGCAATCGATGATGCCAAAATTTCTGGAAAAGCAGGGAATCTTTGGGATGCTGTTAAGAGTTGGTTCTGATAGACTTGTCAAAAATTAGCTTTTCCTGATATAATAAAAAGATGGAGGCGTTATGGCACTAAAAAGCAAGTCTGGCGTGCACGGTTTGTGGATCGAGAAACTATTCAATTAAGTTGAGAGTACGCCAAAAACCAAAACGTCTGGAAGTAAATAAATATTGTAAACATTGTAGTAAATATACGATTCATAAAGAAACTAGATAGGAGAAAGTTGTGAAATTCATCAGAGATACATTTCAAGTGTTAAAAGATACAACTTAGCCAACTAGAAAAGCAAAGCTGGGTGAGATTTTATCTCAGTTATGGAATATACCGCTTTCTGTTGTTATTATTTATCTTTTCGATCTCTTTGTCACAAGAGGTTTAGTACGATTGTTAAATATCTTTTAATTTTTAACCTGCTTGCTATTTGTCAAGTAGGTTTTTGATTGTAAAAATAACGATAAAAGGTTGTATTCGTTATTTTTATGGTATAATAGGGGCTAGAAAAGAAACCGAAGCCCACAGGCTTTTTATTTAGGAAAAGGAAGAACTCATGGACAGTTTTGATAAAGGCTGGTTTGTTCTGCAAACCTACTCGAGTTATGAAAAATAGTAAAAGAAAAATCTTTTGCAACGTGCGCAAACCTACAATATAGTTGGAAAAACATTTTTGCGCGTGGAAATCCCAACACAAACGGTACAAGTAGAGAAAAATGGAAAAACGAGAAGTTAAGAAAAATCGTTTTCAGGTTATGTCTTGGTAGAAATGGTGATGACAGATGAAGCGTGGTTTGTCGTGCGGAATACACCGAATGTAACAGGATTTGTTGGCTCACACGGGAACCGCTCTAAACCAACTCCGCTCTTGGAAGAAGAAATTGCCAAATCTTTGATTTCAATGGGGCAAACTGTTCAAGAATTCGATATTCATGTGAAAGTTGGCGATACTGTGCGTATCATTGATGGAGCTTTTTGCAGATTATACAGGTAAAATCACCGAAAATTGATAATAGCAGGGTGAAAATGATTATCTCTATGTTTGGCAATGACACGGTTGCAGAAGTTAATCTCAGTCAAATTGCAGAGCTATAATTCCCTGAAAAACATAAAAAGGGTTGGGAAAAATTTTTCCACTTTTTTATATGCTATTTTTAGCTACTTGTAGTTTTTAATATTCTCTCTAAGAGCTTTATGCTCTTGATAATGATAGATTTCCAGTTATTGAAAACGAATACATAATTCTTTGAAAAATGTTAGAATAAGGATTGATGGAACGAAAAATCATCTTTAAGGAGAAGTTATGAAGACTATTTTTGAAAATCAGAAGTCAAATTGAACCGTAAGAATGGAAGTACGGTTATTGTTAGAAATGATGGTTTTTCTATAGATGCAAAAAGTGAAAAGAAAAATCTGAATATTTTCATTTGACAAAGTTTCTACTATCTTGTCACTTCGTTATTGTAACTCTAATTCAAGTTATAATCTCATTTTTCGAGATAAAAATGGAAAGAATATGGCTGAATTTGATACTGATACCTACCATTTACAATAATGGCCATAACATTTTGGGAACGAAAGCAATCCTACTGGCTTTTTGCAGCACGTAAACTTACAAAAGATTTCCCAAATAACCCTAAGGGATCTTGATATAATACTGGCTTTTAGCATGAAAGAAAAAGAAATCCGTATTGCCAGTGGTATTATTTATGGCTCAAAAGCATAAAATTAGTATTGAAGATATTCGTAGAGTACAAGTGTAACAAATGGGTACGATTTCAAATCTTGCACTGTACAAAAAGTGATAAAAAGACATTTTGGGATATTCCTGATATGAAGGTTCTTGTAATGAAATTACTTTACCTTTATTTGAAGCGATTGTTACTAAAAATACAGGAAGGGAATAGATTTCAGTCGTGGAAACGGTTTTGATCAAAAAGACTTCTGAATTTATGATTATTCGTTATATGGATGCTAACTTTTTGTCAATAGTGATGGAACTCTTGATAAAGGATGGCAAAAACAAATCTATGATAGAATGAGTGCGTACAAATATGACCTTGCAACTTTATTAGAAGGGTACTGTAGATTGAGAGTATAATTTTTACATATAAGTTGCTTTGTAGAGATAGAAAAAGGAAATAAAAATGAACCTTAGGCGGATATTACAGTAAGCAATCCATAGCAGAATTACGTGAATAATAATAGAAGCGGTCAGTAATGTCCGCTTTTTATGTATAAACAAAATAAAGTGTTACCAAATAGATAGCCTCAAATTTATTCCCAGATTAGTTTCAGTAAAACAAAAAGCCTGATTTTACAGGCTTTTTGTTCGGTTGATTCCTGACAAGTCAGGTATTGAAAGGCGGTAGACGGATTTGAACCGACGATCAAGCTTTTTGCAGAGCCGTGCCTTACCACTTGGCTATACCGCCACACCCTTTACTATTTTATCGTAAAAAAATCGTTTTCGTCAAGAGTGTAGATTTGTTTCTCGGTAAAATTAGCAGCGCTTCATCACCTAAGATTAAACTCTAGAATAAATGGATGGAGATTGAGAAGACTATAAAAAAGTAGAATACCTCTTGTAAAAATAGAAGAACTTTTGATATGATAGTAGATGTCGTGTAATCAGCAAAATACTCATTTCAGATGAATTATGAAATTGTTGCCTACGGGTGATTTTGCAAGTTGAAATCTGAAAGAGGAAAAACAAAAAGGAGATCTTACTCATGGCAGTAATTTCAATGAAACAACTTCTTGAGGCTGGTGTTCACTTTGGTCACCAAACTCGTCGCTGGAACCCTAAGATGGCTAAATACATCTTCACAGAACGTAACGGTATCCACGTAATTGACCTTCAGCAAACTGTAAAATTTGCAGATCAAGCATATGATTTTATGCGCGATGCTGCTGCTAACGATGCGGTTATTTTGTTTGTTGGTACCAAAAAGCAAGCTGCTGATGCTGTAAAAGATGAAGCAGAACGTGCAGGTCAATACTACATCAACCACCGTTGGTTGGGCGGAACCCTTACAAACTGGGAAAACGATCCAAAAACGTGTTGCTCGTTTGAAAGAAATCAAACGCATGGAAGAAGACGGAATTTTTGACGTGCTTCCTAAGAAAGAAGTCGCTCTTTTGAACAAACAACGCGCTCGTCTTGAAAAATTCTTGGGTGGTATTGAAGAAATGCCTCGCATCCCAGACGTAATGTACGTTGTTGATCCACATAAAAGAACAAATCGCTGTAAAAGAAGCAAGAAGCTTGGTATCCCAGTGGTTGCGATGGTCGACACAAATACAGATCCAGATGACATTGATGTGATTATTCCAGCAAATGATGATGCTATCCGCGCTGTTAAATTAATCACTGCGAAAAATGGCTGATGCGATTATCGAAGGGCGCCAAGGTGAAGATAACGTTGAATCAGTAGAAGCAGAATTAGCTGCAACTGATACACAAGCTGATTCTATCGAAGAAATCGTTGAAGTTGTTGAAGGCACAAACGAATAATCAAGTAACGAACCTATGGGGCGGGCCTAGCCTCCTTTTTATTCAATCAAATCGTAATATCTTAATTGGAGGATTAAAATGGCAGAAATTACAGCTAAGCTTGTAAAAGAATTGCGTGAAAAATCTGGTGCTGGTGTCATGGATGCTAAAAAAGCACTTGTAGAGTAGATGGCGATATCGAAAAAGCAATCGAATTGCTTCGTGAAAAAGGTATGGCAAAAGCTGCTAAAAAGCAGATCGTGTTGTTGCTGAAGGATTGACTGGTGTCTATGTGAGTGGCAATATCGCTGCTATCGTTGAAGTGAATTCAGAAACAGATTTTGTAGCAAAAAATGCTCAATTTGTTGAATTAGTAAACGAAACGGCTAAAGTGATTGCAGAAGGCAAACCAGCGAACAATGAAGAAGCACTTTGCTTTGATAATGCCTTTCAGGAGAAACGCTTGAAGCTGCTTATGTTAGTGCAACTGCTACAATTGGAGAAAAAATTTCATTCCGTCGTTTTGCAGTTGTTGAAAAAGCAGATGATCAAGTATTTGGTGCATACCAACACAATGGTGGACGTATCGGAGTTATTACTGTTCTTTCAGGTAGTGACGAAGATCTTGCAAAACATGTAGCAATGCACGTTGCCGCTATGAAACCTTCTGTTCTTTTCATACAAAGAATTGAGCGAAGAATTTATCCATGATGAATTGGCGCAAATGAACCATAAAATTGACCAAGACAATGAAAGCCGTGCAATGGTTGGTAAACCAGCACTTCCACACTACAAATTTGGTTCTAAACTTCAATTGACAGATGAAGTGATTGCACAAGCTGAAGAAGATATTAAAGCAGGTCTTGCGGCTGAAGGTCAAGCCAGAAAAAAATCTGGGACAAAAATCATCCCTGGTAAGATGGATCGCTTTTATGTTAGATAACACAAAAGTCGACCAACAATATACACTTTTAGCTCAAGTTTATATTATGGATGACAGCAAAACTGTTGAAGCATTCCTTGAAAGTCAAGGTGTTACAATCGCTGGCTTCACACGTTTTGAAGTGGGTGATGGTATTGAGAAAAGCTGCCAATGATTTTTGAATCAGAAGTAGCTACAATGGCTGCTGCACTTGGACAAAACTAAGTTAATCAATTATGTAATGGTAATAAAAAGGTTAGAGAACAGATCTAGTTCTCTAACCTTTTTCAGATGCATCTGCTATTATTTTTACAATTCTTTTAGTGAATCCCTTGTGAGAAATAACTAAATCGACAAAGATTAAAAATAATCAAGGAGATGAGTAGATAAGTAATTTCGGAGTAGGTAAAAGCGATTCGGTAAGTTTGTGTAAAAAGAACAGCAAAGACACTGATGACAATGATGGCTAAATCAATTATCCATTTTGTTTTTGGTTTTATTGAAGACAGTTCAAATAAAAACGGGGCAAACAAACAGGCGACTAATGTAGCGACTTGAACATCTACATAGTTAGCAGAAATAATTGTAAAAAGAACAAAGTTGAAAACCACCAAACCAGTACATGACGTGTATATTTGAACCAATCCATTTTCATTCATTTTGGCCTCCTTTATTGATATCGTCAAATTTCTCATCTATATTATAACGCTTTAAAAATTAAAAAGGCAAGCGTTTACACTTAAATTGTTGCTAGTAGATAGCTTTTTCACTTGCTTGAATAATCAGACTTTTCAGCTTTTTCATTTAGCGCTTTTCTTTCAAAAATGGAAGAATTGCTATAATATTAGTCAAAGATAGTCAATGTCAGTTGTGGATATGATTTATAGAATGAGGTCTAAAGGGAAGGAGTTGGCATGAGTAGTAAAAAATACATCAGATAGTATTGAAGAATATATTAAAACTCTTTTGGCGCAGGCAGGAATTGCAGAGTTGAAGCGAAGTGAGATTGCAGATGTTTTTCAAGTTGTTCCTAGTCAGATAAACTATGTAATAAAGACACGATTTACAGAAAGTCGTGGCTATATTGTTGAAAGTAAGCGTGGTGGAGGTGGCTACATTCGGATTGGTCGAATTGAATTTTCCAATCACCATGAGTTGCTTTTGTGATTTGTTGCATAGCGTTGGTGAGCAGATTAGCCATCAGGTCTTTACAGATATTATTCAGCTGTTATTTGATGAACAGATCATGACAGAACGAGAAGGGAATCTTCTTTTAGCAACGACAACAGACAGGGTATTGGGGACAAATGCTGCACAGATTCGTGCGCGGATGTTAAAGAAAATTTTACAGCAAGTTGATAGAAAAAGGGAAAAACTAATATATGAAATATTCAAAAAGCTTTGACAGAAAGTATTGAATCAGCACAGCTATTAGCAAGTCATTTTGAAAACGGATTATTTAGAGTCTTGGCAGCTGTTGATTGCTATGGCAAATAATCCTTATAGTGTTGCTGGTTCAGTTTTAAATGATTACCCACTTGAAATTGATGATTTTGAAAAGGCAGCTTTTCATATCACGGGGAAAGTCTATCAACAAGAGGGAGACTTTACTATTTGGCCGTTTTCTTATCGCATGAAAGTGCTATTTTTGACTGCTGAACAAATTGCAGGGGCGGTTCATGCTAATAATCTTGGGACAGAGCATATATTGCTAGCTATGTTATTTGACCAAGGAAGCTTGGCAGCGCGTATTCTTGAATTTATTGGTTTTAGTTACGAAGATAAAGAAGGTGTTTTACGCATGACAGATCTGCGGAAAAATTTAGAGCATAAGGCCAGCTGGAATAAAGAGGATTTAAAGGCTATTCGTCACCTAAATAAAAGTGCTGCAGCAACAAGACAAACGATGGCTAATATGATGGGAATGCCTCCTGCAACCAGTGGCGGACTAGAAGATTATACTCGTGATCTAACTGAAATGGCTCATATGGGCCTTTTAGAACCGGTCATTGGGCGGGATAAAGAGATTTCGCATACTTCAGATTTTAAGTCGTAAGACAAAAAACAATCCGGTTTTGGTAGGAGATGCAGGAGTTGGGAAGACAGCATTAGCTCTGGGTTTTGGCTGCAACGTGGCAGATGGTCAAGTTCCAAATGAGCTTGCAAAGATGAGAGTTTTAGAGCTAGATTTAATGAATGTGGTGGCTGGAACTCGTTTTCGTGGTGATTTTGAAGAACGGATGAACAATATTATCAATGATATTGAAGCAGATGGGCATGTTATTCTTTCATTGATGAGCTTCATACCATTATGGGGTCTGGCAGCGGGATTGACTCGACATTAGATGCAGCAATATTCTCAAGCCGGCTTTTGGCTAGAGGAACGCTCAGAACGATCGGTGCAACAACACAAGAAGAGTACCAAAAATATATCGAAAAAGATGCAGCTCTTTCACGAAGATTTGCCAAGGTTACTATTGAAGAACCAACAGTAGTTGACAGTATTGCTATTTTACAGGGACTCAAGAAAAGTTATGAAGATCACCACAAGGTCGTGATTACGATTCGGCAATTGAGATGGCTGTTAGGCATGCGCATCGTTACCTCGACTAGTAAACATCTACCTGACTCAGCGATTGACTTGCTAGACGAAGCTGCTGCAAGGGTACAAAAATAAAAGTCCCGCAAAATCACGTAAAAAGCAGAATTGAGTGCAGCAGATGAGGCTTTTAATGGCAGGCGATTGGAACAAAGTTGATACGTTGTTGGAGAAAAGAGAGTCAGCCATTGTTTATAAATTAAGAGTGAAAGACGAGGATGTTTTAGCAACACTCAGCAGTTTATCAGGGTATTCCTGTGCAAAAGTTGACACAAAACAGATGCGAAGAAATACCTCAATTTAGAAAAAGGAGTTACACAAACGAGTTATCGGGCAAAATGAAGCAATTTCTGCTATTAGTCGAGCGATTCGGCGCAATCAATCCGGCATCCGCACTAGCAAGCGCCCAATTGGCTCCTTTCTGTTCTTAGGGCCAACTGGGGTCGGAAAAACTGAGCTAGCTAAGGCTTTTGGCAGAAAGTTCTCTTTGATGACGAAACAGCGTTAATTCGTTTTGATATGTCCGAATACATGGAGAAAATTTGCTGCAGTCGTCTCAATGGAGCACCTCCAGGCTATGTTGGTTATGAAGAAGGGGAGAATTAACTGAAAAAGGTGCGTAATCGTCCCTACTCTGTGCTCCTCTTTGATGAGGTGAAAAAAGCACATCCTGATATTTTCAATGTGCTGCTCCAAGTCTTAGATGACGGGGTTCTGACGGATAGCAAGGGCCGTAAGGTAGATTTTTCCAATACTATTATCATTATGACCAGCAATCTTGGTGCGACAAGTTTACGGGACGATAAGACGGTTGGGTTCGGAGCAAGAGATGTTCGCTTTGATCATGAAAATATGGAAAAACGAATGATGGAAGAGCTAAAGAAAGCTTATCGTCCAGAATTTATTAACCGAATTGACGAAAAGGTTGTTTTTCACAGTTTGACTAGCGAAGACATGCAGGAAGTGGTGAAAATTATGGTGCAACCGCTCATTTCTAGTCTTGCAGAAAAAGAATTAAACTCAAATTCCAACCGAGTGCTTTGAAGCTTCTAGCTCAAGAGGGCTATGATCCTGAAATGGGAGCTCGCCCATTGCGTCGAATTCTACAAACTCGAGTGGAAGACCATTTATCAGAATTACTTTTTAGCAGGTGAGCTAAAAACGGGACAAAAGCTTGAAAGTCGGTGTCAAGGCTGGAAAAATTGAAGTTTGAAGTGCTCTGAGTTTTTATTCGAAACATTCATCAGGGAATAGATAAGGTATTTTAATATGAACATTCGTGAAATGGTAGAAGCAGATTACGATCAAGTTTACCAATTATGGCTGTCATGTGCAGGTATGGGCTTAAATCATTTGGATGATTCTAAGGAGGGATTGCACAGTTTCTAAAAAGGAAACCCTCAAACTTGTCTGGTAGCAGTAGAAAATCAAATAATTATTGGAGCGATTTTAGTTGGTTTTGATGGTCGAAGAGCATATATTTATCATACAGCTGTTCACCCTAATTACCGTAGGAGAGGGATTGCTCGACAGTTGGTTGAAACAGTTTTAACTGTCTTAGATGAGTTGAAAATTCATAAGGTTGCTTTGGTCGTATTCAAAAGGAATACAGAAGGAAATCGTTTTTGGGAAACATTAGGTTTCTCTACCCGAGAAGATTTAATTTATCGCAATCAGGCAAGGACTGAAATGGTTCGGCTGGATACCTAGTAGAAATGACTAATAAAAACATCAACCATTTAGGAATAATTTCCCAGATGATTGGTGTTTTTCTGATATTTAGACTTGTAGCAATGCTTCAATTTCCACGAGGCTATTAGCTTTGTGCAATAGCGCCACGAAGCTAGCAGCTCCTGCCGTTCCACGAAGGTAATGAGGTGCCAACCCCGAAATTCTCGAACAGCGATATGCTCGCCCTTGAGGTCAATTAGACGTTTCAAAGTGATCGTAAGCGACTTGCATTTTATCCTCAAAGCTGAGATCAGGCAGGATTTCTCCTGTTTCAAAATAGTGGTTAATTTGATGAAAGAGATACGGATTGCCCATAGCAGCACGCCCGATCATGACAGCGTCAGCACCGACTTCTTCTATACGCTGTTGAGCATCTTGCACGGTACGAATAGTCACCATTGGCAATAAAAGGGATCTTGGTTAAGGCTTGCGCAACATTGTGGAGGGTTTCAAGATCAGCATGCCCAGTATACATCTGCTCGCGTGTACGACCGTGCATAGCAAGAGCCGCCACACCAGCAGCTTCAGCTGCAAGAGCATTTTCCACAGCTAGTGAGGCATCTGCCCAACCAGTACGCATTTTCACGGTTAACGGAATATCTAGAACAGAACGAACTTTATTGATAATAGAATAGATTTTTTCTGGATCTTTGAGCCATTTTGCTCCAGCTTCGTTTTTGACAATTTTATTGACGGGACAGCCCATATTGATATCCACAATATCTGTTTGGGTATTTTCTTGGATAAATTCGGCAGCGCGCGCCAAACTATCTTCGTCACTCCCAAACAACTGAATGGAAACGGATGTTCTTCTTCGTCAATATGCAACATATGGAGTGTCTTTTTGTTATTGTATTGAATGCCTTTGTCGAGACCATTTCCATGACGACAAGTCCTGCGCCAAGCTCTTTGCAATTGTCGAAAAAGCTGAATTGGTGACGCCTGCCATGGGAGCAAGAACAATTCGGTTGGAATTTTTACATCACCAATCAAAAAGGGGTATTAAGATTTGTCACGAATGAGTTCCTCCAAGTCTTTTTCGTCAAAATGATATGTGCTTTGGCAGAATTGGCGTGATTTCAGCGCCGTGGTCTTCATCTCGCATTTCTTCAAGATCTGACTTAGGTAGGCTTGAGAGGGCATTTAAAAACCGTTCTTTGCTGCAATCACATTGGAAGCGGAGCTCTTCTTCTGACAAGCGTTTGTAGGGGTTCGTTGCCATAGATAGCTGAAAGCAAGGCTTCAATATGGTTTTCAGATTCCAAAAGTGTTGAAATAGCAGGCATTTCTTGGATTCGTTTTTCAAAGTGGGTGATTTTTCTTCTTTGGCACCAGGGAGAACTTGCAAAAGAGAAACCGCTAGCAACCTTGACCTTGTCGTTGGTATCTAGTAGTACATTCAAGCCAACAGCTGAAGGAGTTTGTTGACTTTCTGTTAGATAGAATGCAAGGTCTTCTCCAATCTCACCGGACACAAGTGGAGTCATAGAATGATAAGGATTTCCAGTTCCATAATCCGTAATAACGAGAAATTCGCCATTCCCAACGAATGGTCCAACCAACACTTCACCTGTTGCAGTTTTTTTAATGTCCACACCGGAATTTTGCACATAGCCTTTGACAGTACCTTTTGTATCTGCGACGGTGATAATCGCACCAAGAGAGCTTGTCCCTAGTACTTTGACGGTGATTTTTGTATCTCCTTTTTCGTTTGCGGCAAGGATTTGACTGGCAATGAGTGTGCGACCTAACGCTACGGTTGAGCTAGCAAGGGTCTGGTGTTTTTCCTGAGCTGTTCGAACAGTTTCTGGCACTATTCTAGTACATAAGCTCGGAAAGCTCCGTTTTCTGAAATAGTTTTTAATAATCTTATCCATACCTTTTGTTGTAACATAAAAAGAAAAGGGAGCGGGACAAAAATCAGTATTTCGTAAGAAAGTGATTTTGTTGTCCTGCCCCGCACCATTGACGAGGTTGGTCATTATTTACATGGCAAAGAGTTAGTGCTGTATACTGTTACTTTGTTTGGATGAAACAGCATACCACAAGAGTTATATTTTGTCTTACGTCCATGTTTCAGCTCGTTATGTTTCACTTTGTAGTCGGTTTATCCACTTCTTTTTGGATTTCTTTTCCTGATCTAGCAAAAGCTTGGATAATTTTTTGGTCGCGTAATTTAACAGAGTCATTAATGGTTTCAGTGGATTTGATTACAGTTGCTTCAAGGAGAGCGCGTTTCTCCCGCCCTTTATCAATGGCAGAGATGATTCCTTGGTTTTGGGGCGACTAAGCTTTTCAGCTAATTTGGTGACAGATTCGACAGCGATTGTTGGATTTTGGGAATCCTCTCCATTTGTGGAATGACTTCTTTGCTGGTTTCAGCTAGCATTTGCAGGCTGCATTGTTGGCATTAGAAATAGCGTCTGCTACTTGACCAGATTTCATTGATTGCTGCAGGATTCCTAGTTGAGCGATAGAGACTTCATAGTCGGAATGGTATTGCGACGGAGCATGCCAAGTTTTTGGCGCATATCAGAAGATACTTTTACGAGATTACGCATTTGCGGGGTAGTGGCCCTAAGCGACATATAGACGGCTGATGTATTCTGCATGTTGTTGTTCCAATGTATTCACAACCTCAGTTAAGCGAGCCAATTCTTGTGATTTGGTTTGGTAATCGAGATGGCGAGTATCTAATTGTGCCACCTCATTTTTGAAGAGTCGAGGCACGCGCACCAGCTTCTTTTTGAGTGGCTTCGATGAAGGAAATGACACCGACTAGATTTTTCAATGGATTTGGTGTTGTCTTTCAATTAACATTTCGGCAGAAACGATATTGCGTGCGAGCAGATCTTCTTGTGACGACAGTGGCAGCCATGCTATCCATTTTTTTGCTCAATATTTTGTGAATCAAAATAGAACTCTTGTAAGGTGTTCTTACTTTGTTTAAAGAGTTTTTTCTAAAAATTTGGCTTTTTATCTAGTTCTGCAATTTGAGTATCCTTATATTTAGCAACAAAACCATTTAACTCTTTGTTGGTGTTTTTAACAATTCATCTACTTGTGGGATTTGAAGTTTCTTTTTGTTCGGCTAAAATGCGATTAACAGTATTATTAACTTCTTCGACTGCAGCCTGCCCAAAAATCTAAAAGAGTATTTTGATCGAAATAAAGTTATCTACCAGCTGAGGGGCTTTTTGCTATGATTGCATCTTTTGTTGTTCAGGAGTTAATTTCTCCAAAAAGTTCATCTGTCCGTTTGCTTGTGTTTCGGTTGATTCGATGATTTCAGCAGTTCTGTCTGTTTTGGAAATGGCATTATTAGCGATTTTGTCGATGTCAAAGTTAAATTCTTGGCTCATAAGGTCTCCTTTTGATGGTTATAGTTCGGTATTGGGTTCTTTTACTTAAAAATCCTCAGCTGATATCAAAATCTCGTAGATCCGCTTCGTTGAGTTGACGGAGTGTTTCATCCAAGTCTAAATCAAACTGCTCAATAGCTGCTGGCGCTAGAAAGTCGTTCTTCTGCATTATAAAAATCTTTCGGTGAGGTCTTGATTTTTAGGTAGCCTTCAAAAATATCCTCATAATGCTCCATTTGAGACTGATGGATCGCAGTTAATTCTTCCTTGTTATTGCTTTCTGACTGAGAAATTTTCTTGAGAATCGCTTCATGGTCGATTTGAATATTGTGAATAGTTTCAAGCAATTCAGGTGCTAATTCCTCCAAGTTTGGTTTTAAACTTTCGGAAGTTTGAGCGTGAAGATTGTGTAGTTGATCATGGATATCTGTTGTTACATTTTGCACTTTCCGTTGAATTCGCTGGTAAATTTCAGGCGAGATATATTTTTAAGGTGTTGGCTCGGCTCTTGAATATAACTCAATTGAGGCAAGAGCTGATCAGCTAATTGTTGGTAATTTGCATAAGATTTTTCTTTCAGATAATTGTCCAACTGTTTGATTCTGACTATCTGCAGCTCTGATTTCCTGTTTCAAATCTTCAATTTGCTGACTGGCGCTTGGGCTCTGTGATTTTTCGGTTTATGAGTTGCATAGTAGTAAATTCGTAGCCTATGCCGATGGAAAGAAGGATTGGAATGAGGTACTGTATAATAATACCAACTGCGATAAGAATAAGCAGTATACCGATCCATCTTCTAGAACGTACATTGTTATAATTTCTTCTGGGCATAAAAGTATCTAATCCTGTTTCTTCTGAAATTTCTAAGTCTATTTTAGCATAAAAATGTATAAAAGACGGTACTGAACGATATGTTTAATAAAAAGTTTAGTTGAATATAAGCAGAGGCAAGCAAGATTTTTCAAAAATCTTGACTTCGAGTTAATTCTAAGGTATATAACGAAAATAACTGTTTTATCTTCTGGATGGATATGAAGTTTCATCTTTTTAATAGAGAAAGGAACAATAAGATGAAAGCAGCAGTTTTGTAGAACCAGAAAAATGGAGGTCAGAGAGGTTGCTCGTCCAGGTGCGGTTGTTGGTCGTCGGCGTACCTCATACAGGAGACATCAATATTGGTGACTATTGGATGGTTAACTTGGCAATGGCTGGCGGACCAGCTTCTTGCACCACTTATGACAAAGAAGTCTTGCTAAAAAGCAGTTCTAGACGGTCAAATCAACCCCTGGAAAAGTGTTCACTCAATCTACACATTGGACGATATTGACCAAGCCTACAAAGACATGGCTGACAGAAAAACGATTAAAGCTATGATTGTGATGTAAGAGAGGTTGTTCATTTTTCGCAATTCAATCTCAATTTAATGAGTGGTCGACGACATTGTCTCGATCACTTTTTATCGTTTGTATGTTTGCTCCCACAGTTCTCAACTATCTTAATTTTTGGTAAAATAAAAAAGAAAAATGGGTTAGAAAGAGGAAAGCGATGTCCTTAACTAGTCAAATTATTACAGCCGAATTTCCGGATTTAGAAAAAGTAGAACAACTCAATACAGAAGCCTTTCCTGAGGAGGAGCGCACCACTATCTGAGTTGCTACGCTATGGAGATGGGGAATATTCTCATTTCTTTTTGCCTTTTTATGACGGTGATGAATTTGTCGGTTTTGCCTTTTCGGTTTACAATGAAAAGCCTTTTATATCAGCTTTTTTGCGATTATGCCTCATTTGCGCAGTCACGGTTATGGTGGCAAAATTATTGATAAGTTGGTGGATTTTTATCAAAGAACCATGATTTTAGAAGTGAGAACGGCTGGATGAGCCTTGTGATAATCTGGAACAGCGAAAAAGCTCGAATGGATTTCTACAAGCGAAACGGTTTTCGCTCTTCGCATGCCTATTTAGAATACGATGGGTTTGAGTTTTGAAATCCTTTATAAAGGAGCGATTTTTGATGAGGAAGCCTATCGGGACATTTTCAAAAAGATTCAAGAAGATGGCTATTTTGAATTTGAAATCAAACACGGTCATGGAAGAGACTGGGGAGTAGCTGAGAAGCCCCTGTCAAAATTTTTAAATTTTTCATTGATATATATAAAAACGAGCTATTTTATGCTCGTTTTTGTGGTATAAAGTTTAATAAATTTCTGGGAAAAGTTTCACTAAAATGTTAGGGTGTAATGCTTTTGACCGGGTCCTTCTGCACAATAGGTGTGCATATATATGGCTTGAAATTGAGTTCGATGCAGGTGCAGTTGGACTCTTTTTGCTAGCTGAAGCGTGCTATCCGAGATAATTAAATCCACGCCACAAACCCAAGCTCCCATAGCAGTTGCCATTTCTGCCGCTAATTCTTTGTAGGAAGTGTGCGTGATTTCAGTTACATCTACTGAGTCTCCGCCAGTAGAAATATTAGAATTGCGATGGAGAAAGATTTGAACTCCTTGCGGTGGGGACATCATCTGCTTTCATAACCTTGCTGAGCTAGCATGAGTAGCCTCGATCTCTCCTAGTTTGATTCTTTCCAAAGGAGAGCGGTGATCTCGACTGCGCAGGGGATTGGCGTTTTTCGTAGCGACCAATTCTCGAATAGTGTGTCGACCGTCTCCTCTAACGTTGGCTGGCAAACGTAGGAGTACCGCCTCACATTTGCCATCTAGGACGAAAAAAAGCAGTACTCGGTTCCTGCGATAAATTCTCGCCAAGGACAGAGCTGTCTTCTGAAAAAGGCAATTTCAATGCTTTTTGGGAACTATCTAGATTGGTAGGTTCTGAAAAATAGAAATTCCCTAAACCGAAGTTAGTGGATTTAGCTAGATGACGATCGATTTGTCCTTTTCGAAAGTAGCTTGTAGAATAAGAGAATCTACTGCTATTTTTCTAACAAATGATTGATGTTCATGGTAAATCCCTGTTTGTTTCTAATACTTTTAGTCTATTATAAAAAAATGCTTAGAAGACAAATTTCTACTACGTTTTCCGAACTTTTTAAAAAGAAAAATGATCATAATTTTTAGATAAGATACAGATTTTGCTAAAGGTGAGATGTTCAAACTTCGTCATTTGCAAATAACGATGGCGGTCTTATCTTGAAAAAGAAGAATTTTCTTATAATAAAGTGTAAGATATAATTGCGGGTGAGACTCCTGCATGTAGACAAGAAAGGACGAGCACTTAGCTCAGACAAGATTATGACATCAGTTGTTGTTGTAGGGACCCAGTGGGGAGATGAAGGAAAAGGAAAGATTACAGATTTTCCTTTCAGCCAATGCCGAAGTCATTGCCCGTTATCAAGGCGGAGATAATGCGGGTCATACCATTGTAATTGGCGGTAAAAAGTATAAATTGCACTTGATTCCGTCAGGTATTTTCTTTCCGATAAAATTTCTGTTATCGGAATGGAATGGTGGTTAATCCACAATCTTTGGTACATGAATTGACTTATTTGCACGAAGAAGGTGTTACGACGGATAATCTTCGGATTTCAGATCGTGCTCATGTTATCCTACCTTATCATATTGAGTTAGACCGCTTACAAGAAGAAGCAAAAGGTGATAATAAAATCGGACGACTATTAAAGGGAATTGGACCAGCTTACATGGACAAAGCCGCTCGTGTCGGATTCGGATTGCAGATTTGCTAGATAAAAGATATTTTCAGAGAACGTTTAGAGCGTAATTTGGCTGAGAAGAACCGTCTGTTTGAAAAACTCTATGACAGCACAGCTATCAGATTTGACGATATGTTTGAGGAATACTATGCATATGGTCAGCAAATTAAACAATACGTGACAGATACTTCTGTTATCTTGAATGATGCTCTTGATCAAGGCAAGCGAGTGCTCTTTGAAGGGGCGCAGGAGTGATGTTAGATATCGATCAAAGGTACTTATCCATTTGTAACGTCATCTAATCCTGTTGCAGGTGGTGTAACGATTGGTTCGGGAGTGAGGCCAGCTAAAATCGACAAAGTTGTCGGGGTTTGCAAAGCTTATACCAGTCGTGTTGGTGATGGACCATTTCCAACAGAATTGTTTGATGAAGTAGGCAACCGCATTCGTGAAGTAGGCCATGACATGGAACGACAAACTGAGACGTCCTCGCCGTGTTGGTTGGTTTGACTCAGTTGTGATGCGCCATAGCCGCCGTGTATCTGGAATTACCAATCTTTCTCAATTCGATTGATGTTTTGACGGGGCTTGATACAGTTAAAATCTGTGTCGCTTATGATTTAGATGGTGAGCGCATTGATTATTACCCAGCTAGTTTGGAGCAGCTCAAACGGTGCAAGCCAATCTATGAAGAATTGCCGGGATGGTCAGAAGATATCAGGTGTTCGCTAGTTTAGAAGAGTTGCCAGAGAATGTCTCGCAACCATGTCCGCCGTGTCAGTGAATTGGTCGGTGTTCGTATTTCTACTTTCTCTGTCGGTCCTGATCGTGAACAGACAAATATCCTGGAAAGTGTTTGGTCAAGTTTGTACTAGAAGCAAACCAAGTGGGTTTTCGGCTCGCTTTTTATTGACGCAATAAAAAATTTAAAGAATGATTCTCTTAAGTTAATTTTAAGCTGGCTAGAGTTATACTAAAATCATCAGATGAAGACCTCCTAACTTTATTTGATAGAAATCCCTAAACTTTTCATAATAATCTCCCCGAAAGCCATCGATGAGGTGGCTTTTTATATTTTCGGGTTTATAACATGATATAATAAATGGAGAACAAAGGAGATAAATGATGAACTTTACAGATTTGTCTAATAAAGAACAGGAAAAATAATGATAAGTAAAATTATCAGGAATTTAAAAAGCTAGTGGCTATGCAACCAAACGAGAGTTGCTAGATGCTATTAAAAAGGGAGAAAAATACGATAGATGAGAATTTTTGAGGAAGAAAAGTGTCTCAAAAAGTGGAAAATTTATAAAACCTAGTGATTACACTTTTGATTTTTCTGCCAAAAGTTTGCTTACCACGGGTTATCTTTTCTAAACCAAAGCAATCGACTTTTGAATTGACAGAATTAGGTAGAAAAGTGAAACTGGATGAGCATTTTTGCTAGCGATATTCAACAGAAAGCCATCTCAATTTTGGAAAAATGAGAAGAAGTCAAAACAATTTTAGTTATCCTTGAAAAGGAAATTAAAAACATTCACTAGATGACTCAAAAAGAAAATTGGAGTTGAGCTGACGAGAGCTTTAAAATCTATGTCACCACAAAAATTTGAAACTTTTTGCTCGTGGTCTAGTCATGAGATGGGTGTCAAACTAGATGAAAATTGGGGTTAGTTATACTAATGATGGTGGTTTAGATGGTTTTTATATTACTAGTACAGATGACTTCCAGAACCAATCGTGTAGCTATCCAAGCAAAGCGTTGGGAAAACAATGTTCCTTCTCTGGAGAATAATAAATCTGTGGTGCAATGGATAAATAATGCAGAATATGGTATTTTTATTACAACTGATTTTTCAAGAAGTGCCACTGAAAGCAGCTCGTCAAGGGACCAGAGTCATTACTTTTAATCAATAGGAGGATATTGCGATCTAGTTACAAATATAAACTTCATGTCAGGGAAGTCATGACTTATGAATTAGGAGATTTTTATCATACAGAGGATTAGACGGTTAAAAGATGAACTATACAGTTGAAGAAAAAGAATTTTTATGCGGGAGGCTTTTGAAAGTACAGGAGATTGCGCTTACTACTGATGAAATTCCGATTGGTTGTGTTATTGTCAGGGACGGGAAGGTTATCGGTCGTGGACATAATGCACGTGAGGAATTGCAGCGAGCGGTCATGCATGCGGAAGTGATGGCGATTGAGAAAGCCAATCAGCATGAGCATAGCTGGCGTCTGCTGGATACGACCCTTTTTGTCACTATTGAACCTTGTGTCATGTGCAGCGGGGCACTATAGCACATGATTCCGCAAGTCATCTATGGTGCAAAAAGAATCCAAAATTCACGCAGCAGGCAGTCTTTATGACATTCTAACAGATGAACGTCTTAATCACTGAGTTGAACTGGAAACTGGGATTTTGGAGGTAGAATGTGCTCAGATGATGCAAGATGAAAGAGGAGACAGAGATGAAACGTTGGCTAAGTATTTTATTCTTTCTTTTGACATTGTTGTTTATTGGGTTGCTGATAGGGAATGTAGAATTTCAAGCTTGGGCTTTCACACGTCATCAAAATCAGTTATCTTGGTATATCCGTCCGATCTCATTTTACCGATTATCTATTTTCCTATCGAAAGAGCCTTCTTGGAATTTCTACAGCATCTTTGCTCTTTTTACCAGTATGATTTGGTTTTGGGAACCAAAGACGACTTCTCTGGTAAAAGAGTTTCTAACTTATGAGCAAGATTTTTACAGGCAGATTGGAATCTTAAAAAATTTTATTTGTCTTTTGGTGATTAGCTCTTTCTGCTCCTGATTAGAGCAACTTGGCTCTATAGTTGGAAATTGTTGACAATACTTTTTGATTCTTATAGCTGAAAATCCTCTGGTCTTATCTAGATAGTGGGAGAGCTGGTTCAACAAACTGTGGTGCCAGCGATTCTAGGTTTATTTATCTGTTTACTTTTCTTTCTTTTTGGATGAAGGGAAAATCTAATTGGCATAGGACAACTTATGGTATAATACTTTATCGGAGCAACAATTCTGCGTGAAGCGGGTCAGGGAGAATCCAGCAGCCCTAAGCGAGAGTGTGAATTGTGCTCTTTTTATAGTATGAAGAATAGGAACAATGTTAAAGCGTGCTAAGAAGTCTGAAAAACTTCTTCAAAATAGTGTTTAGTTATAAATCAGTATCATTTCTGAGAAAGGAGACAGATGTATTACATGGAGAGATTTTTAGAGAACTACGAACAGGGGAGGCACATTTCTCTGGAGAAGCAACTGGAGAGAGTTTTCCTATTCCATGCTCAGTAAGTTTGAAAATGGACGTCAGATATTTCGGCCTCAAACTGTTAATTGGTTTAGAGAATATTAGAACAGAACTAGAAGAATTTGTTATTTAGTACGTGGCTTTTCAGCCTACTTCACACACTCTACTATAAACTATGGGAGGCTCAAGAACAGAAGGATATAAAGACGTTATGGAAATGTACAACAATGAAATAGATCAATACCAATCTAAAAAGAGAGAGCACATCCTAAATGCTATTGTTATCAAAGGTCACATGTTTTTCTTGGATGAAACCATTCAAGCAACAGAGGTCGAGCTGAATTTTTATATGATTATTTCTTTTCTGTTGAAATCTGGGGAGAATATGAGTTGCGATTGTTTTCAGATATGCAGCTTTATTTCATTGATCTCTATTTTGCGCACACTCGAGAAATGTTACAAAGAGTTGATTTTTAGGGATCTACAGAAAATAAAATTATATCTACACCATTCCTCCTGAATGGACTGTTTAAAAGTAATTGACAAAAAGTTTAAATAAAAGCTGTATTTTGATATAAAAGAAAAGTTTTTGATGAAAAATGAAGCCTATTTTATGAATTGTCTATTTGTTCGCAGATGGACATGCATGATTATATTTTAGGACAGAGAAATGAGGGGCTCACAAAATGAAAATGCCATATCAACTCTTGAAATCATCGGCTGTGAGCATAGCGCAAATTATTACTCTAAAAATATGTCTGAATGGTTAAAAGAATTTGAATAATGACACTGAAACTTTTTGTATTAAAACGAGGAAATAAGTCTATAGAATTAAAAATGGATTGATTTCCTTATTTTTGTCCCAAAATAGGTTTGAACATATGACAATTTTGTTTTAATCGTTTATGTTTGAGTTATACTAGTTTCAACAAGATAAGGAGGTATAAAAATGACTCAATTCTGCATATGAAGCTAGTAGCATACCAGTACAAGAAGCTCTGTTTTTGACGTGTACAAATGTAACGTTAATAATAGTTTTACCTAGACAAAAATGCTAGGTAAAATTTATGAAATTATCTATTACTTACACTAATTACTATACACACTATTTGGTGGTAAAATTTGTATAGCTTCATTGATTTCCAAATTGTAATTGTGCAAAATAACTATATAGTTTTGCTTTTTATAGATGGAGAAAAATGAAACCAATTATAACAAAATACTGCTTTACCCAAACAAGATACTGTTGAATCTTTTGAACAAAAATTTGAAAAAGTATATTGCTAAAGCAAGGATAATAGTAAGTCCAGAAACAAATATCCTTTATTTCAATAATTAATGAAGAACAAATACATGAAGAAAAAGTGATCTGAATATTTTGAAGGAGATAAATGATTTACTTTGTTTTTGGATTTAAAATACTAGTATTTCATCAACTATAGACAATTATGAGATATATTTTTCACTTTGCTAGCTCATATTTATCTAAATACGGTATTATATTTAAATATTTGAAATCAAAATTATTAAAGCAAAACTTTTCTCGAAACAGAATCTCCAACAGAATCAGGAAAATTTGATTACTATACATCCTAAGAATACTGAACATTGGAAAGATATTTTGAGGATCTTTATAGATTAATTCCAAATACTGCAGAAGGAATATATATTCTCAGTGATAGGAATTATAAAAGATTCAGATGTTATTTTATAGATATACGGCTGCATTTATTTGTTCTTGATGAAGACAATTTAGAAAAATGGTCTTCCAACTTTATATGGAGATGGTGAAAAGTGGCAAGACTATCAAAAGAAATTATGTGGATTTGCCCGCTTGGATTGACGATATTCAAGAAAACAACAAATTAAAATCTTCTTATATGAGCTGAAAACATAAGGTAGAGGGCTCTTTTGAAGCACAGTATTTATGGGAACACTTATCTTTACAAGTAATATTGAAGAAAAGTAGTTATTAAAGAAAGTAGAGAGCACATTTTATGTCATAATCGTGTTACAAAGGAAAAACTTCGAGATATGGAATGGGAACTAATTCATGAACTATTCTCCCTACTCCCAAAGGAGTAGAAAATTAAAAGAATGGGTTAATCAATATTATATGAGTATGATTATATTTCTGGAATGAGTTTAAGATCTGATGAAAATTCTTTATTTTCTTATAGTAAGGACCTCAACAAAACTATCGAAAATTTAAATAAATTGCTTTAATTGCTTTTATAAGGTTTTAAAGATTGTTTCAAATTCCATGATAAAAGATATAATTTTAAATGATATTCATCCGGATAATTTTATTAGTGATGATAATTTTAATATTAAAGTTTATAGATTTAGAAAAATTTTTATCAATATGGTACTAAGCCGATGGTTGGTATTTTATTCGGAAATCTTTTTAAAAGAATGGATCAATTAGATGGAAAACTAGCCGATTGTCACAGACTTGGTAATATGTTTTCTATCTAATAGGGCGTCTACAAAAGAATAGCCCCGATAACTCATCATAAATTATTATTACTACAGAAAAGAGTTGACTCTAATGTAGAAGAATATTGATTATTTGATAGTGATTCAGCAACCGTAGCTCAAAGCTTAGGTATAAGTAGCAGAATATATATAGCAAAATAAGTAACCGTAGAGAGTATAAAATTAATAAGTAATTTTACCAAAATAATAATATGGAATTGAGATAGATAAAATTATTTCTTCAATACTAATTTAATTACTAAGTATGATACTATCTTGAAGAAAATGGAAATGTAGTAGAGGCGCTCCGAAGAAGAGACCGAATTAGACTGACTGGTGTCTCAGGTGTTTTAGTTTATGAAAATCCTTAACTATAATCAGCAAATTATTGAACAAGGATTGATTTGTTATTAAACATTTAGTTGATGTTAATGGTTTGAAAGGTGCAAAATATGAGAATGCAGTATCTATATTTTATGATGGGATATCTGATGTTATACAAAATGTTATTATATGTCAACTTTGAAAAATATAGAGTCATCAAGTGAACTATCAAAACACTTATGTTTGAATTTGCGCAATTGCAGGATTATGGAAGGGGATGTTAGGTATAGCGATTACTCTATTAAATTTGTTCAATTATACCCATGATGAAAAATATTTAGAGGAAAAAGCAGAAGAGTTACTTATTAGTAGCGAAATATTATCTGCAGGTAATGAAAAATTACAAACAGAGGTTCTTTATGTTTTCGAGTAAATATCAAAAGTTTGAAAGGAAACGAAAGATGAAATTATCTAATGCACTATATAGAGTATCACACTATCAAGAATGTTCAATTTAATGGGGTCTTACATATAATATTGTATTTGTGATTTATGCTGCTAGTTTACACTACGCAAATATAGCTGTATTTATTGCAAATATCATTACGATTATTCCAACGTTTTTACATTTTGGATAGGAGTACAGTCGATAGGACAGGTAAAAAGGCGATCTCATGATTGTCATAGGCTTTGTCTCAGGCGATTCTATTTCACAGTAGTAGCTTTCTTGATTTAATAAAACCTTCCTTGTTTTTGCAATTGTGTGTTTTCTTAAATGTCGTGACAGATGTTTTAAGTGACTATGCTGGTGGCTTAAGAATGCTGATTTTACAAAAGAATTTAGAAAAGATGAGTTATTTGAAGCTTACTCTTTTACTCAATTTATCACTTATTGCTGTAGTATTACTGGACAAACAGTGGGGTTTGGTTGCTTGCAATTTCAGCCAATAATTTTTGCATTAGTTGCTACGGTCAATGCTCTATCATTTTTAATTTCTTCTATGGTGCTTCTACATAAACGCCGTCAGTTAATTCATGAAACTGTGACCTCAACTTTTGAGAAAAATTCTCTTTTTACACAATTTAAAATGCTTTATCAAAAATATGGAGTTGATTTTTCAAGAATCTGAAAATGCTTCTTTCATTCACTGCTGCTTGCTGATTTTAACTTTGAAACATGATGGGAGGAGCTACTAACAGTATTTACAATTTTTATTTTCTAAAACATACCATTTTCATCATCTACTTATGCACAATCTCTTTTGATTGTAGAAGTTGTTCTATTGGTTGGCGCTCATTCTAGGAAGTTTGACACCTCACGATTATTTTTCAAAAATCATTTTCATTTCTGCTGGTCATGAATAGTTCTTCATTTGGACTAGTTGGCATTAGTAATTTAGTAGGTCTGCCACAATCATTGGGATTATTATCTTAGCTTTTTCAGCTTATATAATGGGAAAATCTACACCTAAACTGGATGCTATGTTAATAGCTAATTTACCATCTCAATGTGTTGGCTCAAGTAATAACTTTCTTGGATGTTGTTTACCTTTTCTTTACCAGCTGGGAACGGTCCTCTTTTCAGTTCTCTCTGCCTACAACATCTATTTGTGCTGGGTTTATTTTGCTGTCTGTTCACTATTGGCGCTTTGCTGTCTCTGCAAAATAATCGACTCAAAAAGGAGACATTAGTTAAAACTCTAGAAACTCAAGATTAGACCACTATTTATTTTCCCCTATTTTTATTTTAGAAGTATTCGTGGGTGATTATTTCTTGATTTACGCAAACGATTGCTTTCGAGCTTGGTGATGAGATTGCGATTTTTGAAAGCAACTATAAAACAATTTGAAACGTTTTAGTCAAGAAAAATTGCTTGATAGTGGTAAAGTAGTCATAGTAGGAGAAAATTGAGGACTATAATGACACTATTCAGTTTAATTACTCCAGCGTTCTTGGAAAATTTGTTGCACATGAAGTGGACTATATGCAAACACAAGTTTCTGCAGCAGATGAACTATTGCGCAAAGGAACTGGTCAGGAAGTGACTTCGGCTGGTTGGACCCTCCAGAAAACTATGATAGAAAGCAAATTTGCTCGTATTTTGAAAGCAGCAGAACAAAATCAAATCAGATAGCGATGTCTTGGTGGTGATTGGGATTGGTGGTTCATCCCTGGACAAAAGGCCGCAATTGACTTCTTGGAACAATCATTTTTGCGAACTTGCAAACCAAGAAGCAACACGCAGTCCTCAAATTCTATACGCAGGAAACTCTATTTTACATCACTTATCTTGCAGACTTGGTGGAATACGTTTCGGATAAAGATTTCATCAATGTGATTTCATCAGGGACAACGACAGAACCTGCCATCGCATTCTGTGTCTTCAAAGAACCTTGATTAATAAATATGGTCAAGAAGAAGCTAACAAACGTATCTATGCGACAACCGACCGCCAAAAAAGCAGCTGTTAAGGTTAAGCAGATGCTAACGGTTGGGAAAACATTTGTGGTTCCAGATGACATCGGTGGACGCTTCCGCATTGACAGCAGTTGGATTTAGCTTCCGATCGCTGCATCAGGGCGCTGACATCAAAGCCCTGATGGAAGGTGCCAACGCAGCACGTAAAGACTACACTTCAGACAAGATTGCAGAAAACGTAAGCTTATCAATACGCAGCTCTTCGTAATATCCTCTTACCGCAAAGGTTATGCAACTGAAATTTTGCTAACTGAGCCATCACTTCAATACTTCTAGAATCGGTGAAACACATTAGCTGCGAGTCAGAAGGAAAGACCAAAAGGAATCACCCAACTTCAGCTAACTTCTCAACTGACTTGCACTCGATTAGGTCAATTTATCCAAGAAGCGTACTATGTTTGAAACAGGTTGTACGTGTGGACAACCACGCACGAACGTTACGATTCCTGGATTGGTAGAAGACCTAGATGGACCCGGCTACCCACAAGGCAAGATATGACTTCGTTAATAAGAAAGCAACAGATGGTGTGCTTGGCCATTACAGATGGTGATGTGCCAAATATGTATAACGCTCCTGAGCAAGATGCCTTTACTCTTGGGTACACGATTTACTTCTTTGAACTTGCTATTGCGATTTCTGGTTATTTGAATGCTATTAATCCATTTGATCAACCGGGTGTTGAGGCTTACAAGAAAAATATGTTTGCCCTCCTTGGGAAACCAGGATTTGAAGACTTGAGCAAAGAATTGAACGCTCGTTTGTAATTTGTATACAATGGAACGACTTCTGAAAGGGAGTCGTTTTTATACGCTGTTCATATAATTGAGTGAAATTTTCACAAAAACAGAAGAAAAAGATAGAAAGAAAGCGCTTTATTGTGTATAATAAAAGCAGATTATACAACGGAGGCGCTTTATGTCACAAGAAACTTATATCATGGCGATTGACCAAGGGACAACTAGCTCGCGAGCGATTATTTTCAATAGGGGAGAAGGTAGCACAAGTCAAAAAGAATTTACTCAAATTTTTCCCACAGGCAGGCTGGGTTGAGCACAATGCAAATGAGATTTGGAATTCTGTACAGTCGGTTATTGCAGGTGCTTTTATTGAAAGTGGCATTAAGCCAAATCAGATTGAAGCAATTGGTATTACTAATCAGCGGGAGACAACGGTTGTTTGGGATAAGAAAACGGGTTTGCCTATTTATAATGCTATTGTTTGGCAATCTCGACAAACAGCTCCCTTTTTAGCAGAAAAACTCAAGCAAGATGGCTATGTAGAGTTCTTTTTCATCGAAAAACAGGTTTGATTATAGATGCTTATTTCTCTGCAACTAAGGTACGCTGGATTTTGGATCAAGTAGAGGGAGCTCAGGAACGAGCAGAACAAGGGGAATTGCTCTTTGGAACGATTGATACATGGTTGGTCTGGAAATTAACGGATGGTGCAGCTCATGTGACTGATTATTCCAATGCAGCGCGGACGATGTTGTATAATATCAAGGATTTGAAGTGGGATGATGAGATTTTTATCTTTGCTCAATATCCCAAAGTCATGTTACCAGAAGTTCGTTCAAACTCAGAAATTTATGGAAAAACAGTTCCCTACCATTTCTATGGAGGAGAAGTACCGATTTCAGGAATGGCAGGCGATCAGCAAGCTGCTCTCTTTGGTCAGTTGGCATTTGAGCCGGGAATGGTGAAGAATACTTATGGGACAGGATCTTTCATCATTATGAATACTGGACAGGAATGCAATTTATCAAAAATAATCTTTTTGACAACCATTGGTTATGGATAAATGGCAAAGGACTTTATGCTTTGAAGGTTCCGATTTACTGGTGGGTAGTGCTATTCAGTGGCTTCGTGATGGCCTGCGCATGATTTCTAATTCACCTGAATCTGAGAAATATGCAAAAATTCCACCAATGAAATGAAGTATATCGTTCCAGCTTTACAGGCCTTGGAGCACCTTATTGGAATCCAGAAGCAAGAGGTTCTGTTTTTGGTTTGACACGTGAACGAGTAGAAAGATTTTATCAAAGCCACTTTTGCAGTCCATTGCTTATCAGGTATGCGATATCATTGATACGATGCAAAATGGATACTGATACAGCTATCCAAGTTCTAAAGGTAGATGGTGGCGCTACAATGAATGATTTTCTTATGCAATTTCAAAGCAGATATTCTGGGGATTGAGTTAGCACGTGCGACAAATTTTGAAAACAACGGCCTTTGGAGCAGCTTTTTCTAGCGGGCTTGCATGTTGGCTATTGGAAAGATGTGGAGGAGCTAAAACATTAAATGCGGTTGGGGGAAATATTCTATCCAACTATGCCAGAACTAGAGCGCAAAAAATTATATGAAGGCTGGAAAACAGCAGTTGCAGCGACACAATGCAAAAGAAACTAGTAAATAGTTGAAAAACAAGATTGTGAATGCAAGTAACATTTATTAGGGTCATTGTAAAAGAGCGATTAGAGCAAATCTTGATTGTTCTTTTGGTTTAAGATCTAAAACAACGTTAACTTTAAATTCTTAGAAAAATCGCTTATAACCTTCATTTTTAGTTTAAGTAGGAGAGGTTACTGGTGAATATGCTTGCTCTATTGGTTTTGAAAATTATAGTATAATAGATATAATTTTTGGTAGATGGAGTTGAGTTTTGAAGAAAAAGCTATCGCGTCAAGAGCGAGAAAGATTTCAATGCACTTTTCAAAAAGGGGCAAAAGTGTTGCCAATAGAAAATTCGTCATTTATAAATTAGAAAAGGAACAAAAACATTTTCGAGTAGGAATATCTGTCAGTAAAAACTAGGAAATGCAGTCATGCGCAACAAGATTAAGCGACGTATTCGGCATGTTTTGTTAACTCATCAAGTAGAGTTAGCGGCGCTTGATTTTGTTGTCATTTCACGGAAAGGTGTAGAAATTTTGACCTACCAAGAATTAGAACAAAACTTGCTTCATGTGTTAAAAATAGCAAAATTTATCAGGATGGTTTAAGTAGTGAAAGAAAAAGTGTTGATGGGGGCTTTTAGTTCTAGCCTCTTTCATTTTAACAGCGTATGGAACAAGTGAAGTCACAGCGAGTTCGTCAGATTTATGGGAGAGATTTGTCTATCTCTTTGCTGTAACGATTCGGTTTCTTTCGTTTAATGGAAGTACAGGAATTGGGATTATCCTCTTCACTTTAATTATTCGGACGGTGCTTTGCCGGTTTTCCAATTGCAGATTAACGCTTCACGCAAAATGCGGAAGCACAGCCATTGGTGAAAGAATTGCAGCTGAAGTATCCAGGGCGTGATATGGAAAAGCCGTAATCGTCTGCCTCAAGAAACGCAAAACTATATAGAGAATTAGGAGTGAAACCTTCGGCATCATTTTGGCCCTTGCTCATTCAAATGCCTGTGCTGATTGCGTTATACCATGCTTTGATTCGTGTTGAGTTTCTTAAAGTTGGACATTTTCTATGGATGAATCTTGAAAGGACAGACCTCATTATATTTTTGCCAGTTTGAGCAGCTGCGTTCACCTTTTTGAGCACTTGGTTGAGCAATAAAGGAATGGCAGAACGTAATGGTTTGATGACGGAATGATGTTTATCATGCCAGTCTTTGTCTTTTCTTTGCGGTCAACGTAGCTAGTGGGGTTGCTTTTATATTGGAGCACATCGCGCTTATCAGGTTTTCCAAACGCTTTTTATTGAGTAATCCATATAAAATCATTGCAGAGAGAAGCAAAAGCGATGCTTGAACGTGAACGGAAGAAAAGAAAAACGCCTATCGCAAAAGCACAGAAAAGTAAGGAGGCGCTTTGTATGGTATTGTTTACAGGAAACGAGTGTTGAAGAAGTTATTCAAAATGGCTTGCGCGAGTTAGATATTCCACGGATGAAGGCACATATCAAAGTGATTTCACGTGAGAAAAAAGGATTTTTAGGATTATTTGGTAAGAAATTGGCTCAAGTTGATGCTGGAGCTATCAATGAAACAACAGTAGTAAAAGCCAATCAAAAGAGCTGTCGAGGTGTTCGGATATGATAATGCGCAAAATGAGCCCTGTAAAAAAGCGTGAGCGAGGCAACGGTTGATTTAGGACATGTTGTGGCAGCGATTAAGAAAATCGAAGAAGAAGGTAGAAATTTCAGATGATGTCAAAAGTTGAAATTTTGAAACACGAAAAAGAAGCGAGTACGATTCTGAAGAAACGGAACGATTGATCTACCGAAAGATAGTGATATCTAAATTTTCAAAATCGGTCGGTCAAGAAGAGAGCTCAACTGACAAATATTTCTTTTTGATCAAGCTGCAGAAAAGCACTCGAACACCCAACCAATCGATGAAGAGTCGGCTAATTTTTGAAGATTTAGGTATTCAGTTGAAGCAAAATTATGATCTTGAAGAAGTGGTGGGGAGGTGACAAGTTACGCAAAACATCGTGGATGAAATGGATGTAGAAGCTAGCCTTGCAAGTACTCATAATCGCCGTCAATCAATATGCAGATTGATACTAATGAGCCTGGCCGCATTATCGGATATCACGGAAAAGTACTGAAAGCTCTTTCAGCTATTAGCACAGAATTATCTTTTATAATCGTTACCTAAGAGCTTTTACATTTCATCAATGTCAATGATTATGAGAACATCGAGCAGAAGTTCTACAAAAGCTACGCTCAAAAGCTAGCTGATCGTGTATTAGAATATCAACATAGTCAAAAGACAGATCCTATGTCCAACAATGAGCGGAAAATTATTCATCGAATCGTTTCTAAAATGGATGGACTTACCAGCTATTCAGAGGTGATGAGACCAAACCGTTATGTTGTAGTGGATATTGATAGTGAATAAAGAGAAAGCTGTGCAGAGATGCTGGCTTTTGTAGTAATAAACTAGAGAAGGAAAGATATGAAGAGAGTTTTTCTAATTATTTTAGGTTAATACTACTTGGTGCCTGTGGTCAAAAGAAAATAGGAGACAGGAGAGAATACTTCTGACCAAGTAAGAGTACATTGGACAAAGAGCAAAAGAGTTCTTCGATTTCAGTAGCACAAGATGAAAAATTATATGTTTCGACTTTGGATAAATTAAAGAAAGATACTTCTGAAGGCCGTGCGAAGATATACACATTTTATGATATTGATAAAAATGACAGGATTCTTATTACGCAAAGCGTTAACGTGAATAACTAGACTATCTTATTATAAAGAGCAAAGAAAGGAGTTCTCATGTCACTTTTTCCAGCTATTGAAAACTTTCTACCCCATCAGGGAGTCAAGCACATCTCCAGATAAGGCAGGCCGGTTGCGCAAGTCTATGCTGGAGTTCAAGGCCAATGGACAGGCAGCGCGTAAGAGCTTTGCAGACTCTGGTCAAGGATTTTTCAGTGCCCTTTATCCCAAGCTGACCTTGGAGCGAAACTAGTCAGTGGATGAAACTAGCGCAGATGCGGCCACATTTTTGGAATTATCTTAAAGGTTATGAAATTACGGAGCCTATGTTTGCTTCTCGCTTGTATGGAACTGCAGAAGACTTTGGTGTCACTAGAGGTGAGTTTCATGGAGCGCAAGAAAGATGAGGATAGCCTTAGCAGCAAAACCAGTACTGAATCTGCCTATCCAGTCACCAGCTTACTATTTTTGTTTCAGATCAATGGCCTGAGTCAGCGCTTTGAAGGTACGGAGAAAATCGTCAGTTTCTATCCAGCAAGTGGCAGCCGGTCAGGTCCGCAAGGTTCTGGTCAAATACGATATCTCTCTATCAAGCCACTTCGAGGATCAGTGCTGTCCCAGTTGCAGGAGGCCATGACGTTTAATCTTTGCACGAAGCGACCCGAAGCCTATGATTACGTTTTTTAAAGAGAAAGTTATTTCAGTAAGTATTGACAAAAGCCCCAGAATCATATAGAATAGTTAGTATGTTTATAACTGATCACAATAGCCGGCTAAACGAATACAAGAATCTAAGAGAGGTATTCAGCGAAACGTACTCATCAACCAAGTGAAAATCTCATCGCGCGCAAACACGGTTTCCGTCATCATAGTGGCAACCACGGTCATCGTGTGCTAAAGCCATAGCTGTCGTCGTAAAGGACGCAAAGTTTTGGCTATAATCCAAACGAATACATAGATGAAGAACCAACGGAAACTCGAGACCGCTGGTGTTGAATGGCAAAGAAGACAATCTGCATTTACTACAAGATTTTGATATAATAGAAGATGATATAAAGAGGAAATATAAGATGAACATTTTTGATACACATACCCACCTCAATGTGGAGAATTTTACAGGAAAAGAAGCTGAGGAGATTGCTTTCGCTCGTGAGTTCGGTGTTACCAAGATGAATATTGTAGGTTTTGATGCAAAAACTATTGAAAAGTCGTTAGTACTATCTCGGCAATATGAGGAACTGTACAGTACGATTGGTTGGCACCCGACTGAGGCAGGAACGTACACACAGGAAGTTGAAGAGATGATTATCAGTCATTCACACGATCCAAACGTTATTGCTCTAGGTGAGATTGGGCTAGATTATCATTGGATGACAGCACCAAAGGATGTACAAAACGTAGCTTTTTCGCCGACAGATCTCAGTTATCAAAAGAGTTGAACTTGCTTTGTAGTGCATACGCGTGATGCTTTAGACGATACATATGAGGTGATTAAAACTGAAAGTGTCGGTTCGCGTGGAGGCATTATGCATTCTTATTCAGGTTCTTTGGAAATGGCAGAGCGCTTTATCCAGCTGGGAATGATGATTTCATTTTCTGGTGTAGTTACTTTTAAAAAGGCACTGGATGTACAAGAGGCTGCGCAGAGTTGCCTTAGATAAGATTTATAGTTGAGACAGATGCGCCTTTATCCAGCCCCCTGTACCAAAACGCGGTCATGAAAATCGCACAGCTTATACTCGCTATCGTTGTAGACAAGATTGCAGAGCTTCGTGGTTTGACAACAGAAGAAGTTGCACAAGTAACGTAAGGAAAATGCGCTGCGAATATTTAATTGAAAAGAAGATTGATGAAAGATTTCTCAGGTTCTCGCTGGGAAGGTCGGGACGATACGGCCAATCTCCAAGCGGTATTTTGACGTAGAAAACTTACGAAACGAGAGGGTCTGCAATCTACAAGAAGATATGGAAGCGTATTAAACGTCTTCATGACCCATGGAGTGATCGTTTTTACTGACCCAGATGTCAATGGTGAGCGGATTCGTAGGATGATCATGATCGCTATTCCTAGTGTTCAACATGCTTTTTAAGGCGTGATGAGGCTGCCCAAGTCTAAAATCATATAAAGGGAAGTCATTGGGGATCGAGCATGCTTCTTAGTGAAGATTTAAAAGTCTTTCTCAGGTAACTAAAAATTTTTGAAAAAGACCGATTTTGATATCACATCGTTCGATTTGATTCATGCTTAGATTTGCAGGCAATGACAGCCGCAAACGTCGTGAATTTCTTAGGAGAAGAATCCAGCATTGGCTATTCAAATGAAACAGTTGGCTTAAACGCTTAGAATTATTTGGAATCAGTTTTAGCAAAAGTTGAGAAGGTGATGACGTATTATCAAGAAATCGAAAACTAATAGAGGAATAGTCTGAAAAATGTATCAGAACAGGTGGAAATAGTGATAGGTTATCAAGCAGCTAAACAGCTAGATAGAGCAGATAGTGACCGTGACATCAATACTGAGATACAGGCCGTACGGAATACACGGGCACTATGTACTTTGAATTGGATCGTGGTTTTTTGTGGTCAATCATAAAAAGTTCAGAAGCAGTACTGTTGGTTATATATATACATTTCAAAATTACAGTTTGAAAGAACAAGCTCAAAATAAAGATTATTTAGAAATTCAAAATATGTTTAGGAGGTTAAAATAAATGCGTAAAAACAAAATTTTATTTGAGTGGTAGCAGGTCTGTTATCAGTTTTCTCGTATGATTCTTTCAGCTTGTAGTTCTATCTGGCAATCATGCTAATACTAATTATCTTCAAGGGAGAATGGAAGGTTCAGACTGCTAATGGCCAAAATTCAACTATTACATTTGATAAAGATAGTGTTACTGGAGAGAGAGTTTGCTTATAAACATCGGTGAAAACTCAGGTCTCACTTTATTATAAAATAGAACAGAACGGTGAAGATTATTCTGTCATTTTTCCTGAAAAAGGATAAAATATTGCCATAATGATTCAGCTAACATCATCAAAAAGATGATTTATATGGAACAATGCTTTATGCCATGAACAAAAAGAAACAACCGAACTATAAACAATATGCTCAAAAAGTATATGAATACAAAGTAGTCTCCAAATGTTTAATCTCACAATGGTGTGTGTGATAGGTGTAGCATAGCATGTTGGGGATTTTTCTCAGCTTGTTTTGCGATAAAGAGTTAGTGAAAGGCATATGAGTTTACAAATTACACTAGCCTATAATTAAATTTAACGAAAATAGATTGGATGTATTAGTAGACCAACGAAAGCACCCCAGTCACTCAGAGAAAGCAACATTCTTAGTGGAAATGAAATAGAGCATCAATACAAGCTTCGAATCTCTTTATAGATAGAACTGGAACAGCAAGCAACAAAAGTATAATGAGACGTAGCTTAGTTGGTTTCAGCTAAGATGATTAATTTTAATAAATGGTGTCCAAATAGTAACAAAGATATTATAAGTTTATCAGTGGTTCTTTTCAGAACTACAATGCAAAGTAGTTAGCATGTAAGCGCATTGCAAAAGCGGGTAAGCAATGTGAGACAGAATTTTATCTTGATCTTTATATAATCACTCTGCAACTGCTCTGCATTTTGGAGCACTCAGTTTAAAAGCATGATGCTGCTGATCAAAGAGTGTGAGTGCTTTTAGCACGCAAGTCATGCATACATTCTCAAAAGCGAGCAAGCATTACCTCTGATTGTTCACTCAAGTCACACAGTACAATGGCTTCTATTAGTGTTAGAGCTGAGACTATACAGCCTTGTTTAATAAATTGAAGGCCACAGGAAGTGCTCTATCAGATGGACAGCATTAACTCCTACAATACTTCGTTAAACCTATAGAAAATATGTTAGTGCTGGAAGGAGCAACTACAGGGACACACAAAGTTACTCCTTTATAAATGTGGAAAATGATAATTTACCACTCCACAGTATCAAAACGTTTTGACGATGGATCTCGTTTATCCGGAGATGAAAGCAACATGATACAGTAGGCCAGTTATGTTGCAACCTCAGTACGTGTAACAAATATCCGTGGCCAAGGTGCTCAAAATGTTGCAGTAACCCAAGCGTCAATAGCATTTCAGAACCAACGTCCATTCAGTTTCAATTACAGTTTACCCCTAATGATGGAGCGAATACTGCAGAATTTGATGTTGAGATTGGTAATGAGAAAATGCCAATACGGTATACATTTTTCTATGATAATAGCAAAGTAAATACTGCATTCGTAAAAGAAAATTTATCTTCTACTCGGAAGTGAAAAAGGAGCTCTCAGCTTCTGGATGGCTCTACTAAAACTAGTGGGTCGTTGACAAACTGAAATGGTAGACTTATACTATTACTAGGCTTTGCAATTATAGCACATACTGTGTCAGCAGCTTAATTACTCTATGGCTGAGTTATATCAATTTTTAGTTATTAACTAAGGTATAAAAAGATAAAGAGGAATCATATGGAAAAAGAACAAGATAAAAATAAATCATGGGTCTATGAGGGACAAAAACGCCGTATTCATTTGGCGTTTTGGATTTTGTTTGTACTAGGAATTATGGATTTTATATATTTTATTTAGCTAATAGATAGAAAAAGAGAACTATGAGAATTGCAGATTATAGCGTGACACGGGCAGTACTTGAGCGTCATGGCTTTACTTTTAAAAAATCGTTTGGGCAGAACTTCCTGACAGATACCAATATTTTACAAAAAATTGTGGATACAGCTGAAATTGATGAGAATGTTAATGTTATCGAAATTGGACCGGGTATTGGGGCACTGACTCGAGTTTTTGAGCGGAGAATGCGCAGAAGTCATGGCTTTTGAGATCGATGAGCGTCTAATTCCGATTTTAGCAGATACCCTGCGGGATTTTGAAAATGTTAAGATTATCAATGAAGATATTCTTAAGTCAGACTTACAAGCTCGGATCAAGGAATTTACTAATCCAGAACTGCCTATCAAAGTAGTAGCTAACCTTCCTTATTACATTACGACCCTATTTTGATGCGCGCCAATTTGAAAGTGGCATTTCCTTTAGTGAGTTTGTTGTGATGATGCAGCGAGAAGTAGCTGATCGCATCTCGGCGCAGCCCAATAGTAAGTCTATGGCGGTTTGTCAATAGTAGTACGGTGTATATGACGGCTAAGGTTGCTTTTATCGTACCGCGGGGGTCTTTTTGTCCCTGCACCAAATGTAGACTCCGCTATTTAAAAATGACTCGCAGAGACAGCCGGGCAGTCGAGGTTGAAGATGAATCATTCTTTTCTTCAAGGTGCTCAAAGTAAGCGCATCACCGAGCGGAGAAACCTCGAAATAATTTGACCAGTTATTTTGGGAAAACTACTGATGAAGTCACACAGTTGGAAGCCGAAGCTTTGAGTAATGCTGAATTGTCTCCAAGTGCATGAGGAGAAAGCGCTTGCTTTGCAAGAATTTGCACTGTTTAGCGAGACAGCTTTATATGAAGAGGGATCTCAGATAAACCGTACACGTCATATCACATATCAGCAACCCGCTAAGTTCATCTCTTAAGCGAGGTTCTTCATAAGGAAAGGACTGGATTTTGAAACCTGCGCATGAATAAAATCCATTTGCCGGATTTCGAGTCCGGTGCCGTACCAAGCTGGCCACAATTTTCCAACATTATAGAATAAACACTTTTTGAATGTACATCCAACTATGTTATTTTCGTTCCTAAAACGAGAAGACAAAGACAATACGTCCTAGTGAGTGCGTGAGATGCGCTGCAATCAATGAAAGATCGAAACGAAATAAAAATGCGGAGAAAGCGATTTGAACCCTCACGTCTGAATGGGACACATGCGTAATGAAGCACAGCGCGGTTCGCTGTTCCCGCCATTTCCGCTTGCTATCTATTATACCACATTCGCAACGTTTTAATCATTTGCACCAAAAAGCAAAAATATCCGCTGTTATAATGAACTGACTAAGGTTAAAGGAGTCCATTTGAGTGAATAATCGTGAAAAGCCTTAGCAGCGCTTTCTAATATGTAGAGTCCGAAGGTGTATGACAGACCAGGGCTAGAGGACTCGTAAAAGGGCAGACACTCCTATGTGGGGGATGAAGTTGAATTTTCTGCAAGGAGAAAGATTCTGCAGTGAAAGCATTTAAAATAGCAGGAGCGACAAAATAGTGCCGCTGCGTCCACCCATTGTCAATACAGACTCAAGCCGTCGTGATAATGAGCGCCAAAGAGCCAGATTTAATCCTAATCTGTTGGATCGATTTTAGTATCTCTTGGAACAAAAAGCCATCCGACCGATTATTCATACATCAGTAAATTAGATTTGTTAAGGGATGACGCTGAGCCAGATGCCTCAAAGCTTACTACTGGCTGGTCGATATTGCCAGCCAGTAGAAGAACCACGCAGTTTTAATCAGAAAGACGGTCTTTGCGGGGCAGACAGGAGTTGGTAAGTCCACTGGTTTAACAAAATTGCACCGATCTGAAATTGGAAACAGGGGAGATTTCAGGAAAGCCTTGGGCGGCCGCCGCCGTCATACCACACGAGCAGTTAGCTTTATAATCTCAATGGAGGAGATTGCAGACATCTGGGTTTCTCCTTAGATTACGAAGTGACAATGCAGAGGAATTAAATCGCGCTTCCGGAAATTGCTGTTGTCGTCGGGACTGTAATTTCGTCGTGTGTACTCATACACATGAACCAAATTAGCAGTAAAGCTCATACAGCAAGCAATTGCAGCTGTTTGAGGATTACTTGCAATTTTTGGAGGAATTGAACATCGTCGTGAAACGTATAAAATAGCTAAGAAGCAACCCAATGAGGAGTGAATCTAAATGAATTTATAAAATTGCACCGTCTATTCTAAGTGCAGATTATGCGAATTTGAATCAGAATTGAAAAATTAGAAGCAACAGGTGCTGAGTACGCCCATATTGATATTATGGATGGTCATTTTAAAGCTCACATTGGCTTTGAGCTGGCGTTACGCCAGTATGCGCCCTCATAGCAAGCTGTCTTTTGACTGTCATCTGATGGTCTCCAATCCCGGAGTATCATATTGAAGAATTTGTTCGCGCTGGCGCAGATACATTGCATCCATGCCGAAGCGACATCTCATATTCATGGGCAAGTTGCAGAAGATTCGCAGCTGGTGTCAAGGCAAGTGTCAGTTATCAACCGGAAACACCAGTTGAAGCAGTGGGAAAATGCTTGGAATTTGTGGATCAAGTCTTGGTTATGACTGTCAATCCAGGCTTCGGCGATGCCTTTCACAGAAACGATGGATGCTACGTAACCAGTCGTTTGAGAGAAGTAATCAATTAGGCTTTGATATTGAAGCAGATGGTGGTATTGATAATGTCCATTCGAGTAGCTAAAGAAGCCGGTGCGAAATGTATTTGTGGCAGGTAGCGGCGGTCAGCCGTGATGGCTCATCAGGTTCACATATTGAGATAGCATTGCATGACCAGATTGCTATCTTTTCAGGCGGGATGATAGATAGTTTTCGGCGGATTTTGATCTTTTATCGGAGTCGATAGAGGAGTCTTTTCCTCATTGAACAAGCACTGATCCAGATTTGAGCCATCGCGACTTTGATCCTGTTTCAGAGGACGAGCTTTACGGTTTGTTCTCGATCGTTGAGATACTCTCGCCACACAACCTGATGACACAGATTTAGAAACTAGCTGTCAAGACTGCTTTGTAGTCATGTTATCTGCAGGCGCAAGTGACTATCGAGCTTTTTGTGCTGAGGGCGCTTGGATCATACTCTTGGCAAATGCTTGCCGAGCGATCCAGAAATCATGCGCCTTATAGCGACAAATTCGGGCTTTTGTAGTGCAAATGAGCACAGTTATTGTCCCTCAGCGACGCCGCGAGATGTGCCGGAAGTTGGTGGTTTGATTATCTAGCCTTTATGTCTGTGAGCACATAGTCAGTTAACGATTGAAGGAAGCCAACATCCTTTAAATCGAACTAATTATAAAAAGTGTATGCTTCTAACGAATCGAGCAGACGAACCCGTTTGCTAGAGTGTCAACTGTATAGCGCTACTGTCACTATAGCAAAGACAGGAGTTAATATGGAGCTTCCAATCATCTCTTCTTATTGATAGGAAATCTTACAGACTTTGTGACTTTCATGGGCAAAAGAATCCGCAACAGGCAGACTCAGGTACAGAAATTGGCAGAAGACAAGCCGATCACTTATCTGATCAGTTGATTACCGTTTTGAGCAAGAACGGCAACGAAGTCTTCTGCACAACAACAACTGAATCTGGCTCTGGAGATCAAGTCTGGGTGAGGTGTGCACGGATTTACATCGGAATTTAATTGAAATGCATAAGCGAAATAAGTGAAAATCTAACCCAAATCGTGATAAGACAGGATGAACGAATTGCGCTAAATTAAGAGTTCAATGACCACTGTTTAGAACAAATGCGCCAAACGGAAGAAAATTAGGATAAAGACATCGCAAAACAAGATTGCAAGCTGTCCTTTTGACGGTCTCAAAACAATTAGAGTCGGAATCAATCGCGGTCTAGAGAATGCAACGTAGCGCGTGATGTTGGCACTCTAAATACAGGTGCTTCCACTAAACGCGTGAATTTAGTAAGGAATCTTGCAGCTGGTCATAACCATTGAAGATATTTTGACACCGAGCCAGTATGAGCGTGAGTTTCGCTACGAGTTCCAGGCAGCGAACGTAGAGTATGCAACCAAATTACTGGGACAAGTGGAAAAGATTACATCTGATACCAATTGATTCTAAGCCTTCCTGGCAGACTATTATCGTTTGAGGATGCTGCATGAACTCAGTGAGATGTTACAGACTGATTTTTGCTGCAAGTGTTTGTTAACCAGCGTCAAACGTTTTGGCTAAAGACATTAAGACATCTGGCACCTCCGGCAACCACGAATTTTGAGCAATAAGCTTTTGGCTAACGGAAGGACTTTATTCGAGATTGTTCGGGTAATCCAGAATTTTTGACACCTATGCGCCGGATGAGTAGATCAGTGCAGAAGTTGCCCATCACTCATCTGCTTTGCTTAATCTGCTCGGTCGCGGAAACGCTCAATATTCAAGCGGCGTAGAAGACATCAGTAAGGTGTTGGAAACGTCAACAGAGTTTAATAACTGGCGGTATTTTGCTCGAAGTTAGCCGCAAAAACATGACGGTAACATGCATCCGGCGGTCATTGATGAGTCTGCTGACGCGGAAGAACCACGCTATTGGAACGGACTTTATGCGTTTGCGTTAGAAATTTCTGACAAGTCGACTCTAGATGGTCTATTAGATTTTCAAGATGAAGAGGAAGAGACAGGATTAACCAAATGAAAAAGATGAGCTTATTTGAAGGATTTTCCACTCTCATCAACGCATGAACTGTCACAAACAAGGGCAGGGGAAAAACTATTTTGGCATCCACCTTTCAAGATGACACTGAACGATTGAAGGAAACTCAGGGATGGCACAACCACACAATGTAGAGAACTTCACCGTTGAAAAGCGTGTCTTCATATGCAAGGGCGTAAGAGAAGTACATATAACGAACACGCCCTCAGCGAAATCCCTCAAATTCACTTTACGGCTGCCTAAAGTTGACGAGAACAAATAATCCAGCTGACTTCATGGCGAAAACCACCAGTTGATGTACAAGAACTACGTAGTATCTTTCACAAATGATTTTCAAAATTGAAAATCCAGTTTGGCAGCGTGTGGTGCGAGCCTTGTAAGCTAACAACATGATAAAGACTCATGCCTGCATCCAGCAGCAAAACGACCACCACCGCCTTTGAAGCAGGGTTGGCACACAGCCACCATGGTACGCCAGCATAGACGCGACTGCGAGGACTGATCCCCAGTCAACAAGAGTTTACAGGCTGCAGTGAATTGAGGTTGCCATATGATTTGAAGCAAAAGTATTAGAACTGACAGGCCCTGAACAGACAGATGATAATGATTCGATGGGAATCCAGCATCGGTCACACTCGCTCTTTAATTGATGAAGAAATTGGCAAAGTGCGTTGAGCAGAATCTCAAAATTGACTGATACGAAAAGACGATGTCGGTTGTCTCCGGTCGCCGTTTTGCTCAGTCATCACGGCTCAGTCGCATACGGTAGTCCGCGTGCGTCCACTCGTGGAAGCTGAAATTATCCGCATGATTGATAATTTTGATGCCGAAATGATGATGATGACACTCGGCATTAGCCTTTAGTTGGTGAAGGTGAAATGACCAATCGAATTCTTTGCGTACGGATAATCGTTCCTTCTATAAAACCTAATTTTGATAAGTACGAAAAACGAATATTATTGCAAAATAATGTTCGTTTTTGAGCTTATTACGATATAATGAAGAAAATATAAAATTGCGAAAACATGAAATTAAGAAGAAGTGACATGTTGTAGTCATTTCTGAAAACTACCTAATCAATCATCCGTATGAGCTAACTAGTCTCAATACCATTTGCCGAAAAGTATGAGTCCGCAAAATCATCTATTTCTGAAGATATTGTCATTATTAAACGTGCTTTTGAAGAAATGGAGATTGGACATATTGAAACCATTACAGGAGCAGGGGAGGTTATTTTTGTAACTTTCTATCTCAGATAGAAGCTAGAGCAATGGTGGAAGAACTTTTGTACGAAATTATCTCGAAAGCAATCGGATTCTACCTGGGCTGGCATTTATTTGTCAGATTTGTTGAGTACACCTCTATTTTAAATAACATTGGACGCATTATTGCAAAACATTTAGAAAAACAAAATTGATGCTGTTATGATAGGTTACAAAGGGAGTGCCATTGGCGAATGCGGTATGCAATGTACTAAATGTTCCATTTGTGATTGTGCGGCGCGATTTGAAAAGTAACAGAGGGTTCAACGTCAGTGCTCAATTATGTGTCAGGCTCAAGCAGACCGATGAAAAGATGTTTTGTCGAAGCGAAGCTTAAAAGCTGGCAGTCGTGTACTAATTGTAGATGATTTCTGAAGGGCGGTGGACAGTATAGGGATGATTAGTCTACGAAGTTTGATTCGAATTATTGGTGTAGCTGTTTTGAGAAATGCACAGACAGAAATCTGCAAAGATACAGAGGCACAAATCATTATTGAAAGTGACTAGATATCGATGTGAAGTCTAATAAAAATCAGTGTAAAGTTGGAAATATTTTTGACAAATAGATGAGGCGAGGATTTGAAAAATGTTGGATTGGGATCAGAACTCCTTGAGGCACGATAATCTCATTGTTCTAGTTTTAGCATCTATTCTTGCTGTTGCATAAAAGATGGTGTGCATTGTACACCTGTTACAGGAAATCAAGATACTGTGACGTTTCAAAACAAGTGCAGATATTCTTCCTTAAATATAATCGCTATTATAGGACAATGAGAGTGACCTAGCTCAAACTCTAATGCTTAAGAACAGATGTCTTGACACAAACATTACAGGCAATAGTTGGGTTTGCAGTTGAAAGACATAAAAATATATTGACAAATAAAAGTTCCGTCGTGTTATACTAATAGACGGTACTTTTACTTTGGTCTCTCAAAGTGCGTACAGATGCTGACAAATGTTGCAGTCACACAGATGATAGCGTCACCAAGTGTATCATCACCAAAATTAAAAATACGGAGAAAATGTAGATGTCTAACTAACCAATTGTTCATAAAGCCGCGCAAATCAAAAGTAGAAAATCTAAATCACCAGCTTTAACGTTGGTTATAATAGTCTGAAACGTAGCTCGTCAGAAAACTCACCACAAAAACGTGGTGTAGCAACTCGTGTTGGTACTAAGACACCTAAAAACCGAATTCGTCTTCCATTTGCTCGTGTACGTTTGAGCAATCTATTGAAGTAACCGCTATATCCCAGGTATCGGACATAACTTGCAGAACACAGTGTTGTGCTTCTCGTGGTGGACGTGTAAAAAGACTTCAGGGTACGTTATCACATCGTTCGTGGTACCTGATATGCAGGTGTAACTGATCGTAAGGCCGTTCCAAATGCGGTACCACCAAAAAGCATAAGGAGGATAAAGATAAATGAGTCGAGAAAACCGTGCGCCTAAGCGCGAGTACGCCAGATCCGCTCTTACAATTCAAAATTAGTGACACGTCTTATCAACCGCGTTATGCTTGATGGGAAATGTATTCAGCGGTTTTCTATCGTTTAGCGGAGCCTTTGAGCAAACTCAGAAGCTACTGGAACGATGCACTTGAAGTATTTTAAACAGCTGTGAAACATCATGCCTGTACTTGAAGTACGTGTCGCGTGTGGTGGGCTCTAACTATCAAGTTCCAGTTGAGTTCGTCCGGAAACGTCACAACCCTTGGACTTCGTTGGTTGGAAATCATTTACGTTCACGTGGGAACACACTTCATGCAAGATCGTCTTTAGGAAAGAAATTATGGATGGGCAAAACAATACTGGTGCAGCTGTTAAAAACGTGAAGATACTCACCGTATGGCTGAAGCTAACCGTGCTTTTGCTCACTTCCGTTGGTAAGATTGCTACTCTTTTTAGAGACTTGCAAAAAGCTCAGTACTCTTACTAATTCATGAGTAATCAACAAGCGGCAGGATTGCCCTACTCGCTTTTCTTAAAATATGTTATAATAAACTGTAAATAAAATAATAGGAGAAATGCGAATGGCTCGCGAATTTTCACTTTGAAAAACCGTAACATCGGTCATTATGGCTCACGTCGATGCTGGTAAAACAACAACGACTGAACGGCTCTCTCTACTATACCGGTAAAATCCATAAAATTGGTGAAACACACGAAGGTGCTTCACAAATGGACTGGATGGAACAAGAACAAGAACGTGGTATTACACTCACATCTGCTGCAACAACAGCACAATGGAAAAGATTATCGTGTCAATATTATCGACACGCCAGGACACGTGGACTTCACTATTGAAGTCAACGTTCGCTTCTGTGGATTGGACGGTGCTGTAACTGTTCTTGATTCACAATCAGGTGTTGAACCTCAAACGGAAACAGTTTGGCGTCAAGCAACTGAGTATGGTGTTCCACGTATCGTATTTGCTAACAAAATGGATAAAATTGGTGCAGATTTCTTACTCAGTAAGTACCCTTCATGATCGTCTTCAAGCAAATGCTCACCCAATCTCAATTACCAATTGGTGCAGAGGACGACTCTGTGGAATCATTGACTTGGTTCCAGTGAAAGCTGAAATCTATACAAACGACCTTGGGACAGATATTCTTGAAGAAGAAATTCTGCTGATTACCTTGAACAAGCTCAAGAATGGCGGAAAAATTAGTCGAAGCAGTTGCTGAAACTGACGAAGACTTGATGATGAAAATACCTTGAAGGTGAAGAAATTACTGAGGCAGAATTGAAAGCTGCAATCCGTAAGGCAACGATTAATGTTGAATTCTTCCCTAGTTCTTGCTGGTTCTGCCTTCAAGAACAAAGGTGTTCAAATGATGCTTGATGCCGTTATTGACTACCTTCCAAGCCCGCTTGATATTCCAGCTATTAAGGTGTAAATCCAGATACAGACGAAGAAGAAACTCGTCCAGCATCTGATGAAGAGCCGTTTGCAGGCACTTGCTTTCAAGATTAGTGACGGACCCACTGTAGGTCGTTTGACATTCTTCCGTGTTTACTCCAGGTGTCTTGAACAGCGGTTCTATAGCGTATTGAATACTTAAAGGTAAACGCGAACGTATCGGACGTATCCTAAATGCACGCAAAACCACCGTAACGAAATCGAAACTGTTTACGCAGGTGATATCGCTGCAGCTGTTGGTTTTGAGATACCACGACTGGTGACTCATTGACGGATGAAAAAGCAAAAATTATCCTTGAATCTATCGAAGTCCCAGAGCTAGTTATCCAATTGATGAGTGAACCAAAAATCTGAAAGCTGACCAAGACAAGATGGGTATTGCTCTTCAAAAATTGGCTGAAGAAGATCCAACATCTCTGTGTTGAAACAAAACGTTGAAACTGCTGAAACAGTTATCTCTGGTATGGGTGAGCTTCGACTTGGATGTCCTCGTAGACCGTATGCGTCGTGAATTCAAAGTGGAAGCAAATGTGGTGCTCTCAGTATTACCGTGAAACCTTCCGTGTCTCAAACATCAGCGCGTGGATTCTTCAAACGTCAATCTGGTGGTAAAGGTCAGTTCGGTGACGTTTGGATTGAATTTACCCAAATGAAGAAGGAAAAGGCTTCGAATTTGAAAATGCTATTGTTGGTGGTGTCGTTCCACGTGAATTTATCCCAGCCGTAGAAAAAGGTTTGGTTGAGTCAATGGCTAACGGCGTTCTTGCAGGTTATCCAATCGCTGACGGAAGGCGAAACTGTATGATGGTTCATACCATGATGTCGATTCATCAGAAACAGCCTTTAAAAGTTGCTGCCTCTTCTGCTCTTTGAAGAGGCTGCTAAGACTCGCGCAACCAACTATTCTGAACCAATGATGCTTGTTACCATTACTGTTCCAGAAGAAAACCTTTCGGTGATGTTATGGGACATGTAACTAGCTCGTCGGGACGTGTTGATGGCTGGAAGCTCATGGTAACAGCCAAATCGATGCGTGCTATGTACCACTTGCTGAAATCAATTGGTTATGCAACAGTTCTTCGTTCAGCATCTCGATGACGTGGTACTTTCATGATGGTCTTTGACCACTGCGAAGATGTACCGAAGTCAGTCCAGAAGAAATCATTAAGAAAACAAAGCGGGAAGCTTAATTGCTAAAACTTACACGTCCGCAGCTGCGGGGCGTTTTTATGTGACTTTTCAGTCCGTCTCGCCCGTAAGGGTGAGACAAATAAACCACCCGTTTGACGGATGGTTATGATTATAAAAGAGTTCAGATCCTTGTGGAATCTGAACAATTAATGATTCAACTCTACAGAGAAAAGAGAAACTTAGCCGCATCATCGGAACTATCAAGAGCTTTTTGAGGAGCTTTTTGCTCAAAAGAAGACGGTGTCACATACTTTGAAGACTTCGGATAAATTATGAGAGGTCAGTAAAATAATTTTTTCAGAGCCGTATTCTTTTAGCAAATTGTATGCGGCGAAACGTCTTCGTTCATCCAGCCCGTCCAGCAACTCATCTAAAATAAGAATATCGCTTTGAATAGACAGGGCATATAAGAAAGCGAACAGCTCTTTCATTCCTAGAGAATATTTTCCGATTTTTTTCTTGAAATAATCTGCCCCGCCTATTCTAGCTAAATTTTTCTGAAATGTACTTTGCTCCTCTGAGGACAATAATGTGAGGTAGTCATGAGCTGACAGATGCTTGTCAAAAATATCCAGACTTGGAATGTAAGCAACTTTTTCCACCTTTTGATTTCTCCACTGAACTCTTGATTTCCTGCTGATTAGGCTAAAGAGGGTGCTTTTGCCAATGCCGTTTGGTCCGATTATTCCATAAAGCTCTGGAGTTGTCAGTTCAAACGTTAACTGTTGAAAGATAGTCGTTGCTAGATTGTTTATAAATAATCCGTCATGATTTCCCATCCTTTCTATAATAGTAATGCTGATATAGATAGTGGGAAGCTAGTATAAATCCCAAACTCAAAGCTAGCAGATAAACAACTCCTATGAGGAAGGCATTCTGAGGGAGAATTTTAATGTCATTGATGAGCTGCCCATAGCCAAGATATTCAAAAGGAAAAAATTTCTTGAGAGGCTGGAACCATTCTTCTTGAGATAAAGTGAGAAAACCAGTCAAGAAGACAACAATCAGGCCGATGACAACCAGGCTTTTCTTGAAAATGAGAGACAGGAGCTGACCCAGGCTGGCCAGGAAGAGGAGGGCGACCAGAAAGAGGGGCAGGGTTTGCAGGACAATCTGCCAGATGGGCACAATAGTCCGGTCCAGGTAGAGACAGGATAGTTCCAGGTGCCGAAACTATCCAGCAGGCCTTGGCTACATAGAGGACAGCGAAGAGCAGGAGGGTGAACAGAAAGGTCACCAAGATAGGAACCAGCAGTTTGATGAGCAGGTGCTTGAGCTTGTGACCGCCCAGCAGCTGATAAAAACGAATCTGCGAACTCTCAATCTCGCTACTGAGGGAATCGGCTATAAGGACGGTGATGAGAACAAAGATGGTGGTAGAGGACAGCCAGGCTGTCGCGATGTGGCTATGCTAAAGGCAGCTTCGCTTGAAGCTATTAAATGAAAGACCGGACTTCCTCCGACTGCTTTTTACAGCTTCGCGGTAACGGATACTAGCTTTTAAATTCTGATAGTCATCAGAGTTTTTGTCTGTTGTGGAGTTAAGCAGGGTTAATAAGCCCTGATATTCCAGTTGAGCAACTTTTTCTAGATCCTTCTTTTTAAAGCGGCTAATTCTTCTGATAGAAGAACTTCTCTTTCTTGTTCCAATTTTAGCTGTTGACTGATAACCTTATCGGCAGGATTTAGCTGAGCCTGACTTTGTAAATTTTTCACCGATTGTTTGCTTTGTTGGAGCTGCTCTCTGATAATAGCTAGATTGCTATTGAAGCTCTGTCTTGTATGTGCTGTTTGGTTGGAAGATAAATAGCCCCAAAAGATGGCAGCCAGCAGGATTAGACAGATTTTATTTTTGGGACTCTTTTAGAAAAGTGCTCAGTTCAAAGCGAAAATCCATACATCATACCGTATAAAGGAACATAGAGGCTAGATTGATAGCCTCTATGTTTAGCTATTAATAAGTCTGATAGTGATAGATATAAAGAAATGCTGGATTAATACCTTCATAACGATTTCATCCGTTCTATTTTGATACACGAAAACCTCTGTGATAATACAAGTTCATCCAAGAATAGGATGTTCGAGGACTCCACCCATAACAAGATGAACCTCTATATTTAGTGTGTACAACTGAGGCTATGTTAGCAGCTGAGACGATATTTTTGGCACCTAGACCGCTAGAGTTGCAAGAATTGCAATCAATAAAAGCGTTTTTCTTAACTTTTTCACCATTGTATTTATCCTCCCTTACAATAACATAAAAGTGTTTGTTCAGACATTTTTATTATATCATAAAACTGCAGATGTAAAGGCTTTCACATAAATGTCCACATTCTTGTTCTTTTGATAATTTAGAAAAATCAAAAATAGTTTATAGATAAATTACAGAACTAGAATGAAATGCTAATATTAGAAATCAAATGAAACTACAAATAAATTTTGATGATAAGGCATAGTACTTTAGTAATGAATCTTTCTGTAATGTAAGGGGCTTATCGAAAAAGTTTGAAAAACAAAAAGTGGTTTCTTTTACTATGCTGAAATCAGTTGCAATTTTAAGAGAGAAAGTATACAGATATGTTGAAAGATGATCGCAGCAACTCGGTTACTCTTTCACATAAAAATGATTTTCATAAGGAGGAAATCACGAATGGTAGCAGTTGGTATTAACGGCTTTGGTCGTATTAGTCGTCTTGTATCCTGTCGTATCCAAAACGTGAGAAGGTGTTGAAGTTACTCGTATCAACGACCCAGATCCAGTAATGCTTGCACACTTGTTGAAATATGACACAACTCAAGGTCGTTTCGACGGTACTGTGGAAGTTAGAAGGTGGATTCGAAGTTAATCGGTAATCTGTTAAGGTTTCTGCTGAACGTGACCCAGAACAAAATCGATTGGGCTACTGATGGTGTAGAAATCGTTTTGGGAAGCAACTATGGTTTCTTTTGCTAAGAAAGACGCAGCTGAGCACGGCTTAAAGGTGGAGCTAAGAAAGTTGTTATCACTGCCCCTGGTGGAAGCGATGTTACAAACAGTCGTATTTTAACACTCAACCACGATGTTCTTGATGGTACTGAACAGTTATCTCTGGTGCTCATGTACTGCATCAAAACTGTTTGGCGCACGGCTAAAGCACTTCAAGACACTGCGTCGTTGAAGGTTTGATGACTATCTATCCACGCTTACACTGGTGACCAAAATGATCCCTTGACGGTCCACATCGTAAAGGTGATCTTCGCCGTGCTCGTGTGGTGCTGCAAACATCGTTCCTAACTCAACTGGTGCTGCTAAAGCTATCGGTCTTGTTATTCCAGAATTGAACGGTAAACTTGATGGTTCAGCTCAACGTGTCCAACTCCAACTGACTGCAGTCACTGAATTGCTGCTCTCGAAAAGAATGTTACTGTTGATGAAGCGCAATGCAGCTATGAAAGCAGCAGCTAACGAATCATACGGTTAACAGAAGATCCAATCGTATCTTCAGATATCGCAGGTATGGCTTACGGTTCATTGTTCGATGCAACTCAAACTAAAGTTCTTGACGTTGATGGAAAACAATTAGTGAAAGTTGTATCTTGCATGATAACGAAACATCACACTGCACAACTTGTACGTACTCGAATACTTTGCAAAAATCGCTAAACTAATTCATTGAGTATAGAGAAGAGAGGCTTGCTTTTCTTTGTTGTTGTTATTTGAAAAGCGTATATAATTACTCCGATTATGATTTGTTCTGATGAAAAACAACTGAAATTGATAGATCAGAGTTGTTTTTTAGCTATTGTGTGCAAGATTATCTTGCTAGAGTTCTTCATCTGCTGTTAAAATCTATTGAATAATGATAGGCTCACGCCTGTATTTTCATATAAAATGGCCGAAGAGCATTTACATAGCTCCATTGACAGACTGGATGCTGGCATCTTTATTTTTCAATGCACATGCATCGCATTGAAAAGAATACGTTGGCTATGGACGGATCAGTTCACCTGATTCGCATATAGATGAAACCGCGGCTGAGAATATCAGGACCGGCTAAGATCATCTTGGATTTAAAAGTCAACAGTGGCTACTGCAAGGACAACGCCATCTTCGGAAAGGTCACGTCTATCACGAAGGACTGCAGCATTAATTTCTCCAATACGATTGCCATCGACATAAATATCTTGTGCATTGAAACTTCCAGCAATGCGAGCAGAATTAGCAGTTAACGCTAGAACATCTCCATTACTCATGATAAAGATATTGTCTTTAGCACTCCAGTATCCATTGCAAAGTCCTGCATGCACTTTTTGCATACGGTATTCACCATGGACGGGCATGAAATACTCGGTTTTTATCAAACGAGCACGAGTTTTTGCTCTTGTTGACCTCCGTGCCCAGATGTATGGATGTTATTGATTTTTCCATGGATAACGTCAACGCCTGGCTTCTGAAAATGGTGTTGATAAGTTTATTGACACTAGTGGTATTTCCTGGATAGGACTAGAAGAGAAAATCACTGTATCACCTGGTTGAAGCTGCTACTGACGATGTGTTCCGTTTGCAATGCGTGAAAGGCCGCCATTGGCTCTCCTGACTACCTGTACACATGATGAGAATCTCACCAGCAGGGTAATCTTTGATTTCGTTTGGTTCGATGAAGGTTCCTTTAGGTGTTTTGATGTAACCTAGCTCAATTCCATTGGTAATGGCTTTTTCCATTGAGCGTCCAAAAACGGCAATTTTTCGCCCAGTTTTAACAGCAGCCTCGCAGCTTGTTGGAGGCGGAAGATATTTGAGGCAAAGGAGGCAAAGATAATCCGTCCATGAATGCCTTCGATGATCTTCATGATAGACTGTCCAACGACTTTTTCAGAGTTTGTGAAAGTCGAATTTCCGCATTGGTTGAGTCAGACAGCAATGCCAGAACGCCATCTTCACCGAGGGCAGCCATTCGGTGCAAATCTGCGGGCTCTCCAACGGGGGTCAAGTCGAATTTAAAATCGCCTGTACATACTATTTTCCTTGAGGTGTGTGGGAATGACAATTCCCAAAGGTTCTGGAATGAGTGAGGTACGGAAGAAGGTTGCCTTAGATTTTTAAATTGAAGCTCAGCATTTTGATTGATTTCGCAGAGCTTAGCATCGCGTAAGAGACCGTGTTCTCTCTAATTTACCACGGATAAGTGCAAGTGCAAGTGGACCAGCATAAATAGGAACGTTTGCTTGTTTAAGAAGAAAGGGAATTCCACCAATATGGTCTTCGTGACCGTGAGTGATGAGCACCTTTGATACGGTCAATATTTTCTACGATATAGGAATAATCAGGAATGACGTAATCAATCCCTAAAAGGTCGTCTCAGGAAATTTAATACCAGCATCGACATGATAATCTCATCTTGGTATCTCGATGCCGTAGGTATTCTTTCCGATTTCTCCTAGACCACCAATGGCAAATACACCGACTTCTGGATTTTAAGGTATAAGACATGGTTTAAAGCTCTGCAAATTGTAAAGTTGCCTGATTCTTTTTCATATTCAAATGTTTATCAGACTAAAGCATGTGATAAATTCAATATTGTAAGGTGTTTTCTTCAACAAGTTTCTGTGCTTTTAATTCGTCCGTCTAATTCGTCTTTGGCATCAATATCCAAGTAGGCGTGATGTGTGTTTTCGCGTCGGATTGCGTTCTTTTGTTTCTTGATAAAAATTTTGTAAATCATTTCAGTTCCTTTTTCTTATTCATACTAATCTCACCAGAAAACAGCCACCTTATTTTCAAGGGCGGTTTTCATCTATTTGGTTATCCGAGTAATAAATTGATTTTTGATACGTTACAATTATAATTATTATATCATAAGGTTATTTAGTAAAGAAAGAAATAAGAAAATCTAGGAAAAACGATTTTTCACAAGGTTTTGTGTAAATCATATTGAGGAAATCATATTTTTGTAGTATAATAGAAAGTAGACTAGCACGAAGGAAATACAAAAATGAAAGTTTTAGCTTTTTGATAGCTCTAGTAAGGCACTGGCAATTGCTATTTTAGAGGATGAACAGTTGCTTGCTGAGATGATCAATCAATATTAAAAATCATAGCATTACATTGATGCCAGTAAATTGATTTTTCCTCATGGAAAGTTTGGATTTAAAACCAACTGACTAGAACGCATTGTGGTTGCAGAAGGTCCGTAGTTATACAGGTTTGACGAATTGCTGTGGCAACAGCCAAAACTCTGGCTCATACCCTTAAGATTAGCTGAGTTGAGTTTCTAGCTTACAGATTCTGGTACCAGAAAGTATTGATGGCTTTAGATTCCGCTCATGGATGCTAGACGCAACAATGTTTATGCTGGTTTTTATAAAAATGGTAGGACCGTTCAGCCAGAAGCTCATTTATCTTTTGAAGAGGTCTTGGAAAAAGCCAAGTCTGCTTCTCAAGTAACCTTTGTAGGAGAAGTTGAAAATTTCACAGAGCAGATTCAAGCCGTTCTGCCAAATGCTCTTATCAAACGAACCCTGCCAGATACTATACTGCTTGCAAAATCGGGTTGCACTTGCCAGTTTGCTCTATCCATGATTTCGTTCCTAAGTATCTCAAGAGAGTGGAAGCGGAGGAAAATTGGCTCAAAAATCATAAAGAAACGAACGAGTCTTACATCAAACGCTTATGATTGAGATTAAAAGAAATGAAAAAAAGCAGACTGTTGATTTGACAGAGCAGATTTATCAGGTATTGAAAGACGTGTGATGCAGTCAGTCCATGGAGCATGGAACAAATAGAGAAAGATTGCAACATCCTTTGTCGAGCTATATTTTAGCTCTAGAGGGTCAAAATTTAATTGGTTTTCTGGCTTTTCAGGAGTCGATTTTGAAGCGGAAGTCTTGGCAATTGCGGTTAAGAAGGCTTATCAAGGTAAGAAAATTGTGACTGCTTTGTTTGAACATCTGCCAATTAACAAAGAGATTTTCCTTGAAGTGAGGGGAGTCCAATAAGCCATGCCTCTGCTATTCTACAAAAAGAAAGATTTGAAGAAATCGCGCGGTGAAGGCCTATTACCATGCGCGCCAGTGGAAGACGCGATCGTCATGAAAAGGAGAACTATGGAAGATAGATATATTTTAGCTTTTGAAACGTCTTTGTGATGAGACCAGCGTGGCGGTGCGTGAAGAATGAGACGGAGCTTTTTGAGCAATGTCATTGCCAGCCAGGATTGAGAGCCACAAGCGTTTTGAGTGGGTGAAAGTGCCGAAGTGGCTAGCCGTCACCATGTGAGGTATTACGGTTTGTATTGAGGAGGCCCTGGCAGAGGCAGGGATTAGCGAGGAACACGTCACAGCAGTAGCGGTCACCTACGGACCTGGTTTGGTGGGGGCTCTTTGGTTGGATTGGCGGCTGCCAAGTCCTTTGCTTGGGCTCATGGGATCCTGCTGATTCCAGTCAATCACATGGCGGGACATGTGATGGCAGCCCAACATGAGGAAACCTTAGAATATCCACTTTAGTATTATTGGTTGGCGGTGGCCATACGGAGCTGGTCTACGTCATCGGGCTGGTGATTATAAGATTATTAGGGGAAACCTGCGATGATGATGGTCGGTGAAGCCCATGACAAGGTCGGTCGAGTCATGGGCTTGACTTATCATGCAGGGCGTGAGATAGATGAATTGGCTCATCAAAAGGACAGGATATTTATGATTTCTCGCGCTATGATCAGGAAGATAATCTGAATTTTCCTTCCGGTCTCAAGTCTGCTTTTATCAACTTGCATCACAATGCCCAGCAAAAAGAGAAGTATTATCTAAAGAAGATTTGGCAGCTAGTTTTCAGCAGCGGTTCTGGACATTTTTAATGGTAAAAACAAAAATATGCTTTGGAAAAATATCCAGTTAAGACTTTGGTAGTTGCGGGTGGTGTTGCAGCTAATCAAGGCTTACGTGAACGTTTAGCAGCTGAAAGTAACAGACGTCAAGGTTATCATACCGCCTCTGCGTCTCTGTGGTGACAATGCAGGAATGATTGCTTATGCCAGTGTCAGCGAAGTGGAACAACGCCAATCTTGCAACATTAAATCTCGAATGCTGCCAAGTCTGGCGTTTGAGACGATGGAGTCAAAGGAGAACAATGCGCGGACAGACATTTAAACAGGGTGCACGAGCTGCAGCGCCAACGGCCATGGGGTATATTAGTATTGGCTAGCTCAGGCATTATTGGTGCTTCCTATGTCACTCCTCTTGAAATGGCACTAATGAGTATGTCTATGCAGGAAGTGCTCAGTTTGCTATGCTAGCACTCCTGCCATCCATGCACCAGTGACAGCTATTCTTCTGACAGTCTTTTTGATCAATTTGCGTCTATTTTTACTGGGACTTCATACATCTACTCGGACATGCAAGTCTAGTGGCAAAATATCGGTATCGGAATACTTTTTAACAGATGAAACATACGGCGTTTTACTAAGTGAGCATGTTCATACAAAGGATATTTCGCTTCAATGGATGTATGGAAATAATATAACAAGCTACCTTGTTGGATGATAGGGACGGTGGTCGGAACGACATTAGGAAAGTCTTTTGCCAAATCCAGAAGTGTTTTGGCTTAGACTTTGCGCTGTAGGCATGTTTATTGGTATTTTTCTTCCCAATTTTTAGTGATGCTATATAAAACAAAACTTCAAAAACTAATCGTAATTTTGGCTGTAGTAGCTTTTATCATTTTATGCGTTAAGTATGCTTGTTTCTTCGTCTTTAGCTGTTCTAATGTCGACCTATTAGGCTGTGCTGTGGGGGTAATGCTAGATGATAACAATTATATTTTTGTCGCTATTCTTTTTCTCTGCCCTGGTGACATGGTTATCACGGATTACCCATTTGTATTGGTGAAATTTCGTGGCTTGCCTAAGATTGTAGAGCTGGTTTTTACAGTATTTACCAGTCTCTATTATTTTTGCCTTGCATTTTATCCAGCATTGTAAATGGGAAGATAGGGCAGTTACCAACCTTCGAAAATGGCTAGATTTAATAGCTGTTTTTCCAACAATTATATTGTTTTTCGCCATCGTAACTTAGTGGTGACTGTGATTTTTGGTGTGATATTGGTAGCTGGTCTGCGATTTATGTTTTTATGATTTGATGGAGAACCTTTATGATTGATAAAATGGAATTAGGGAATTTTTATAGAATTATGGATAGCAAGAGGTGTGAAGCAAAATGAAGTTGCTGTGAAGGACTGACAGCCTCACAGCTCTAAGTTTGAGTTAGGGCAATCTATGCCGTCGGCGGATAAATTATTTCTTGCCATTGAAGGGATTAATATGACATTTGCGGAGTTTGCATATAAACTCAATAGTTATCAAGAATCCCAGCATATTCAATTGGGACATCAAATGTCGATTTATTTGTTCGTCAAGATAAAGACAGTCTGGAGGATTTGCTTAACAAAGTTCAAGAAAAAGTATCCTCTCAACAATATATCCGTCTAAAATAAAATTGTGATTCAAAAATGCCTTGCATCCTTGGATTCTAGTTATATTTTTAAAAAGAAGAAGATAAGCAATTTATAACAGCTTATCTTTTGCCATTGATTCATGGACTGGTTCTGAGTTATATCTATTTTTAATACGATGCCCTTTTATCAGACCAAGATCTGCTATTTTTATCAACTGCTTTACTTGAAAAATCACAGGAATTTCAACAATTAATGCAGAATAAACTGTATCTAAGAAAGGGTTATTAATGTAATTTCAGAATTATTAGAGCGTGGCTATTATCGCTATGTGCCCTTTTTGAAATAGAGTTAGAAAAGATACTAACAGTTTATGATATTTTTTGAAAACATTTTTACTAAAATTTTTAAGAGAAATATGTATGAAATTTAACGGAAGTAATAAAAAGAAATTGAAACATTCATTCAATCTCTTGAAGTATTGATAACCCTCAGCTAATAGCACTATTAACTTTGAAATTACAGCAATATGAAAAATTGTTAGAAGCCGAAGCTAACAGGGCAGAAAATAATAATATCCATGATAATAGTGAATAAAATGGCGATAAATTTTGCGTTTGCTCATTTGGGATCTCCTTTTAAAAAGTAGTATACTCTAAAAATTCAGAAAAATTGCAAGAATCGCAAAATTAGAAAGTCTACAGGATAAAAATGTCAAATATCGATTTTAAAGAACCGGACAAGTTTAATGGTATATTAGTCATATAAAACATTAAAAGTAATCCTAGGAACTTTCGATGTTTTATAAATTACTATCAGTAGAAGGTATAGTATTTTCTTTTTGGGAGGCAGGTTACGTAAGATTTTCTAAAAGAAATTAATCACTTTCTTCTGATAAAAATGTATAGGGAGGTAGAAGTAATGCAGACCTTAATGGAACTTGAATTATTACTAGATGAAGAATCTGGTAGGAACAGACATATTTATGTGGGTTTACTTGTTTAGTTACTGAGAAGTAAAGACTATAAAAGAGGTGCGATGTTGACTGATAGCACCTCTTTATATAATTATAAAGGAGTCATTATGGATAAATTAGAGAAAAATTCTAGAGACTGGCTCAGAACCCAGAATATATGGTTTTATTTTAATTTAGAGGAATCTCTACCAAGATCAAGGTTGGAAAATACATATTAGTACTCAATTAAAAGATGCTGAAAAAATATTTGAAGTAGTGGGAAAAATTTTGAGAAGTGAGAAATGTTGCTTTAAGGTTGCAAAAATTATGAATAAATTGAAAAGACTCAATTCCTTCGAGAGAAATATCGCCGACTGCAAACTAAATTCATTACTATTTATTCAAAGAATGATAATCAAGCCAAAAGTTATAATAATGTTGGAAAAAGCATTAAAATCTTTTCAAGCACCTAAAACTATTATCAGATTTTCAATGTGGACAGCATTCCCAGTTCACTATCGTTATGGAGCATATACAAAAATTTCTAAATATGATGATGAGAAGAAAAATAATCCATGTCTCTCAAAGATAACATGGGGAATATATAGAGGATAAGCGAACAAATCTTTTCCTGTAATACCTACTTGGAAGGAAGACCTATTTTCTGATGAAGAAACAAAAATATTTTAGAACTTTTGAAGCTATTTCTCAAGATAATCCAATAAACAAGTACAATATTGAGGTAATATTAAAAAGCAAATAGGGGAAATGTATATAGAGCAACAACAAAAGCAGATGGAAAAAGTAAAAGTAATTAAACAGGGAAGAGCTTTTGTAACTGGGACGATATAGACGGCTCTGGTCTGCTATTGATGAATTGAAGAATGAAGTTACAATGCTAAAAACTTGCTTCTAAATTATTTACAGCAAATTATGTGAAGAATTTTATACGTCAGGAGATTATTTGTTGTTCAAAGTTATAGATGGTATTAATCTTTTTGAATTATCGAAAAGATAAGAAAAATTGCTAAGAAACAAAGTTGAAAATAATTGACCAATTAGTTGATATCATTAATAATATTCATCAAGATGGATATAAGTTGGTTGATTTAAGTCCTAGCAATGTATTCAAATACAGGAAATGTAACTCTTTGTTGATTTAGAAAATGTAACACTTGCAATGATACTATAAGGAGAGGAAAACTTTCAATAAGGGTAAACCCAGATGAAGATCTATCAAAAGCTCAGTCAACAAGATTATCGCTTTGTATGATTGGATTTGTGCTTTTGACAGGTCAAATATTAGCTTTTTCAAAAGGAGATAAGGAATTACAAGTTAGTGCTTTTTAGAGAAAGTGAATCAAGCATTAGAAATAGGCAGATAGTAAAAAGTTAACTACTATTCAAACTAATTGGTTAAAATATTTATTGACATTAAGTACAAATACTACTTTATCTGAAAAATTTATAAGTTAAGTGAACTTAATAATGACGTAGATCAAAAACTATCTAAACTTGATATTAAAATATGATTTAAATTGTGAATCAGCATACATTGTATCATATTTATTAATCAAAACAAATGGATAAAGAAGGTCGTATTATTAATTCAAATGAATTCGGAGAATATGTAAGTCTCACTATCATTTCAGCATGGAATGGCGGGATATTTAAAATATATTTCTTATAGTGAAGGTTCACAAGACTTACGTCAGATAAAGCATTGGGTTAGGAGTTTGGGTGCGATACATAAAGTGGTCAAATATATATGCTTACTCTTATTATTTGGAGAAGCGGGCTATCTATGGGCTATTCTTGATGTTTACAATAGAACAAATATGAATTTTATTATCATACATCCAAAAATTGGTATATAATTTAATGATAAAATATAAAAATGTGGAAAATTAGACTTTGCTTTAGGAAAGCAGGTGTTTTATTATCATTTGTGAAATATCTTTCTTTATTTGAGGATAATACCATAAAAATGTTTTTAAAAAGCTAATATCGACGAAAATTGCAGTATTATATAGAACAACAAAAAGAAGATTGTAGTAATATCATGCAATATGGCTTTGCTCTATGGCTATTCGGGAATTATGATGTTTTTATATATCTATTCAAAACTTTTTGAGTTAAAAATTATGATAAAATTTTTAAAAATTTTTCTAAAAAGATTGTGTCCATTCTAAAATCAACTGTTAATAATTCATTAGAGGATTTTTAATACTTTAGACTTATCATGGTGGAAGGAATCATCAGGATTAATTCTTTATTTATGTTTAATTGATCCAAACTATTATGCAGATATCATAAAGTTCTCCCAGTGGAAAGTTTTTGAACATCATTTAAATATGGAACGAGTTTTTGTCATGGATTAGCTAGTTTGATGCAGACAATATATATAATGATAATAAAGAGTTACAAGAAAAATCAAAAGAATATTCATAACACGTTCTTATCGAGATGAAACATCATTTATTAGTTTTTCAAAGTGAGGATAATCGTCGAGATGTTTTTGACTTTGGAATTGGGACATTAGGAATTTGATTGATATTATTGGGGAATAAATTCTGTTTGAAAATACACTGAGGGATGAAATTGAATATTTTTCTTCAAATCGAAACTTTAGGCAACTTTCAATAAATGAATGGATATCTACATTTGGTGATAGCTAGTGTTTTTACTTAGCGTTTATCAATTATGTATCTTCTTATGCTTTTGCACCTCTGATGATTTCTTATGATTACAATATCTGAAACATTGCCGCAAATTATGCAGATATTCACAGGAGTTGTAGCGGATTTTCAAAAAGAATCGGATTGGAAAAGTACTCGTACTTTGATGTTTGTTAAGTTTGTTCTGTACGCAACTCGTAGCATTGATACTGGTCGGACAAAATTTCTCACTTGTTTCGTTTTTCTTATTTGCCTCATCAATTTTGTATCGGATACGATTGGTTATTTTTCAGCTGCAGATAACGCCTATTTATGTAAAAATTATTAACAATGATATGACATCTGCGTTAGGGTTTTGCCAAGCGGACAGCAAATTTAGTTCTGTGTCTTTGGCAATCTAAGCGGAGGCGCCTTGATTGGTTTTATCATTATTGGATGTTTGCTGGTATGAACGCCTTAACTTTTTATTTGCGTTTTTGGTATCTTATTGATTAGAACAAATCTTGTTCGTTTTGAAGAACAGCTTGAAATTACGCAGCTTTAGACAGCAAAAATTTTTGGAAACATTTGCTGGATTCTTTAAAGATTTTAGGAAGCCTTGGAAATATTATTAAAACTGATTGGGATTTTATCCATCAATCAAGCTGTCATAAATGTAACGATTCCTGTGACGACGCTTTTGTTAATAAAGCATCCTCGCTGGTTTAGAAACCGGTCAATCCATAGCTATCTTAACAACAGTTGAATTGCTCGGCATAGTAGTGGCACTTTCCTATGGCAATGTGATGATGTCAACAAAAACAAGTGTTTATCTTAGCCAAGGATGGAATCTCGTGATTTTAGTCGGATTTTTGAACAATAATTTTCTAGTTGTTCATCTTCATGCTTTTGGCACACATTTTCAATTGGAATACTAAGCCCTCGTCTTCAACAATCTGTTTTTAGATTAGCACCGGAGCACAATGGGTGCTGTACAGTCTGGGATTAGTATGCCTCAGTATTGTTTTACCAGGAATTTTATCTATAGTACTTGCTGGGATAGCAAGTAGTCTGGGGATAGTATATGTTGCTGTATCATTAGGAGTTCTATTATTTTTAGAATGTTTTAGTTTATCTCACAAAGAATATTGCTGAATAGAAATTAAAGTGAGGCATCATTTAGACAATCCAGACTTTCATCTATCAAACAAACATCTCTGCTTTGGAAATGATTTGCAATCAATTACTAAAGAATTGGTAAAAATACCATTCAGGACAAAATAACTCACTATCCAGGATTTTGATGAATTTTTGATGGAGATTTGATAGAATAAAGAGATACAAAAATTAAATACAACCTTTCAATTGTTAGAAGAACAAAATTTAGCACAAATAACGGCGGAAATCTAGCAACAATCACTCCTGAGGTGATCCGGGACTATGGAACTCCCGGCATCTATATAGGGGATGGGGAAATTTTGGCAGCATGGTGCTGGGCTGGTTGGTCAACTCAGCACCTGCTTTTTCAAAGAAAAGACCATAATGTGATGTGATAAAAAGATAGAGGGAGGATGCTCATGTGGAAGAAGACAATAGATATTATGTATGCATAGGCTGTATTTGTCTATCTTATTATTCTGGTTTAGGGCCGTTGCTTTCATTTAGACTTCGTTAGAAGTTTATCAGATGCTTGGTATTATTTTTTGCTAGCAATTGCTAGCAGCTGTTCATGTGGCTTTATTGACTTTTGTCATTTATAAACATAAAGAAAATTGATTATCGTTAAACCACGATTCAAATGGTCTCATCTAGGTTATAGTGTAGCAGGTTTCGTTATGAATTTGCTGTGGAATGCATTGGCGACACTGATCTTTCCGCATGGACAAAATCAAAATGCCATCAATGAAGTTTTGCAATCAATAAGAGGTGCTGCTTTATTTTGGGGGATGTGGATTATTCTGGTATTCTGGCCCCTATTTGGGGAAGCAATTGATTTATCGAGGTAGTTGTCAAGACAGCTGAAAGAAATTTCAAAGCTTCCATTTGGATTTAATCGTTTCGCATAGTCTATTTAGTATGGGTCATATCGCAGCTCATTGGTCAACGACAGATTTTATTTTATATTTTGTTCCCGGGCTCATTTTAGGTTGGGTCTTTAGGAAAACAAATGGGATCTACTATAGCATGGCGACTCATGTTGCCTGGAATAGCTTTCTTGCTCATATACACTCTTTCACAAAGATAGTTTCCTCCCAGCTATCTTTTGATAAATATTTTAAAATATGATGACTATGACCCTAGGTCAGGGTGTATAATATCATCGTAAGGAGAAAATGATGTATCAAATCAAAGAAACTGCACAGATTTCTGGTGTTTCTGTTAAAACGCTGCACCACTATGACAAGATTGGCTTTGAGTTCGCTCAAGGCTGGCCAATGGTTATCGTATTTATAGTGAAGCAGATTTGGAGCGGTTGCAAATTATTTTATTTTACAAGTACCTTGGGTTTTCCTTTAAAGGAAATAGTAGAGCTATTGCCAGAAAGAGCAAGAATTATTACCTCACTTACACAAACAACTGCTAGTTTTTGCAGCAAAAGAAAGAGAAACATTTGGATACTTTGATTTCACCTTTACAAAAGACAATTCAAGCTCAAAATGGGGAAAGAGAAATGACAGCACAAGAAAGGTTTGTTGGATTTACATCATGAAGACCATCGGAACCATTACAAACCAAGCTGTCGAAAAATATGGACAAGCTGTTGTGATGAAGCAACAAGCAGGGCAAGTAGGCCAAGAGAAGCAAGTAACAGGCTTTTAATCAAGTATCCCGAAATTTAGCAGAAAATCTGCAACAAGGATTGAAAGTAGATGCAGTAGAAAACCAAGAGCAGGCAGAGCAGCTCTTGCAAGCCATTCGTACTTATGGCTTTGATTGCTCACTGCAAGTCTTTGCTCACATCGGTCAGGGCTATGTCTACAATCCAGAATTCAAGAAAAATATCGATAAATTTGGATCAGGCACTGCCCAGTATACAGCAGATGTGATTGCAGTTTACGTTCGAACCAATGCGAAATAAATAGGCTAGGAATTTCCTAGCCTATTTTTGTTCTACTAAATCGTCTTCTACACGCAGCATATCAGACATGTCACTGGTTGCTCAGCTTTTAAATGGGACAGATTTTTAAAATCTTCCCACCAGACCTTTCCTTCATCTGAGGATTGCAGCACACCGGAATAGTCCTTTGTCTTGTAGAGCAGGACGACATAACGAAAATCCTTGTCATCATACCAATCCTTTATGCCGCAAAGTTGAGGCTTGAAGATGGTTAATCCAGTTTCTTCTTTGACTTCTCTGATAACTGCATCGGTAAAAGATTCTCCGCGCTCTACATGCCCGCCAGGAAAAGTAATGCCGGGCCAGTCAGACTTCACTCGTTCTTGGACGAGAACTTTTTCTCCGTCATAAATCATGCACATGTTGACGAATTCTACATTTTCTAGTCGATTCATTTGCTTATTCCTTTTGTTTGACCTGAATGGTGAAATCTATACAATCACCATACTGCAAGCCCCTGCCACCCAGCCGGTGCAAAGGGCAGATGTGATGTTGAAGCGCCCGTGGGTATTGATGTTCAGGACCTTCCAGCAAAGTGGAGGCTGGAAACCAGTTTGCTTTCTAAGGTTTTAGGATTGATTTCTTTGAGGCTGACGCCGCCTTTGGTTACAAAGGACTTGGCCAGGGACATTTTACCAGTCACGGGGATTTTGAGATCCTTGATGGACCGGATGAGTTGATTACGTTCTTCTCCGTTAGCTGTTTGACTTTTTCGGGAAAGCGCTGAACAAAAATCTCAGCCATGCGTTCAGGGTAGTAAGGTTTTCAGGCATGTTCTTCAGCGATTTTTCCCTGATTCTTCTAGAAATTCTGTCAATCTGTTTTTCAGAAAGCTGAGGCAAGGCATCCAGTGAGAGAACCTCTCTCCCTTGACAAAGCTAGACACACGTAGGGCAGCAGGACCTGATAGCCTGAAGCGGGTAAAGAGCAGGTCGTGGGTGACGACATGCTTGCTATAGCTCAGAGTCACATCGTTCAGCGAAACCCTTTGAAGTGCTTTTGTGAGGGAAGTCGGTCAGAAGAGGACTTTTCGGCAGCTCGGTTGGTCACAGTAGCTCAGTGCCGGGCATCTCGCAGCCAAAGCCTGTCGAGCCAGTGGAAGGGTAAGACTTACCGCCCGTTGTCACAATCAATCCTGACAGGTCCAAGCATGCTCGCTGGATTTGACAGTGAAACGCTCATCGGATTTTTTGACAGAGACGATTTCGCTATTGGTGATGACAGAGCCACCTAGCTCTGCAATCTTCTTTTCCAAGACGTCGATAATGGTGCGAGACTTATCTGTAGCTGGAAAAACGACCGTGGTCTTTTCGACCTTGAGTTTGACACCATTCTCTGTAAGTTGATAATATCATGATTGTCAAACTGAGAAAAAGACGCTGTGCAGGAAGCGACCGTTACCAGGAATACTCAGCCAGAGGTCATCCAAGTTTCCGTTATTAGTCACATTGCAGCGACCGCCGCCTGTTCCTGCTAGTTTCTTACCCAGACGTTTATTTTTCTCGAGAAGTAGGGTTTTCTGTCCATAAAAAGAACTGGAAATGGCAGCCATCATGCCGGCGGACCTCCTGCCTATAACGATTGTATCAAAATGTTTCATTGTACCATTGTACTCTCTTCTTGAATGAGTATATATGGATTTATTAAATGTTATTGTATCATAAAATGGTAAAATTCCTGAAATCTAGAGCAAATTTGACAGTTGCCTTTTGATATGATCAAGATTTAGGTATCTATATCTAGAAATGTTTCAGAGGAAATTATGGCAATTGAAAAACAGTCAGCGAGTTAGCCGAAATTTTAGGAATTAGCCGTCAGGCAATGAATAATCGAGTTAAAACTCTTGCACCCGAAGATACTGACAAAATGAAAAGGGGTCACTGCATGGACGCGTAGCGGTTTGATAAACTGGAGGAAATCTCACAAAAAGACGATTTTTGAAGATGAACCAGTTAGCGAGGACGTGAAACAGCGTGAACTCATGGAAATTTTAGTAGATGAGAAAAATGCTGAAATCGTGCGCTTGTATGATCAGCTAAAAGCAAAAGATGTTCAATTGGCTAAAAAAGATGAGCAGTTGCGTGTGAAAGATGTTCAAATCGCTGAAAAAGATAAGCAATTAGATCAACAGCAACAACTGACTGCAGAAGGCCATGGAAATGAACGTGAAACGTTGCTATTAGAATTAGACGAAGCTAAGGAAAAAGTACAAGCACAAGAACAAAAAGGGCTTTTTGCAAGATTATTTGAAGATAATGAGAATCTCGGTTGAAGAAACTGGGATTTTTATAGAATGAAAAGTATGGTAAAGGAAGAACTAGCAAACAATATCAATATCCTTGGCTCTTTTTGTGGAAAACGCGATTTGCCAGAATTAACACAGTTAGCGTTAAAAAGAAATATCACTTGAAACAAGTTGATGTCATGGTTCTGTTTATGGAAGTATTTTGGCTGGTGGAGACGTTTTGGCGCAGGCTATGTTAGAGGGAGTAGCAAAGACTTATATTATTGTCGGTGGGGTAGGACATACGACGGAGATTCTTCGGCAAGTGGTCGCGAAAGGAATATCCGAAAATAGAAACACAAACTTTTTTTCGGAGGCAGAAATTTTTAATGCTTATTTGAAAGAAAGGGTATAATTTAACGGCTGATTACTTGGAATCTCACTGACTAATTGTGGGAACAACATCACTTATTTGTTGGATTTGCTGAAAAGAGAAAGATTGATTTTCATTCTATCATTCTTAGTCAAGATGCGACAATGCAGGCGCGTATGGAAGCAGGAATCAGGAACTATCTTTCTCCAGATACATGTATCATCAATTTTGCTACTTATCAGGCTGATGTAACCGTAAAGAATCAGAAGCTTGAATTTAAACAGTCGATTTACGGTATGTGGGAAATAGAGCATTATATCAGTCTGTTGATGGAGAAATTCATCGTTTGTCAGATGATGAATCAGGCTATGGACCAAGGGGGAAGAGGCTATATTTCGCACGTAGAAATTCCTATAGAGGTTAGAACTGCTTTTTGAAAACATTAAAGAAAAGTTATGGCGATTTGATTCGCATAGCAAATCCTCTTTTATGCTTCTACTGATGAGTTAGTTAAAGGAGAATGATGAAACAACGTTTAGACTTTCATAAGCTGTATTACAACCTTGATAAAAATTTTATTTTTATTTTTTTATCATTTTTATGGTAATGGAGTATCTCTGGTTACCTTTAATTCCTGGGCTGCAGATTCTTTGCTAGGCTGACAGGGTTATCAATTTTTATCGTACAATAATGTCTTAGCGGTACTATCCAGCAATCTGCTGCTAACTCTAGCATTTATTGTATTATTTTCAGTGAATCTGCTAGTCGCTTATTTTCAGGTTGGTTTGCTCTTTTTAGGTGCTCATAATTTGCTGACTCAGCAGGGAAATACACTTTTGCATTCACTACAGTCTCTGATGGTTTTTCACTTTTAAAACAAGTTCGTCCCAGCAAAGTTGCATTTGTTTTATTGTACATTGCTTTGCTTTTTCCGTTCATTCGGAAAAATCTTGAAAAATTTATTATTTAAATAAAATTTTAATTCCGAATTTTATCGTGTCTTATTTGCGAGATACTTACTGTTTAGCTGGAATGGGACTTGCTCACTAGTATTGCTGATGCTGTTGATTGCTGTCCGTTTGATGTTTGCGTTGCCAAAAATTCTGATTGAGAATGTCTCCGTCGGAGAAGCGGTTCGATTTAGTTTGGAAAACACATAAGCGTTGCTGTTCTCATTCTTTGGCACTTTGTTTTGATTGTTACCAAGAGTTTTTACCTTTTTCGCCATAACGATTCCATTATTGTGCCTTCAAACTTATATGGACGGTCAGTCCAATCAAACTGCGCTTATAGCCGGAGTTGTCAATTATGTGCTGATGAAACGACTCACTATTTGATGTTGACCTATTTTTAGTTAAATTTGTAGCTTTTTGACAGAGAAAAGACTTTTGTCACAGTGTACGCAGGAAGTTAGATCGATTCTATCGCTAGGGTTGTTATGTCGATTGCTTTTTAGCATTTGCAGCTGAGGGTTATAGTTATCTTCAGATTCCGTTGAGCAACAATCCTGCTGTGATTTCACATCGTGGTGTTTCACGGGCAAACGGTGTCCAAAAATACGATTCAATCGTTAGAGAAGACAGCCTTATTAAAGCCAGACTATATTGAAATGGACGTTCAAGAAACAAAGGATGGACAATTTGTCATCGATGCATGATGCGAATTTATCTGCTCTGACTGGAGTCAACGCGAAGCCACAAGATTTGACGTTGACAGAATTAACAGCTTTGGATGTTACTGAAAATGGCTATCGTACAAAGATTTCGAGTTTTGATGCTTATCTTAAAACGTGCTACTGAATTGGGTCAACGCTTGCTGATTGAAATAAAAACCAGTAAGAAAGATTCGCCTGATATGATGGAGCGCTTTCTGAATAAATATGGGAACACCATTAAAACAATATGGCCACCAAATGCATTCACTGGATTATAAAGTCATCAATAAAGTAGTTAAATATGATGCCAGCATTCCAACTTTTTCATTCTTCCTTACAATACCATTTTTCCCACGCACTAAGGCAAGTGGCTATACAATGGAGTACTCCACACTTGATGATAATTTTATTTTCAAGCTGTGGCAAACGGACAAGAAACTGTATGATTGGACGGTCAATGATGAAAATGCTATTTCAAAATCGTTGCGTTTGAGGTGTAGATGGCATTATCACTGATGATGTGCAGTTCGTACAAACAGCTATTAAAGAATTGCAAAATAATCCTAAATACACCGACTTGCTAATCAATCAAGCTTTTTGACTTTTTAATTTTATAATGTAAGCCCTCTTAGTAATGAACTAGGAGGGCTGGTTTGATAAAATCTTTTTGTGATAAAAATATCTAAAAAGATTGACGGCGTTTTTTCTATGTGCTATATTATTTTGTAGAGAGGAAGTAAACTATTTTAGAAAATGAGGTATAATATGACAAAAAGCAAATTAGGATTTATAGCTGTACTGAAGCTTCTCTTTTGACAGCAGGTTTGGTTTGGTGAAGAGGCAGACAATGAGGTCAACTTTTCCGCTTTTCGGATTACTCCTGCCTTTGCAGGAACCTCTTACTTGCAGAAGATGAATAGTAGTTACTATGTTGTGAATTTAGATTCAAAAGTCCACAAATTCGTGTAAAACATCTATTTGGCAAATTCAAACGGAGCACGTCGGAGGATGTTGACCTTACGGACAGGGCAACGTGGGTTTATACAAATAATGCGCAAGCTGGTTATATTTACAATTTGAATTTAGCTCGTGAGAAATTTTTGGGATGGCTCTTTCTTTATTGATGGAAGCTGGTCTCAGACTCACACTAATCGGATAGTATAGTATTTTTACGAAATAGTTTCTTCCTCGTTTTTTTAAAAAGGAGACTAAAAATGGTCAAATATAAGTTATTCCCTTTTTCGACGCTCAATGTTCCTGATTCCCATTTTATTTTTAGGGATGATTTATCATGCTGCTATCGAACATATTTTTGTTTTTGATCCCAAAGCTCCAGACTTGGCTAAACTAGATGGAGCGGCTATCAAGCAACAATATTTACGAACAATGTTATCTATCCAGGGTAGTTTATTTGAGTATAATTTTTTTCCAATCTTTCATATTTCCTATTCTTATCGTCTTTGCATGTTTTTTATTTATCATTTTTGTTAAAAACCCGTCATCTGAAGTATGTAATTGGGAAGCAGAGGGATTATGATCAGGCTTTTTCTTTAAAATGTCAAATGGGAGGATTGATTGTTGGGTTATTATCACTACTATTGCTAGTAATCATTGGTATTGCTCTAGTGATAAACAGGATGGAATATCCTCAATTAGAAATGTATTTTTAATCCTCATTCTATATTAAGGATTTTTGCGCGGTACATGGGCTTATTTGCTTTATTATTTTTGATAAAAGCAAGCGCTCTCTTTGTTCAAACACTCTTTGCCTGCTATCTTGTTGATTATTATGTTAGTTTCCCAAAAGCAGCCCTTTTTATATTTATTCCTATTGTGGGGCTTAGCACCAATTTTATACAGCTTTTACCAGTTTATCTGGTACCAATGTCGAATCTTATGATTACGGCTTACGGAGGTGTTTCACTGTGGCAAGTAGCGCTGACCTACCTTCCGTTTTTGCTTATGTATGGAGTCTTAAAGTGAGAAAAATCTTATGAGGTGGATTAAAAGATTTGTTTTCATTAGTAAAAAGTGTTCTTACTTGTGTCATGATTTATCTGTTAATGACCAAGTTTAATGATCGCCATCTAACAGATTTGAAGCAGCTACTACTTACCAAATCCTATATCCTTTTCCTGCTCTTCCCACAAGAAAATTTCAATTTTTAAGAGTAATTATGATTTTGAGGCTTATCTTTTACTAGCTTTTTCATGACCTTTCTTACTGTCAGATTTATCAAAATGGAGGTAGGAATTAGTTCGTTTTCATTCAAAAATAGCATGGACTATAAATATAAAAATAGGAAAAGTCGTTTTACCGCACTATCTAGTAGAGTTTATCGTACAAGCTGTGTGCATTGTAGGAGTAGCATTAACCTTACCAAGTCTTTCTTGGAATCTAGCAGAAGTTTTGTATCTCTTAGTGTCTTGGTTTGTGGTTGATTGGCTATGTTTTCAATGATTGAACTCTATAGCTCTCATCTATTATTGTCTTATTATGGCTCTTGCAGGGGAAATTTTAGTGATATCTATTGATGACCCATATAGGGGTGGTTTGTGTTTATCATAGTAGCTTTATTTTTATTAGAATCGTATTGGAGGGAGAGCAGCATGTTAAAAATTGAACATGGTTTTTAAAAACCTATAAAGGAAATGTTGTTCAAATGATATTCATTTGACATTTGAAAATCATCATATTTATGCTTTTAGTGGAATCAATGGTTCAAGTAAAAACCTTGATTTTAAAAAGCTTTAGCTGGTTATATAAAATTGATAAAGGTACTGTTTATCAGGATAATATCCAAATTCGTAAAGCGAAAAATTATATTGAAAGAGCTGGGGTTTTGATCGAAAAATCCAGAGTTTATTTCCATTTATCATTGTTGGAAAACTTAGAATTAGTTAAACAATTATGCCGCCATAAAGAGAAATTGATTTATCTTATTGATTTTTGTATGGTTTAGAAAAATTCACACATACTGTTTATAAAAATTTATCACTTGGTACTAAGAAAAAATGGCGTTAATACAAGCATTTATAGATTCTCCTGAAATCTTAATTTTAGATGAACCAATGATATGCTCTGATGAAAAAGTGTAGCTGTCATCACAAGACTTGATTTTGAAGCAAAAACAGAAAGGGTTGGTCGTATTATCTTCCATTTAGCTTCTGATATTGATAATCTTTTGTGATGTAGTTTATCGCATTCAAGAGGGAAGGTGGTATAATATAGAGAGCAGAATAAAAGGATTGGTAGAATGAAAAGGAAATCGCAGATTTAATCAAACGTTATCGGAAGAGACGCGGAATGTCTCAAAAAGAGCTGGCACAAAGGATTTGTGCACAGGAATTATCAGTCATATTGAAAGAGGTGAAATGGTTCCCTCTACCGATATTTTCTTTGGTTTAATCAAAAATTAGAAATTGATATGAAACAAGTGGAAGAAATTTTTGCGATTCATTCAACTAATCATGATGTTTATTCAAAAAGAAATTCAAGAGTTATTTTATAAGCGAGATCATCAGACACTGCTTTTATATTGTTTCAAACTTTCCAGTTGAAAACTTCACCCCAAAGAACTACTATATGTGGATTGGTATAAAGCTATTTTTAGACTATCATCATTTTTCAAATTTTGAAAAATCTAAAAGGAATTAGAAGTTTTAGCAGAATCTTCTAAGGAATATCCTGAGTGCACTTAAGAGTGTTAAATAGTTTTGGGCAATATCTATATGGGAGAAGAAGACTATGAACAGTCCATGTCTTGCGCAGAAATTCCTAGATTATAAATTGTTGAATCCAATTAGAATATGAATGGAGCTTTTCTGATTAGCATATCTAGGTGCTATTTTTGCTTGAACGATATCGAAAAAGGCGCTTTATTATAATACAATTGCTATCGAAAGTGTCCTAGAGCATAAATCGCTTTTATCTCTTGGGGAATTGTTATTGATGCAGCCAATGTAAAAGCTCAGGGCTTAATCGGAAGAAGCGTTGACAACTTGCAAAAGATCAATTGTTCTATTTGAGTTGGAAAAATAATAGGCAGTTGAAAAATATTGCTCTATCAGCTGCAGTCTCAACTACAGAAAGAGGTCAAAATGAAGACTGAATCGGAAAAATTGTTTTTAGAATTATTGTGGGAGTTATTCTATTTACACTGATAGGAGATTTACCACCAATAAAATGGTAAGATTAAGAAAAGAACAGCCATTAAGTGAGTATTTAGCGGCTGTTCTTTTATAGTTTGATAAAATTAGTTTTGAATAGATTATTCTAATGCCTAAAACGGCATTTTTCCCTGCCAATGCACCTAATTTTTCTTGGTTGCATCATCAATCTCATCAAGAGCTGCATTGATGGCTTGGGTTGTCATGTCAGATAAAGTTTCTAAGTCTTCTGGGTCGACAACAGCTTCTTGAAGTCGATTTTGACGACTTTTTGTCACCTGTAAGAGTTGCGACTACGAGACCTTGGGCAGATTTGCCAATAGATTCTGTCGCAGCTGAGTTCTGCCTGTCCTTTTTCCATTTGTTTTGTAGCTTTTGTGCTTGTTTCATCATTGATTGCATGTTCATCATTGTTTGGGTTCTCCTTAAAATTCGATAGTTATTATCTTATTTTATCATATCTGCGCATCTAAGCTAGAGTTTGCTAGGTCAATGATCAAATGATAATCGGTATTATCACGGACGGTATGCTCAAAGTCGGTTATGTAGAGGACAAGGCGAGAGTGTATCGCCTGTTTTCATTTGTAAATGGTTGGCTGCAATTCAAAGAAAATTCTAACCATTGGTCTGGTGTGACTTTTTCAACTGTTGCAAATCGTTGCGGTTTTGCAGATTGAGAAACTTTTGGTGATGACGCGGTGAGGTGTCTCTTTTGAAAAGGTAATTCCATTGAAATGATCCAGCATATAAAAAGCGACCATTGTCCATGACTTTTGGTGCAAGGACGCCAGGAATTGGGGTGAGGCGTTTAGCTTGTCCAAGATCTAATAGCTGTGCAGAAATCAAGCCTTTATCGGTCACTGGATTTTTAGGCGCAGATTGAGCTTAGCGAGACCGTTAAGGAAAAGGTCTTTTTCTAAGGTGAAGTCAACGGTCACTTGATTGACTTTTTCCATCAAAAGGTTCATTTTTGAAGGTTTGATAGGTCTTGCTGAAACGCTTGAGTCCGTCTCAGCAAGCATTTTTGAATATCTTGAGGTAGTACTTCTAGATTGAAATGAGTGTAGTGCTCTTGATTGCCGAAATTCTTTAGTGACAACCAGCTTTGTGCTTGACTATTGTCTTGCCAGATCACAGTCGGCAATTCAAAGTAGGGAATGTAGCTAGCAGTTTCTTGCTGAGAAGTGCATTCATAGATTCACGAAAGTCAATGGATTGCCAATTGTTCATGTAAACGTGAGCGCCGTTGTGGATAAATGTTTTTGATGTCTTGTGGCAAGGCGTGGAACATATTGTAAACATTCAGCGGTTTGACATTCCAGTCTTGGGAGCCATGAGTGAAGACGACTTCGGCTTTTGACTCTTGTGCGCGTGAATCAGATAGTTTCTGTCAGCTGCCAAAATTGATTATAATCACCCGTTTGCGCTCCAAATTTTGCTTTTAATGTTTTGAGGCTCTTTTTGATACTCGGCATCGTGACGAAGACGTTCGCCCGCAGAAGATTGCGTGAGTGTTAATTCTGTCAAAGAGTCAAAATCTTCACCAGGATAGCCCCAGGACTAGTCACCAAACCATTTTCACGATAATAATTGTACCAAGAAGAAAATGCCAGCTTCAGCGATAATGACTTCAAGACCATCTACGCCAGTTGTAAGCTAGCCCATTTGACAGAGTTCCGAGGTAAAGAGATTCCTGTTGTAACCTTCCCATTGGACCAAGTGGCTTTTGATTTCTCGTTGTCTGGCTATGGTCCGTAAAAGCACGACAGCGACCATTTAACCAATCAATAACATTTTTATAAGCCTCAATTTGATAATAATCGCGCTCGTCATAAGACCGTCAGAGTCCTTTTGTTCCCACGCCTGATACATATAAATTAGCAAAACCACGAGGAAGAAGGTAGTCATTGAGTGTATAAGTACCGATATGCCCAGTGTTTCTTCCGTTTGCTCAACTAATGTAGCTTGTCCCTGAGGTTCATCCAGGGTGCAGTTCTGGGTCATGAACAGTAATTTTTCCAGTCTCTAATCAAGTCCACATTCATGTTATACAGAGCTTTGTCGCTAGCCTTATCATTCGTTCCTGATGATAGGGACCAGCAGTCATAACCGCAGGAATTTTTCCGTCAAAATTGAGGACGAATAATACCTGACTTTAATCAAATCAGGTAGACTATCTTTCATCAGCATCTACGCGTGATTCTACACAGACAACTTCGCGGATAGCATTGTGAGCTGGTAAAGGTCGCTAAACTCTTTACCATTGAAATAATGATAAGTATTATCTCCTGGAATCAAACCATTACTGACGAGGTTTATCAATCAAAGAGATTACCATTTTGGTGCGGGTATTGAGTAACTGATACAGATTTTCAAGTAGGTTTCCATAGATAATGGGAAACTTACGTCCTTTCGGAATTTTTCTACATCGTCAAAGTCCACAAAAGGCACAAATTCTAGTAATTGAAAAGCAATAATATAAAGGTCTCTGCTGTCAACTCTTGATTGGATGTAAAAAGCTTAAGTAAGTCTGTTTTTGAATCGGCAACCAATGATTTTAAGGCGTAGTCTGTATTTTTATAATTAAAAAGTTCTCCAGTACAAAAAGTCTCCAAATGTTGTTTATCAGAATGATTTGAGGGGAAAGAAAAAGCCCATACTTTCCATTTCAGCAAGTATTATTTCGTTTGTTTCCTGTGTATAACTATACTGATTATAGCGCATATTTTTACTCCTTTTTACATTTTTATCAAAAATAACCTTTTTACATTATCCATTGTAACTGATAAAAATAGGATTTGTCTAAAATTTTTAATGAAAGAGGAGAACAAATGGACGTCACATGGATTGTGAAATATATTACAGAGTTCCTTGGAACGGCAATTCTCATTATCTTGGGGAACGGGCGGTTGCCAATGTGGAATTAAAGGGAACGAGGTCATCAAAGTGGCTGGTTAGTCATCGCAGTTGGTTACGGTATGGGAGTTATGATTCCTGCACTATGTTTGGAAATGTATCAGGAAACCACATCAATCCTGCTTTACACTGGGACTTACGATTAGTGGCTATTTCCTTAGGTGTCGTCACTCACATTATTGCACAGTTATTAGGAGTCACGTTCGGTCAAGCGCTAGTAGTAGCAAGTCACCGCCCTTATTACTTACAAACAACCAATCCAAATGCTATTTTGGGTTCGTTCTCAACCATTGTGAATACAGATGATGGAAGCAAGCGATCACATGCTGCTTTCTATGATAAACGGTTTTTATCAATGAATTTATTGGTTCATTTGTTTTGTTCTTTGCAGCGATGGCGATGACTAAGAATTATTTGGCGCAGAGTTATCAAATACGCTGCAACTCGAGGAGTTGATGCAACACAACTTCAAGGAAAAGTTGCCATTGGATCCCACATCAATGCTGGTCTTGCTGTAGCTCACTTAGCGCTTGGTTTTCTTGTGATGGCATTAGTAACATCACTCGGTGGTCCTACAGGTCCAGGTCTGAACCCTGCACGTGACTTAGGTCCACGTATTCTTCACTTCCTTCTTCCGAAATCAGTTCTTGGTGAACATAAAGGAGATTCAAAATGGTGGTATGCTTGGGTACCAGTCGTATCTCCGATTCTTGCCGGTATTGTTGCTGTGGCACTTTACAGGTTGATTTATGGATAATCTGTAAAATGAAGAAACGGTTCTTGCGAGCTGTTTTTTGATGTTTAAGCAAAAATAGGCAAGCGATTAGACGCTTGCTAAGATAAAATGTTATACTAGCAGAGTAGGCATAACAACAATGAGTTTGAGATGAAATCCCTATCTTTTTATCTTATGTTATTTACGCTGAAATATAGTGGTTGATAGGTAGTGCTAATGATGGTAGAGATAGTTTCGGGAACTGTTGAGGTAGTGAATGTAGTGTCATAACTATCTCTTCTGAGTTGGGCAGCAAGTGGTATTGAGTATCTTGCTGGGAGTTCTTCGACTAATCGGGTACTGCATTTTGGGTTTATTGCATCGTTCGATCTAAAGCTGAAAGCTTTCGTCTCAACCTTTTAGCGACAACCGCTAATATTCGAGGGTGGACAGAAAAATCGATTTTTACAAAATACTGGTTTTAATCTGCTCCATCTTTTCTTTGGGAGAGATGAAATGAATTTGACAGATTAGTGGCAGACGAACACTCCTATTTGGTATTTTTAGCAATTGTTTTTGGAGCCATCATTATTGCAAATGGTAGTTGATTTTACAAAATTTGCCCTAGATTTATTGGCTATTTACTTTTTATTTGTAGGAACCATTAATCTTTTCTTTCGCTTTTTAGTGAGGAATCGTATTAGTCTATTTCTGCTCTTTTTGCATATTCTTGTAGGATCAGTTGTTGACTTTCTAACCGTGCCAGTAATATGCCGGTCAATATTGTCATTATCATATTAGGATGCTATCAACATGCGGCAGCAGTCTATGGTACATTTATTTTCTTATCGTCGAGAATAAAGCTCAAGGGTAGCTTTTCGCTATCTTTTTGATACTTTGGTTTATGGTGGAATTGGGCTAACCACTGTATTTTTCTCCCAGCAAGGACGGTAGAATGCAATTTTTAATTGTTGGTATCTATTTAATATTATTAGGTTTTTCCAATGTTCGCGATGGTGCTTTTTCAATACAGATTTGGAGCAAAAGCAGCTTCGACGTCATATCCGAATCAATCTTCCTGTCATTATTGCTGCTTTTTCCCAGCGAGCAATTGACTCGTTTCAATCTATTTGTTGCAGGGTGAAAAACGAGGCCACCAAAAAGTTTACAGCCGTATTCAAAATGATCAAAAGTCGGTTGACTTAGAAGTGTTGATTCATACATCCGATCAAAATCTTTTTGGGATGATTGGGCACGTTGATATTTGCTATCAAGGAAAAGTTATTTCTTATAGCAGTGATGATGCTTTTCTGAGCGTTTATTTGGTACGATTGGAGATGGTGTTTTGTTTAAAAGTGGATAAAGATGCTTATGTGACTCTGTAGCAAAGAAGAAAGCAAAAACCCTTGTTTGGTTGTGGTTTGTCTTTAACAGATGCACAAAAACGTGCTGTGGAGAAACGCTTGGCTGAAATTGATGAACTACTGGCAGTGTGGAATCCATCGGCTGAGTTAAAAAATAATGACCATACATATGCTTATAAGTTGCGATATGAATTGAAAGCTGATTTATATAAGTTCTAAAACGAGTCGTTTTAAAAACCTATTTTGTCTTGTCGACCAATTGTTGCTTGCTTGCAGATAGTATCATTGGACAAGCTGGAACAGCCATTTTAGATATGCGTGGGATTATTGCGCCAGGAACTTATCAATCTTACCTTCAATATGAATTTGAGTCAGCGAATGATTTAGTAGTGGCACTGAAGTATTTATCAGTAATATTACAATTTTTCTATTTGAACATAAATATTTGTAAAAATATAACAAAATTATTTAAAATAGAAAGGCTTTTGGAGGAATTTATGAGTTCAACAAATAAAAATTGTAAATAGATACGTATTAAAAATCAATAATCGGAAAAAACAATCTTGCCTTTTATTGTCAAACTTTAGGGATGAAAGATCTGTTAGAAGAAGGAGCTTTTGTCAGTCTTGGAGATCAAACAAAAAGTTGAAAATTACAGCCAGAAGAGTCACCCAGTATGCGGACTCGCAGTTGTAGGAACAAAGAAATTAGCTAAAATTATTAGCAAAGTAGCCAATCCACGAGAAATTGAAGCTTTTTAAAGCGTAGTAACAAGATTGATACGCTGTATCAAGGGAAAAATGGTTATGCCTTTTGAAGCAAGCTCTCCAGAAGGAGATAAGTTTTTATTGCATAGTGAGTGAAGACTGGACGATTTTTGGATAGAATGCTGATAGCCCCAGCATTTGAACCACTAGAGGATTTTATTGGACTTAGTCAATTTACCACAGAGAAAAATCTGATTAACGTTCTAGATGAGGAAAAGGCAGTCACTTTTTATCGGGAATGGCTAGAAAATCAGTCTATTCTCAGCATTCTCACAAGTAGATGGGCCAGATTTGGTGAGACAGAGAGCAGTCAAACTTGGGGATTTGGCAACAATCAAATTTTACTGTTGAACAGTTCGACGTAGCAGCTTTGGCAAAACCTTATTTCAAGGAAGAGAAAATTTTATACCTAAGTCAGGTCAAAATTTTTCTTAACAAAAAGATGATCAGCCAGATTGAAATCTGGATTGAAGCGTATGAGTTTGAATAAGATTCTCTCAAAAAGTTGAACAGCAGATTATACAATGCATTTATCCCGGAGCTAGCTTGAGCTTTTGTATGCTCATGGAAAGTGGCAGGAAGCCTATCTCGGTGAGAGTAGTCCAGAGTCGAGGCGAGGAAAAGTCGGGCAGGGGTTATTGTATGACTTGGCAAGCGTCAGCAAGGTTGTGGGTGTCGGAACGATACTTGCTTTCTTGGTGGATCAGCAAGCTGTTGATCTTAATCAGCCTTTGACGAATTACTACCCAGCTTTTCAGGATGATTCTGTCACGGTGAGGCAGCTAGCGACCACACATCAGGGTTAGATCCTTTTTATTCCCAATCGTAATAAACTCAATGCCACAGAATTAACGGATGCCTTGAATCATTTAACGGTATTAGATAACAGGAGCTTTTCGTTATACAGATGTAATTTCTTGTTGTTAGGGCTTATGTTGGAAGAAATTTTTCATTCCTCCTGGATAAAATAGTTTCACAAGAGGTTTGTCAGCCTGTGCATATGAAAAACAGTCTTTGGACCTGTTGAGCAGGCAGTTCCGACTGTTCGTGGTGAAATCAGGCATTGCTACATGATCCCAAAAGCGCGTGTATTAGGCAGACATGCAGGGAGTGCGGGTCTGTTTTCTACTGTTCAAGATTTAGAAATATTTTTGGAACATTATTTGCAGGATGATTTCGCAGCAACTTTGACACAAAATTTTCAAGAAGTTGGGAAAAAGCGCAGTCTTGCTTTGGGATTTAGATGGAGAATGGTTGCAACACACAGGTTATACAGGAACGTTTATTATGTTTAATCGTGCGCAGCAGAAAGCAGTTATTTTTCTTCCAATCGGACGTATGAGAAGGATGAACGTGAGCAATGGATTTTAGAACGAAATAAGCTCATGGATGTTATAAACAAGAACTGTAAAAATGAAGACAGTAAGAGTAAGAGCTGGGTTTCCTGCTCTTTTTCGCTGTTTTAAGAGTTGAAATAAATTAGTCTGGAATATAAAAGAATTGAAAAATAACGATCGCTTTTTCTCTGAATTATATTAAAACAATAGATGAAGTATGTGATATAGAGAGACTATGACGAAAAAGTAGGTGTCGGTCGGGCACTATAGTAAAATTATTTTGATAGGAACATGCTGTTGTATATGGTTGCTCTGCGTTAGCCTTGCTCTAACAATATCGAAGTGACTTGTCGTATTCTACCGTCAAATCATACGTGGGTTTTTATACGAGGAAGATACCTCTCTATGGCAGTTTTTGCTTCTTTAGAATTTTTAGGGATACAAGAGGCTGATATTCGTTGCGAGATTGAATCAATGGTACCTGAAAAGCGGGGAATGGGTTCTTCGGCGGCAGTGAGCATTGCTGCGATTCGAGCTGTTTTTGACTATTATGAGCAAGATTTAGATAAAGAAACCTTTGAGATTTTTAGCGAATCGAGCGGAGATGATTGCCCACATGAACTGAGTGGATTGGATGCGAAGACCTGCTTGGAGCCGATCAGCACGAATTTATCGAAGATGTTTCTCAGAGTTCGAGACAATCTTTGGAGCTTATCTTGTGATATGCAGACACAGGGATTTATGGGCATGCACGTGAAGCGATTCAAAAGGTGGAGAGTATTGGAAGAGCCGGCCACATTTGCATCAGCTTGGTAAATTGACGAATGAAGTTGAAGCAGCGTTGAAAAATTAAAGATTTAGAAGCAATTGGGCATGGCTATGTGTCAGAGCTCACCTCAGCCCTAAAAGTTTAAAAGAAGGTGCTCAGAAGCAGATAAACTGGTTTCTATGGCGCAAGCAAAATGGAGCACTTGAGCGAAAATGAGCGGTGGTGGTCTTGGAGGTTGCATCGTGCTCAGTGGCTAACAAAGAAAAAGCTAGTTGGCTATCCCAGTTATTGAGAGAGAAAGGAGCTGTGCATAGCATGGATCGAAAGTCTGTAAACGTGCGGTCTTATGCTAATGATTGCCATTATCAAATATTGGGTAAGAAAGATACTGCTGAGACGATTCTGCGACGAGCAGCATTTCTTTTTGACCTTGGAAAATATGTACACAGAAACGAGCTTTATCAAGCTTTACCAGCCAGTGCCCAGTCAGATGAATTTTACATCAATGGTATTTTGCAAGATCAAACTGAACACAAAATGGGTGAAATCAGGATCGTTTCCGTCCTGCAGGCTATGTGGGTTTTGTAAAGCGAATTGATACATACATGCCGACAGCAGCAGGGTTATCTTCTAGCTCAAGCGGTTTATCTGCCCTCGTTAAGGCATGCACGAATTTTTGGACCACACTCGTCCACAAAAACAAATGGCGCAAAAAGCAAAATTAGCTTGGCTCTGTCTCGCGGAGCTTTTATGGTCCAATTTTCGGCTTGGGACAAAGATAGCGGTGAAATTTATCCAGTAAAGACAGATTTGAAATTAGCCATGATTATGTTGGTCTTATATGATCAGAAAAAGCTCACTTGAGTCGTGAAGGTAAGCAAACGTGTGCAGAAACGTCAACAATATTTTGATGATTGGGTGAGACAGTCAGAAGAAGATTACAAAAGCTATGCTGATTTATCTTTCTAACAATCATTTTTCTAAAATTGGAGAACTAACAGAAAAATGCACTTGCCATGCATGCTACCACTCAGACTGCAAAGCCCTCTTTTTCTTATTTGACTGAGAAAAAGTTATGGAAGCGATGGATTTTTGTTAAGCAATTACGAAGTGAGGGAGAGCGCTGCTATTTCACCATGGATGCAGGGCCAAATGTAAAAGTTTTGTGTTAGAAGAAGATTTGGAACATTTAGTACCAAGATTTGCTGAGAAATATCATCTCATTGTTTCTAAAACGAAGGAATTGCCAGATGACTCAAGACAGTAAGAACATGTGGGAAATTATATTTAGCAGGAGAATATTCTGTCTTGACGGCGGGTCAAGGAGCGATTTTGAAAACATATTCTATCTACATGACTGGGAAAATTCATTTTGCCGAACAGTATCGCCTATTTTCAGATATGTTTGACCATGCTGTGGATCTGACACCTGATGATGATTACAGTCTCATTCAAGAGACGGTTGCTGTCATGGATGAGTTTTTACAAAGTCAATCTATTTCATTAAGCCCGTTTTCTTTAACCATTACTGGAAAAATGGAACGAGATGGGAAAAATCGGTTTGAGGGTCTAGTGGTAGCGTAGTGGTTGTGACGATAAGGGCGATAGCATCTTTGTTTGATGTGCCATTATCTGCGGATGAAACCTTTAAGTTGGCAGCCTATGTCCTCCTTAAACGGGGAGATAATGGTTCAATGGGAGATGTAGCTTGTATCGCCTATGAGGACTTGATTTATTACCAATCTTTTAATCGAAAAATAGCAGAGCAGATCAATGAGCTCTTTAGAAAAGATAGTGACACAAGATTGGGGATACATTATCCGGACAATCCATCCACAGCTCCCCATGTGATTTCCTCGTGGGATGGACGAGAGAACCAGCTATTTCTAGCGTTCTCATCAATCAAGTCAGCAAAAATCTCATCAATTTAACACAAACGCAAGAAGAAGTCCTCGACTGGAGAAAGCGTTGCTTGTTGGTGAGAAAGAAATTGTGAAGCAAAGTCTAGAAAAAAAGGTTGCCTCCTGCTGCAACTGAGCCCTGCTATTTATAATGAAAAATTGAGAGCTTTAAAAAGGTCTAGCTCGAGGACTGGACTGATATGGCGAGCAGCGCTGCTGGCGGTGGTGACTGTGGCATAGCCTTGTCTTTTTGATTCCGAAAGCCAGTCAAATCTTAGTGGAGCGGTGGCAAGCGGCAGGAATCGAGGTTTTATATAAGGAGAGGTGGGATAGATGAGCCAAAATCGTAAAGATGAACACATAAAGTACGCACTTAAGTACGAGTCGCCTTATAATAGTTTTGATGACATGGAGCTCATTCATTGCTCGCTTCCTAAGTATGATTTGGACGAGATTGATGTAACAACGCATTTTTGCAGGTAGAGACTGGGAGTTTCCGTTTTACATTAATGCTATGACAGGGTGGAAGCGAGAAGGGAAAGACGTCAATCAACGCTTGGCTCAAGTAGCGGAAGCGTGCGGTATTCTGTTTGTCACAGGATCTTACAGTGCTGCTTTGAATAATCCAGCGGACGACTCTTATGCCGTTAAAAAAGATAAGCCAGATCTACTCCTTGCCACCAATATTGGACTGGATAGCCTTATTCACTGGGACAGCAAAGCTATCACAAATCTTCACCCTCTATTTTTACAAGTGCATGTGAACCTCATGCAAGAATTGCTCATGCCTGAAGGAACGTTCGCTAAAACCTGGCGAACACATTTAAAAAGATTACGCTGAGAAGAGTACAGTTCCAGTGGTGTTGAAGAGGTTGGTTTTGCATGGACTTAGCGACGATTCAAATGGCTTATGATTTGGGTATCCGAACAGTAGACCTTTCTGACGTGGCGGAACGAGTCGCCTCATATTGGAAAAACAGGCGTGGTGGCAATCGTGATTATCTCCACTAATTGGGGCAGTCTACTCCAGGCCTTATTGAATGCTCAGCCGATGATGGATAAAAATGGACCTTTCTTGTTAGCGGCGGAGTACGTCAGCCGCTTGATATGGTTAAGGCATTTGTTTTAGGTGCCAAAGCCGCTGGACTTTCGCGCACGATGTTAGAATTAATTGAGAGGTATTCAGTAACCGAAGTCATTTCATTATCAATAGTTGGAAGGAAGATATACGCTGATTATGTGTGCACTTGCTTGTCAAAATTTGACAGAGTTAAGGCAAGTACTTTATCTTTGTATGGATCGTTTGAGAGAAGCAATAATCAAATCAAAAAGAAACCCGATGAGTTGTTCACTTATCGGATTCTTTTTGCTTATGATTTTGACGAAAGGCTTTCAAAAATTTCTTGCAGCTCTTTTGAGACTAAAAATTTTTCTCGGAAATGAGTTGAGAGACCAGAGGAGCAACCTCTGTATTCTGTGCTCCCTAAAAAAGAGCGAGACTTGGCTTGTGCAGTTTCATGTGTCCGTGTTGAATACCGGTGCTAACCAACGCTTTCAAAGCTGCAAAATTTTTGTGCTAAACCGATAGACGCAATGATACTAGCTAACTCTTTGGCGGTTGGATGTTTTAGCAAATCAAAGCTAACTTGCACCGTAGGATTGAGTCCGATGGAACCGCCTTTTGTAGCGATGGGAAGTGGAAGAGTAATCTCTCCGTAGAGTGTTTGAGTAGCTTCCTTGATGGACCAAGTCGTCAATCCTTGATAAAGTTCCATTTCTGCTAGCATAGGCATGTGCTCCCGCTTCAATTGCCCGCCAGTCATTTCCTGTCGCTAATACAACAGCATCAACGCTATTGAAAATGCCTTTTGTTGTGGGTGTGCTGGCGCGATAAGGATCTTGCTTTGGCAAATTGGCTTGCTAACACTATTTTCTTAGCAATATCAAGGGCTTCTGACTTATTTCGGTCAAGAAAACGGATATCAATTTCACAGGTGGCAGTTACTAAGGCTTCCATCGCATAATTTGATAAAATTGCCATCAAGCTTTTTACCACCAGATAAGTCTTCTAATGGTGTTTTTAATGCTTCTAGCATGGTATTAAGGATATTGGCTCCCATAGCTTTTGGGTGTCAACTGTTAGTGACGATTAGAAATTCAGCTTCACCATTTAGGTATTCCATATGCAAATGGCGTGCTCCACCTCCACGTTTGACAATTGAAGGATGGAGCTTGATTTGCTAATTTTAGTACTTTTGGTACTTTTCTTGAATGTTTTTTATGCGTTTTTGATATCTGGCACATGATAAAGAGCAACTTGTCCAACCATTTGACGGTTGTGAACTAGTTGTTTTGAAGCCACTCGAGAACGTTTAATGATTTTTGCTGCAAAGGTGGCAGCTGCAACAACAGAGGCTCTTCTGTTACTAGAGGAACCTGATAAATTTGCTCATCTCACCATGACATCAGGAACAAGAGCGTAGGGAAGAGCAAGTGTTCCAATTACATTTTCGCTCATTTGGTCGGCTGTCGAAAGAGGAAGTGTGTAATTGTGTTCAAGGCCTATTTGGTTGTCTTTGTTTAGCAAGTGATAATCTTGCAAGAACTTTAATCGTTCTTGTAGCGATTTTTAGAAAAACCTGTCCAACTTAACTTCATGTTATTTTTCCACCTTGATGTATCTACGTTGGTGCTCAACAATTTCTGCTAAAGCAAAGTTCTGATTTTCATAGTTCATAAAGCTAGCAGAACCATTTTGATCTAGTTGAGCTTCTTCAAAAAATATTTTCTCATAATCTGGTATGCTTAGTGGCGTGCGATTGTTGAGCATTTCTATACGATTGGTTTGAAGTCGTTGCTTAAAGCCTGCTACAAGCTGACCGCTAAAGATTTCTGATACAGCTCCACTACCATAACTAAAGAGCGCAATCCGGTCACCTGTTTTAAGTGTTGAGCTATTTTTCAAGTAGGGAAAGGAGACCTAAAAGAGAGAGCCTGTGTAGATGTTGCCCACTTTTTGACTGTAAAGAATAGATTGATAGAAATTTGCTTGTAGTTGCTCTTGTTGTTCAAGGGACAAGCTTTTATCCATAATTTTTTTCAAGCCTTTTAAAGCTAGCTTAGGATAAGGCAAGTGGAAACAAATAGCTGCGAAATCTTTTAAAGATACTTGATTGCGTTTTTGATATTCACCCAAGTTGTTTTTAGGCTATCTAAATACTGTTGTGTGGAATACATGCCATTGACAAACGGCGTTGTAGAATAATTTGGCCGCCAAAAGTCCATAATATCTCGTGTTTGAGCAACATTATCTTCATTAAAAATGAGGATTCGTGGATTATTTGTGATGAGCATAGCGACTGCTCCAGCCCCTGGGTTGGTTCCCCAGGGTATCGACACCGTATTTAGCAATATCGCTTGCAATGACCAACACCTTTGAGTTGGGATGTTTTTCGACATGTAACCTCGCATAATCTAGTGCAGCAGTAGCGCTGTAGCACGCTTCTTTCATTTCTAAACTACGTGCACATGGCTGAACCCCTGAGCAGGGCCATGAACAAAAACAGCAGAAGCCTTACTTTGGTCAATTCCAGATTCGCTGGCTACGATAACCATATCAATCTCATTTTTATCTTTTGCTGTTAAAATAGACTCTGCAGCACTCGCGCCCATAGTTACGATATCTTCAGTAACAGGGAGCGATACTGAGTTCTTTTAATAGGAGCCCTTTACTTAGTTTATCTGGGACAATGCCACGTGCTTCTGCTAAATCTGCTACTTTTAATGACGTAATTGGCTGTCGCAAAGCCAATTTTATCAATTCCAATATTCATCAGTACCTCTGTATATTTTTCAGTTTTATATCAAACTTATTCTATTCCATTTTATCATAATTAAAGTGGAAACTGAGAAAAAGCCTTCTGTCAAAAAGAAGGACTTTGGACATTTTAAAGTTTATGTTGAATTAGGGAAGAACGATGTTGTTGAAGATAATGATATAATTGAGCACGACTGTACCGCTAGCCATTCCAATCGAAAATGACTAAGGCTAAAATCACTACTAGTGTAGTAGTTCACCATAGCGTGGCTATAGTTTCCAGTAACAAAAAGGCAGTTGTAGCGATAGGAAAGATAGCCTGGAACCAAAGGAGCCAGAATGGCTAAGATAAAGACGACTAGCTGGTGTTTTATAGAGAATACTCAATATTTGACTAATGCAAGACCTGATGATGGCTGCAATAAATGTAGCAATGATAACATTTGTTGGCTCTTTTTAACATATATTAATAATAGCCATGTAAACATTCCAAGAACTCCTCCTGGAAATTAATATGCTTTTTGAACATTTAAAACGATTAAGAACGTTACAATCGCAAGAAAAACTTGCAGTGCAGCTTTGTGCAAGACAGTCAACGAATCACCTTTTTATTTCATTAGGATGAGCTACGGAAGTGCCGGCTCTAGCGCTAGGGTAATTAGCAATGTTTCATTTTGCTCATTCCAGAATTGAGATGGTAGTCATTAAAATCACGTACAGCATCTGTTAGAGCAATGCCAGGACAAAAAGGACAGCACCAGCGATGATTAAGTCCGCACTTGAAGGAAAGCCAGAATAACGTGCCCAGATTTGTGCCAGCAGTCCAAAAACAAAAAGCACCGGCAAAAGCTGTGACAAAAGGAATACGTACGAATTTGTTGACTGAAAAGAGAAAAGAAAAAGCCAAAGAAGGTCGCAAGAGCAGCTCTGAGTGCATCATAGAGATTGCCCCAAACATGATAGAGAAAAGGAGCGCAATGGTCGCAGCAAGTGTTAGTTGCCTGTTTGTATATGGAGTTTTCTTTTTAGCTGAACTCAGTTTCTAAAAAGCTTTTTCAAGACTGATCTTCCCACCAACTAGCTCACGTGACACTTGATTGACATCACATACTTTTTCAATATTATAGTTTGAATGAGTAATGCGTTTCATACGCGAAATATTGGTGTCTCAATTGAAAAAGAAAATGGCAACTGGCATTGCGAGTGCATTACAATCCATAATTCCTTGAGAATGGCAATCCGAATCATGGTATCTTCAACCCGATAAATTTTCAGAACCACTTTGAAGCAAAAGCGTACCAGCAACATCAGGACATCAACGGTTAGATTAAATTTGTCTTCCCTTTCTACATCTCTTTTCTCCACTATCTGTACACCTTTTCTTTTAACTCAACAATACTCTATTATAGCATAAAAAAGAAGAAAACCAGCTGGAATTTCCAACTGGTTTTTGAGAATAGAATTGAATTAGCTGAGGGCATCATCCATTGAAAGAACTTCGTGGAAGACACGTTGAGTCAATTCAGTTTTTTGTTCTTTAGTAAGGTATTTGGTATTGACACAGTAACCTGAGATACGAACGATAACGTCTTCACCATTCATAATCTTATCATAGACATCTTTCAAGTCCATAACGTTCAAGTTGACGTGTTGTCCTCCATTTTCAAAGTAACCATCAAGAATCAGCTCAAGTTATCCACCTGTTCTTCACGAGTTTTACCAGAGCACGAGGTGAAACTTGTGTAGTGAGAGAGATACCATCTGCTGCATAGCCAAAGTCAAGGCTGGCTAGTGAGCTGAGGTTTTGCAACCAACCACCACGAGCTTTGTTAGATGGGTTCGCACCTGCTGAGAAGAATTCTAATTTAGATAAGTTTACTGAACCATCTTCGTTGAGGTATACCCTTTGTGGACTGGGTGAGTTACCAGTTTGTTTAGAGTAGGCAACGTTCGAAGTGATAGTGAGAAGTGATACAGTCGCTTCTGCATTCTTTGTAGAAGTCGATGGCTGCGAAGACGAGTAGTGTAAGCTTCAATCAACCATTCTGCCAATTCATTTGAACGAGGATCATCTTCACCCCAACGAGGGTATTCGCCAGTAGTTTCAGTAGTCGTAGATATAACCATTTTCGTCACGGATTGGCTTTGACTGTCGCATACTTTAATAGCTGACAATGTATCAACTGTGATTGGCAAATCCACAGATACCAAAATCCTCATATTAGCACGTTGATGGGGTTGGCAAGAAGGCCATTTGAACAGCTTCGTAGTTGTACTTATCTGTCATGTAGTGAATGATATTTAATGCATCTACGTAAGTATCTGTCAACCAATCGAGCGATTTTTCAAAGTTTGCCTTAACGGTATCAAAGTCAAGGACTTCATCACGAATAGGTTCGATGTCAAATACTTTGTAATCTTTTGTAGAACATCATCGTAACCACCGTTAAGACCTGTAAGAAGAGCTTTTTAATACGTTTACACGAGCACCAAAGTATTGGATGCTAGGCGTTGTTCTTCATTTTCTGGGTCGAGTGGAGACACACAGCATGAAATACAACTCATTTCACCATAGCCATCTTTCGCCATTGTTGTTACACCTTCGTATTGAATAGAAGAGTGCTTGTGGCTCATGTGCATGCAGTAATGACAGAATAGCATATGGTAATTTATCTGTCAAAAGAACTGTTAAGTTTGGCTCTGGTGAGTTACCAATATTGTCAAGTGTATTCAAGAAACGGTAGTCCATTTTTGTCACACGGTGACGACCATCATTTCCCATACCCGCCATAGACGTTGTGATGAAGGTTGGGTCACCTGAGTAGAGTTGATCGTATGCTTTCGTACGAGCAAATTTTACAGTACGAAGTTTCAAGACGAAATCATCAACAAATTCTTGGATTTCTGATTCAGTATAAGTACCACGAGCCAAGTCACGTTCTGCATAAATGTCAAGAACGATAGGCACACGTCCAAGAGAAGTAGCAGCACCATTGATGACACGGCAGACAGCCATGAAGGCGATGTTAGTCCATTGGATAGCTTCTTTAACGTCAAAGGCAGGACGGCGAACATCTACTCCGTAAAGGTCACCCAGGCGAACAACTTCTTTTAATGATTGGTATTGAAGATTGACTTCTTCACGAAGACGAATTGTTTCTTCGTCAATATCTGTCAAAGCATTCCAGTCTTCAACTTTTTCTGCCATCAAGTAATCTGCTCCGTAAAGTGCAAGACGAGCATAAACACCGATGATACGTGTCCGCGTGAGTAAGCATCTGGCAGACCTGTAACGGTATGCGCATGACGTGCACGACGAATATTGGTTGTATAAGCACGGAAAATACCATCATTTACAGTTGTCACGTATTTTGTGAGAATTTCATGCATTTTAGGATCAGGTTCATATCCATGTTCCTTCAGGCAGTTTCGCCATGCGGATACCACCTTTTGGCATGAAATTCAACTTAAACAATTCATCATTTTGGATACCATAAATCACTCATTGTCTTATCAATGTATCCTGCTGAATATCAGCGATTGAAAGCAGCGTGTATCCATTGGGAAACGTGTTTCTTCATAATGTGCTTTGTATCTTCGATAATTTTTAATGTGAAGAGAGCGTTCAGTTGGTCCAGCTAAGAAACTTTCATCTCCATCATAAGGAGTGTAGTTTGCTTTGTACAAAACGAGATACACTGGCTTTTTCTCGCCAATCATCGCCTTTTTGAAGCCTTCCCAAGCTTTATCAAAAATATCTTGTGCTTCGACAACAGTTTTTAACAACCATGTTTTTCCTCTTGAATCTTTCTAGTAACACAAAACTGTTACATTTATAAATTCAGTATAGCATATAGTAATCGTTTACACAAACGAATATATAATAAAAAAGCACTTTCTTTTTATATACAGATTGACAAAGTTGTATAACTGTATTTATAATTTTGAAAAGATTAGATGAAAATAGGAAAGAGTTTAATAAGATGAAGTAGTTACAAAGTCAAGGGGACTTATCATGAAAAATACAAAATATTACGGGTTTTGATTTTCTGTAGTTGTATATACTACTGCTGCCTTTATTTGAATTATTACTGGTGACAGTGGAAGGATTTGGGGATTTCAATTTATCATACAACAAAGTTTCAGATGATTGCTCACTGGATAGTAATAGTTTTGGCTAGTTTTGGTTTCAATTTCGGTATTGTGCTCTGGCTAAAAACAATAACTGACCTTTTAAGCAGGAGAAAAAACTGTATCTGTTTGTAATGGTTGGCGATTGTCTTAGGTTTATCCAACATACACTTGGCCAATACTGGGATTGGAAGGTTCAAAATTTGCTTGAATTTCAGCATTATGGGTTGGTTGATTTCATATTTCAATATATCTACTATGCTGAAAGTTCTAGTTTCTCTGGTACTGGTTTTCGGACAAAAGCTTTTGAGACTTGGTTTAAAATGCATTCCCTGGCGGTATTCTCTTAGGTTTGACATGGGGCTTGATTATATCTTGTCAAAGAAGTGTCTTGTAGAATGTAACTTGTTTGGCTGGTTTTCTATTTCAGTATTTATCTCTAGTGATAAAAAGATTACAAGAAGACTCTCGTCATTGTGACTTGTATTTATGCTTTAAAGATTCTAGGAGACGGCATATTAATTTTTCCGCTCAACAATGGGCGTCTCGGAAAAATTATTCACATTGATATGGATGCTTTTTGCGCTCCGTAGAAGAAAGAGACAACCCAGACACTAAAAAGGAAAACCTGTCATCATAGGAGAGCCTCGTTTGACTGGTGGACGAGTGTTGCTCTACCTGCAATTATGAAGCGCGAAAGTTCCGCGTACATTCAGCAATGAGTTCTAAAGAAGCATACAGAACGTCTGTCCGCAGGCGATTTTCATTTCGGGAAATTATGAAAAATATCAAGCTGTCAGTCAGAAATTCGAGACATTTTTAAACGGTATACAGATGTGATTGGCCCATCAGTATTGATGAAAGCTTATCTAGACGTGACAAAAATAAGTTGGGTATAAAATCTGCTGTCAAGATAGCCAAGCTAATCCAGCACGAGATATGGACAGAACTTCATTTAACAAGTTCTGCGGGTGTTTCCTATAACAAATTTTTAGCAAAAATGGCTAGTGATTATAAAAACCTCATGGTTTGACAGTTGTTTTGCTCGAAGAAGCAGAATCCTTTCCTTTCTCCAATGGATGTAAGTGAATTTTATGGTGTTGGGAGAAGACAGTGGCGAAGCTGCATGATATGGGTGTTTATACGGGAGAAGATTTGTTGAAAGTTTCTGAGATGACCTTGATTGATTTGTTTGGGCGGTTTGGTTTTTGACCTCTACCGCAAGGCAAGAGCATCAGCACTTCACCAGTGAAAGTCAATCGTATTCGTAAGTCTATTGGTAAGGAAAGGACTTACGGAAAAATTACTATGACGAAGACGACATAAAAAGGAATTGACACTTTTATCGCAAAGGTTGCCTCATAGTTTAAAAACATGAAAAGTCTGGGAAGACGATTGTCCTGAAGATTCGTTATGCTGATTTCTCGACGTTGACAAAGAGGCAAAGCTTTAATGACTAGGACGCAAGATGCAGAGCAGATTGAGCGCATTTCACATGAGATTTATGATAGCTTAGATGAACAAAGTAAGTGGTGTGCGACTTTTTAGGTGTGACAGTGACAGGATTTGATAATGTAAAAAGAGTCTGGGATAAACATATCTCAGACTCTTTTTATGTAAAGACAATCCTTCATGATGCGGTCTTTATTTGAGTGTACTCAAAGCAAGTCAATAGTGCTGACCTAGTAAGCATCAAAGATGGCTTAATGCGTTTTTAGTTTAAACATAGAAATTAGAGAGTGAGGTCAGCTTTTATGAGTTAACAATTTCTACTCATTCGATTTTAGTTGCCAAAAGATACTGTGGATATCTTCTTCAGTCAGTCCGATCATAGGATTTATTTTCGAAAAATTTTCTTCAGTCAAGACATAGTCTTCCACGCTTGTTTCCAAATCATCCACAGAAGTGTGCATTATTTTTCATCTGTTGGTAGATTTGCAAAACGTTGAAGGAGATAGGTTTTACGGGTGGTGCCGGTATTTTTCACAGCAAAGGCAAAAGCAGACTTTTCCCCAAGAAGAATCAATTTGCTCTTGGCGCGGGTGATGGCGGTATAGATAAGATTGCGCTGTAGCATACGGTGGCTGCTGGCGGTAATGGTAAAATGACGACGGAAATTCACCGCCCTGAGATTTGTGGATGCTCATGGCATAGGCCAGACGAATTTTATACCATTCACTGCGTTGATAAACAATTTCATTGCCATCGAAATTGATAGTCAGTCTCATCTTGCTTGGAATCAGCATATTTTGCTGGTAGTAAATCGGTTATATAACCCAAATCACCGTTGAACACATTGCTTTCAGCATCGTTGACGAGATGAATAACCCGATCACCTTGTCGGTATTGACCATCAGTAGCTTCAAAGATGAGTTGTTCTTTTACAACAGGATTGATCAGATCTTGCATGAGTTGATTGATGTGGTCCAATTCCGCTTGTCCACGGCACATAGGCAGTGCTTGCACATCTTGAGCTGGAATACCACTCACGGATAGCGACTTCACAATGCGTTCAATCATCTGTGGAATCTGCTCTCTCACGAACTTCAAAATAAGAACGATCTGCTCAGTGAAATCAGTGGCAGAGTGCCTTTTTGAATCTGACTAGCTAAGGTAACGATCGTGGAATCTTCGCCCTGCCGATAAATTTTTCTAATTTTGGTCTGTGGAAGGAGGGATTTTCAGCAAATCTGCTAACACTTGTCCAGGACCGACAGAGGGTAGCTGGTCGGCATCTCCGACAATGAGTAGCTTGCTATTGGAAGAGATATTGCTGAGTAGTTGATTGGCTAACCAAGTATCTACCATTGAAAATTCGTCCACAATAATAAAATCTGCGTCCAAATAATCGTCTAAATGACTGGTGTCATCGTCTCCTGTCATGCCTAAATGCCGATGAATCGTCGCACTGGCAGTCCTGTCAATTCATTCATGCGTCTAGCAGCGCGCCCAGTTGGAGCAGCTAAAGGATAGGTAAAATCTCGAGATTTGTGTAAATCCAGACTCATGTAGCAGCGCGTAGATAGAAATAATTCCATTGATAACAGTCGTTTTTCCAGTTCCAGGACCACCTGTTAAGATGAAAATTTTATGCTGGATAGCATCGCAAATAGCTTGCTTCTGAATCGCATCGTAAGAAATAGCAAATTTTTCTTCGATTTGAGCAAGCGCAGCTTCGATGTTTTTCTGTTCATATTTATGATTTCCTTTCCAGAATGCGTAAAGAGATTGTTGCAGATTCCTTCTTCAGCAGACTGTTTTCAAAAATCTTCGTATCGACATTTTGACCTTTTATCTTCTTCAATCAAAATGAGCTAGCTCATCTGCAACGGAATTTGATCTAGTTCGATCTGTCGAGCTTTCCAGAAGTTCAATGGTGTGTTCCAGAAGCTCTTTTGCTTCAAGATAGGTGTCGCCTTTCCATGGACTGGGTCAGAAGTGTGTGGAGTAATCCTGCACGGAAGCGCTCTGGAGCAGTACTTTCAATTCCTAAACTTTGCGCCAGTTGGTCGGCAATTTTAAATCCTATTCCATGAATATCTTCCACTCAACTGATAAGGATAGTGTTCGACAATCGAGAGTCTCTTCTTTGTATCTTGAATCTGAAAGGCAAGTTTATTTGAAATGCCGTACTCAGATAGCTTTTGCAAGGACTCTGCTCGGTACCGTAGTTCTGTCTCACTTCATAACAAGGCTTCGCGATTTTTAATAGCAGAAAGGCCTACAATATCATGTAATTTTTCGGGTTCTGCCAAGACCTTTATCAATCGTGTTATCGCCTAGAGATCCACAATTTTTGTGCTGTTTTTTACACCGATTCCTTTAAAATGGTCGTTTGAAAATATTTTGACCAAGCCTTTGCTGGTTGGTTTGAGCACGCTCATAGCGTATTAGTTTGAGCTGTTCACCATATAGGGTGTTGCACGAGATTTCTGAGAAGGTATAGTCTTCCCCTCTATAATATCTGCCATAGTGCCGGTGACAATAATTCAAAATCATCAAAATCCGCATCGGTGTCGTCAATATTTAGCAAACAGAATCCGGAAAAACTGCTGATTTTCAAAGATAATGCGTTCGATGGTACCTGAAAAGTAAAATTCCATAATTTTCCTGTTTAATACTAAAGAATGGGAATGGGACAAACGTCAGTATTTCGTAAGAAGTCACTTTTGTCGTCCCGCCTTTACATAAGCAACCAGCTTATTCCTTTCTTGCTTGGACAAGGAGCTAGAATGATTAGCCAACCGTTGTGATTTGTCATCAGAAAAGATATGGTAAAAAGCTCTGAAACGGATGTTCCAGACTCAGTCAATCAAAGTAAAATTTCCTAGATCTAGAAAGTGCCAATTCTATTCACAGGCCAGAAGGGAATTTTGCTTCACCTTGAAGTTGACTAGCTTTTAAACGTTCCTACCTGACGGCTACTCTTTTGAAACGAGACGATCATCTCCCTAGAAGCTAGGTATTCACCTTTGGAACTTCAATGGTGAAGTTTGTGTTACTGGCATCTTGCGTAAAAGGGACTTGGCTTTATCTGCCAAAGATTGGAAAAACTATTATAAGAATAGGTTGACTGCAATTTATCTTCTTTTGAATCTTTGCTATATAGTTTTTAAGGTAGGGTTCATTAGTCTTTTACCATTTACATAAAGTTGGTCACTTTTCGTAACGGATAGTGTCTCCGGAAGACCGATAACACGCTTGACAATTTGCTTTGGTTTTTCCATCCTCGTCTTTTTCGCTTTGCAATGACAATATCAAAGGATTCACAGGAGGTGTTTGACCACAAATAAATATTCTCCGTTAGCCAAAAGTCGGATCCATTGAACACCATCACCTTAACAGGAACCCGCAGAAAAGGCGCGTGATAAGAATAGGATCACATAAAGAGATACTCCCATTCTTCATAAATTTTGAAAAGTAGGATTTTGTTTGCATAACTTACCTTTCTAGAAGTTTGCTTTTTCAGTATTTTTAAAATGTAGTTTTGCGCTCGCTCCAAACCTCTTCATACCGTAGCCGTTTGAAGATGGACTTCGTGATTTTACTTTGGACTCATTCCTGCTCCGTTAGGTAATCTGTAGCCGAGCTCTTGACTTAAATTTCTCAAGATTAAAATAAGTCGCGATCTATAGAACGGATTGCTACTGCTAGGTATTTGCCTTTCAGCTTTTTCCCTCCAACGTAATAGAGTTTGGAAAAGTGATTGCTTTCTCGCTGGAGATATTTTTGATAATTTTTGTCGCTGGTGAAAGCATCAATAACGATTTTTGAGGCTGTACTCTGCTTTGTAGTAACAAATAAATAGCTTGATTGTGGAGAGCAACCTTGACAGAAACTGCATTATAGCCAGCAGCAATGACTTGATTGTATTTTTGGAGACAGTAACAGAGCTTGGTGCTGAATCTTTTCCTTTAACAAAGGAACGATTTGCCTGATTTTCTGGTCTGTCAGGCTTTTAGAGTCATCAACTCCCAGCTTTCGTAGAAACCTATGCTGTTCCTGGTGTGACAAAAAGATGCCACAACAGCAAGCTCCGCCGAAATAAGAGCCATTGCCGACTTCATCTGTCCCGTGATAAGAGGACAATTTTGTAGAGGAGCTGTCGTTTCTTCTCTGGAAGCCTGATAGCCAAAAATTGTGCTGCCTGCTCTGCTTTTTCTCCTTGGAAGAGGACTTTTCCTGAAGTGTAGATGGAGGCAGTTGCCTCATCAAGCTTAAAAAGGTAACGAATATAAGGATTTTTACTAGAAACAAGCTGTGCCTGGTATTGAGCAAACAAAATCTTGAATTTGTTTTCACTGGGTTGTAAGTAATACTTTCCATATTGTTATTGTACCATAAAAGTGATAAATTTCTTTAAAACCTGACAAAATAGCTTCCTTTTTGGTATAATATTTTGAGGTGATTTTTATGGCAAACTTAAATCGATACAAATTTATTTTTCGAAAGAAAAAGCGCAACCTTAACAACAGAACACGATAATTTATTCATGGAAGAGGTCGAAAAGGTTGCGACAGAAAATATCACGCAATTAAAGAAAAGATGCCGATGGCTGATGATGAAACACTAGCTATTTTTACTGGCAATCAATAGCTTAGCGACACAATTGTCACGGAAATTGAGTTTGATGACAAGGAGCAAGAGCTGGAAGAACTTCGTAAGAAAAGTGCTGAAGCCAACAAGCAAAAAGTTAGTGAGCAAGAGGAAACGTATGATTTTCGTTAGTGATTTTGCTAATTTTAGCTTGGAGTTTTTACATTGGCTACTCAAGTGGAATTGTATACAAACTTATTATACTATTTCTGCGATCGTTTCAGCTATTATCGCAGGGCTACTATACCAATCTTTAGTGAACAAATCAATCTTTTGGTACCCTATGCAGAGTGCCCAGGAAGGACATTTACGTATTTTTCCCAAGTAGCCAATTGTTCCAGTTGGACATGTATTTTATGCTGGTCTGCTTATCTCGTAATTTATACGATTGTGTATAGTGTAGCTCGTTTTATTGGAATTTTTATCCACTTGTTCCAAATAGCTAACAAGCGTTGGTACAATGTTGCTAGTGGTGTTTTAGCTCTTTGTGTTACCTTTGTTTGGGATTCAAATGTTCCTAACTGTTTTGGCAACGATTCCCTTGCCAGTTGTTCAAAATCATCTCAATACAAGTAGTATAGCTCGTTTTATTATTAGTCACACACTGATTACTTCAGGAGTGTTAAAAACAACTCTGGGTGACCAAAAATCATTGGATAATACAAAGACTCAGTTGATGGTGCTAGCTGAGTTTCTTTTTCATCAGGGAAAGATAAGCATATGAATAGAAAAATTTTTAGAAACATTAGAATTTGGGAAAATCAAGGCACTCTTTTTGAACCCTATCTGTTAACAGAACAAGGCCGTTTAGAGCTAGGACAGCTTTTTCCATCTAATAAACAGGAACGGTTGGAGACTGGCGTTTTTAGAAATGACGGACATGCAGCAGATTTTTTTGTGCAACGTCCGCATTTCAGCTTTGGCTGCGACTCAGAGACATTACTGGACCGACCAAGCGTTTGGAGCTGAAGGCGACTTAAATATTGAAGAATTTCTTGCTCTGAAGCGTATTTTTAACTGTCACGCAAGAATTGACTGATTTCTATGATAAGTTGGAAAAAATGTTGATTTGCAACGCTTGAACCGTCTTTTTGAAAAATTATTGGGCTTTTCCTAACCTGCAAGGATTACTGCAAGCCATCAATGAGGGTGGATTTGTCGAAAGCTTTGCGAGTGACAATTTAGCTCGCATTCGTCGGAAAATTCAAGAAAATGAAGTTCAGTGAGAGATATTCTGCAAGATATTCTCAAAACGAAGGGCGATATGTTGGTAGACCAAGTAGTAGCCAGTCGGAAAATGGTCGCAATGTTTTGCCAGTTAAAAATACATTTCGTAATCGGATTTCAGGCATGGTACATGATATTTCTGCTAGTGGAAATACAGTATATATCGAGCCGAGGGCAGTAGTCAACCTCAACGAAGAAATCACCAATGCACAGGCAGACGAGCGGCATGAGATTCTACGTATCTTGCAAGAGTTGTCCGACCGAATACGTCCTCATATTACTGAAATTGCTAATAACGCTTGGATTATTGGGCATTTGGATCTAGTTCGGGCAAAAGTGTGTTTTATACAGGGAGAGGCGCGGTGGTGCCGATGTTGTCTGATAGTAAGGATATTCGCCTGCTCCATGTTGCTCATCCCTTGATAGAAAAATGCAGTGGCTAATGATTTGTACTTTGCGTCGGATTTAACAGAAATCGTCATTACTGGTCCTAACACAGGTGGGAAGACAATTATGCTGAAGACCTTGGGCTTGGCTCAGCTCATGGCGCAGTCTGGTCTGCCTATTTTGGCGGATAATGGTAGTCGAGTGGGGATTTTTGACCAAATTTTTGCCGACATCGGAGATGAGCAGTCTATTGAGCAGAGCTTATCGACTTTCTCTAGCCACATGACTAATATTATTTGCCATTTTAGAGCAGGTAGACGAAAATGCTCTGGTACTTCTGGATGAGCTTGGAGCTGGAACCGACCCGCAGGAGGGTGCAGCTCTTGCGATGGCAATCCTTGAAGACCTGCGACTGCGGCAGGTCAAGACAATGGCAACGACTCATTACCCAGAGCTTAAGGCTTATGGGATTGAAATGGCTGGCGTACAAAATGCTAGCATGGAGTTTGATACGACAAGTCTAAGACCAACTTATCGCTTTTATGCAGGGGTGCCAGGGCGTTCTAATGCCCTTTGAAATGCTCGCCGTTTGGGCTTATCGGAACTTGTCGTCTCGACATGCCCAAGAGCAGACCAACACGGACAGCGATGTCAATCGGATCATTGAGCGACTGGAGGAGCAAACGCTGGAAAAGCCGCAAGCGCTAGACAATATCCGTGAGGTTGAGCAGGAAAATCTCAAATTTAACTGAGCACTCAAAAACTTTACAATGAGTTTAACCGAGAGAAAAGAAACTGAACTCAATAAGGCACGGTTGGAAGCTCAGGAAATTGTTGATCTGGCTTTGTCAGAGAGTGAGAGCATTCTCAAAAATCTCCATGATAAGTCTAGTCTCAAACCATGAGATTATCGAAAGCTAGGCCCAGCTTAAAAAGTTGGCGCTAGAAACCGTTGATTTATCAAAGAACAGGTGCTCAAGCAGGCCAAGAAAATCGTGTGCCCAAGGTGGGAGATGATATTCTGGTGACCAGCTATGGTCAGCGAGGAACCTTGTCAAGCAGCTCAAGGACGGTCGTTGGGAGGCTCAGGTCGGTCTTATCAAGATGACTCTAGGAAGAGCAGGAATTTAATCTTCTAAAGGCTGAAAAAGGAGCAGCCTAAGCGCAAGCAGGTCAATGTCGTGAAACGAACAACCACAAGCGGACCAAGAGCTAGACTGGATTTGCGAGGCAAACGTTATGAAGAAGCTGTAAGAGCTGGACGCCTTTATTGATCAGGCCTCCTCAACAACATGGCTCAGGTTGATATTATTCACGGTATCGGGACCGGTGTGATCCGTGAAGGTGTGACTAAAGTACCTCCGCCGCAACAAGCACGTCAAGTCGTTTTCGTTATGCTCCGCAAAATGCCGGTGGCAGCGGCGCACGATTGTGGTGTTTAAGTGAAAAGAGTTGGTGAATAAAGCAAAACGATTCATAACAAAAATTGAAAGAGGAAATATTTATGAGATAAAAGGCATACAAGATTCTTGTACAACGATTCTAGTGGGCAAGAAGCCAGTTACGACGGTTCAACTCATTGTGGCTCGTACAGAGGATTCACAAAACGGTGTCTTTACACCAAGAAATTTGTTGTAGTGGAGCCACAAGAGCAGCCCCCGCCATTATCAGTCAGTTTTGACGTCTTTGAAATGGATTTGCCGGATAATCCAGTCCGCTGATAGCAGTGCCAGACGCAGTGCCCAAAAGATGGGATCTGGGAGAGCAGCTGGGATTACTAGCTATAATGTTGCTGTCAGCGAGACGGAAACGATTACGACCAACAGCCGTGTTCTGGGGCTGACCTCTAGTAGAGTCAGGTATCAGCGAGGAAGATATCCTCACGCTGGTCTTGCTCTTTATATCAAGACGGCTCGCGAAGGGTTCTACGCTAGGAAAAATCCTAGAAGAATATGGTACTGTATGAGTCTAATGGGATTGCTATTTTCGGATGTCACTGAAATCTGTGGCTGGAAACCATTGGCGGTCACCATTGGATGAGTGCGACGCGTGCCGGATGATGCCTATGTGACCAATCCAAACCAGTTAGGGCAGTGATTATTTTGAATTTGACAATCCAGAGTACTTCTCTGTCATCCGAATCTTAAAAAGTTTTATCGAGGAAAACCACCTCAATCTGAATTACCAGATGATGAGGGCTTCAATCCACGTTAGTGCTTTTGGCAGCCAGAAGGACAAGGATCGCCATTAACACACCGCGAGCTTGGGATATCCAGCGCTTTTCAATCCAGAAGTGAGCAAGATCCAAGGAGTTTCTTCATTCCTTGGTGCCGCAAGCCTTACCGGCAAGATTACGATCGAAGATGTCAAGTATGTCCTGAGCAGTCACTACTGTGGATTCGCCTTTATGATCCTTATGGAGCTGAGGGAGACTGCCACAGCAAACGGGCCTTTCGAACTATCGGGATCAATCGACCAGTCAGACAGCCATCTTGCAGCTGCGCCTTCAACCAACCGCAGGAAACGACAGGGATCCAGTGGCTTGTCCTACGGCTCCATGCCTTGCACACAGCTGTTCCTTTCTTTACCCAAGTTTCTACAACACCAGCCTACTTTGCCAACACGACGGACAAGGTTTCGACGGATTCCTTCACTGGGCCAATCGCTTAATCGCTGGACTGGCTGATGCTCATTTCAGCAGTCATGTTGGTGATTTGGATGATTATCAGAGAAAGACTAGGCTTGGGGGCACAGAAATGATTGGTCGGGTAGACCGAGCCTGCTTAGGGAGAAGCTGTTGACTTCTGAAGCTGAAAAATCAAGCCATGAGCGATAAGACAAAAGCGACAGACCAGCTCTGGAAAAAGTTCTCTAGATGCCAGCAATCTCACGACCAACCATTTCTCCTTGAGTGACTGAGGCCTATCCGTAGCAAAATATTTTGCAAATGCTTCTTTTAGTGTAGAATGATGTCAAGAACGAAATAGAGCGATGACATTAGTCATTGTCAAAAGGAGAACAATATGGTAGCAGCAGTTACAGATGCAAATTTTGCAGAAGAAACAAAAGACGGACTTGTTTTTGATTGATTTTTGGGCAACTTGGTGCGGTCCATGCCGTATGCAGGCGCCTATCTTAGAGCAGTTGGCAGGGGAAGTCCATGAAGAAGTGAAAATCCTCAAAATGGATGTGGATGAAATCCAAATACTGCCCGTAGAATTTGGCATTATGTCCATTCCGACCCTTCTATTCAAGAAAGACGGTCAAGTCGTTAAACAAATCGTCTGGTGTTCACACCAAAGATCAGCTCAAGGCTATTATCGCTGAACTGAGCTAATGTAATAGCTAAAAAAGAAAAATCGTTATATTATGTAACGATTTTTCTTTTGTTAAATTGAAGGGGGCAAGATACTAAAAGTTGTAATGTTGATTCTTATGTTGCATCCTAACTAAAAAAGAAAAATCGATAATTAAGTTTTTTAAAAGCGATTTATTTTATTTTTAAAGTGTTATAATAACAATGAAATATATTAATAATTTACCAATTGTTGCCTTTAATATGAGAGAGACAAAAAGAGTTTTGGCGATTGAAGGAGAATCGTATGGAAGAAAAGATTCTAAGCAGTTAAGTTGGCTCATGATAGCCTTTGATAGCCTTTTAATATTGTTTGGGGCTTAGGTAATGTCGTGAATAATTTTGTTCAGCAGGAATTGTCGTGGATTACTCATGGATCCTGTTGTTGATTATCTATTTTATTCCTTATACACTGATGGTTGGGCAGCTGGGTTCAACATTTAGAGAATAGTGAAGGTGGGGTTAGTGATTGGATTAAGTCTACGTCTACTAAACAGCTAGCATTTTTGCAGCTTGGACCTACTGGGTAGTGCAGATACCATATTTGGCTCAAAAGCCTCAAAACAATCTTAATCGCTCTAGGGTGGCCTTCAGGGAATGGACGAATTTTGGAAGAGTCTGTCCATGCCAATGATTGTCGGTCTTTCATTGCTAACTTTCCTATTCCTCTATATATTTTCGACCAAGGGATTAAAAGCGCCTGAAATTTTTGGGGAACACTGGCTGGAGGAGCTATGTTGGTCATGTCGGTCTCTTTATTCTAATGGCTGTTGGTGTGCCTTTGATTAAGTCAGATCTACAACACACCCAACACATGGACCGTTTATCAACTTATATTCCAAAAATTTGATTTCTCCTATTTTAACGATTGCACTGTTAGTCTTCTCAGTAGGTGGAGCGGAAGCCATCTCCTTATGTTAATAAAGTGAAAAATCCAAAAGGGCTTTCCAAAAAGGTATGATAGCTATGGTTATCATGGTTGAGCTTGTGCTATTTTAGGCGCTCTCGCCATGGCCATGATTTTTGATACAACCATATCCAGCCGATTTGATGAGGAACGTCTCAAGCCTTTGCTGTTTTAGGAAGCTATTGGGGAACAGGCAATTTCTAGTTACTGTCTGCATGCTTACTCAAGCAATTGACAAGACAGCACTAGCCATTTGTATTGATGCGCTTTGCAAATCTGGTAGTGCGGACAAGGATTTTATTCCAAGCTGGTTGCGTAAGTGTACCAAGTCAGGGATGCTAATTAATAGTATCTTTTTAACAGGAATACTAGTAGCAATTATCATTGTACTGCCACTTCTTGGATTGAAGGAAATCGATGGTCTGGTTGTATGGATGACCAATCTTAATGCTATCGTCTCCAATGTGTTTTCGCGCTGGGTTTTTGTAGCGTATATGTTCTTGTACCGTAGATGGGATAAATTTAAAACGTCGAATACAAATTTGTAAAAATCGTAGACTTGGTTTTCTAGTAGAGTGCTTGGGGCTTTGCCTTTCACTGCTTTAGTTTAGTATTCTGGGGATGGCTCCACAAGTAGATATGGCAACTCATCCAGACCGAATGGTGGTTTACCTCATCACGAATATTATCACCCTATAGCCCTCTTAGGCTTGAGCGCTTCTTCCACTGGCTGCTCGTCGAGAGAAGAAAATGAAGAGTTGGGGCAAGTCAAAAAGACTGTCAGCTTTTTCTATTAAGAAATCTAAAAATCCTATCCTTTTTCAAGTAAGGGCTTTGTGCTATAATAGATTATATTCCTTCTGATACTGGAACAAATGAGATTGTATGAGGTACAAATGTTTCTTTCACAATATTTTTCTCGTTATTTTCAAACAGTTTAATGGACGACTATTTTAGATGATGCTTTTCAAGCTGATTTCTGTTATTTTTATTGATCTTATTTTACATTGCGAAGAAACTTCTTCATGTCTTTGTCAGCAGGATCATTTTCTCCATCATTAAAGTTTTCTAGTAGCGTATTGTTCGCGAAGACCATAGCCGTTTGATTGAGAACGTCCTCAATTATGCCTCTTTATTTCCTTTTAATCTATTGATTTTATCCGTTTTAGGTTTGCCGGTTTCCAGTCTTTTAGCTGGTGCAGGGATTGCTGGGGTGGCTATCGGAATGGGAGCTCAAGGTTTTTGTCCGATCTGGTCAATGGTTTTCTTTTATTTTGTTGGAGCGGCAGTTAGATGTCGAGACAGTGTTCGGCTGACGAATGGCTCAATCAAAATTGCCGGAGCTGTAGTCAGTGTAGGCATTCGGACGACACAAGTACGTGATGCGGATGGCACACTGCATTATGTTCCTAACACAATATCACTGTTGTGAGTAATCTCTCGAGGTAATATGCGTGCACTTATTGATATTCCCTTTACGCTCAGACGGATTTGGAGAAAGTTACTCGGATTATCCAGCAAGTCAATCAAGATTATGCTGTCAAGCAAGCAGAAATTTTACAAGAACCTATCATTTTAGGTCCACAACTCGGAGACAATGGACAATTTTATTTTCGTGTCAGTATTACAGTCCAAGTGGTACACAAAGCACTGTTTATCATCAATTTTACAGATTGTATCATGATGCTCTCTTAAAAGGAGGAATTGATTTGCCAACCATTTATACATTGGCATAAACGGAAAGGAAATTATGCTGGGTGCATAAATACCAGATGAAATAACGATTCTCAGCGGTTACGTCTATCCGTCTTGACCTAATCTTTGACGGTGAAGGCGGCGATGAGGATACCCATACTGTGACCCACGAAAATGCTAAGTGGCAAAAAGGAGAAAAACAAGACACAGAAAGAGAAAAGAAGGACAATAGGAAAAATTATCCTATTGCTCTAAGATCTTTGCTACTTTCCGCACTAGATTTGAAAGTGGAGGCAGCAAATTGAATAGATAAAAGAAGATTTGAGACAAAAGTTTCAAATCTTTTTCTTGACTCTGACCTTAGAGGAGGTGTATACTGGTGAGAAATTAGAAAAAGGAGAGTTACCATGAAATCAATATGATTCGTTCAGATAAGGTTTATCAGGAGTTGCTTGAACTGCCATTGGAGAGGGTTGTTTTCGAGCTAAGATTTTAGCACCTTTTGCAACAAAATATCAAACACAACACATTCCTCTGAAAGCGAAGTATCCCTGGAGGATTTGATGCTCTTTTCCTACTTGGCTTTATGAATCAGCTACCCGGCACTCTGTCAGAAAAGGATAGAGCCGGCTATTGATGCTCTGAGCTCTGATCAACTCTGGCAAAATTGTCAAGATACCATCAAGAGGAGTATCGGTCTTTTTGAGCAAGCTGGCTATGATTTAGAGGTTGAGGATTACCATTTTTACTATTTTATTGGGAAATCCTGAAAAACCTATGTTGCAGCTTAATAAGGGGTTACAGTGGAGATGGAGGAATTCCAGGCTACCTCATGCTTAGTCTGCTGCCAAATGACTATACTTTGCCACGTGTACAGGCGGCGCTGGCCCACGAGTGCAATCATAATGTCCGCTTCCAATTTATCAAATGGAACCAGCAGACGACACTAGCAGACTGGGTAGTCAGTGAAGGATTGGCAGAGTCTTTTGCAGCTGAACTCTATGGCAAGGAGCTCATCGGACCTTGGGTCACTCAACCAGTTCAGAGGCAGTTAGAAGAGATTAAGCCCATCATCTCCAGTCAGCTTCAGCTAACGGGGATGGCGGAAATGGCTCCTTATCTATACGGTGATGAAATTGCAGAGATACAGGGTCAAATACCAGTCGGTATGCCTTATGCTGCGGGCTATGCTTATGGCTATCATCTGATACAAGCTTATCTGAAAGAGACTGGCAAGAGCATTATTGAGGCCACAGTGACGCCTACAGAAGAGATTTTAGAGGCGACTGAAGACTTTTGGAAATGACACTTTTGTTTGAAAATTTGCCAGAACCTGATATAATGTAGGTAATTTCTGGAGGTGACTATATGTACTATAAAAGAGTTGAATTGAAAGTCACAAATCAAGGTATTCATGAGCAGCAAGATTTTTCAAGGTGTTAAGATTTTCAGCCGTAGCAAGCTGTCCAAAGATCAGAAAAAGTATTCTAACACAGAAGATTTACCCGACATCCGAAGCACAAAACATTGTTTACTATCAACGGACAGATGTCATCTCATGACCAGAACTGGCAGCATAAGAAGGACCATTATGAACTAGCTTACGACCAGTTGGACAGAGAGATTGTCTTTAAGGTTTGTCGAAGATTTTGACGAGACTGTCCTGTCTAGAGAGTGAACTGCTGGAGAAGCTAAAAGAAAAGCAGGCAGCAGGAAAGATTTTTGAAAAATTAGATATATAAAAATCCGGCTGCTTTGATAAGCAGTCGAGTTTCTTTTTGGTTCCCGTTTGATGAGTGCTTAACAATACCTTGAGCAATCATAGCGTTCGCTACGTTTTCGAAGGCAGCGATGTTAGTACCAGCCAGATAGTCTTTGCCAAGTCCGTAAGTTTCAGCGGTAGATTTTAGCTGTGTTGAAGATGTTGGTCACGATGTCCTTGAGACCGGCCGTCAACTTCTTTCGCGAGTCCATGACAGACGAAGGCTGTTTTGGCTCATTTCGAGTAGATACTGCAACACCACCAGCATTTGCTGCTTTTAGTAGGCCCATAAAGGAGTCCATTTTCTTTATAAACATTGATAGCATCAAGATCGCTCGGCATGTTGGACCTTCAGATACACAGATAACTCCATGACTACCAAAGCGTTTTGCAGTCTTCGATGATTTCATTTTGTGTAGCACATGGCAGAGCAATGTCATATTTTCGGTAGTCCACAGAACCTTCATGGTAAGCAGCACTTGCCCTTTCAGCAGCGTATTCTGTCAGACGAGCACGTCGTTTCTTTACATCAACCAGAAGGTCAAAATCAATACCATCTTTGTCAATGACATAACCATTTGAATCGATATGCAAATAACTTTAGCACCAAGAGCCGTTGCTTGCTTTGCATATTGGGCGACATTTCCGGCAATCTGATACAACAACGGTTTTACCATCAAAACTTTCGCCATTCGCTTTGAGCATTTTCTCGTGTAACGTAAGCACATCAACCAGTTGCTCGGACGGATCAAGCTCACCACCAAAGCCAGGGTTTACCAGTCAAGACCCCAGCATCGAATTGGCGTGGCGCTTGTATTGACCATAGAGGTAGCCAATCCACGTCCATACTCCAATGTCACCGGCAGGGACATCAAGAGAAGGGGCTGATATATTTTGTAATTCTGTCATAAAACTTTGACAGAAACGCATGACCCTCAGCGTCTGTTTTGCCTTTTGATCAGTCAGCTCCACCTTTACCACCGCCGATCGGTAGACCGGTCAAGACATTTTTAAAGATTTGTTCAAACCAAGAAATTTCAAAATTCCTTTGGTTGACTGTTGGTGGAACTGAAGTCCGCCTATAGGGGCCAACTGCGGAATTGAATTGAACGCGGTAACCACGATTGACTTGACGTGCACCTTTGCCGTTGCGATCAACCCAGGGGACGCGACTTGATGATGCGTTCTGGCTCGGTGATACGTGCCAAGATATTTTCTTCAATGTATTCAGGATGTGTTTTTCAAAACGGGTTCGAGCGTGTGCTTAAAAATTCTTCACCACTTGTAGAAATTCTGCTTCGTGAGACATTACGAGCTTTACCAGTTCAAAAGTACTTTGGATATATATTCTTTAGCAGTTGTCATAGACTTCTCCTTAATAAGATATGAGGACGGTTAAAAGTCGTACAAAAATAGGAGGCGGACGCCATGTTCGATGAACACAAGCAAGCCAATCTTCTTGCTAGACTATTGACCAAGTTCGATGTATAGTATCTTTATTATGTGTGTCATTATAGAGAAAAATTTTTATACTGTAAAAGAGTTGAATTTTCGAAATTCAACATGTATTTATAACAGTCATTGCTCAGCAAAATCTGATTACGAACATTTTCTCCTTCTATTCTGTTAAAAGAGTCATATTTCTCCTTTGCGGTACAATAGAAAAACTAAAGGAGTATTTCATGGTATCAACTCAAACACAAATTGCTGGTTTTTCTTTGACAATTGCCTGATGAATGCGGCTGGAGTAGCTTGTATGACAATAGATGAGCTAGAAAAAGTCAAACAATCTGCTGCAGGAACCTTTGTCACTAAGACAGCCACTTTGCAAGCCCGAGCAGGAAAACTGAACCTCGTTGCCAAGATGTACCGCTAGCTCTATCAATTCAATGGGTTACCAAATCATGGACTGATTACTATCTGATTACTTGTTTAGATTTGCAAAAGATGAGCCCAATCGAACATTCTTTTTATCTCTTGTGGGATTGTCGCAGAAGAAACCCACACGCTTTTGAAAAAGGTCAGGATAGTGATTTTAAAGGTTTGATAGAGCTCAATCTTTCCTGCCCCAATGTACCTGGTAAACCGCAGATTGCTTATGATTTTTGAAATGACAGATGAAAAATTTTGAGTGACGTATTGATTATTTCACCAAACCGCTGGGATTAAATTACCACCTTATTTTTTGATATTGTGCATTTTTGATCAAGCAGCAGCAATTTTTAATAAATTCTACACTGATTTTGTCGACTGTGTCAATTCAATTGCTAACGGTTTGCATGTTGAGGATGAATCAGTTTGTTATCCGTCCGAAAAATGGGTTTTGGCGGGAATTGTGGAGCTATATTAAAACCGACTCTCGCTCATGTTCATGCTTTCATCAACGTTCAATCCTACTATTCAAACCATTGGTTTGACAGGTGGTGTTGACTGGTCGAGATGTTTTGAGACATATTCTCTAGAGCCAGCATGGTACAAGTCAGACAACGCTTCACAAAGAGGGTGTAGAGTCCTTTTGAGCGTATTACAGAAGAGCTGAAGGTGATGATGGAGAAAAAGGCTACAAAGTATAGAAGATTTTTCGCGGAAATGAACCACCTGAATTAATTAGAGAGACGTTACAGTATTTCTTTGTCGTATCATTTTTAAAGACTCCTAATCAAATCCTTATAATATTTTAGAATTTGTGAGAAAATAAGAATAAAGAAATGAGGTGTTTTTATGGCAGAAATTTATCTACAGGTGGTTGTGGGGATTGAAGAATATTTTTCTCTCGTATCAAAGGGTGACTGATACAACTGCTTTTGTTATGCCAATGGACAAGTAGAATCGACAAATTATCAGTTGATTCACCAAACCGATCATGCTGAAACAGTTCAGGTGACCTATGATGACAATCTCGCATGTTGCGAGAAATTTTGCTTTATTACTCTGAGTGATTGATCCTTATCTATCGTAAGGTGTAATGAGGCGCCAATACGCTACAGAATTTATTATAAATGATACGGATGCACCCATCATTGCCGAAGTCACGAAAAAGAGCAGGGAAGAAGCAATTTGGTCAGAAAGAGTGCAGTAGAAGTGAGAACCGCTGCGCCATTATGTTTTAGCAGAGGAATATCACCAAAGATTATCTCAAGAAAAATCCCGGTGGCTATTGTCATATCAATGTCAATGATGCTTACCAACCCTAGTAGACCCGAGTCACATGAAACCGAATGAGCTAACTTTAAAGGAGACACTGTCTGAAGAAGCTTTATAGGTCACCCAACATGCTGCAATCGAACACCATTCCAAACAGACTTTTGCAACTTTTTGAAGAAGGCATTTATGTAGATGTGACAACAGAGAACCACCGTGCCGGTGATAAGTTTGATTCTGGTTGCGTGGCTGGCCAAGCTTTTACAAGACCAATTGCCAAAGATGTGATTAAGTATTATCAAGATAAAAAGTCACGGTATGGAGCGAATTGGAGGTGCGTTCGCTCTGGGAATGCGCATTTGAGGGCATGTTTTCACAGATGGCCTCAAGACTCAAGGCGGATTGCGCTACTGTATTAATTCAGCAGCATTAGCTGTATCAAAAGAAGAAATGGAAGAAACAGGTATGGCTATTTACTTTCATACTATGAGATGAAGAGGATGTTCAGTTTATCACTTGTTCTTGTGCTTCAGAACTTGCTATTTAGAGGTATTTTGACTACATAACTAAAAATTCATGAAAACATATAATCTCATAATAAGGTTGGAGTTTTTACCGTCTTACCGTAAAATAAGCGTGGCATAGTCCTTTAGTTATGTTGTCAAACACAAATAGAGTATCAGGTTAAATGTTAAAGTGGTTGTAGGATAGCTATGTTGTGTTCTCACCACTGCCCTGTCTGTAGTACAAGACCTGAATGGTTCGTGATTTGCTTTACTAAAAGGAGAAGGAATGAAAAGCATTTAAACAGGTGAATTTGTAACATGTGATGCAGATTTTTCAGTCTATCGAAATGGACTACTGGTAATACATGAGGATAAGATTGTCTATTGTGGAAATGAGAGTACTATTTGGGTAAGATCGCAGATGAGGTGGTAGATTGTGAAGGCGCGCGTGTCACTGTTCAGTCTAGTGAATTGTCACACCCATGCTGCAATGTACACTTGAGTATTCAAGATGATAGCAACTCTCACGAATGGCTAGAAGATTACATTTGGCCAGCAGAGGGACTTTACCAGAAGTGACGACACAAGCGGTTGGTTAGCGCTTATAGAAATGCTTCAGACGGAACACCGACCCTTAATGATATGTATAATCCAAATAGGTGGAAATTGGGCAAATTCTTTGAAGTTGTAGCAGGTTCTAAAATGCGTTGTTATTTCCACCAACTTTGTTTTAGCTCAGATGTAGAGAGCAACAAAGAAATCTTAGCACGTACTGGATTATTATTGAGGAAATTTAGCGTACAATGATGAGCATTTTAAGCATGTGGTACTGCACGTCTATATAGTTGCAGTAAGGACTTACAGAAGCAGTTTGAGTTAGCGCAAATTGCAATTGAAATTGCATATCCATGTGGCGAGACACAAGCAGAAAATGGTATGATTTTAGAGCGTTACGGAAAACGTCCCGCTTGCCTTCTTGAAAGGACTTAGGATATCTGGAACATGATGGTGTCTTTGCTCATGGTGTAGAATCAAAATGAACGAGAAATTGCTGAATTAGAGTAGTCAAATATTCATATCGCTCATAATCCTATCAGCAATCTCAAAATTAGCATCAGGATTGCTCCTGTAACAGACTTGTTCAAACTGTGTGTAATAGATCGGACTTTGCAACGGATTCGTTAGCTTCTAACAACAATTTAGATATGTTTGAAGAGATGTACCGCTGCCCTTTACAGAAAATCGCACAGGTGATGAACTCATCTACCATTGAGCGAGCTCTGAAAACAATGACGATTGAAGGAGCTAGCGCGTAGCATGGATGATCAGATTAGGCAGCCAAAGTTGGTAAGCAAGCAGATTTTAATCATTCAGCCGAAGGAAAGGTGCACTTGTATCCAGAGGAAAACATGCCTCTCACCCGATCTATGCCGCTAAAAGGAAATGATGTTAAAGATGTCTATAGCTGGGTAGAGCAGGTCGTATGGACAGGTTCTATGGTAGAATTGAGTGATTTATAGAGAAAATCTATTACGTTATAGTAAAAAGAAGGACACAGTGATTAATGCAAAAACAACGTTTTGCTGCTGTGCATTAAATTAGGATGCAGTTGTCCCATGTCTATTCCTCTAACCTTTCGAGCTATGTGGAGGACGTAGAGTCAGATGATGTGTTAGCTGGGAGGATTATTGCAGCTGAGAATTTGCATACTCTAGGTGTCGATCATCATCGGCTGTTAGTGTGACAGCATGTTGTAGCTTGTAACTATAAAGCGGTGCTGTCATCTGAAACAATTCAAGTAACACTGATTTTAGTAGTACTAGTTATAGCGTTATTTTATGAGTTCTATTAGATAAAGCATCATGATTGCTCAAAGTACTATTATAAGTCTGTAAAAATAAGCTCTCGATTAATACTCTGTGAAAATCTCTTCAACTTTGTCCTTTCACTGCTGTACTCCAGTATGGCTTTGTGACTCGATTCTTGTCTGTTTGATTGTTAGTGGAGTATAAAAATGGATTTTATGAATGATAGTTTAAAAGCGACTCTTTTCGTATAATTAAGATGCTTTTCTTGTTCGCCACAAAATAGAAAATAGATAGATTTGAAGTTGACGAACAGATATTTAGAGGCATAAATAAAAGTGTGAAAGACGCTTCTGTAGAAAGGATAGAAAACGAAACGATATTCAAGATAGCTGCTTTGTCAATGATATATTGCCTTTTGCATTATTATATTTCATTATTGCATTTATGAAGAAGAAGAAAATACGTAAAGATACGAACAGTAGTTGTTACTGCATTCACAATCTTAACATTTTTCATTAGTGTTGCAGTTTTTGCAGCTCACACCTGGGTGGCGAATGGAATTATGGCGCCATCACGATCCAAGAAATGGGTGCTCACTATTATCATGAGAGATAGAGTATCACTTTTTCCATGTTGAAGCTTAGAAAGAAATAATGAACGTCGACCATCGGTGCAGGCATTACCACATCTTATGCTTTATTAACACTCAATTTTGGGGAGAGTCACTTTTGATGCTGGTTGGTGAGGTTGCTATAGGCAGGAGGAGAGATTTTCGTCTCCTTTTTAAAGAAAAAGGAGCAGAATATGAAACGGATATTTGTAGTGATTTCTAATGTGCTAGTCTGCGTTTGTATATGGGTATTTACTATTATATCAGCTACAGTGGTCTCGTTATTATCCATTTGTTGCCATGAGAGGCAATGCATCGGGTATTCAATATAAAAAGTAGCTGAAAAAGCTGACTGTTAGCAAATGAAATGAATAGTTTGATTGCGATACAACACTATGAGGCAGGTTCCAATGGTGATTCTGTGGTTTCATATAATCGCTTTTGGCAAAGGGACCAAGAGGTTTAGTAGAAAAAGCTGACCAAACAGGCAGAGGCGTTGAATCCACTATTTATTTTGAGGAAAACTAACGGTTGAGCGGTTAAAGAGGAGCTTAACCAGTTAGGTTCGAACGTACTTATCAGTGGTGTAGTTTTTCCTTGGTTCATTAGCGGCTATTTTTGGGCAGGATTTCAGTTATTGAGCTTGTTTATCTTCTTGCTTTGTTTTGCCGCCTAGTGTTATTAGTCAGATTCGGGCTTTTTGAGAACTGCGGGGATTCGTTGATTTCGGTGAGCATCGTTGGAAAATCTTTACTGACCCAATTAAAGAAGATTTCCTAAGTTGTTTGCTGGGAATTTTCCTGCTCTTTGGGGTGCAGTACTTACACCTTTGTCTTTTCTTTTCCCTTTGCTGCATTGTACTTAATGGTTGTAGGAATATTCGTCTATAATCTATCTACTATTGGGGATTTTCTTTCAATTTTTTGCGCTCTATTTGCGATAGGAAATTAAAAAGTCCATCTTATGCGAGTTATCAAAAGGGCAGATTCCTGTCAGAGGATCATCAGTTTGATTTTGATAGGGCAGTTAGTCGCGGTTATCATTGTTTCTTTTTGAATTAATCGAGTTTTCATCTATTCGAAAGCTTGGCAACAGCAAGAGAAAGAAGACAAGCCTGGGCGCAGGAAAAAGTCGACTAGTACAGTTGACTCGCAGTCGAGATGGACTAAACATAAAACGTTCTGAGAAAATTGATCCGAAAGAGTGGCGTTGGTTCCAGTTTGTTAAGGAGGCTGTTGCCAAGCATGATGCGTTACTGAGTAAGCATAATTTAGTACAACAAGTTTTTAAACAACCGACTGAAAGACATTCAGATTGGCAGGATTACAGCCCACAGGGAAATGTTTTATTTGTCACGCCGAACTATCTCCAAAAACAAGGTATAAAACTTGATTCAGCTAAGAGAAAAGATAAACAATTTGCAGCAAGGAGAGTTTGCTTTACTTTTGCCAGAAAGCTTGAAAGCAGAGCAAAAAAAGTACACTGTATTGTACGAAAAAGATGTATCAATGATCACTTCTCGTCAGGGAGAAGAACAACAAAAAATGAAAGCGATAGTGTCTTATCTTCCAGTCAATCAAATGCGATTTGTGTATAATACAACCCCGATTGCTTATCAGCATATTTAGACCCCATTACAGTAGTTCTGACACCTCAGTCTACAGGAAAGCAATCTTATGAATTTTGGAGCAATGGGTTACAAAATGATCTTCTGAATGTGTAAAAGAAACACAAGGTTGTTGCAAAAATACCAAAATTTCACTGGGCATCTGAGTTGACTCACGCTCGACTGGTTTACCGAAGGATAGTCGAGAAACTTCAAATTGAAATCTGGACGACAATTGCAGGAGCTGTCTTAGGAATAGTGACTTCGATTTTGCTCTTTAATACGATGAACTTGCATTATTTTGAGGAATTTCGAGTATATTAAATGTTTCTGATTCACTTTTTGGGGATTGCATCACTCTTATTTATTGGCACAATTATTGGTGTTTTTCCTCACTGTTAGCTAGTCTCTTTTTGACACAGCATGTTAATAGCTGAGTTTTTATAGTATTACATTTACTGAAATTCTGTATTATTGCAGCTCAAATGAAGAAAGAAAGTAAATGTCTGTGATGATTTTGAAAGCATACATTATTCGTTTAGAAAGTAAGTAAACAATTTGGAGACAGCTGCTATTTTTCGGATATTTCTATTGAATTTAAGGCAGGTAAAACATATGCTCTAATCGGGATTAAGTGGTAGCGCAAAAACAACCTGTTAAATATGCTGGCAAATTAGAAAGTTATGAAGGTCAAGTATTTATCGTGAAAGAATGAACAATATAAAACCAGCGACTTTTTCCGCAAGGAACTGGGCTATCTTTTCAAAATTTTGGTTTATTAGAAAATCAAACGATTGATGAAAATTTAAGATTAGGTTTAATTGGACAAAAGTTGAGATGAGGGCAAAAGAGGGAATTAGAGCCCTATGTAGGTTGGACTATCTTGACTTAGCAAAAGATTTTTGAACATCATTAGTGAGGCTCACGTGTTGCCTTGGCTAAAATTATTCTAAAAATCCGCTCTTATCTTGGCGGATGAAGCAACAGCTGCCCTTGATCCTGAAAACATCAAAAGATATTATGACAAGACTGATATTTTAAAAATGACCATAGAGTCATTGTTGTTGCAAACGCATAATCCTATCATTTGGGAGATGGCAGATGAAGTTATTTCTATTCATGATTTGTAAATGGAAATAATTCTTACTTATATTGCTCTTTAGCTTCTTTTGTTGATATGAGAGAAACAGAGTAGAATAAAATTAGTAACGCGAGGGGTGTCATTTTATCGCTTTGCCTCCGCAAGAATGGCTAGGTCTGACAAAAGTTGTTACACTAATTTCAGACTATTTAGCAAAATACATCTTGTAGTTTATAGTAAAAATTAGAGGTTTGCGACAGTTGTCCTAACCTCTTTTGTAATAAAAAATACGCACCAAGTTCAGAAGTCATAATAAAGTTAAATAGACAAAAATTCTTTTGGAGACAAAGCGCAACGCCAGCTGTTGCGCTAGTGAAGTCATCGTAAGGCTCGATGATGAGTTCGGGTAAGTCTTTGAAGAGTAATTTTGGCTTGGGCAATTTCTGGTAGAATGCTGCAATGACTTTGTCATCAGTCGAATGGGCTGTGCAGATAAATTTTCTGGCATCAATTATCATACTGAGGTTGAGAAGGATTGTGCCAGATACTTAAATGCCAAACGCAAGAGATTGAGGACGGATTGGTCTCCTCAGGTTGTATGCCGAAGAATAGTTTGAATCGTGATCTCTTCTTTATCTGTGACAAGTGATTTTAAATGAGTTAACTCGGCAGTTTCAAAGATGATTTTGCTTTTTGATCAGCCAGCTTTCACTAGCATAAGTCTGCAAGCAGCCCTGCGTCCACAACCACAGACTTCTCCGTCAGGACAAACGACGGTATGACCAATTTCGCCGATGACAATATGGTTTTGCCGCAGATTTTGCCATTGTACATATAAGAGCAGTGCATACCTTGCAAAATGAAAATAGATAAAATTTCTCATCCAGTTGGTAAGCAGAAAAAGGCGCTTTGCTAGTGCCATGCAACTGACATTATTAGAAAAAGCAAATTGGAAAAGAGAACTTGTTTTTAATCTCGCTAAATCAAATTGTTTCCATGTTTGATTATTTGTTGTAATCAAATCATTGTGCAGATATCGCCCTGGAATGGCTACTACCCACAGCCTGAATCGGATAGGATACATGTTGAGAAATGAATTGTCTCAGTAAGTGACAAAAATGAATCTGCACCTTCTGACAGAATCTTTTCTGAGCTGACAGTTGCTTTCTCTTTATCAATCACATTTCCTGTATTATCACTCAACACAAAAGAAAAATATTTTTCTGATAGTTCGCAACCGATGAAATAAGAGTGTTGTTTTTAATACCAAGAGGATTTTCTTTCGCCTGACTTTGTGTGTTCTTCATCTTCCCCAGCTCATACAGCAGTTTTTCTTGGATCAAACTTCTCGCACTAACTTCTAGCAGGAGTAATGCCTGTCTCTTTTGAAATATCAATGCGAGAAATTGGTCCCTTGGCGTAAATTTTATCTAAAAATAATTGTTCGTAATTCAGCTTGTTTTCGTTTGATTCATTATCACCATCCTTCCTCGCATCTATTATATATTGATTATAAAAATTATCAAATATAAGTGAAAGCGCTTGACTCTTTTACGAAAAATCGTTTTAAAATATAATTAAAAAGTAAGATAAAAGTTGATTTTATCTGCTGATTAATAATATATTATAACCAAAGGAGATTGTACAGATGGACAAATTTTTACAAGAGAGTTAATGCCCATTGCCATTAAGCTGGGAAATAATAAAGCGCTTAGTGGCAATTCGGGATGGAATTACGCTTGCAGTACCATTACTGTTGATTGGTTCTTTGTTTATGGTTATTGCTAGTTTTCCTGTTCCAGGATGGGAAGCTTATTTGACGAAAAATTGGGGTTTCGCTCATCTCATGGAAAGGCGTGGATAGTAGTTTTAGTCTGATTGGTTTGGTAGCTAGTTTTGGGATTGCTTACTATATGAGCCGCCAATACAAAGTGGATGGGATTCTTCTGGGATTATCTCGCTTGCTGCCTTTATCACAGTGACACCATTCCCGTTACTAAAACAGAAACGGTGTTCCCACAGCATTTTTAGCTCACGGCCTTTTTGTAGCAAACTCATTCTTGGTTTGCAATGGTTATATCTATCAATGGTTCATCAATCATACTGTCCAAATTAAAATGCCTGATGGTGTTCCACCGGCAGTTTCAAAAGTTTCAGCGCCATTATTCCAGGTGCAGGATTATCACAGGCTGGTTGTTGGTTTATGCCCTTTTAGCAAGTTTAAAATTACCAACTGCATGCGGTAGCTCAAACTGTTTTAGGAAAGCCGCTAGGCCTACTAGGTAATAGTCTATTTGGTTTGATGATTCCTAGTTGCTAAATAGTTCATTCTTGGTTTGTTGGACTTCATGAGGCAATGTTGTCACGTGCGTTATGAAACCATTGTTTGAATCTCGATGCCAATAAAGTTGCTTATCAAGCAGGGAAAACTACCGCATATCTTTACCAGTGTCTTTATGGATAATTTTGTCTTCATTGCGGTGGCGGCGCAACTATTGGCTTGCGTATTAGCGATTGGTTATTTGGCGAAAAGAGAAAATCAAGCAAACAAATCAAAACACTGGCACCCTATTACAGTGGTTCCAGGTTTGTTCAATATCAATGAGCCAACGATGTTTGGTGTTCCAATTGTCTCAAATATCTTGCTTTGTTCCTATCTATTTTGGCACCTGATTATGAATCTCATCGCTGCACTGGTCATCCATGCAGGTGGTCTTGATACTGTTAACATATACTGACCCAGGTTGGACAACTCTCCGATTATTAGGGCTTGCTGGCAACGGAAGTTTTTAAAGCGCTCTTTTAAGCTGTTCTTATTGTAATTGATATTTTAATCTATATTCCATTTGTGATTGCTATTGAAAAACGCTTTAAAAGCAGAAGAAAATCAGTAGAGATGAGAATATGGAAATGATTAATGAGTGCAAATCCTTCGAAATTTTGAATATGACAGCCCAAGAGCTCAAGCAAAGCATTCAAGCGAGTGAAGGGCGGGTTGTCTTATCTGAAAATGTGGTCATTCAGAAACCTTCATCGGAGATATCACCAATGCTGAAATTGCAAAGAGCTCAGCAGATATGATTTTTACTAAATTGTTTAGATGTTTTTCAGCCAGAAATATTTGGCTTAGATTAAAAAGAGCAAATTGTTCACGAATTGCATCGCTTGGTGGGAGCTCCGATTGGAGTGAATTTAGAACCCTGTTGATTTGGAAGCTGATATGTTGGAAGAAGTACAAGTGATTGCTGCTGGTCGACAAGCCAGTCAAGCCTCTTTTGAGCAAATCGAAAAATTAGGTTTTGATTTTTGTCTGTTTGACAGGTAATCCAGGAACAGGAGTTAGCAATAAAGAAATTATTGATGCAGTAAAATTAGCTAAGCAGCATTTTTCAGGTTTGATTATAGCTGGGAAAATGCATCGCAGGGGTATCTGAGCTGGTTGCAGACATTCAGATAGCTGAACAATTATTAGAAGCTGGTGCAGATGTGATTTTGGTGCCAGCGGTTGGTACAGTTCCTGCTTTAGTGATGAAGAAAATGAGAGCTGTCGTAGATCTAGTGCTAGTAAAAGAGGTTTAGTCTTTAAGCGCTATTGGCACCAGCCAAGAGACGCTCGATATTGGAAACAATTAAACAAATCGCACTTCGTAATAAAAATTTGTGGTGTTGATATTCAACATATTGGGGATGCAGGCTATGGTGGTTTGGCAGTAGTGATAATATTTATGCACTGAGCAATACTATTCGTGGCATTCGACATACTGTGTCACGTTTAGCAAGATCCGTTAATCGGTAGAAATGTGAGGATGAGTGAAAATGGAGAAAAAAAGATTTTCACTGGTAATACTATTAACTGTGTGCTGTATGTTGTTTGCATCCCATAAGGTCTTTGCAGACACAAATCTCGTAAAGAATTGGGATTTTGAACAGGGCGAAGCCGGCTGGACTTCCAGAAATAAAGGTGAAATTAGTTCTAAAGTCAGCTACGGTAACGGGAAATATTCAGGTGTAGTTCTGCAACGGCAATTACAAATAATAAAGCCAGTGGCTACATTGGGCAAGTTATTGATGTAAAAGTTAACATAACGTACACTGTTTCAGCTTATGCTAAAACAGATACGGAAGGAGCTATAGGTTATTTTACAGCGAGATGGTTTGATAATAATACGCAAGGAGAACTGTGAAAAATTCTTCAGGAGCAGCAGTTGATCAGAATGTCAACACGACTCGCTGGAAAAAATATACCTTTACTTTTCATTCTGGGAATCATCGCAAAGTATTACTCCAATTGGTAAAATGGTCAGATGATGAAAGAACGAAAAAGTCCAACATATACATTGATAATGTTGAAATGAAAGCCCAGTCTAATCAACAAAGCTATAAAGAAATTTGTACGTGATGATTTTGATGGCACAGAACTGGATAAGACAAATTGGGGTTATGAATTAGGCTCAATTGAGGCTTCGAACAACAACATTACGTTAGAAGCAAAGAGAATGTCTTCTGCGAGATGGCAATCTATCTTAAGAGCAACCAATCGTGCCCCGAAGATCATATGCAACCATGTAATAAAAAGCCGCAAGGTTATTTACAATTCTGGCAGCGTGAGAACGCATGGAAAGAAAGAATCTCTATGGTCGTCTCGAGGCACGTGCGAAACTTCCAAAAAGGTCAAGGAGTTTTTCCAGCATTTTGGACTCTGGGTTCAGATTTCACATTAGATGGCAAGATTCATTCAGCTCAAGGGCATGGTTGGCCTTCAACTGGTGAAATTGATATCATGGAATTAGTTGGAGAACAAAATCTGCTCTCCAGAGGAAATCGTGACAGTTTACCAAACACTTCATTATGGTCAAAGAGAAAAAGATAATGGGAAATTTGCTGGAAATGGTACGACTACAGTCTTCCCTAATGGGGACTTTTTAATGATGATTATCACACATTTGCGATTGACTGGTATAAAGATCACATTGATTGGTTAGTAGATAATAAAGTGGTCTGTTCAGTTCGTTATAGCGATGATGAAACTGCTAGAAAAATCTTGAACAAACCACACCTGCCAATTAAACTTAGCAATGGGTGGTGATTGGCCAGGACCAGTTGGTCAAAACTTAGCAGGTACTGAATTTGCTATAGACTATAGTTTCATACTCTCGCAATGCGAGCAAGAAAACAAGCGCAAGAATATTATGAATGCTCCGTAAGTTAAATGGCGTTCGTAATGCGACTATTTCAAAAGGTCAAATTCCTGACTTATTAAAGGAAATTACTGCAACACCAGGTTATCAGGGTGGATTACCTCAATTGACAATGAGCAGTCATTCCAAGATAAGGGTGGAAACACTTCTGTTGATTTATTGGTAAAAGGGCAAGCTGAAAAATAAAATTGCGCAATTGAAACCAGGAGTGTATAATATTCACTATAACGCTTATTCGTCAAATATGACTTATGAATCAAAAAGTTACTAGAAAAACGGTGACTTTGACAATTACTGAATAGAAAGGAATAAAAAACCATGGCTAAAATAACCATTATGTTGGCATGTGCTGCAGGTATGAGTACCAGCATGTTTGTTACAAAAATGCAAGCTGCAGCTGATGAAAAAGGATTAGATGCAGAAATTTTTGCAGTTCCAGCACCAGAAGTAGATGATATCCTTCTGAGAAGAAAGTAGATGTCTTGTTATTGGGCCCGCAAGTACGCTATCTTTTAGATCAATTTACAGAAAAAGTTAGCTCAAAAGAATATCCCAGTTGGAGTTATCCCAATGGTGGATTATGGCATGATGAACGGTTCAAAAGGTGCTGGCGTTAGCTGAGGAACTGATCGGGAGGCTAGAAGGTTGATATGAAAAATTCAAATTTAGAAAGTATCATGTCCTCATTATGTGATGGTACGAGGCGAAGAGCAATGCTGAAGCAATTCAAAAAGCTAAAAAGGCCTTTTTGAAGAAGTACGAAAAGTTAAAAGCAGCAGATGAGGCATTAATTTTAGACACACAAGTCACAGACAGAAATGCTGACACGGAAGCTCAAGTGAAAAATTGAGTTTAGTCTTTTAATGGTGCATGCTCAAGATCATTTGATGACTAGTTTAACTTTTATTGATTTGGCAAAAGAAGTTGTTGATATACATGAACGTCTAAGTAAGATATGACTGAAGTGATTGAGACGAAAACCTCTTTACCTTGGTAGAGCAGAAAGAAAAGTTTTACCAAGGTTTTTCTGTTTGAAGAGAGCTTATCCCTGCAGCTGCTATACACAGAAAAATATTTAAAAATATGATTTCAAATTGTAAAATGCAAGCTTGACAAAATCTAAAAAGTAGTATTATTTCATTACCGACGACATAGTCTATAAGGAGTTGGATCATGGAAAGAAAAAGATTAAGTAAAAGAAAAAGAAGAAAAACAGATTAAAGAGATTGCCTTGAAACTCTTTTTGTGGACAAAGGGTATTCAAAAATTACTATGGAAGAAATAGTACAGGCAGTAGAGGATATCCAAAGGTGGAATGTACCATCATTTTTCCAATAAAGAGGAGATTTTTCAGAACTTTTTAAGAGATGGTGATGAGTAGTAGAAAAAGATATTGTGCAAAATCTATGAGGGAAAATTTACTGAGTCGAAGAGACAAAATTATGGACATTTTGTTGAAAAGAAATCTTGATAAGAATCCGTATAAAGATTTATATACTGTATTTTATAGAGATGCAGGAAATGATAAATTTAAAATGTTATTTGAAAAATATATGATGAAAGTCATGATAACTTTTTGGAATTTATTAAAAAGGAAGGATTGGAGGAATACAATGCAATAAGTAATCGTGAATTTACTTTTTGATGAACTGTTTGTATATGGGCATTTATTTGTTTGATAATGTCGATAGAGCAAAACTGAAAAGAGATGCTAAGCTTTATGTTGGGAGGCTTATCTCAACATAATTCTAGGTAGAGACTATATTTAAACTTTAAAGGCGTGAAGAAATGTTTGAAAGGGAAAAACATGTGAATAAAGAAAAAGAAATGATATTAAATGAAGATTTATGGAAAGTTTGTTATAAGCTATCACTGCCGGCTATTGCCATGATTTTTATATGGGTTAAACGTCATTTTTGATGGAATATCTAGGTAGATTAGTAGGAGAGACAGCATTTGCTGGAATATCCATCGTTTATCCTCTTACACAATTGAGTCTAGGATTAGGTTCATTAGTGGGTGTAGGAGCGGGTTCTTACCTCAGTATTTTGTTAGGTGAAGATGACAAGGACACTCAGGGAAAAATTGTCGGAAATGCAAATTTGATTTTACAAGTAGTTGCAGTGATTATAATGCTTTTTCAGCTCGTGTTTATGACACCTTTACTCACATCTATCGGAGCTGAAGGAGGGCCTTGTCCTACGCTGTGACTTACTTCAGGATTACCCTGATAGGAGTTTCTTTTGGATTATAGGTCTTGCATATAATATGATAGTAAGAGCTGAAGGCAAGATGCAGACAGCTGCCATTATGATGGGAATAGGTCTTGTGGTGAATATCATATCAAATTATATATTGATGAAGGTTCTCAATATGGGTGTCGCTGGAGCGGCATGGGGGTACAAATATGGTATGTTTGTTTATGCGTTCTTATTTGTAACCCTATTGCAAGAAGGGAAAAGCGAGTTTTAATGCAAAATATTTACCATAAGAGCCGATAGAGAAATAATCAAAAATTATTTCTTTAGGAATGCTATCACTTATTATGAGTGTAATGGGTATTATACAAGGGTAATTATTCTAAGGGCATTGAAAGTTTATGGAAGCGAGCTGATATTACTTTTTATGGAGCTGTATTTAGGATATTTAATTTTTCTCTACACCTATTTATGGACTTATGAGAGCGTTGCAACCGGTGGCAGGTATAAATTACGGAGCTGAAAAATAGAAAGAAGTATAAGTCTCGTTTAAAATATTTTCTTTTGTAGCATTAATCATCATGTTGCCATTTCTGGCTTTTTCGATGATTAGTCCAGAGCTTGTTTTAGGAAGTATGTTGCCGCAAGTCAATTTTGACTCTAGCTATATTTTCATTTCCAGAATATTTATGTCAATTGCTCCCTGCTTTTCTGTTACTATGACAGCCATGACCTTCTGGCCGTCAATCAGCCACTCCCTGCAATGGCAATCGGACTTGGGAGACAGTTGTTTTTGTATATTCCTCTGTATGATTGTATTACCAAAAATTTTGGTATCCAGTCCATATACATAGGATCATTTGTGATAGATATATGTCTCTCGGTAATTGTAATAGTGGTATTGTCTAAAGATTTTAAAAGATTTGAGGCAACTTAAAACTATGAAGTAATTTGTTTCTAAAAAGGTTATAGTTTGCTTAAATTGATTAGGAAAGAGAACGATTTATAGTTAGTATAAATAGACTCCTGTTAATTATGTGGAAAGTTATATTAAATATGAGAGAATCAGATTGGTTCTCTTTTTGTGATATTCAAAACAAGTTGTGTTCCATCTTCAAGTGGCTAATTTCATTTTAGAACTTTCGTTGGTTTCGATTTAATAATGGTTTTAAAAAGTTTTGAAATCGTTTATAATGAAATGAAGTTGCGCTATCCTAACTTATGGATTGTTAGTGGTCATGTGAGCATAATACGAAATGAAAGTAGGGGACTACTTTCTATTTTATGTATGTTTTAGTTTTTGTCACAGTTGTTAAATATTTATATGTGCAAAAATAGCCTGAAAATTAAAAGAGAGCTATTATGGCAAAAGATTATACTGACTTAGTCCAGGAATTGTTGTTCGCGTTGGTGGGAAGGAAAATATTAACAAGTTAGAAATAGTGGGAAAATATGAGAAAAAGCCTCTTAAAATAAGGCTTTTGAGGTGTTTTTCTAGTGGTAGCTAAACAAACCAAATCTCTAGTTTTTCAAATGTACTCTCGTAATTAGAACATTTAGGAAACATGAATTAGTGGTTTTTATTTTGATTTTTAATAAAAAATAGCTAAAATTGTATCACTATCATTTGAGGTATCTGTCTTTACTAGTCCTGTTTCAACTTTACCAAAATAATGAGTTAATAATACTAGTCGTTCATCTTTATCAATGTTAGTTCCAGCTTTGGTAAGAGCTTGATAGAAATCTTGTCAAAGGGCTTTTGTTTATATTCAGTAGCTAAATGATGATTTGACATAACGATTTTTATCAATACTCTAATAATATAGATAAAAATGAAATAACTGAAATAAGTATAAAGGACTCAGATATAAATGGAACGTCTTTTGATAATATTTAAAGAATAATTATGTATAACGATAACTAACATTGCTAGAGCAGAGATTAAAGATAAGACTGCAAAAATAAGGAATAGTATCCATTTTCTAGCTTTGTTTTTCGGGTGCTCTTCAGCACGTTCTCTCAAAGTGTTTCAGGAGCTTGTAAAAAAGCTGATTTTATAGGTCCTCTAAATCTCTAATCTTGTTTTGCTTTTCTTCTTGCCAGTTGTTGAGAGCTTTTGAAATTCGGCAAACTCAGAAACTTTTTCATCATATTGTTTCTGTATTTCATTATGTTTATCTTCTGTGAACGACGTAATTTCTCATACTGTTTATCAGAGTCGTCTGAAATATCTCTTTCAACTTGCTAGCTAGAGGAGCTCACTATATTTGTTTCAAAATCAGAGACATTCTCTTTAATATTTGAAAAGCTTTTTCTAAAGTAGATATAGTGCTGGATAAAATTTATACTCATAAGAGTTGGAAAAATAACTCGCCAATGGAACTTGTATTTTTAGAAAGATATATAAAATTTTTGATAGCTTTCATCAAGATTATCTTGAGATTGTTGAATATAGAAAGAAACAAAAGCTTTTATTTTGCAGATTTCTGAATCTTTATCAATAGGAGAACTATTGATAATATGTAAACCATCTTGTCTTGTTCGCTCATTTCACGATTACTGATGAGATAATAATAAATCTTGTATATTTATGTCGTCAATATCTAATTCTTCAAATTCGAAATATAATTTTTTATTGCATTAAACTTATCATTTAAGTCTTTCCAAACTGACCTAAAATTATTTGGAGAGTCATCATAAATTGAACTCAATAGGAATAGTTTCTTTTTATAATTTTTCAAGCTCTTCAAATGTACAAAATCTCTTCAGTTTACTAAATTTAATTATATAATCGCTAGAAAATAGAGAATCTAAAGAGAATCTTATCATTTAGAAAATTTGATACCTGACTTTTAGTTAAACCCATTAGAGCCCCTATTTTAAAAAGTAATTATTTATTACTAACTATTATACCACGAAAGGTTGTAGTAAAAGTAAATCGTATAGTTGATAGCATTATTTAATTTATCGGAAAATCGATTATAAGGTATATCACTAATCAATCTTATTAAAATAGTTATAAATTTATTGGTAGCTAAGTATACAAAAATAGTTCATTCTTCTATGTACAAACATGAAAGAATGTTGATTTATCAACATTCTATTTCATATGTATTCTCGCAATTAGAAAAATTGAGATGCGTCTGCGTTTTTCTCTGAAACCTGAGGAAATGGTAGATACAGTTTTAAACATTATTTTTAGATATTCAAAATGTGCTTTAGTTTAACCAGACAGAAAATTGTTTTCCAACCAGAGTGCAAAAATAGGTTGACGATAACGATGAGAATACCAATGAGACTGAAAACGTTAGTTCACGTGTGTTGACATGAAGTAAGTGGTGGTTTTTCCAAATGATGATACTGCTAACCGGTAAACACAGGATGAGTTGCAAGAGCTGGTATATAACGCCCTAAGCCAGAGTAGCTTGCAGGATATGACAGCACCAGATGAAGAGCGAAAGCGACAAATCCAACCAACCAGATGAGGTAAAGGAAGGAGGTATGGTAAAAAGAGCAAAAGCGACAAGAGCACCACGACAAATTCCTCTGCCACAGCTAGTAGCGAACCCTTCTGTGGATGAGTCTTTGTGGGTCTAGAATGGCGTGGCTTTTTGGCCAGTAGCGCTCATTCGCTGTAGCCATGGTATGAAACAATGATTTCTTCTAAATCATGAAAAATGAAAGCAGTGAAATAACTGATAATATCTTCTCCTATGAGTCCCTCCTTGTTATTTTTACGATATTGACTAGGGTTAGTTGGTAATACTTTTTAAACTGCCGATTGCAGTTAGAGAGGTTGTTAAATCCAGATTGGGCGCAGCAATTTCAGGACGGTAAGGTAGAAGCTGCAAGAGTTCAGCCGCTTTCGCAAGCGAGAATGAATCATATATTCTATACAAGACACCCCCAAATGTTTTTTAAAGAAATTCATGAAATGCGTATCGCTATAACCACAAATTTTGGCAAGTTGGTCAATAGTGAGCTCTTCTTGATAATGAGCGCTGATATAGTCAATAATGGTACGGATTTTTCTTCCTGCGATAGCCTTCTAAGGTTGCTCTTTTGAAATGACATAACCATTTTTCAAATAAAAAGATAAAAAGAGTTGATTGAGCTGGGCTTTGAGTTGAAATTCAAAATATTTTGTGCGATAATAGCCTATTTTCATAGCATCAAGTAAACATTGCCGAATGTCTGTATAGGCTGGTTGATTAGGCTTGATAACACGAACAAAATCCAGTTGCCCATTATAAAGCGGCTGCAAATAGTCAATACTAGCTTGGTCCATAGCAGAATAGCCCATTAAATCCAAATGAAAATTAATCGCATCCATGTAATGGCGGTGATTTTCAATCGGGTGAATGGAGTGAAGAGCATTGGGACGAATAAGGATACTATCACCTGCTTCACTAATAGTAATCATAATCACGTGAAACCATGCTGTCCCTCATGGACGTAAATCGTCTCAATATCCGTATGCCAATGAAAGAGAATGTCTGCTGACCATTTCGGGTAATGGTTCGTGTGAGAGAGTACGGGAGTACCTTGGTTTTTGTAAACGATATCTTTATGTAATGTTCCCAGATCCATAAATGCTGCCTCTTTCGTAGAATAATACCAATTTATAGAAGAACTGTGTTAGAAAATATTCTTCTTAAGATTATAATATGAATTGAGTAAAAATAAAAGAGGTAGAGCCATGGGTAAATTTCAGCAGATTTTCTTTGGGGTGGTGCAACAGCTGCCAATCAATATGTAGGTGCTACGATGTGGACTGCAAAGGTCTTTCGGTTCAAGATGTGACGCCAAAAGGTGGTTCTATCGTCTAACGCGGGTAATCTCAATCCTTTAATTATAGATAGGCCAACAGCTGACAACCTCAAATTGGAAGGAATTGACTTTTATCATCGTTACAAAGAAGACATTGCCCTTTTTGCAGAAATGGGCTCAAGGTTTATCGTACTTCTGCTTGGTCACGAATGCAATGGCGATGAAACGGAGCCAAATGAAGCAAGACTAAAGTTTTCATGACGACCTTTTGATGAATTGGCCAAAATATAACATTGAACCTTTAGTGACTTTATCACATTATGAAACACCTTTGCATTTGATGCGTCAATATAATGGTTGGGCAAATCGTGATTTGATTGGCTTTTATGAGCGCTATGTTCGTACCGTCTTTACTCGTTACAAAGACAAGGTGAACTATTGGTTGACCTTTAATGAAATCAACTCTGTTTTCATGCACCGTTTATGAGTGGAGGGATTGCAACTCCAGTGAAGAATTGTCCAAACAAGATCTTTATCAAGCTGTTCATCATGAACTAGTGGCATCAGCTCTTGCAACTAAGATTGGGCATGAAATCAATCCAGATTTTAAGATTGGGTGTAGGTGCTAGCCATGCCAGCTTATCCAATGACGCCAAAACCAGAGGATGTACTGGCTGCCGTGAGTTTGAAAAATCAAAATTATCTCTTTTCAGACATTCATGCGCGTGGTAAAATATCCAGCTTATATGAACCGCTGCTTCAGAAAATGACATTGAGATCCAATTTGCACCAGGTGATAAAGAATTGATGGTGAGCATACCGTGGATTTCATCTCCTTCTCTTATTACATGAGCGTAGTTGCTGCATGACGAAAGTTATTCTTCTGGGAAAGGAAACGTTCTAGGAGGTCTACAAAATCCTTATTTAACAGCTTCAGAATGGGGCTGGCAAATTGATCCAATTGGTCTGCGTTTGGTTCTCAATGCTTTCTATGACCGTTACCAATTACCACTCTTTATTGTGAAAATGGTCTTGGTGCTAAGGATGTGTTTTGATAGATGGTCCTAATGGTCCAACTGTTGAAGATGACTATCGCATTGATTATCTGCAACAGCATTTACAACTAGGTTGGTGAAGCCATTGAGGATGACGTTGAACTCTGAGGGTTACACCACTTGGGGCTGTATTGACCTTGTGTCTGCTTCAACAGCTCAGATGAGTAAACGCTACGGATTTATCTATGTTGATCGAAATGATGATGGGACAGGAACTTTAGCTCGCTACAAGAAGAAATCATTTGAGTGGTATAAAAGAAGTTATTGCAACGAACGGAGAAAAACTCTATGAAGATTGAACATGGCAGCTCTTTTATGTTCGAGATTTAGAAGGTGCTAAGCGTTTTTGAAGGCATTTTAATGCAAAAACTAATCAGCTCTATCATCCAAAACCGGCTTGCGAGTCTTACTTCTCAGCTTTTGACGAAGGAGCAGACTGAAATCATGATCGAAAAAGAAGAGCTGACTAAGAAAAATCAAGAGCTTCTCTTTTGGGCTATCATCATATTGCTTTTCAGGCTAGGAGCAGAGAAAAGGTAGATGAACTGACAACTAGACACCAGAAGACGGCTATCAACTTTTAAGCAGGCCACGTTTGACAGGCGATGTTACTATGAAAGTTGTATTCTGGCTTTAGAAGGCAATCAGATTGAATTGACCGTAGGTAGCTACATTGCTCCTTATAAGCATGACCGAGTCGAAAGATTCGGTCTTTTCAGATACACAAATGAACTGAAGAATTGTAACAGAGGGAGCAAGGGAAAATGGTTGAAGTGTAGATTGTTGTGGGTTTGTCTTCAAAAATTTCTCAATAGAGAAATCATTTTAATAGTATTCTTTTTCAGTGGTATTTATTGCTGGAAATCAAAAAGACAAACCTCAAAGAAGTTTGTTTTCCTTGCTTTTGTCAGTGTTCGCTAAATAGTCATGTGCTTGCAGTTTAACCCCAAAATTTCTTAGCGATTTCTTGGCCTTGTTTGATTTTAGTCATTGCGGGATAGCCAACTCATTGCCAGAATCACAGAAGCGAAAACCGCATTGATGTGACAGCAGCAAAACGTTCCTTAGGCAAAATGGTGCTGGCTTGTTCTAATAACGAGAACACGTTCTTCATCATCAAGATCAGTTGTCTTACTGGAAGAGTCCAAGAACAACCTCAGCATCTTTATCTTTAAGAGGCAAAGGCCTTCAAATCACCTGAGACGTCACTGTCCCATTCTAAGAAGAAGCGGTCATAGTGCTGATCACGCAAGAATTTTTCACAATCGCTTCATAAGTTCCGCCTGAGGCAGAACGAGCTTTCTATAATTTCCGCGGCAGTTATGTGTCCAAACTTTGGTCCTAATTGATGTCCGTAATCAGCTACCTCGTTATTGATCTGCAATGAATTCATCAGCTAAATCAGCCAGCGCAGCGTTACCATCAACACGAAGCAGGATTTGATTCATCAAAAAGTTCCCAAAGGCAATCATCAAACTGGATAATCTCACGCCAGCTTCCTTGTATTCTGTCAGAAATTCCTTGTAGGCCTTGATAAGACCAGTTTTTAATTCGTCATTGGTTTTGTAAACTTGCCCTTCACCAGCAAGTTTATCAAAGATAGTCAGTTCAGTATAAGCATGCGCAGATCCCCAAATCGTTAATTTTGTTTGTGTATCACCAGCTTCTTCCTTGAGCAGTTTGTAAATATCTAAAAATGATGATTTTTACCTGAAAGTGGCTGGGTAATGCAGACCTGATGTCTTTACGTGTTTCATTTGTCCGCCATCATGGTCTTTACAAAAGTGTAGCCGTGGTCTGCAATGTGGCGTTCAATACCTTTAAGTCCCCAAATAAAATCTAAATGCCACATGGACTTAGAATATTCACCATCTGTCAAAATATCAATACCATTTGCCTTTTTCATCGGCAATGACCTTTTTAATCTCTGCTGTTTCTATTTCACGATAACCGGAAAACTATCATAAAAAGGATACTGAATGTCATCACGATGTTTCAATTTTATTTTATAGTCAAGCAGATTAGCTGGACGAAGAAGAGATCCAACTAGTTGGAATTTTGATTGTGTCATATACATGCCTCTTTTCTAGATTTCTTGCTTTTTATTGATACAAAAAGCTGAGCACTTTTGAAAAATAGTTAATTTAGAGAAAGCGCATGGTTTTAAACTATAACTAAAAAGACAGTTTTTGCCTAAACACAAACTGCCTTCTCCTCGAAATGAAAAAGTAGTTTCCCATCTCCGCCTTTTTGGTGAAAATAGAAGAAAAACAAAGAGACAACTTATAACCGATGCGCGATAACCATTTACACACCCATTTTTCCTATAGAGTTCTGACGCTAGCTTTGAGGGACTACTTGACTCACTATGATGGGAAAATCATCACAACTGAGCACTACGACCTGTCCAACCTACACTCCAGCAGGATGATGTGCCTGATTATGAGGCTTATTCTAAAGAAATAGCCGAGCTTAATGCGAAATACGGCAACCGCATCAAGCGAGGCATTGAAATTGGCTATTACCAGCCCCGTGAAGCGGACATTCTCAGCTTCCTAGCTGACAAGGACTATGATTTGAAATTACTCTCCGTCCATCACAGCAGCGTCAGCCGATTATCCGGATGATGAAGTGGCAGATATGGACAAAGAAACCGTGATCCAAGAATACCTAGACAAAGCTGGAATACGCCATCGGGCGCGTGGAAGCTGATGTGCTAGACGCATTTCGACTATGGCTTTCGCTTGTTTGACCTGACGGTTGATGAATTAAAGACTCATGAAACCCAGCTGCGCCGCATTTTCCAAAAGATGATCGACCACAACCTAGCCTTTGAACTCAACAGCAAGTCCATGTACCTCTATCACCACGAGCATCTCTACCGCTATGCCTTAGGTCTAGTCAAAAACTTAGGCTGCCGCAAATACTCGATCGGCTCCGACGGTCACAAACTCGAACACTTCCGACTGGCCTTTGACAAAAATTCAGACATCTTAGATGAGTATGGAATTGAAGAGGGAGATCTTATAATGGAGAATAGAGAAGTTAAAGTTTGGAAGATATCAGATGGGTGGTACAAACAAAATAAAAATTACATAAAAAGCTTTTTGCAAATAAAAACTTTATACATTGGTTTTACTCAGATAGAGGAAAAAGATTATCATTAGGTCAATAATGAGCTGACGGAGGGCAATATTTTGTTTCTCTCAAGAATCCTTATTTGAAAAGCTCTGAGTAGGGCTGGCAGATTGATCCTCTGGGCTTGCGCCTGCGCTAAATCACCATCTGGGATCGCTATCAAAAACCCATATTTATCGTGGAAAACGGTCTGGGTGCAGTGGATACTTCAGATGAAAATGGCTATGTGGTTGATGATTACCGGATTGACTATCTGGCGGCCTATGTAAAGGCTATGCGAGAAGCTATCAATGAAGACGGCGTGGTTCTGTGGGGCTGTATTGACCTGGTATCAGCTGGCACTGGCGAGATGGAGGCGCTATATGGCTTTATCTATGTGGACCGAGACAATGAAGGCGAGAACACTCAAACGTTCTAGGAAAAAATCCTTTGACTGGTATAAGGAAGTCATCGCGACTAATGGAGCATCTGTGAAATAGAAAAGCTGGAGTGTTCCAGCTTTTAGTATTGAAAATTTTAATCACTTGATGGCAATGGTGCAAAATAGTACCCAGACATTTTGTATAGTTTAATATCCATAATTAACACTTTAGTTGATTGTTGGAGATTGCAATAGACAAAAATATTGTTTATTTCATCAGGTATTCTTTTTGAATTTGAAAAACAAATAACTTTTGAACGTCGCTGATACGTTGCATTTTATTGCAGAGCAGTGTCAGTTAAAGAGCACTGATTCTCCTAGACTCTGTTTGACTTTTCCGTTGACTTCCGTCTTTTTCCTTGTTACACTAAGGATAAAAGATTTCATTTGAAATGGAAGAAATATGTCAAATATTTTTAATCATAGAAGATAACAACGATATTCATGAACTTTTTAAAAGATTTGTTTCAAGCTGAACATGAGTCTATTCAGCTTATTCTGGAACAGAAGGATTGCATTTGCGCAGCAGAAGATTGATTTGGTGCTGCTAGATATTATGTTACCGGGAAAAATGGTGATCAAGTCTTAGCAGAAATTCGCAAAAAGCAGTCAGATTCCAGTGGTCATGCTGACTGCTTTTGGGTGAGAAATCACTGGTCAGTCAATATCATGTTAAATGGTGCTATGACTATATTGTTAAACCGTTCAATCTGGATGAGTTTTTGCATGGTGACGATGCAGCTGCGAAGCCACTTTTTCACGAGATCAAATAGATGAGATACAACGAGTTAAAAATATCCGCCTTTTTACCAGATACATTTGAAGTAGTTAAGGGAGACAATCGAGTTCGTTTAGGGAAAAAGAGTATCAAATCTTGCAAACGTTGCTTTGTCATCCTAAGAAAATTTACACAAAAAGAAGAATTATTTGAATTGGTTTGGGAAGAACCCTACCTGCCGGGAGATAATACGCTGAACACTCACCTTAGCAATCTTCGCAAAAATTAGTCCCAACTAGATCCGACTGAAGAATACATTGAAACAATCTGGGGCTTGGGTGTGAGAATTAGGAGGACTAAGAATGCTGGTTTGGATACTAGTTGCAGTGATCAGTCTGCTTGGACTCTTGCTATTGCGTTATCATATTGCAGTCCGTAATCTTTCACAACAGATTCGTGAGAAACGAGAAACAGTGAGTCAGATACGTAACACCTCAATATCATGGTCAAACAATAGATTGAGGTGGCAAATGAAGTGGAAAAACTTTTTCAAGAAGTAGAACAAACACGTTTTATTGCTCGCCAGGAGAAGAAAACTTTGGATATGGCTATTAGCAATATTGCTCACGATATTCGCACACCCTTGACCATCACTAGCGGTTATACCCAACAGCTTATGAAGGAAAAAGAAGAGAATGAACAATTATTGAAAATTGCGACCAATCTATCTGTTGTTTCCAATCGTTTGGAAGCCCTTATGGAATATCGCCGACTTATGGAAGGGGCTGTTCGACCGCAGTTTCGACAAATGAGATATTTCCAAACTGATAACAAACCAAATGCTTTCTTTTTATGATGCTTTTCAAGAAGAAGGAATTGACTTACAGGTGAGTTTGCAAGAAGGGTTAGTGCTAGAGACAGATCCAGAAATTTTGGAACGAATTGTCCAAAATATGTTAAGTAATGTCCTCAAGCATGGCAAAGAAACAGCTCAGATATCTTTGACACGTACAGATAGGTCTATTCTTTTAAGCGTAAAAAACGTTGTTCGCCAACCCATTCAATATTTGGAAAAATTAACCAACCGTTTTTATTCTGAGAATCTCTCAAATGCAGAAGAATCCTCTGGCTTAGGGCTTTATATCACCCAGCAGTTGGTGGAAATCCTGCAGGGCAGCTAGAAATGAAGGCAGAGGATGTATGGTTTGAGTTGCTTATTCGTTTGTAAGAGCTTGATACAGAAAGGCGGTGGGCAGAACTAAAAATTGACTATTTTAGCTTTGCTCTCTTGTTTCTAGGTTCAGGTTTAAAGGTCTCCCAGACCTTTTCAAATAGTCCCAACTATAATGAGTGATGGATAAAGAAAACGAAGTTTTTTGCCAAATAAATTTTTGGGAATCTAAAAGACAACTAAAAATGAAAGTAACTGGCTCGAAAGCCTGATCTACAACCTCAACAGCCAGTGGCTGTTGAGCAATCAGCTGAAACCATGCTGAGAACTTTCGATCATAATAAAAACGAGGCTAGGATCTTTTGCAGCCTCTTTGTATGCTATAAATCTTTTCTTTTAAATACTTGTAAACCACTAAATGCAAAAGAAAAGTGTGATAAGAAGAGCGATGGTTATGGTTTTGAAGACCATATCTTGCTTAGAGACCATGTCAAAATAGAATTGCATGTCCAAGTATTTCAACCAATCAACATCTGGATAAAAGATAGTTGGCAAAGCTTAGCAGGAAAACACTGACAAAAATAGGTGAAAATAGCAGCTATAATAGAGTTAGTAGCATATAATGTGAATGAAACAAGACTAACCCAAGCAAAGGCACAGATAAATTGGACGCCAATCATAATGAGAAAATTCGAAAGGAAATGTTTTGGTGCTGTTCCAATGCCATTGATAAGGGTAGCTGGAATAAACGCAGAATAGGTTAGAATCAATTGAAACAAGATGAGACTAGCCAGAACAAAGAATTTAGATAAATAGAATTCTGTTCGTGAGATACCGCTAGTAATAGAATTTTATATAATTTTTGAGTAAGATCAATCTCAATTAATAAAACAACAAGGATGATAATAAAATAATAGTATTACTAAAATTACCGAAGTTTTAGTGATAGCTTCAAAAACCAGTCCAACCACTCTTCTTCTCCAATGCGTTTAAAAGCTTTTGTGTCTGTATGTACTCCTACATTCTCCCATAACACCATAGAGCACACCAGATAATAGTGTGATGATAAAGAAGAACTCCGTAATCCAAAAACCCTTTGAGCGAAAGAAACGATAAAAGTCTGCTTGAATAGTATGAATCATGATAAACCTCCCTCTATTTTACCAAATCTGAAAAGTATTTTTCTAAGTCTTGGCGCATAGTAGATTTCGTTGATAGCAATATTCATCTTTCCTAATTCTTGAATGATAGTGTTAATCTCATGCGAATGAGTAAAAATGTATCTCTATCTGTTGCATTCACGACTTTCAGACGGTAGCCCAGATGATCGTGGAGTATGTTGCTTGCCTTGGCGAGATTATTTGTTTTCAAAACAATATAATCTTCACTTTCTTCTTCAAACTCTGCTTTAGTAATTTCTTTGATGAGTTTCCCATTTCGATGATTCCGAATTTTGTAGCAACTAAATAAAGTTCACTTAAAAATATGGCTAGAGATAATGAAAGTCATATCCAATTCTGTCATTGAGCTGCTGACTAGTTGTCAGAATTCTGATTCCGACAGGGATCAGAATCCGTTGATTGGTTCATCTAAAATCATCAAATCTGGTTTTGATAGAATGCAATAGCGATACCTAAGCGCTGTTTCATTCAAGAGAAAAATCTCGAAACTTTTTCTTACCAGTATTAGTTAGAGCCGACATAAGAGAGAGTTTCTTGAATAACTTATTTGCATTGGGAATATGTCGTATTTTTGCAGCAATAGTTTAAATTTTCATAAGCGGTCAGGTGGGCATAAGCCGCTGGAGATTCAATGACAGAACCGACTCGCTTGAGTGCATGTGTCCATTCAGATTTGGTGGAAGAACCAAAGAGAGCAATCGTGCCACTATTTGGCTGAATCAGCTGGGTAATCACTTTGATGAGTGTTGTCTTACCAGCTCATTTTTCCCAATTAGACCGTAAATTTCTCCTTGTTTCACGGTGAGACTAACATCATCTAGAGCCAGCTGTTGATCCAAATCTCTCTATTGATGTGTTTCACATTCAAAAATAGTTTTCCATAATGTGACCTCCATTTTTCTATCGTAGAGTTTCTCCCTCTTCAAGGATTAGTATACAAAATGCTTGTCAAATAAGTCTCAAGTAATTCTCAAATATTTCTAAAATTTACAGAGTTAAACTTTTTACGTGTAAAAAGAAGACTAAAATATAACGCAAACGCTTGCAAAGAAGCGAAAAAATTATATAGTATGGAAAGGTGAAAAAGATGAAAGTGAGATGCACAATGCAAAGAAAATGGTGGCATAATGCCGTAATTTATCAGATTTATCCAAAAAGTTTTATGGATAGTAATGGAGATGGAATTGGGTGATTTAAAAGGAATTACAAGTAAATTGGATTACTTGAAGAAACTTGGGATTACTGCTATTTGGCTTTCTCCAGTTTATAAGAGTCCGATGGATGATAACGGTTATGATATTGCAGACTACTGAAGCAATTGCAGATATTTTTCGGCTCTATGGAGGATATGGAGGAACTGATTGCAGAAGGAGAGACGCGATATTAAAATCATTATGGACTTGGTGGTCAATCATACTTCTGACGAGCACGCTTGGTTTGTAGAGGGCGAGAACATCCAGATAGTCCAGAGCACAGTTATTATATCTGGCGAGACAAACCAAATGATTTAGACTCTATTTTTGGCGGCTCTGCTTGGCAATATGATAAAAAGCTGGTCAATATTACCTACATTTCTTTAGCACAAAACAACCGGATCTTAATTGGGAAAATGAAGCTCTACGTCAAAAATTTACAAGATGATGAATTTCTGGATTGACAAAGGGAATGGTGGCTTTCGCATGGATGTGATTGACATGATTGGTAAAAGTACCGACCAGAAAAATTGTCAATAACGGACCGATGTTGCATCCCTTACTTGCAGGAGATGAACCAGTGCGACTTTTGGGGAAAGGATTTACTGACAGTTGGCGAAACTTGGGGTGCCACTCCTGACATTGCAAAGCAATATTCAGGCCCAAAGAATCATGAATTATCTATGGTTTTCCAATTCGAGCACATTGGCCTTCAACATAAGCCGAATCAACCAAAAATGGGATGTAGCAGATGAATTGGACGTTCCTAAGCTCAAAAGAGATTTTTGCTAAGTGGCAAAATGAATTAGGCGTAGAAGAGGGTTGGAACTCGCTCTTTTGGAATAATCACGACCTTCCGCGTGTTGTCTCTATCTGGGGAAATGATAGGAAATACTGCGAGAAGTCAGCCAAGGCTTTGGCGATTTTACTTCATCTGATGCGTGGGACTCCTTACATTTATCAAGGAGAAGAAATTGGTATGACCAATTATCCCTTTTCAAGAACTTAGAAGATGTCGAAGACATTGAATCTCTCAACTATGCCCGTGAAGCCCTTGATAAGGGTGTGCCGCTTGATGATATTATGGCAAGCATTTGCGCGATTGGGCGGGACAATGCTCCACACCTATGCAGTGGAATGCCAGTCAACAGGCAGGCTTTTTCAACTGGTCAACCTTGGCTGGCTGTCAATCCTAACTATTCAACAATCAATGTAGAAGCAGCTCTGGAAGATTCAAATTCTATTTTTTTATACTTATCAAACAAATTGATTCAATTGAGAAAAGAGCAATGATTGGTTGGTGACAGCAGATTTTAAACTACTTGAAACAGCTGATAAGGTGTTTTGCTTATTTACGAGAAACGACAACAAAGAAATATCTGGTCGTGATGAACTTCTCAAATGAAGAGCAAAGTTTTGTCTTGGAAAAATACTGTAAAGGAAGTTTTGATTGCTAACACAGATGTAACTAAGATACTTCAAACCCATAAATTACAAAGGCTGGGATGCTTTTTGTGTGGAAATTGAGTAGAAAGATTGGCAAGAACAAAAACATAAAAATACTGTGAAAAATTCCACAGTATTTTTGTGTCGAGTTCTATCTTGGGATCAAAAGGGTCAAATTGATAAGGAGGAAAATCAAGAAGCAAGTAAGACTTGCACTTTTTGGGTGTTTCAATTGTCGGTAACAACTTCGCTTGATTGTTTCATCAAATCCGTGAGGCGTACATAAGCTTCTATGTAAGAATCTCGCCAATTAAAAGCGATAAAAATAGCTTTTGATATAAAAGAGTGGTGACCAGAAATGAAGTGTTTTTCCTCGCAGGGAGACTGCTTCTCGGACAGCTTGGATTTCTTTTTGAATGACTGGAATGGCGTTTTGGTACAACGAGCAGTCCATAGGTGAAGTGACTTGGAAGGCCTTTTTGATGCCAATAGCGCAAGAGCTGATTGAGATGAACGCTATATAAAAGGTCATTCCCAAAGCTGCTAAAAGCAAAAAGATCGAGGTAAACAGTATCATTGCTTGACTATTATCTCCATGAAGTTGAATAGCCCAGTAATTTGCTAGTGCTGGTAGCAAAGGTAAGAGCAGTGTCCAGAAAATGCCCCACCATTTCTTTAGGTAAATGAGGTGGGCGAGTACTCCTACGACAATCGCACAGTTGAGCCACGTTGATTGGATAAAGGAGATTTCTAATGTCAAGGCAATGAGAAGGAGCACAAGTGCGAAGACATTTGTTTCTTCTTTTTCATAGCAACCTCCTTTCTGTCAACCCGTCGGACGTCAACTCTACCAAATGATTACTAATGCCGTCCAAGGGCTCCAAACGATGAGAAATAATTATAAAGCTTTGCTGAGCAGCCTTGTCTTTAATCCAATTGGCAAAAAAATCACAGGCCTTTTTATCTAACCCAGTAAATGGTTCGTCCATGAGTATGACAGGGGTTTCAAAGGTCAGGATAGATAATAATTGAATGATGCCCACCACTCAAGTGGAAAAGACTGAATCCATTTTCCTGTCTAAACCAAAATAAAGTTAAGGCTTCTTGTGTCTTTGCTTGGTTTTCACTGGAAAGAGAGGGCAGGTTTAATTCCTCTGCAGGGGTCGTCCGAATGAATTGTTTTCAGCATCTTGAACAACAGCCGTAATATGGCGATATAACTTCTTGTTCTTCTTAATTTTTCTGCCCTGATAACGCATGCTGCCTTTGTATTTTTGCAATTGCAAAAATGGCACGAAAGAGTTGATTTACGACTGCCATTAGCCTCGATGAGAGTCGTAATACCTTTCTGAAAAAGCAAAGTCTTCAATCTATAAAAGTGTATTTTTGGTCAAATTGGCAGGGAGACATGTTGCAGCTGTAGAAGAGGACTTTCGCTGAGTATGTTCGCATATCAACTGATAGCTGAGTGAGCCTTTTTAAAAGAGCTACATCTTGTTTAAAAGTTTCCATTTTTTTAATTCAACAAGGCAGTCGACATAGTCAGCATAGAGGCTACGATCATGGTCACATAAAATAACAGTCTTCCCATTTTTGTCAAACTCTGCTAGTAAATGAATCAAGCGTTTGCGTGCTACTTGATCGACAGAAGCAAAGGGTTCATCTAACAAAATAATTTGTGAATCCGCAGCTAGCAGAACGGCTAGAAAACTTGTTGTTTTTCTCCGCTAGATAAGGTCGAAAAATTACGATGGAGCAGGTGTTCCACTTTCCCAAGAGTGACAGCGTGCTCGATTTTTGCATCAATCTGTTCCAGCAGGCGTTTGGAGATTTTCAAGGCAAAATCAATTCCTCATAAAAGGGTTGTCATGGTAAATTGACGGCTTGGATTTTGAAACATCATACTAAGATAGGTAACTCGTTCATGAATCGGTAAATGAGACAGCAATGTATGACCTAACTTTACCTCTCCAGCGAAGTCTAATTCATTGAAATTTGTTAAAAATCCGGAAAAAGGTTGATTTGCCAGCACCGGTATCACCAATCAAGAGTGTCATTTTTCCGGTTTCAAAGGTAAAGGTTAAGTCTTCAAAGACATCTCAAGATAAATATGCTCTAATGTTAATCCCATATTATTTACCAGCGGCTTGGTTAATCTTGTCGTAAAGATTCATAATGATTTTAACCAGAACAGCACAGAAGAAGAATACCGAAAAGAAACGAACAACAAACAATGCTAAAGACAAAACCGGGTTTGAAAGCGTAGTAACCAATTTTAAAATATTCATAGGCAAGCTCAAACAGGGTCGTTCCTATGGCACTATAGATCAATGATAGCCAATCATAGCGTTTGTAGCGTGTTGCTGCAAAAACCAAGTTCACTCCCAAATCCTTGAATGAGTCCAGAAATCAAAGTACTCAGACCAAATTGGCTCCCGTACAGAACTTAGCGAGGCTGCAAATACTTCTCAATCGTAGCGCTGCCCGCTTTACGAATAAAGCATAGATGATATAGAGACCGCCATACACCAGAGCCCAAAATAAAACTTCATTGGCAAAATGGCTTTTAAGCCTGCCAGGTGCTACAATAGCTGTTAAAATGTTGTAGAGAAAGCGAGAACCAAACAAAGATTCCTCCGAATAAAACAGCTAAAAAGAGCTAAGAGGATAACATCTCGTAAACTCCATTTTTGAAACATAAAAACTCCTTCTAACAAAGCAGATGAGGAGTTTTGAGCAGACAAAATAAAAATCTAATCACACTAGAATGATTAGAACGTCGTCTTTCTTTATACATTTCCCTGCGGCAGCATTAACTACATCAGGTTCAATGGGTATAATCTCAGCCTCAGCACCCCAAATGTTCTTTGTTTTTTTATTATGTTGTTATTCTAACATCTATTCTCAAAAATAACAAGAAAAAGAGATTCTAAAGGTTTTCGGTTTGGAAGCGTTATCATGAAACGCTATAAAATGTTAAATGATATGACTAAAAAGTAACCTGTAATAGTTTAAGCAAGTTGCTATAGTTTATCATTATAACATCTCATATAAATTCTAATTATGCAGAGGATTTTCTGATAAGATAAAATCAAGAAAAATTTTGAGAGACACTTATGTCAACGACTATCATTGGTTTTCCGCGTTTGAGTGAATTCGCGAATTGAAATTTACAACTGAAAAATACTTTAGACATGAAATCTCAGCAGAAGCTCCTGGCTGCGGCCAAGAACTGCGCGCTGAGCACTGGAATATTATGAAAAGGAATTTCAGAGCTTCCGTCAAATGACTTTTTCTCACTATGACAATGTGCTAGATGCGAGCCTTTCTCTTTAATGTGGTGCCTTCATCTGTGCAAGGCTTGGGTTGACTGACTTGGAGCGGTAGCTTTGCCTTGGCTCAGTGGCTATCTAGGGGTGAAAAGGAGATGTTCGTGCCCTTCCGATGAAGAAAGTGGTTCAACACCAACTACCACTATATCGTTCCTAAATTTGAAAAGAAACCAAGTCAAATTGGCTGAGCATGGATTTTGATGAATTTGCGGAAAGCTAAGGAGTTAGGCTTGGTAACCCGTCCTGTTGTGGTGGACCATTCACCTCCTGCAAGTATCTGATTTTTGAAGATGGTGTGGCGCCGGCTGACTTTGTAGATGCACTAGCTGCAGCTTATCAAGAAAGTTTTGCAAAATTAGCAGAGCTGGGTGCAGAGCGTATCAGCTGGATGAGCCAGCTTGGTCAGGATCTGTCAGCAGAAGAAAAAGCTCTCTTCTTGGACCTTTATAAAGAAGCTTCTGGCAGACAAGAAAGGCTTGGAGTCTTGGTTCAAACCCTACTGGTGACGTTCGTGACATCTATGCAGACCTTGTAGGTTGCCAGTAGATGCGATTGGTTTTGGACTTCGTTGAAGTGAAAACACTTGAATTGGTCAAAGGTGGTTTCCCAGCTGATGAGACTCTTTATGCAGGGGATTGTCAATGGTAAGAACATCTGGCGCAACAACTACGAAAAGAGCTTAGCAGTGCTTGAGCAAATCAGCTGAAAATCTTGTTTTGACAAAGCTCATGCTCACTTCTCCATGTGCCATTTACAACAGCTAATGAAGAATTCGAATCAGCAATCTTGAGCCACTTTGCCTTTGCAGTTGAAAAATTGGAAGAACTGCGTGACTTGGATGCCATCCGCAACGGTCAAGGTGCAGAAGCACTTGCTGCTAATAAAGTTCTCTTTGCAGCAGAGCGTGTTGGGCAAAATGCAGATCTGGCAGCTCGGATCGCTGGCTTGACGGATGCTGACTACACTCGCCTGCCAGTCTTTTGCCAGAGCGTGAAAAAATTCAGCACAAGACGCTCAATCTGCCACCGTTGCCAACTACGACAATTGGCTCCTTCCCTCAAACCGAAGAAGTCTGTGCGAAGCGCTTGGCCTTCCGTAAGGGTGAGCTATCAGCAGAAGACTATGATAAGTTCTTGGCTGAGCAAATCGATGACTGGATCAAGTGGCAAGAAGAAGTCGGCTTTGACGTGCTGGTTCACGGTGAGTTTGAGCGTAATGACATGGTTTGAGTAGCGGTCAAAACCTGTCTGGTTACCTCTTCTCTAAGAACGGTTGGGTACAATCATACGGTATGCGATGGTGAAAACCACCAATCATCTGCGGGGCGATGTAATCCGTCTCAGCAATCACTGTCAAAATGGTCTGCTTCGCCCAAAACCGCACCTACAAAGCCTGTTAAGGGATGCTGACTGGACCTGTTACAATCTTGAACTGGTCCTTCGCACATCTCTATTAAAGTTCTGCTTTTCAAACCGCCCTTGCAATCAAGGATGAAGTGCTGACCTTGGGCCTCTACAAGGCGTGAAGATCATCAAATCGACAGGCTGCTCTTCGGCAATGTGCCGCTCCAATCGTAGTGACTGGTATGAGGGACTATCTGGACTCGGGCAATTCCAGCCTTTCGTTTGGTACATTCAACAGTCGCTCAGACACGCAAATCCACACTCACATGTGTTACTCAAATTTACCGATATTATCCCTGCTATCGACAATATGGATGGATGTGATTTCCTTTGAAGCAACCGCTCTAACTTGGAAATCCTGGACGAGCTCAAGGCTAAGAACTTCCAGACAGAAGTGGGGCCTGGAGTTTACGATATCCCTCACCGCGCGTGCCAAATGAAGACAAATCGACCATACAATTGAACCCATCTTGGCTGGGTGCCAAGTAACCAGGTCTGGGTCAACCTGACTGTGGTCTTAAAACTCGTAGTTTCAAAAACCAAGGCTGGCTTGGGCCTTGGTAGAAGCAGCAAAGCAGCTGGGCAACATGAAAATAATCCTCCTCGAATCTAAAGAGTTGATTTTTGATGTCAGATTCATTTGCTGTTTAGTGGTTTTACTTTTATATAATAATATTATAATTTCGGATAAAACCATAGGACGTTTAATTATAACATTTAGAGGTATAATAAAATAGATAAATGACAAAAGCTAATCATTTTATAATAGAAACTTATTTGAGCTTAGGATATTATTTGCTTTGATAAGTGTATTCCCTATTTTTAGATTAAAAATGAAATTATCATTTGACAAATTATGAAGGAGGAATAGATGAGTTAGACAGAAAATTTGATTACCAAAGTAAAGCAAAAAGAGGAATGATAAATTAAGTAGAAAGATATAATAATGTCTAATAAAATATATACAACCTGTCTATTCTATAATGAAAAGTTTAAGTTGTTGTTATCAATTAGAGAGGGCTTAATAATGAAACGTGAAAAATTTAAAATGTCTGAAATACCTGCTGATGTTTGGTATGATGAGTATGAGCTTGCTAAGCTGTGCAGTTTACTGTCTCTGCAGAAATCAATGAAGATGGTCTAGAGCTCGCAAAAGATCTGACGCCTTATAGAGCTTCTCCATATAATGATGAAGAGAGGACAGTGGCTAAAAGAACCTGGCTCAGAGGAAAAATCTAAAGATCACTTATGCTGGGAGAAGTTACCGTACGATTGCAGAATTAGAATCACAGTTGAACAGGCAATATCAGGATACGCGAAGAGAATGTGCTTATAATCAAGCAGCGTACGAATGCTCCTGGCCTGTTGATGAGAGGGCTATATACACCAGGCGGAACGTACTATGTACCTTGGTCAGTATCTCCGAAAAGCAAAACAAAGAGAACGTTCTTTCTTTCACATATTTGAGGAAAGACTTAGGTTTTAAACGCTTCCCATTCACTTATACTGCAGGCTTCATTGCTTATCCAACAAGTAGAATGCCTCAAAAACCTAACAAGCAAATTTCTCTGCGTGCCTTGTGTCAATTTCCAATTGATGGCTATACTGATTATCAGAGATGAATATGGCTGTGGAAAAAACAAATAAAGATTGTTTTAAAAGATCCTAAAAAGGTATTGAGAAGGTAAATACAGATTTTTCCGAAGATGTCATCTTATTGATGTAAAACTTTCTACAGAATGGAAAAAGACACTATAATAAAAGTCACAGCAAATTGTTCTATCAAGAACAATGTGGTTTTTGATTTGAGAAAACAAACGGTATGCTGCCATAATTCATTCATTTCCATGCGAGCAACTCAGATATTTCCAAAAATGTTACAGGAACATTTGTAGACATTCTGAAATTATCTGCAAGTGGCTGGCCAGCAGAAGGATCAGGGATTGGATGTTAAGAAAGTTCCGTTTATGAGTTTTCTTCTTTATTGAAACTGAAGATGCTAACAAAACAAAAGAATCCTTGGAGCAGCACAAAGAATGCAGAAAGATTATTATGATAAAACAGGTTTCTTTGTTCCAGTTTCTGCTATCAAATTGCAAAATGATTCATATGATGAGCACAAATTAAAAAGTAAAAGAACACCAACACCCTGATTTAATTGCCAAAGGGATAGTTCGTTAAAATATTTGCGAGAGAAGTATTATGGAAGAAACGCTTATTTAAAACTTTTTATAGGACGTAGTTCTGTTTTCTAGTGTAAGTGTACTAGCATCAGAAAATTCGCTCATTCCACCTCAAAGTTAAATATAAGCTGGTAAAACTAGTTAATAAATGTGTATGCTGAAAAATCATCAGTCTTGGCTGAGATTTTGCTCAAAAGTATCTGTGCGTAAGATACCAACTATGCCATTTTAAACTCTAGAGATGGACTTGCTAAATTGCTATTCTTACACTAATGATAATATTCACGGTGTAGAAGATAGTATTTTTGTTCAGTCGTAGAACATGATTATTTCAATTTAGCGTGGGAAAATCGCTTCTTGATGAATAAAAAGCACGCAAAACAGCTGGGTCAAAGAGTGAATTTAGAAGACAGGGATTACTTATTTTCAGTCAATGCAACCCAATCTCGGACACAGGATCGCTTGCACATCCATATGACTTGCATGAAGAAAAGAATATAAAGATTTTCAGATCCTGAAAATATTAAACAATACACATTTGACTGGACTTCCTTTACTGTGAAAATCCTTTCACAAAGCAAGCAATGAATTTTGTTGCCCGAAAAGTAACCATAAATGATGTGCGAAAGGTCGCTTACATCGAATGATTCAAGGATTAGCTGAGAAAAGATATCCGAATTTCGAATAGCACTCTGGGCCATTGGATCAAAAGTACATTTTTGCTGATGGTAACAGATGATCCAGTTTTAGCAGCTCAAATAGAATTTTAGCAGATCCTAATTGTGCATTCGGAGGACACAAGTGAAAACTAGACATATAGGTTATATATAGTGACTCGTTGTGTTGTTGCTCGTCGTAACAATTGGCTGTTTGATTTATAGTGTAAAACATGATGACATCAGGAAGACATTCTTCAAAAATCGAATCCGATCAATTGAGAATGTTCAGCAAAGTGGTGAGCAGACTCAGATTTTTAGAATATGATACCCAGATTTTGTTAAAGTGCCAAAAGATATTCTAGAAAAATAAAATAAAAACACCACTATTTCTATATGTTGGGAAAAACTTGTCCACATTGTCAAGAGTTTGTCGATTTTAAAAAGACTGCGCAAGATTTGAAGCTTAAGATTTACTATTTAGACTCGAAAGAGGCTTCTACGATGCCAAACTCAAAGAAGTTGGAAAGAAGTATCAAATCGAGGGCGTTCCGACTTATTAAGAATAGACTCAGATAATCATTTTGAAATGTATGAGTGGTGATTCAGATGAGAAAGTTACTCCAATGGATGAAAGGAGAAAAGTGGTTTTGTGCTTTACAAGAAAAAGTACGAACTTGATAATACAAGAAAATAGTTATGCTGGGCGGAAAGTGATTAGAAACCATTCTAATCACTTTTGATTATCAATTGTTAATAAGCTTTTCTTGTTATTTCTAGTGAAAAGATCTTTCATAGAATAGTACCAATATTTGTGAGAGATTTCAATGGAGGCAGAAGAAGCCCTTCAGGGCTTGGTTTATGGTGGGGAGCTCTATCGGGATGACCTGACCAAAGTCAGCTTTATTCTCAGAAACTACCAAGGTCATCTAGACTCTAAGGCAGCTTTTCCTGTGCTCAAGGCAGGTACTTGGGGAGGCAAGGGCGAGCATGCTCTTTTTGGTGATTTGGGAGTCAAGATATTACCAAGGCGCATGCCGATGAGGTCCTCCTGAAGCATCTGGATGCTGACAGGGCAGATACTCTGGCTTTTGGCGATGCCAAAGGTGCACTTTAGTAACTGTGCTATCTGTCATTCCCATTATAAGCAGGGACACTTTAAACTAGCAGAAGTTATTGCCCCACTGGCAGGAGATGTTTATGACTGTGAATGAACAAAGTCTGGGAAAATAAGATTTCTCAGACTCTTGTTTTTGTAAAGAGAGGGAACCATGATGCTTTTAAGTTCTGTATGTGTTAATCCTTTTTGGTATCTTGTATGTCTATCTCCCATACGCTTCTGGTAAAAATCATTGAGGAGTAGGAGCTAGCCCAGCTAATACAAGTCCAACATACCAGTAAGGTAAATCCAGTGTGGTAGAGCGACCAGATAGATTGACAATACCGCGAAAAAAGAACGCCAGCGGCAATGGTTGCGACTGCAAATTCCAAAAGATTGAGACTGAGTCGCGAAAGATTAGGGAATAAGTTTTTGAAAAATAAGGGCACAACCTCGCCTATCAGCGGTACTCCGAAGAGCCAGTGCATATAGACTGAAGTCTCTCCAAAACTGAAAGTGTTCGTAAATGCGACTAAAGATAAAGAAAAATACTGTAATTGGGGTATAGACCACCGCTGTCTTTTTAAAACGTTTGTTATTTGTTTTAGTAACCAATGTAGACAATGTCACTCACCGCCCTTTCTGAAATTGTTCCGTTAGTCCGTTGGTTTTATTGATGACTTTTTCCATTAAAGTAAAGAGTAGACGAACCACCTCCATCCAGATTGTAAGCAGTTTTAACACCATAGGATTTCATCACCTGAGCTAGTTGGTAAAGAGACAGGCCTTGACTTTCAGATGTTCGGCCGTCTGATACAACGATGATATAATGGTTTTTATCAATTATCCCAATAGCTGTACGTGGATTAGAAGCCATGGATTGCCCCACTTCGAATTACTTGAAACAGTAATCTTACCGTTGTTAACTAAAGTAGGACCAAAGGCAAGAAGGTTTACAACACCATTTTTAACCAAGTCTTCAGCAGAAACATCATTTTCGTAAACAATTCCGAAACTCCCATCTTTATAAATTGCTAGATCACCATTACTAGCATCTTCACGAACGGTATTTCGATGAGACAACACCATTGCGGATGACGTAACCAGTTGTATTTGCTCCGTAGAAATCACCGTTGATAGCTAGAATAGCGTGTTATTGGCTGCTGTAACCGAAGTCTTAGCGGTTACGTTATTTCCATATGTATTTTGTGCTAGAGCAGTTTTAAGATATTTGGGGAGCTGACCGTAATATCTGCAATGTACACTTTGTGTTGCTGACGGTTTTTGTAGTTAGGTTAATGGAAACATTATCGTCCTTATAGCTTTTTCGTCTTTGTCTTTGTCGCATTTGTTGCTGTTTTAGCACTGTTGTGCTGGTTGAGGTGAAGAAGATTTGACCGTTGTAATGGCTTCTGATAGAACAAAAGTTTTTCAACATGGAGTGAGTAAACGACCCCTGTCAGCAACATACCAAAGAGGCTAGCATAAGCATAGGATTTTTGAAAAACTTTCATGATAAGGTGTGAGTCCTTTCTTTTGAAAATAATGAACGAGCCAGGATGAGGCAAAAGAGTAGAGCTCCGACAATGATTTTAACAATCAGCAAATGAGACCGAAGATTGCATAAAACAGTTTGATTAGAAGGGTATCGAGGATAAACAAGCCCAAGGCTAGCCTGAAATAACCAGCCCCTGTTTTAGAAATACTGTCTCTATTTTCTAAAGACCAGCTTTTTATTTGCTGGAATAATTGAAAATTGAACTAGTGACACGAGCTCTCCATTTACCAGTAAAACTTTAGAGACTAGTTGGCACCGCGGCAAGCACTAAGGGTCAAAGCATAGACGATATAGTCAATCAAAAACTACTAATTGAAGAAAGAGCAGAAATTTAAACATATCTTTGTAAATCATGAGTCCGTCTCGTATTGGTCTAAAGTGAGAAGCTTGATTTGTCATTGATATAAATGGTTTCAATTGGAACTTCGATGATAGGATATTTTGTAGAAAGCAGATAACAGCATATTCATTTCGTATTCATAACGCTGCCTTCAATCTCCCATCATAAATGGAATCATATTGGTTGTAAAAGCCACGAAGTCCGGTCTGAGTATCTGTCACAGAAACACCAGTCTGTCGTTGAAACAGGAATCATGTATACTTTATTTCCAAAGCCGATCGTAAAGGAACCTTCCCAGAAAAGAACGAACTCCCAGAATTAAGTGGTTGGGGTTTCTTGAGCTTTTTGCTCACGCGAAAAATATCCCATACGTTGTGTTGACCATCTGCATCAGCTGTAACTACTGTCCCATATTGTCCTAAGGTATCAATATAAGTAAAAGCGTTTTTCAATGCCTGTCCTTTTCCTTGATTGCTTGGATAGCATAAAATGGTGGCACATTTCTGAGCTTCTTGAAAAATCGAATTATAGCTAGCTGGGCTACCGTCATCACAACAACGATGTGCAAGGAACTCTTTGCCTTCACCTTTGTAAAAGATGAATGAGAGTGAGGTCAGGTTTGTAGCAGAATTGACTAAAAATCCATGTGCGTACTCCTTTCTTAGACGAATGATAGAAAAGATACACATTAGTATAGAGATGTTAACTTAAAGCTAACTGATATCAGCTTTCTTTAAGGTTTTAGAGCGGGAAGTGTAAAGAAAAACAGAGTAAAAGAGGAGAATGTTATGTAAATTTTAGAAAATATGGGTATATGATTAAGAAAATTATTGAAAAATCTGTTTGTAGTGTATCGTTATCTAGTAAGCTGAATAACAAAGGGTCTAATTTTGTATAGCGATTAAATTAACCCCAGAGAGGTTAAGAGCTTCAGCTCTTAAAGAGTACAACTCAGGGTCAGAAGAAATTGATCAAATTTTATCTGAGCTTGACAGAATGAGCAAGCAGTTATTGATGCAAACTGGGATGGGTACTGCTTTTGAGTGGTTTTGAAGCTCAATTTAGTGAGTTATCACCAAGTGATTCTCACGATTGTTGAGCGACATTCGTACTCCAGTTAAACAAAGGTTGCTGACATTATTGGGCACGACAGACCAAGTGTGCTATCTCAAATTAATAGGTAACTTGCTTGACATTCGAGATAAAGAGGAAGGTGATCTCAGCCTTCTCTCTTTATTTTTAATAGAAAGGAGTGAGATGTTTAAAAGCCAAATCTAATTTGCAACAATTGCCTTGCTTATAGTTGTGTTGTAATGGTTGTTTTTGAATATAAAAAGTCGAAGAATAATACCTCAGCTAAGCAAGAAGCAGTACAGATTAGTAAATTAAATGTTGCAGTTGTTAGTGAAGATAAGCCTGTAACCAATCATGACAAAGAATATAATTTGGAGTACGAGTTATATTAAAATATTGAACGAGATGATTCACACAAACTGGTCTATCGTTAGCCGAGGACGGCGGAGAGTGGATTGAATACAGGAGAAGTATCAGTGATGGTTACTATTCCAAGTGATTTTTCTGTACGAGGTTTTGAGATACTAAATAATGCAAATGTGGGCTAAAGTGAGATGTTACGCATAAAGTAAATTCAAATGGAAATTTTCAAATAGATATGAAGCCAATAAAGTTGGGAGAAAATATTGTGGCTGATTTGAATATAAGCAGTTAGTTTGACTTGTACGTGGCTGATATTTTGTGCCAATCTTTATACAGCGCAGCAAAATAGTTTCAAGCATTGGCTGATACACGAACAACAGAAAATATTGGGAACTATCGACAAGCCTGTATCAGCCATACTGTCAATTTTAAATCTTGTTTCCAAATCTTGTAGCTCAAACTACCAGTACGTTCTTCAAATGATAACCCAGTAGGTCAGTGAATGGGACAATCGATCAATATCACTCGTTTCGCGGGTCAACAAAATGAGATATAAAGCTGATTTTTGAACAACGTGTACAGCTCAGCGTTCAGAGAGCAGTGATGATAAATGTTAGCTAACTGCAATGACTATAGAATAATAGTGTTGTTAAAGCAGTGCAACTCAAACTTTATTTCAATCATTGAAAGTCGACTCAAGAGTTAGTAAGTAGCAAATTGGAACAGGAGATGAGGATGATAAAGATTCTTATAGTAGGATTGAAGCAAAGATCTAATCAAACATAATTGATACTGTTAAAAGCTAGCTTTGAGTTTCTGCAGGAAATAAGTTAGAAGGCAAAAGAATCTAGTCAAGACATTTGTACGATTCACAATTAACAGCTTATTTTTGAGTGAAGATAAAGACATTACAGTTAAAGTTGATTTGCAAAAGATGACTGCAGAAGTGCAATCAGCTTATCCCACTTATGTAAGCAGGAGGAGTTCAACAAGTAGCAAACAAACTTCCAAATCTATCTCACTGCTCATATCCTTTCTAAATTAAATGCTATTGAGACCAACTGCATCTAACCGACTAACATATGATGTTGGAGATTTTTGCAGCTTCTGAATTTGGTCATACAATTCAAGCCATCTAATCTTCCAAAGAGACCAGGTGGATGCCGCATTGGCAGGGATTAAATAAACTAAAATCCAGTAAGCTGAAACGGTGGAGACGAGCACTGGTTGACTGAGCTTAGATGTAGCGGTGGAGTACACACAGATACTGTTACAGAGTTGGGTCTATTGTGATATCAATGGTACCCTACCTGTATGAGACGTCCAGTGAGTGGCGCCGATTTATCAAGAGACGCTTTTATTGTGAACTATAAAACATACTAATCCTGAAACATCGACAGAAACAATTGCAATCAAGCCATAACTGACGGTTGATGGACAAACTGCCGCAACTGTTACGACTAACGAAGCGTATCAAGAAAGGCTGTAGCCGCTTATTCTACAAAGTACAAAGAAATTGCTAGATGCTTATAACTGTGCGGAGAATTGATTAACAGTTGCTTATCCAAAAAGGCGCGAGATGGAGTACAGATGACAAGCAGTAGCTTCGAGGCCGATGGAATATTTAATCAAAAATCTTTCAAATGTTTCGAATTGGTTACTCAAGCAGGTCTAGTACGCAAGAATTTGAACAATCTTTCATCTAATGTGACAACATCTGCCTTGGATGCTCCGGGTGAAAGAGCTTGAAGCACTAAGAAAGAACCAGTACTCTGTTCAACTTTTGCTGCTATTAAGGAAACAAATCAACGTGTGACAGACCAGATTTCACAACCAGTTGACTTATGTAGAAGGTGAAATCTCAGATTATCTGCTGTATTCTTAAACAATCTCAATACTCAAAAAGCTTTATGCAAACAGATTCTAATATTGCTAAACTAAACACACAGTACAGAGTCTAATGGCATCAACTGCTGATGTTCAATCTACAACAAGTCCTTAATTCTGAGGAAAAGCAAAAACTGTTAATCAGATTTTAGTTCGTTTAGTGACAAGTAGAAACAAAGCATAAAGCAAATGGTGAAAAACATCAAATGATGCAGAACATGTTATGTCAAGCTTTGAAAGAGGGTAACGGATACAGTGGTTGCACCTTCAGCAACAGCTTTGCCTAAAGTTTTAAGAATGCTCACACAAACGGAGTTTCGAAATGGAAAGCATTTCGTGACTTCACTCTCCAAACCAGTGGTCGAAGAGCATCGTCTGTAGAAAGCAACTGAGAAAGTATATCAGCCATTTACTTGGATTTTGCTGCTCCAGTGATTACTTTATTTACAACTTATATCTTTAACTGAAGATGGCGCAAAAACAAAAGATAAATTTAAAATCGATAACGTATTGCAAAAGATCTCTTCAATGTTGGTTTAACAATTCTTAGCTTGGTAATTGGTCTCGGTGAGGATTATCTCCAGTGAGACCTTTGGCGGTTGAAAAAGAATATATGCCACTGCTTGGATCTTGCTAATGATTTTCTTTAGTCTGCTTTGGTTTCAGAGGGCAATATTTGGATTATGAAACTGGATAAAGTAGTTGGCATAGAGACGAATGCCTGTTAATTAGTTTTATTTATTTTATCAAATGCAATTGGAACAACTGTTGTTTTAAAGGTTGCCAGCTATCTTAAACGTCTAAATTTCTTACCATTTATTGAAATAGCATTTCAGGCTGCTTTACAGAGCCTACTGGTTTATCTTATTTATTGTTTATTACTAATCTGACATTTATATTGATGATTGTGAATCTTGTTGTGAAAATCATCTACAATCGTTAGGAAACGGTATAAATGAAAAACAATTTTACTATTATTGGCCAATACAGTACTCTTATTGTGACTGCTTCCTCTTATTACAAGTGATTTTAGAGATAATGCTCTTTCGTTCGATAGTCAAAGATTAGAGAGAAGGGTACAGATAACTCATCTGAGCTGGTCTTCTTTATTCCTATCTCGAACAACAAGCTTCTAACCAGAAAATTAAAGAGAACAAATCTGCACGCGCAAATCCAAGCCAAACAGTTATTTATAAAAAAAAAAAAAAAAGTACCAAAAATGATTGGTGGCCATACAGACTGTTGCTTCATTTAATCAAACCAGTGCAGCTACATATGACATCAGAAAGATATTCTGTTTTTGGACATAGTATAACCTTTTATATAGCATGCTGTGTGTTTTGTTAGTGTTGTGGTTTGAAACATACAGGATAAACAGAGGAGAATTGTAAATGGAGCAACATAAATATTACCTTATTGTCTGGAGATGCTACTCATAGACATGAAATTCCATGTACCTTGAAATTCGAAGCTAATCCGAAATTAGATCAGATTTTAGGAAAACAGACGCACGCAAAAATATGGACTTCTAGCATAAAATAAAGTTTGATTTTTAGATGAGGAAAGGTTTTCAAGTGCCCAGTAACAACTGGTGATATCCTAGAAATGATGGAGGTGTGTGGAAAAATGATGGGTTTCAGGGCGGGCTTTTTGAGATTTGAAAAGGTCAGGAATGGTGGCATTTGACAGTGAAGCGTTCAGATATTACCACACAAAACATAGATGAACTGAGAATTTTAAACTTACATCACCCTATGTTTTAGAATCAGAGTTCAGTTATGGTTGGATGATGTTATATTTGTATTTTTATTGAAGATGTTAGCTCTCTCTTATACAGAATTAATCAGAACTTTTTCTGATACGCTTTTCTCAATTTGTGAAATTAAGAAGTATTGAAACTTTCCTGTGACATTTTGACTCCTGAAATTTTCGTAACAAAGATGGTTGCCCACTGATTGCCGTGGTTTACCAGAAGTGATGGTTCAAAGCAGATTGATGAAGCAGATTTTTGGAACCGTTAAATGTTTTATCTCAACCATTGTTACCAAGTTCACTGTTGTCTATCGGGCCGCTGAGCAATACGTAACTTC